>Ga0209368_1000316_pt1 | contig 53102 bp, 41 predicted proteins | sample EBPBio242008_DNA_FD_185862 | JGI IMG/M metagenome (GOLD analysis project Ga0209368, IMG submission 185862) | Wastewater treatment Type I Accumulibacter community from EBPR Bioreactor in Madison, WI, USA - Reactor 1_4/24/2008_ DNA (SPAdes)... | ecosystem: Engineered > Bioreactor > EBPR >...
TTGAGTAATGAATAAAAAAAATATCGCCTCTAAGATATTGGTTACAATTCAGCTTTATCTCTAATTGCAAACATAGGATGTTCCAAAGGGCATCCCGAACCATAGATAAAATAGGATTTGCAATCCGCAACATTTGTAGCTCTAATTTCTTTTCAGATATAACTTTTGAGTGTATTCCGCACCGTTGTTTTCCATCTTACAAACGCCATTCATATTGCGTCCGTCTGCCGACAACTTCAAGTCTATTTTGGTGGGGATAGGCATCGCAATGCCATTGACAGAAAGGATTTGTATCAATACATCATTGCCATTAATATAGCCAGTGCCTACAAACTGATTCGTTTGTCCGGCATCGCTACCCGTAAAACTGAGTTGTTGATTGTTTTGTTCAAAATAATATTGTTCGTTCGAGCTCGTCTCTGTCCATTGCCCCGCAATATTGATGACTTCGGTTGCAGTTTGGCTATTAACACTTGGTTTATTAGATGATTGGATGATACTTGCAGAGGAATCAATTGTTGGTGAGGGTTTTATTGGCTCATCTGCCGAACTGTTTTTGCTCAGCCGAAAGATGACGAGTAAAAAGACTGCGGCGGCTGCAATGATCCACAAGGTTTTATTGTTTTTGCCCGAAGTTTTCTCTGTATGGTTATTTCTAGGTTCAATGGGTGCCGTTTCGCCCATTGTTTTTCTTAAAATTTCTATCAATTGGTCGCAATCGTATTTCCACCTTTTGTTGCTGATTTCGTATGACTGCCGAAGTAATAGGGGTTTTAAATCATCAGGCAAATCTTCTTCGTTGGGCATACTAGCGCCATCCATTAATACCGGAATGACACGGATATTTCTTTGCAATGCGGTGGCAATTTCTTTGCGCACCCAATCGTTAGGGTCGTTGATACGATAGGTTCCTTTTTCGGCATTATAAGCCCTCCAGTCTGGCCCAATGATGGCCAATAACACTTCGGATGTGTAAAGGTATTTTGATATGACTTGGGTAAAATCCAGTCCGGGGTCTATTTTATCAATATCCATGAAAATTTGATTTTCGTGGATGTGCTGTTTTAAGGCATCCACCAATCTTCCGGTTGCCAGTTGGGTGTCTTTTACCCGATAGCTGATAAAAACATTTTTCCTGATATTGGTTGCCATTTTATATTGTTTTAATTGAGTCAAATATAAAATTTTTGTAGACTAAGTTGTGCTTTTTGAATAATTATTTCCATAATTCAAGTTTTGATGCGCTTGTTTTGCTCCAAAAGCCATTGATGTATCCTAATCAAACTGTATATTTGATTAAATCACAAAAATCAGAATTTATGAAAAAGCTATTTGTATTACTATGCTGTAGTGGCAGCTTGATGTTGGCGAATGCTGATACGCCCAATAATAATGCTGTCGATTACTTGATGGTAAGTAACAAGGGTGACGAGAGTATTACTCTTATTAACGATACACCCAACAAGCTAAAAATCCACACGGGCACAGGAGAGGTTACCCTTAATCCCCGCGGAGGGAAAACATCTTTTAGCTGTACCAAAGGCAAAACGGTGAAGGCAGATGGCGCAGTTATCTTTAAAGTAAGCGAAGATATGTGTGGTAAAACCATCAAATTGTCGGAGTATGTAAAAAGCTAGGGTCAGCACAAAAAAAGAGCCCACAACCTAATTGTTGTGGGCTCTTTCAAATACAAACGTTTAATATTAAGCGTAGGCACTCGTAGGCTCGCAAGTACAAATCAAATTGCGGTCGCCGTGGGTATTGTTGATACGCGAAACGGTTGGCCAAAATTTGCTGTGCGCTACATAAGGTAAAGGATACACTGCTTGCTCGCGTGTATAAGGTTTGTCCCAATTGCTGCTGATAGCTACCAATTGTGTGTGTGGCGCATTTTTGAGCGGATTGTTTTTCTTATCGGCTGTGCCATTTTCTATAGCTGCAATCTCCGCGCGGATAGCTAATAAAGCATCGCAAAAACGGTCTAGCTCGGCTTTGTCTTCACTCTCTGTTGGTTCAATCATGATGGTGCCCGCAACAGGGAAACTCATTGTTGGTGCGTGGAAACCATAGTCCATCAAGCGTTTCGCCACATCTTCGGCTTCTATTTCACTTGTCTTTTTTAGAGGGCGAAGGTCAACGATAAATTCGTGAGCGCAAGTGCCATTTACACCACTGTACAAAATCTCGTAATCGTTCTGAAGACGAGCTTTCATATAATTGGCATTGAGGATAGCATAGCGTGTTGAATCTTTCAATCCATCAGCACCTAGCATACAGCAGTAAGCATAACTGATGAGCAAGATGCTCGCAGAGCCATAAGGAGCAGCAGATACAGCAGGTGTGTTGCTTGCTGCATTCTCTAGCATTACGTGACCTGGCAAGAAAGGAGCTAGATGTGATTTGACACAAATTGGCCCTACGCCTGGTCCGCCACCACCGTGAGGGATAGCAAATGTTTTATGCAAATTCAAATGACAAACATCGGCGCCAATTAAGCCCGGAGCAGTTAAACCCACTTGCGCATTCATATTGGCACCATCCATATACACTTGTCCACCGTGTTGGTGAATCATATTGGTAATGTCGATGATGGTTTCTTCAAACACACCATAAGTAGAAGGGTAAGTAATCATAATACCCGCAAGGTTGGCGCTGTGCTGCTCTACTTTAAGTTTCAAGTCTTCGAGGTCCACATAGCCATTTTCTAATGCTTTTACCACTACTACTTTGTAGCCTGCCATTACCGCAGATGCTGGGTTAGTGCCATGTGCCGAGATAGGGATGATAATCACATCGCGGTGATGGTCGCCACGGCTTTCGTGGTAAGCACGGATAGTCAAAAGACCCGCGTACTCTCCCTGAGCACCACTATTGGGCTGTAGGCTACAAGCATCGAAATGAGTGATGACGCTAAGGTATTTGCTCAATTGCTCTACCACATATTGGTATCCTCCGGCTTGGTTTGCTGGTGCAAAAGGATGCAACTTGCTCCAATGAGCCCAACTCAAAGGCATCATTTCTGTTGCTGCGTTGAGCTTCATGGTGCAAGAACCCAAAGAAATCATGCTGGTATTTAAAGACAAATCCTTGTTCTCTAAAAATTTGATGTAACGCATCATTTGCGACTCGGAGTGATACGTGTTGAAAACATCTTGTTGTAAGAAATCGGACGTACGCATTAATGCGCCAGGAATGTTGTTGGTTTCGTCTTGAGCATAATCAAAAGCAATAGCATCGGGTGTATTAGCAAAAACATTGATAATGTCGGCAACGTCAGAAAGTCGGGTTGTTTCGTCTAAAGAAATGGTAATCCAATTGTCGCTGGCGTAATGAAAATTGATTTTTGCAGCTTCTGCTTTGGTACAAATGGTTTTGCTGTCGGCAACTTTTACCGTAATAGTGTCAAAGAAATCGTTGCTGTATAATTCAAATCCTAATTCGGTCAACTGTGTTGCCAAAGCGTGGGTCAAAGTGCCTACACGATGTGCGATAGTTTTCAAGCCTTTGGCACCATGGTAGATAGCATACATCGCTGCCATATTAGCCAATAAAGCCTGAGCGGTACAAATGTTTGAAGTTGCTTTTTCGCGTTTGATGTGCTGCTCGCGTGTTTGCAAAGCCATACGTAAGGCGCGGTTGCCTTGCGCATCGATGCTCACCCCAATGATACGACCAGGAATCGCACGCTTGAATTCTTCATTTACGGCAAAGAAAGCAGCGTGAGGTCCGCCATATCCCAATGGAACACCAAAGCGTTGAGAATTACCTAAAGCAACATCGGCACCCATCTCGCCCGGAGCTTTTAATAAAGTAAGCGCCAGCAAATCTGTAGCCATAGCCACATAAGCACCAATAGCGTGTACTTGGGCAATAAAAGATTCGTAGTTTTCTACCGAACCTTTGTCGTTTGGATATTGAACAATTGCTCCGAAATAAGTATTGTCAATAATGGCTGTTTTGAAATCGCCAATCACCAACTCGATACCTAATGGCTGAGCACGCGTTAATAAAACGTCTTTGGTTTGGGCAAACACATATTGGTCAACAAAAAACTTAGGGCGCTCAATGTTGTCTGTTTTGTTGATGGTATGGAAAAACATCGTCATTGCCTCGCCGGCTGCTGTTCCTTCGTCAAGTAAAGAAGCATTGGCGATGGGCATTGCTGTCAACTCACAAATCATCGTTTGGTAGTTCAATAAGCTTTCCAAACGACCTTGGGAAATTTCGGCTTGGTAAGGAGTGTACTGGGTGTACCATCCTGGATTTTCGAAAATATTGCGCATGATTACACTTGGTGTGTGTGTGTCATAATATCCTTGTCCGATGTAGTTGCGAAACACTTCGTTTTTCATCGACACTTCTTTGATGTGGCGCAGGTAATCTGCTTCGCTCATAGCGCTTGGTATGGCCAATGGCGATTTCATGCGGATAGCATCCGGCACCGTTTTGTCAATAAGCTCATCTAGGCTAGAAACACCTATGGTGTTCAGCATTTTTTGTGTGTCCTCGCTGTTCGGCCCAATGTGGCGACCAGCAAACTCATTATTTTGTTGTTGGAACAAACTCATTTTTATAGGAAATTTTAAAAGATGTCTATTGTTGAAAAAATAATTGCGCAAATGTACGAGAAATAAGCAGCAAAAAATATGATATAGTATAGCTTAGGTATATCCTAGAATTTGGTTATAGGATAGTATTGGTTCCAACGCAAAAACAGTCCCCACTGATGTAAGGACTGTCTTTGCAAAAAAAACACATTTAGAACGATGGAAATAAAAACATCAATCTTATTGAATCAGTCGACTGGCAAAGGTTAATCCTGATTGTGTCTTGCTGAAATGCCGTTTTTTATTGAATCGGACCGTATTAAAATCTAAACCCCTTTAAATTCTGGTTTTCTTTTTTCTAAAAATGCAGCCACTCCTTCTTTAAAATCGTGGGTTTTGCCCGCTGCAACTTGCAAGCGCATTTCCATTTCTAGTTGTTGGGTCAATGTGTTTTCAAAGGATTGGTTCATTAATTGCTTGGTGAGTGCGATACCTTCTGTTGGCAGTTTTGCCAGTTTTTCCGCTAGTGCAATACTCTCGGTTTCAAAATTCTCGTCGGCTATAGATTTATAAATCATGCCCATTTTCATGGCTTCATCTCCAGTCACTTTGTCGCCAGTGATACACAAGGCCATGGCTCTTTGAGCACCAATCAGGCGCGGCAACATAAAAGTGCCACCACAGTCGGGTATCAAACCAATATTGATAAAAGCCTGAACAAAAACGGCACTTTGTTTGGCTACAACAATGTCGCCTGCAAGTGCAAGATTGGCTCCAGCCCCTGCTGCTACACCATTGACGGCACATACCACAGGTTTGTTGATAGCCCGCAGACGAAGCACAATTGGGTTGTATCGCTCGGTAAGAATGGCGTCAAAATCGAGTTGAGTAGGGTCGGGGGTTTCGCCCAAATCCTGGCCTGCACAAAAAGCCTTACCGGTGCCGCTCAATAATAGGCAGCGAACAGAGGCATCTGCTGCTGCCTCATCAATTTTTGACTGAAGTAACAAAGCCATCTCACGGTTAAAGCTGTTGTATTTTTCGGGGCGATTGAGGCTGATGTGTGCTACGCCATTTGCTACTTTGTATAGTATGCTGCTCATGTTTTTTTTGATTCTGTTTTTGTGTTCCTGCAAGATAATTAAATAGTATTGTGGCCAACGATATTTGTAGAAATTTTGCTTACTATTTTACTTTATTTGTTTTTAATGGCTTGAGGTGTGTTGTAATTTGCTCTGCCAGCAAGACAAAAAAATAATACAAATAATACAGTAGCCACTCTTTTTTTGGGCTAATTGCTCTATCTTCGCTATTCAATTTTAAAAAATTTTAAAACAAAAACTATGAAAAAAATCTACTTAATGTTGATGCTCTTGATGGTGGGTGTCGCTGCGAATGCACAAAGAAATCTAAAATTGCAAGTTGACATTGTTAAACCAAGCCTTGACACAAATATAGTAACAGGGTCTACTACGTTTCCTGTTTACGTTATTACAAATACGGCTACTGCGGCTAAAGATTCTATTGCAGCTGGCGATACAATTTGGTTGCGAACTCCTTTAAACACTACAACGGGGCTTTCTGGAATTATACCTGGTTCAAGTATTAAAGTTGGCCAGTCATTCACCATTAGTAACGCGACAATTACAGGTGGATATTCTGTAAAATTTGATAGTATCAAGACATTGACAAACGCAACAACTGCATATGTAAATAAACCATTTACAGCTAATACTCAGTATTGGTGGTACGTTTTAATCGACACAGTATTGGCAAAGTCAACAAACCCTGCTATTGCTACTGTTGCAACTGATTATGATACTCAACGCGTATGGATCAACAAATCTTCTGGTTTAGTTGAATTTGCTAATACCCAAGTTGAAACAATCAAAACTTACCCTAACCCTGCTGTAAATCAATTGTCTTTTGAGTATAGCTTTACCAATCAAGAAAATGCTACAGCAAGAATCTTGGACGTAACTGGTCGTACTGTATTTGTAAAAGAATTTGAAAACAATACAGGTAATCAAAAATTTGATTTAGACATCAATAACTTGAACACTGGTTCTTATTTGCTACAATTCATTGTAGGGGATAAAACAATGACCAACAAGTTTAATGTTCAGAAATAATTGAATACAACGCCTTACTGAAAACCGCCTCCAATTTGAGGCGGTTTTTTTTTGTGTTACACCTATCTGTTTTACCGAAAGTATTATGAAAACAATAGGATATTAGCTAGTGCTAGTGCTTAACTTTGTCGCCTTTTTTAATCATCAAACAACGACCAATGTACGTAGAACAATTATATACCAAATGCCTGAGCGAGGCGGCTTACTTTATTTGCGATGGAGATGAGGCAGCCATTATAGACCCACTAAGAGATGTGGATGTTTATATTCAAATGGCAAAAGAAAAAAATGTACAGATAAAATATATTTTCGAAACTCATTTTCACGCTGATTTTGTGAGCGGTCATCTTGAATTAGCCCGCAAAACTGGCGCAACCATTATTTATGGTCCAGATACAGAAGCTGCCTTTAAGTTTCATGAAGCCAAAGATGGGGAAGTTTTTTCGCTCGGAAAGTGTACTATCAAAGCCATTCATACGCCTGGTCATACTTTAGAAAGTACCTGTTATTTGTTGAGCGATGAGCAAAATCAGCCCTATTGCTTGTTTAGTGGCGATACTTTATTTGTTGGCGATGTGGGCAGGCCAGATTTGTTTAGTGGCAACCTTAGTAAAGAAGAATTGGCGGCAAAAATGTACCATTCGCTCCATACCAAAATCAAAACATTAGCCGACCATATTATTGTTTATCCTGCTCACGGCCCAGGTTCGTCTTGTGGCAAGAACCTTGGTCCCGATACTTTTAGCACTATCGGTCAACAAAAACAAACCAATTATGCCCTACAGGATATGACTGAAGAAGCATTCATCAATGCCTTGACTTCAGGGCTTTCGGAAGCTCCAGCTTATTTTCCGATTAATGCCCGTATTAATCAGAAAGGTTATGAAGCGTTAGACCTTGTCAAAGCCAAGGGCCTTACGCCCTTATCAGTATCCGATTTTAAGCAAAAGGCCGCTGAGGGAGCTATGATTTTAGACACGCGTAATGCTACTGATTTTACCGAAGCCTTTATTCCCGAATCTATCAGCATTGGTTTGGATGGGCGTTTTGCCGAGTGGGCAGGCATTTTATTGCCATTTGGTCAGCCTTTGTTGCTTGTCAGTGAACAGGGTAAGGAAGAGGAGAGCATTACCAGATTGGCAAGGATTGGCTACGACAGTGTCATAGGATATTTAGCTGGAGGCCTTGAGGCCTGGAAAAGCGGTGGCGAGCAGATAGATATGATTATTGATATTGATGCAGATGAGTTGGCTATGGATTTGCCACACGACCCCCGTATGGAAATAATTGATGTGCGAAAGGAAAGTGAATTTGCCGAAGAACACGTAAAGGGAGCCAATAACATGCCCCTTAATGGCTTTGGTGATATTATGAACCTGGCTATGGTAGAGCACGACCGAAATTTATACTTGCATTGCGCTGGTGGCTATCGTTCGGTCATTGCGGCTTCATTATTAAAGCGTCAGGGATTTCATAATTTGAGGAATGTGCTGGGTGGTTACGCAAAAATTAAGGAAATTGATGAAATTCCTTTGGTTGTGAACAGTAATAATATTGCATAGGAAAAAAATATAGGTTTAATGTTTGGTTGATGCTTGAATAAATTGTGTTTAAAACATTGCATGTCAAATTTTTATTGATTTTAAAGACAAAGACATTATCTGTTAAATTTATTTTAACTATTGCGTAACATTATTTTTTGCAATATGAGCGTGCTAGTTTTACCTAATAACCTAAATTTGCAATGAGTTTAATGATTTAATAATATTTCCGACAAAAGAGTGCAAGAGTTAACAAACAAACCAAACAATTTTTAAAAAACAAAATAACGTAGATGGAAACATTAATGACGTCGAATACATTGGTTATTCGTAAAGATGAGAGTTCAGTTGATCAAATCAAATTGGACTATGTGGCTGTAAAAAGTGCTGCTATGACTTTGAGAGCAATCAATCATAAATTGCGCCAGCAAATTATCAGATTGCTCAATGAGCACAAAACAATGAAAGTAACCGAAATCTATGTAAAGCTACGTCTAGAACAATCCGTTGCTTCACAACATTTGGCTATCCTTCGTCGTGCAAACATCGTAAACACTATCCGTGATGGTAAATTTATCCATTACTCTTTGAATCCAGAAAAAATTGCTTCAGTAGCAAAATTTGTTGGAGACATGGTAGGTGCACAAAAAGAAATGCCAACAAGCAGTAATTAATTATTATTCAAACAAAACTCAAACTAAAAAAGCCTGACTAGTAAATAGTCAGGCTTTTTTAGTTTTACTCTTTTACTCCTTTGATGGCTACGCCGTTATTTCTGGTAAAGTTACACCAGGTACAGTCTTTACTGCCACAACCATTTTCAAATTCAAAGTTCTTGATTTTTTTGTAGCTGCTTTCAATCTGTTTTTTTACCGTTTCTTCATCGCTAGGTATGATAATAATTTTATGAGTGTTATTGTTTTTTTTGCCCTTTTCTAAGTATTCAAAAACCCCTTCTCCCACTTTTAGTTTATTAAAGGGCTGACATTCAACCAATAATTTGTAAAAAATCATCTGACGCCAATAGTCACCGCCAAGCATTTCGTTTTTGGCATTGGGTGGGGCAAGGTTTTCTTTAGTCTTGGGGCTATCTGGATTTCCGGTTTTATAATCTACCACCCTACAATCATTGTCCGAAAGCAATTCTATCTTATCAATTTTTCCTTTTATGGGTGCTAGTCCAATATTACCCACCAACCATTTTTCTAATTGCACCTCTTTTGTCCATACGGGTACGTGTTCGTTATAATATTCTGTCAATAGTTCAATACCCATCTCCAAACGACGCTCATATTGTAGTTTGGTAAATGATAATTCTTTGTCTCTCATTTTGTACCTGAAATAATTGAGTACATCTTCGGTAGCAGGAAATGACTTGGTAGAAGACTTACTCATTTCCAGAAATGCTCTTTCCAAGGCATAGTGAATGGCAGTACCAAAGGCCATACTGTCGTTTTCGGCAGTAGGGGTGCGCAACACCTCTTCGTAATAAAATTGTACGGCACAGCGAAGGTATTTATTGAGCGAGGATGGGCTCAATGCAAAGTTTTCGAGTTGTTTGTGCATTAAGGATTGATCCACCAATTCAATATACACCTCAGTCACCGGATTCATAAGCTGTTGCAAATCATCGAGTAAAGATTCTGTTTCTACACTTACTTTTATAGGGCTGTCATTGCCTAATATTTCGGTGAGAAACATAGAAGGCTCCAAGGGTGATCCGTCATTTTTTTGTTGGGCAAATGAGATTTGCAAATGTTTTTTGGCGCGTGTAATGGCAACAAAAAACAATCTTCTGGACATTTCAATTTTATAATCACCGTCTTTTTCGTCTACTGTGCGCGTGAGTGTATCTGGAATTTTAATACCCATAAAGCCCCCCGACTTTTTCTCCCAAAATTCTTTGGTCATACCGATGACAAACACGTGCTCAAATTCAAGCCCCTTTGCACTGTGCGCTGTGTATAATTGAACGCCTTTGTCTTGTTGTACAATTTTTTGCAAAGACAAAACAATGCCCTCGGCACGCATTTTTTCGATGATTTCCAAAAAGTCGTGTACGGTGCTTTGTGGTTTACTCACAGAGGTAACAAATTCAAAAAAGCTTTGCAATACCTGCATTTGCCATACTGCGTTTGCCGATTTTAGGCACCAGTTAACGATTTGGCTGTCGTACACAATCTTTTCTAAGAGCATGGGCATGCGCAATACTTGCAATTGTTGCAGCCAACTGTCCAAGAGTCGGGCAATATGCAAGATGGCTTTCAAAGAATCCAATTCAAGGCTACTCAATACCATTTCGTGTGCAAATAATTGCCGCCAGTGTTTGATGTTTTTTTCTTTTGCTTCTTTGCTATTGAGGTAAAGGGACAACATGGCAATGTCTTTTGGCGCAATACCAAAATAGGGCGCGTGCATCAGCTCAAACAATAAGTGTTCTGCACTAAATGCTTTTTTGCTTTCCATCGCTAGATATTGAAAAATTTTCAACACTTGCTGCGGAATTAACTCATCCAGCACATTAACGCTCCGCCTGATGGTATAGGGCAAATTCTTTCTTTCGAGCAGCCCTATGATGGCATCGGCTTGTTTGTGTTGCGCATAGAGGATTGCCACATTATCCAAAGAGACGCCCTGCATGCTCAATGCTTCTATCTGAGACACAATATCCACTACCTCGTGTGTGGTGTTGAAGTATTGGATGACGATAGGTTCTGGAATTGTCTCTTCTGCAAATCTGGGCAAGGAAGCCACTATTTTCTTGTCAACAGTTACTCCTTCAATGGCATTAATCAACCTTTGTTGGTTGAATTCGATGCTGCGCATTGCCTTGTCTAATATCGGCTGGCTAGAACGGTAATTGTCGGTGAGGACAATGACTTTGATGTTTGCTTTATATTGTTCATAGAAATCTACAATATTTCGGATTCTGGCACCTTGAAATTCATAGATGCTCTGGTCGTCATCGCCTACCACAAAAATATTAGCAGAGGCTCCCCAATAGCTAGTGAGCATTTTTATAATCTCATTTTGTGCACCATTGGTATCCTGAAATTCATCCACCAAAATATATTGGTAACGCTCTTGATAATGCTGCAATAAATACTCGCTTTTGTTGAAGGCTTCAATTACCCACAGTATCATATCGGCATAATCGTATCGACCCATTTCCAGCATTTTCTTGTTATACGCTTCGTATAAGTCTGCTGCCGCAATGGTTCTTTTCATGCGATCTATCTCAGCATCAATTTCTTTTTGCTTTAGGTCCCCAGCATTATTGCTGCCAGATTTTTTTTTGTAAACGTATTGTTCGCGGTTGGGCAGGTCTTTGATATAGACTTCTACTGCATCTTTAATGAGCTGCGGCGACCAATTTTCCTTTTTCATTTCAGCAAAGAAATTATTCAAAGGATTGAGGTCATAAAAGGTAGCATTACCAACCCGATGCATCGGGTGCTTGGATGGTAATTGTGCCAATAATTCTTGCATCAATTCTACCCGTTCTAGGTCGCTGATGAGCTCCATTTGGCGCATGCCAAAATATTCGCTATTACTTTGTATAATGTTATTGCAAAAGCCATGAAAGGTATGAATATTGACCTTTTGGGCAGCAAGCCCTACGATAGAGCTCAATCTTTTGCGCATATTGTGTGCTGCTTCTTCGGTATAAGTAAGGCATAATATTTCGTGCGGGGCTACCTGTGCATCGCTTCGCAATAAGTTGGCAATGCGCATACCCAAAACTTCAGTTTTGCCTGTACCAGGACCGGCAATCACCATTACTGGGCCTTCGGTGCTGTCAACAGCTAGCTTTTGTGCACTATTTAATAATTGGTATCTCTGAGCGTAATTTACATCGTAATTCATTCGTACAAATCTAATTCAAAAGCGTTACAATCGATGGCTGATTTGTGTAGAATTAGTGCTTTGGCCATCTGATTTCTTGATTATAATTTTATTATTCATTGTGGCTAATAATAATTTAGTTTTAAACTAAATAATTTCTATCTTTGATGTATTCTGGCTTACTTATAATTTTTTAAAAGATAGATAATCGTTGAAAGTCAATATTCTGCCCTCAATTTGGATCCGTCTTTTAGGTCATCCAGATCATTTCAACAAAGAGCATCGTGCGTTTAACGCTGTTGCTTTTCTGTCTTTATGTTTGCTACTTCTTCTTTTACCGTTTAATATTTATCTGGGTCTCGAGGTTGTTTTTATATCCACAGCTGTCATTTTTATTGCATTAGCGGTGGTTTATTTTCTTTCCCGAATGGGCAATAATTATAAACTAGGTAGGACGATTTATGCAGTAGTTAGTTATGTTTTTCTTTCGCTTAATTTTTATTATAACGCAGGCTATAAAGGGCCTACTATTTATTTTTTCTTTTTAACTTTTCAGTTAATTCTCGCTTTTTCTATTATCAAAAGGCATTTGCTGTTTACCATAATGCATTTGGTAGTGGTTTCCTCTTTGTTAATAGTAGAGTATTGTTACCCCGAAAGGTTTATTGACATTTATCAGAGCAGGTTTGATCATTTTTTAGATTTACTCAGTAGTAGTATTGCTGTAATTATAGGTATGTATTTGGTTACTCGGTATTTGCTCAGTAGCTATGAAAGAGAAAAGAAAAAGGCAGAAGAGCGCGAGTTGCTCATTACTGCCCAAAATGCACAATTACAAAAGCTCAATCAAGAAAAGACAAAAATACTGTCCATCCTTGGCCACGATTTGCGCAGTCCGCTCAATTCTATCACAACTGTACTCAACGTTTTGGCCAATTATCCTTTACCCGAAGAGCATCGCTTGCGCTTGCAAAAGGAATTATTAGATACCACCCGAAATACTTCGGAAATGCTGATGAATTTACTCTCTTGGTCTTCTGAACAAATGCAAGGTATTGAGCCAAAATTAATTTCGGTCAATGTGCAAATGGTGCTGCAAAAGGTACTAGAAAACCAACAATTCATCGCCCAATCAAAAGAGATAAAATTCACCACTTATATAGACCAGAGTATTTATGTATTGGCGGATTACAATATGTTAGAAGTGGTGCTCAGAAATCTCATTAACAATGCCATTAAGTTTACTGCTCCTTTGGGTATGGTCACTATCGCCGCCCAAAAGACCGATGATAGCTGTCTGATATCCATACAGGATAATGGCATTGGTATGAGCGAAGAGCAATTGAGTACCTTGTTTACAATGGACATTCATTCTACCTATGGTACCAATAACGAAAAGGGAATAGGCCTAGGTTTGGTATTGTGCAAAGATTTTACGGAGTTGCAAGGGGGTAAAATTTGGGTTGAAAGTACTGTTGGTCAAGGTTCTGTTTTTTATATCAGCTTGCCACTGCGCCATCAGTAATCGTTATTAAAGTACAAGAATTAGGTTGTTGTGTTATAAAAAAAGCCGCAACAGAATCTTATTCTATTGCGGCTTTCTCAATTATTTTATGATTTATCCTAAAGCACTAGCGTCTTCTATCAACACCGAAACTTTGTTATTGATGACTTCGGCAAAGCCACCAGTAATCTCATAAAGTTCAGTGTTGTTTTTGTCTTTCAAAATTTTCATTTTGCCCGCGCCTAATGAAGAAATCATTGGGGCATGCTTATCCAAAATTTCAAATGAACCTTCGATACCAGGCAATTGGATACCGTAAACATTTCCGCTAAATACTTTGTGCTCGGGAGTGAGAATTTCTAATTGCATTATAAATGATTTGAAAATTTGAAGATTTGAACATTGTTGAGATGAAAGCCATCTTCAAATTTTCAAATCTTCAAATTGTATAATTAATTTTTCGCTTGTTCCATCAATTTTTTACCTTTTGCTATCGCATCATCGATAGTACCTACAAGGTTGAAGGCTGCTTCTGGATACTCATCTACTTCACCATCCATAATCATATTGAATCCGCGGATCGTTTCTTCGATAGGTACTAATACTCCTTTAAGACCAGTAAACTGCTCGGCCACGTGGAATGGCTGAGACAAGAAACGTTGCACCTTACGAGCACGGAACACGACTAATTTATCTTCTTCGCTCAACTCGTCCATACCAAGGATGGCGATGATATCTTGTAATTCTTTGTAGCGCTGTAGGATACCTTTTACACGGTTGGCACAAGCATAGTGTGCTTCGCCAACGATTGCTTCGGTAAGGATACGTGAAGTAGAATCCAGTGGGTCTACCGCAGGATAAATACCCAAATCGGCAATTTTACGAGACAATACCGTTGTCGCATCTAAGTGAGCAAAGGTTGTTGCCGGAGCCGGATCGGTCAAGTCATCCGCAGGTACGTAAACCGCTTGTACCGATGTAATAGAACCATTTTTAGTAGAAGTGATACGCTCTTGCATCAATCCCATTTCGGTAGCCAATGTTGGTTGGTAACCTACCGCCGATGGCATACGACCCAAAAGTGCTGATACCTCAGAACCTGCTTGGGTGAAACGGAAGATATTATCTACGAAGAAAAGGATATCACGACCTTTACCAGTACCATCTCCATCACGGAAATATTCGGCCATTGTCAATCCGCTCAAAGCCACACGAGCACGAGCCCCCGGAGGTTCGTTCATCTGACCGAAAACGAAGGTTGCTTTAGAATCTTCAAGATCTTTTAGGTTTACTGAATTCAAATCCCATCCACCTTCTTCCATCGAGTGCAAGAATTTTTCGCCATATTTAACGATACCTGCTTCAATCATCTCGCGCATCAAGTCGTTACCCTCACGTGTACGCTCACCCACACCGGCAAATACCGAAAGACCACCGTGGCCTTTGGCGATATTGTTAATCAATTCCTGAATCAATACGGTTTTACCAACACCCGCACCACCAAACAAACCGATTTTACCACCTTTTGCATAAGGCTCAATCAAGTCGATTACTTTAATACCGGTAAACAACACTTCCGTTGCAGTGCTCAATTCTTCAAATTTTGGAGGCTTAGCGTGAATCGCACGACCACCTTTTTTGTTCAATTGTGGCAAACCATCAATAGCGTCACCGGTTACGTTAAACAAACGACCTTTGATAGATTCTCCGATAGGCATCGTGATAGGAAGACCTGTGTCCACCACTTCCATACCGCGCATCAAACCCTCTGTTGCATCCATTGCTACAGTACGTACGCTATCTTCTCCAAGGTGTTGTTGTACTTCAAGTACCACTACATCACCATTATCGCGTTTTAGCTCAAGAGCGCTGTAGATTTCGGGAAGTGTATTGTTTTCAAACATTACGTCCACTACGGGCCCGATGATTTGCTTGATTTTACCAGTGTTAGCCATCTATGATAATATTAAAAAGAATTGTTGTTGGAAAATTTTGCGCAAAAGTAAGGCTATATTACTAAAGTGCAAAAACGAATATCTAAAATCGTGGTAAATTTTGGCAAAAAGACCGAGGTGCTCCTTGATTTTCACGAAGTAAGGCTGTTAGTTTTGGATTGAATGACCGCCAAAATTGCTGTTGAATGATTGTTTTAGGCAATGGCGTGCAAAAAATGGTATTGCTTTTTGTTATTCCACCAACAAAGTTGTGGCTTGTTGGTGGGCTTTGCTTCATTGCCTGCCGAAAAACTCCAAAGTTGCAAACTTTAGAAATCCAAGGAAAAGCATTATCGGATTAAAAATCCTCTTTTATTTATGGTTCGGGATGCGCTGCGCTAACATCCCGAACAGCTGCTTATTTTTAGGTTACGCATAACGTTTTTCGGCTTGGCGTTCGGGCGGGTTTCGGAGCACAAAGCTTCAATTTATTACTAAAGTTTGATAGAAGCACAAAGCTCCAAGTTTGCACGTCAGCCCGCTTGACGCAAAACCCGTGTTAGCGGCTGTTTTTATTGTTGCTCATAATTTTTTATATCTAAGTTTTTGCGTTCGTCAAAATGTTGCTTCCAAAATTCTTTTTTTAGTTGTCCTGTTGTCAAATTTCCGACTAAGAAGTCAACCCAACAATCTTGATACAAATAGTCATTGTGAGCTTCATCGTAATGACAATATTTTGTGTTTGTGTCAAATGGGTCTTGGTCTTCACCAAATTCCTTATAAGGTCTAATTTTAAAAACTGCTAAGATGTGTTTATGGTCTGCGTGATTAATTTTTGTTGGTGACTTTTTGTTGACCTCTGCAATTACTTTCCCTGGTTTTAGTTTTCCAACATTTACTGCTTCGGTTTTAATAACTCTGTCCTTTACAATGGTTGTTAATTTGTCATATTTTTTTCGGTCTTGTTCTGATAAAGAATTCCAATTAACAAATTCAACAGCCAAATCATTTCTACCTGTATTGCCAATTTTGGGTACTTGTATGAGCTTAATACTAAACTCTTGAGTTGAAAAAATATCTTCTCGGATATTGTCTCGATATTTTTTAATAAAGTCTACAACTTCTTTATATTCAGATGAGAGTAATTGTTTACTTGCTTGTGTTTGTTTAGTGGTTCGTAGTCTTGAAAACTGTAACGAATATGCAAGACTTTCATTAATTGCATACTCAGTACCAAAAATTTTTATAAGTTCATTTTCATAATTGTAGAGTAGAGATTGACATTCACCAAAAATTAAAATTCCGATTTCTTCTTTATCAATTGTCCTGTGTTCAATCTTATTTCTTAATCGTATAAAAAAATCTAAGTTTGTTTTTACAGCATCACTTAGTTGTCCATACTTTTGAATACAAGTTTTAAGTTCCCAAGCTTTTCGTTCTCCGTCTATAAGTTTATAACGACCATTCTTTTCTTTGTAGAAGTAGGTTTCTCCAATTGTCTGGTTGAAGTGAGCTTGAAGTAGCCTTGTCCAAGCCATTATCATATGAGTAATAAAACTTTCGACACGAAAAGGAGCTCTTGGTTTATTGTATATTTCAACACCCAACAAAGCGCAGTCAATAGAACTTTCTAATAGTGATTTAGTTTTCCCTTTTCGTAATGTCATAAACTTTCTGTCTTGGTGATTGTCATAAAATAGCCGCTAACTCAAAAATAGACGCATGTTTTAACACCGCAAAATAAATTAAGATATTTTTTTCTATGTGCAGTGTCATGGGGCTATTGTTTATGAGCTTTTGCGCATAGCGCATTTTGTATATTTTGTATTGCGCATTTAGTATATTTCTCTTAGGCATCATTTCGCCATTGCAATACATCATTTCTTTTCCGAAACGATACCCAACATCACCGTAACGATACCTAACATCACCGCAATGATACCCAACATCACCGCAACGATACCCAACATCACCGCAATGATACCCAACATCACCGCAACGAGACCCAACATCACCGCAACGAGACCTAACATCACCGAAACGATACCTAATATCACCGCAACTATACCTAAAATCACCGCAACGATACTTTTTTTAATTATTTTCAATATATCTGTGCTCCGCTGTTCGGTATGTTCCGTAGGGCATCCCGAACCACTGATAAAGCGGATTTGTAATCCGCATACGCGCAATTAAATTAATCTACAAGAGAGCGGCTTGCGCAATAATTGTTCAGAGAACAAGTACCGCAGTGACGTAGTCAGGGACTACGCTAAGCAGGGCTCACAGATAGCAAGGATAGGCAGGGATAACAAAGGTTTCTCAAGCATCATCTGTGTACATCTGCGGAATCTGTGAGCAGGACACACACACCAAGAAAAGCCCAATAGCAAATCCCCAAAGCCTCACCTGCGCCGGATAGAGGCGGCACGTGGCACATCCCGCTTATTGCGGGGGAGTAGAGCCGAAAGCCGGAGACCCAAAGCCTTGTAGTAGCAACAAGCTTAATCGCCCCAAGTTTAAAAATTAATGCCCCATCTTTGCAGCCTGTATGGCCGGTATTTATATTCATATTCCATTTTGCCGCAAGGCTTGTACTTATTGCAATTTTCATTTTTCTACTTCGCTATCGCAAAAAGAGCCAATGCTGGAGGCGATAAAATGGGAATTGGCGCAGGAGCCTTCTTATCTGCAAGGCGAAAAAATTGAAACCATTTACTTTGGCGGTGGCACCCCTTCTTTGCTTAGTACTGAAGAATTGTTGGGCATTTTTGATACCATCAGCAAGCATTACGAGCTCGATGATGTGAAAGAATGTACTTTGGAGGCCAATCCGGATGATTTGAATACGAAATATATTCAATCGCTCAAGGCAACGCCCATTAACCGATTCAGTATCGGGGTGCAGTCTTTTTTTGATGCCGACCTCAAATATATGAACCGTGCGCACAATGCTCAGGAGGCGGATTATGCCATCAAAGCGGCACAGGATGCGGGTTTCGAAAAACTGACGATTGATTTGATATATGGCACTCCAGGCTTGAGTAATCTGGCCTGGCTGGAGAATCTGGCAAAAGTGGAGGCTTTGAGCATCCCTCATTTTTCGGCCTATGCGCTTACGGTAGAAGAAGGTACTGCCTTGCACCACAATATCAACAAGAAAAAACAAAGTCCGGTAGATAATGAACAGTCGGCCCAACAGCTGGAATTGTTGATGCAATATGCACCTTCGATGGGTTTTGAGCAATACGAAATCTCTAATTTTGCCAGCAAAGGGCAATACGCCTTACACAATACCAATTATTGGCGGGGCATACCTTATTTGGGTATCGGCCCATCGGCACACAGCTTTGATGGGCGCAACAGACGCAGCAATATAGCCAACAACAGTTTGTACCTCAAGGCCATCCTGAACGAAAAGAAGGCTCTTTATGATGTTGAGGTGTTGACCGATGTGCAACGACTGAATGAATATTTGATGACTTCGCTACGGACAATGTGGGGCTGCTATTTGAAGAAAATCGAAGAAGATTGGGGAGCTCAGGCTTTGGCGCAAATCAAAAAAGCGAGTCAGATTTTTGTAGAGCAAAAATGGCTGAGCTTGGAGCGTGAAGCGCTGTTGTTGACGAATGAAGGGAAATTATTTGCCGACCATATCGCTTCAGAATTGTTTTTTGAGGAAAATTAGAGACGGAAAGTATTTTAGAATCGTGCATCGGACTTGTCGAAAGAAAAAATGCGCGGATAAAGGCTTCAAAATGTTCTTGTATTTTGCTTTAAGTTAGTTTTACCATTAGGTATTAAGTGTATGTTGATGCGCTTTTTGTTACTTTTGTAAAAATTATTATCAAAAATTAATTTAGTTTTTGTTTAATCAGCATCCTTTCTATGGCAATATCTAAAGAAGCGAAAACGGGCATATTTGTTACTACTTCGGTAGTAGTCATCATTTTGGGCTCCTATTTTCTTAAAGGTTTCAACGTATTCTCGTCAGACCGTACCTATAATTGCTACTTTGATAATGTTCAGGGATTAATACCTTCTGCAACAGTACAAGTAAAAGGTATGGTAGTGGGTACCGTCAGCGAGGTTGTGCTGCAAGGAAATGATAAGGTAAAAGTGGTGATTGCGGTTGACAAAAAAGTAAAATTACCCAAAGGCACAACTGCTGCGCTTTTTGCCCCCGACTTGATGAGTGGCAAGGCGCTCAGGCTGGATTTAGGCAGTAGCAAAGAAATTTTGGCCGATGAAGCAACGATTGAATCAAAGGTAGAATTGGGAGCTATTGATAAAGTGACCTCTCAAGTTGATCCTGTATTGGCGAGCGCCAACCAAGTGATGTACCGCCTAGATTCTATTATGATTTCTCTTCAGGCAATGCTCAATCCGACCACTCAAAAAAATATCGAAAGCAGTGTAGCCTCTTTAGAGTTGACGATGAAAAATTTTGCCTCATTATCTACCAGCCTTAACAGAGAAAGTGCCCAATTGGCAGGGATTATCCGCAATGCCAACGCCATTACAGCTAATGTAGCCAACAACAGCAAAAATATTGATGCGGTAATGAGCAACCTCAAAACAACTACCGACAAATTAAGCAAGGCTGATCTGGAAAAAACCATTCATAATTTACAAAGTACCTTAGACCAAACACAAGCTCTTTTGGCAAAAATCAATCGCGGAGAGGGCAGTTTGGGTATGTTGGCCAATGACAAGCAATTGTATAACAATCTGACGAGCAGTATGTCTTCTTTGGATAGGCTGATGGATGATTTGAAAAAACATCCTTCTCGCTATATTAATATTCGTGTGTTTGGCAAAGCACCAAAAGATAATCCATAATCCTAGCCAACCATTATTTTGCAGTTGTATTCTTGTTTTAAAAAAATTAGCTTACTCTTTGTAAGTTCCCTGCTATTATTGCTCGGAACGCTTAGTTCTATTTTTGCCCAAAAGCCTAAGGCAGATACGAGTGGTAAAATACCGATAACCATTGTAGATAATAAGTCGATGGAGGCCTTCAAAACGGACTCTAACAGTTTTTTTAAGTTCATCGGCAATGTGCAATTTCAACATGGAACGGATCTGCTTTTTTGCGATACGGCTATCCTTAATCAAGAAAAGAACAATCTCGAGGCCTTTGGTAATGTCAAAATTGTACAAGCCAATGGTACAACGGTGCTTAGCGACTACCTTAGTTATACGGGTAATATTAAAAAAGCCTATTTGCGTGGTAATGTGGCATTGAACAGTGGCGACGATAACCTTTGGACAGAGGAATTGGATTATTACCTCAACACCAAAATAGGTAATTATTATCAGAACGGTACTTTGCAATCGGGCAGCACAACCGTCTCCAGCACATTAGGTACCTATAACACCCAAACTAAAGAAGCACGTTTTACCGATCAGGTTTTTGTCACAGACACCGCTTATAACATTGAGAGCAAAGATTTGGGTTATAATACGGAAAGTAAAATGATGCGTTTTTTTGACAGTACCGTTGTTACCAACGAAAGCTCGGTTTTGCATACTGCTCAGGGCGTTTATGATTCTAAAAATCAAATTGCTCATTTCACTACTCGTTCCTCCATTCTCAATCAAGAGCAATACATTGAAGGTGACACGCTCAACTACGATAAACAAACTGGTTTGGGTAATGCTATTGGTGGAGTAATAGTGCTTGATACTGCCCAAAAATCAACTCTTTATTGTGGCAAAGCATTTTATAATGACAAACTGAAAACCTTGCTGGCAATTGAAAAGCCGGTGCTCAAAAGAGTGGACAACAATGATAGTTTGTATGTGCGCGCTGATACCTTTTATTCGGCACATTACATAATGACTACCGACACACTACAATCTGTAAAAAAAGATACAATAAAAAAAATAGCAAAGAAAAACATTAAGACAAGCAACAAGGAAAAAAGCTCAATAGTAAAAACTGAGTTGGTCACAATAGCCGATACTACTAGCCCAAAATACTATACAGGCTTTCATCACGTTCGTATCTTCTCCGATTCTTTACAAGGCAAATGCGATAGTATTTGTTTTGCTGGCAAAGACTCATTAATGCTGATGATGAAAAGCCCCGTGCTGTGGAGCCGGAGAAGTCAGATAACCGGAGATACCATTATCGCGTACATTGACAGTGGTAAAGTGCAGAAAGTAGTGGTGCCAAATGATGCATTGATTGTGTCGCGCAGCGGCCCCGAAAAAGCAGATTTGTATAATCAGGTGCAAGGCAAAACATTAGTTGCTTACCTTGTTAATGAAGAGCTTGATAACGCCACCGTAAAGCCTGATGCAGAAAGCATTTATTACCCCACCGACGAGAGTGGCGCTTATATTGGTGTTAGCCAATCCCAAAGCGAACGCATGAAAATTTTCTTTGCGAAAGGAGATATTGATAAGCTTTTATTAGAGCAAGAAATCAAACAAACCTTATCGCCATTAAATAAAGTTGACATCCCCTCTATGCGCCTCAGTCGTTTTCAATGGCTGGATGCACTACGCCCCAAAAGCATTGCAGAGCTTTTTGAGTAAGCACTATTGAAAATGATAATGGCTTTATCAAAAGGAATGTGGGTTTAAAAAAGTATAGTAGTATCTAATTGAAACTTGCTAGATGTAGGTTTGCATTTCAAAACAAATAGCAATGAATTTAATCGACAATTTGAATTGGCGTTATGCCACCAAGAGAATGAACGGAACTCCCGTTTCCGAAGATAAAGTAAATATGATACTCGAAGCAATCCGACTAGCACCAACCTCAATGGGGGTTCAGCCTTTTCATTGCTTCGTAATTAGTGATAAAGAGATGCGTGCAAAAATCAGTGAAGAAGCGTGCAAGCAACCCCAAATTATGGAAGGTTCTCACCTGATTGTATTCGCGGCCTGGAAAAATTATACTGAAGAACAAGTAGAAGAATACATCAACAGAATTGCCTCTGTGCGCGATGTTGCGGTAGAAAGTCTTGATGGATTCAAAGCGGCATTGATGTCCATCACTACAAGACCTGCTGAAGCTAATTATCAATGGGCTGCGCGACAGGCTTATATTGCTTTGGGCTTCGGACTTAATGCTGCTGCACATCATCAGGTAGATGCAACACCAATGGAAGGTTTCAACCCTGCGGAAATGGATAAAGTGTTGGGTCTTGAAGATAAAGCGCTATCAAGTGTTTGCTTGTTGATGTTGGGCCATCGTGATGAAGCAACAGATTATTTAGTGAATGCAAAAAAAGTAAGAAGAAGCGAAGATCAGCTTTTTACAAAAATCTAAATGGTGCTTATGAATGTCAAGATGCGTTTCCTGATATTGCTCTTTGCCAGCCTTGCCATAGGCTTTAATGTTGCTGCGCAAAATAAACTGAAAAACACAACTAAATTGAAAACTATGAACAGTAAGGAAAATGTAATGAAAATAGAAGTGTGGAGCGATGTGATGTGCCCCTTTTGCTATATCGGCAAAAGAAAATTTGAACATGCATTGGCAAAGTTTCCGAAAAAAGAAAAAGTAAAACTAGTGTGGAAAAGCTATCAACTCGACCCCAGCATTACCGCCAATGATAGCAAAGATTATGTCAAACATTTGCAGCAAAAGAAAGGCTGGAGCGACAAACAAACCAAAGATATTCTCGACAATGTAACGCAGATGGCTGCCGGTGTTGGGCTAGACTATCATTTCGAAAAAGCTGTAGTGGCCAATTCTTTCAAAGCTCATCGTTTTGCTCATTATGCCGGCAAATTTGGCCTGCAGGATACTGCCGAAGAAGCACTGTTTATTGCTCATTTTATAGAAGGAAAAGACATTAGTGATGATGAATCTCTTGCCGATATGGGCCAGGCAATTGGGCTTGACAGGCAAGATGTGTTGCGTTTTTTAGCAACCGAAGAAATGACCGAGGCCGTGAAGAATGACATTGCTGAAGCTGAACAAATCGGCGTGACGGGCGTTCCCTTTTTTGTGTTCGACCGCAAATATGCCATCTCGGGTGCGCAAGACGAAAGCGTGTTTCTGAACACGCTCGAAAAATCCTATAAAGAATGGGAGAAAAAACAAGCTGAGACGAAACTAGAAGTAATAGATGGTAAGGTGTGTAAGCCTGGTGGCGAGTGTGAGTAGTGCCTAAAAGATTCTGTTTTTTTTCTTCGAGCCCGCAACATTTGTTGCGGGCTTTAGTTTTGATAAACAATTTTTAAAAGCAGAGGCTATCCATTTTCACCGCTGCTGCTTACCTTTATGCTTTATGGATAAGAAGCGGATTATTTTTTTGGGTTCAAAACCCATTGGCTACCATTGTTTTCAATTTTTGATTGCCTCGCAGGAGAAATTGAATATCGACATTATAGGTTTGCTCACGCAACAAAGAAAAGAATTTGGCACTGAGGCAGACCTTGCTGCATTGGCAGCATCACACAACATACCCGTGCTAAAATCCTTATCAGAACTACCCGAATGTGATATTATTTACTCGGTACAATACCACGAAATACTCAAAGCAGAACATATCGCCAAAGCAAAGCAAATAGCCGTCAATTTGCACATGGCGCCATTGCCCGAATACCGCGGCAGCAATCAGTTTTCGTTTGCACTTATTGATGGCAAAGAAGAATTTGGTACTACCATCCATCAAATGGATGCCCGAATAGACCACGGGGATATCTTGTTTCAAAAGCGCTTCCCGATTCCTCGCAATTGCTGGGCATTTCAATTGTACGAATTGACTTATGAAGCATCATTAAAATTATTCTGCCAAACATTAGGACATATTGTTTCGGGCAATTTTCGCGCTGTACCGCAAGCCGATTTGGTGGCTTCGAAAGGAACCTCGCTTCATTATCGCCACGAGATTATTGACCTCAAGCGCATTGATTTATCTTGGGATGAAGAAAAAATCAAACTACATATTCGCGCTACCACCATGCCGGGTTTTGAGCCTCCCTATTGCGAAGTGAACAAAAGGAAAATTTACTTTTCAACGAATTATAATAATGAGTAAGGCGCAGCGACTAGTCTTTACCGTCACCAACGACCTCAACTACGATCAACGTATGTTGCGCATCTGCAGCTCGCTGCACAATGCGGGATATGAGGTCACACTCATCGGCTTCAAACGCAAGAAGAGCAAGCCTTTGGCCCAAAGACCTTATCAACAAATTCGCATACCCATCATAGCCGAGCAAGGAAAATTATTGTATGTTGATTATTGGATAAAACTGTTTTTCCTTTTACTGTTTCGTAAAGTGGATGTGCTTTGCGCCATCGACCTCGATACCATTTTGCCTGTATATTATGCTTCGCGCATTCGCAGAAAAAGAAGAGTGTATGACGCACACGAATTGTTTACAGAATTAAAGGAAGTCATCAGCAGGCCAAAGGTGCACCGCATGTGGTTGTGGATTGAACAACACACTGTTCCTCATTTTCCTGTTGGCTACACCATTGGTGAATGTTATGCCGAAGAATTTAAGCGAAGATATGGCGTGCAATATGCTGTGGTGCGGAATGCTACTGTTCTAAAACCATTAGAAAAAGCAGCTAAACAAGAACGGTATATTTTGTACCAAGGTTGGGTGAATGTGGGCCGACGATTTGAGCAATTGATACCCGCGATGCAATGGGTAGACGCCCCCTTAATTATCTGTGGTGAGGGTAATTTTTATGCCAAAACAAAAGCGCTTGTGGCCCGATACAAACTGGAGCACAAAGTCATTTTCAAAGGCTATGTACCACCCGAAGAGTTGCGTCAATACACGTTGGCAGCACATATCGGCATTACACTTTTTGAAGACACAAGCTTGAGCAACCAACTCAGCATGGCCAATCGTTTCTTTGATTATATGCACGCCGGAGTGCCGCAATTGTGCAATCAATATCCCGAGTATGAAAAAGCCAATGCTCATTTTGAAATTGCATCCTTGATAGCCGAACCAACACCTGAAAATATTGCTGCTGCGCTCAATAAATTACTCAACGACGAAGCCTATTATCAGCGATTGGCAACAAATTGCCTGGCTGCACGCGAAGTCTATTGCTGGCAAGAGGAAGAAAAAACATTAGTCAACGTGTACAAAAACCTTTTGGCCTAAACGCAATGAAATATAGTGTAGTGATAGCAGCTTACAATGCGAGTAGCACCATTCGTGCCGCATTAGCGTCTTGTCTGTCACAGACACTTCCTGCTTTCGAAATAATTGTGGTCAATGACGCTTCTACAGATGACACTGCTGCTATTGTCCAAGAGTTTCCCCCAATGGTCAAGCTCATTTCTTTTGCCCAAAATAAAGGGGTAAGTGCGGCACGAAACGCTGGATGGGCAGCTGCTTCGGGCGATTATGTTGCTTTTCTGGACAGTGATGATATTTGGCATTCTGAAAAACTATTTTGGGTCAACGAAAGTTTGAAAAACTATCCTTCAATCCATTTTATAGCGCATCAGTTTAGTACGGAAAAAGGGCTTGCCGAAAGAAAATTATCATCAGCATCTACCAAAGAGATTAGTTTCTCCAAGCTTTTATGGCGCAATCAAATCCAGGGTTCTTGTATTGTGGTCCAAAGAGAAATCGAACAGCGATTTGATGAATCTATGCGTTATTGCGAGGATTATGATCTGGCATTGCGTTGTACTTATGAACAAAAGATTCTCTTCATCAACGCGCCACTCAGCATCTTGTCGCGGCCACAACAAAGCCAAGGCGGACTCTCTGCGAATAGATGGGCGATGCGCAAGGGCGAGCTGTATTTGTTTGGGAAGATTGGGCAATTAAATCCTTTGTTGCTGCTGATCGTTCCTATCCTTTGCTTGTACAGTTTAGCGAAGCATTTATGGCAAAAACTGAAATAATTTATTGCTTTTTGCGCAACATCCATACCGTCCAGATATCACTTCTGCTTTGCCAATCGTTGAGTTGAATGTTCATAATCCAATCGGGCAAATAAACATACACACGTTCTGCATCGTAACGAGGATCTTTAAAAGGCAATTGCGATTGATAGCTGAGCACCAAAAGAGAATCGGCATTTTGCGCTTGAATAAAGGGCGCAAAGTCAACATCCTTCATCGTGTCTTCGCTGAAATTCTTTGGCCGGTAGAGATAGATTTCATTGTGCCCTTCATCATAAATACTTCGGCCCAAAGTGTACAAATGAAGCGGCTTCCCATCGGCATAATTGTATAAAAATTTGTAGTAAAAATGATTGGGCTTGGCGGGCCAGATACATCGATAGCCCATCAACAAAATATTGCACCAAACTAATATTTTTAGAGATGGCTTCAGCCATTTTTTAGTTTCAATGCTCTTCCAAATTTCATCAAGTCCGGAAAAGCAAATCAATAAGAAGGGAAGCACCATCGGGTAGAGAAAGCGAAATTCTTTATGTGCTACAGCCATATGCCCAAGTAGGAATGGCAAGAACACAAAGACCATGAGTTGGTTGGGTCGCTTGATGAGTGCCACAAAAAACAAGACCATTAATACAATACTAATCGGAGGAATACCCTGTGTAGCAAAGAGCACAAGATAGTCGTACCAAGGTGTAGTGCCATAAGTAGAGGCAGCATCTTTGATAATATTCGCTTCGTAATATCGAATTGGGCTCCAGATCCATTCGCCATAAAACCAATGATCTACCCATAAGTTTAAGCCAACGGCTATTAATGCACCAAGCAGCAAAAAAACATAGGCTTTTAACAAAGGCCGAGCATTGAGCAATAGCCAGAGCAACAAGCCTACTATGGCAAAGGCCATTTGAAATCGGAAATAAAAAGAGCAGGAAAGCAAGAAGCCCATGAGGAGCCACTGCCCAAAACTTGCTTTAATATTTTGTCGGTTACTAATAGAAGGAACCACCAATAGAGCGGCAACAAAACTGATGCCTGCAAAATTTTCGGAACTGAAGCGCACCTGCAAGTAGGGCATAAACCAAAAGCAAGCGATTGAGGCGATTGCCCAAAAGACCACTTTTGCATTTTGGAAAGACGTTGAAAAACGAAGCGCAGCTTTGCAGGCTACATACCAAGCAAGGATAGCTGTAAACAACCGCAATAGAAATACCTGAAAGAACGGATTACTAATGCCTATCGACTTGAAAAACTGAAAAGAAAAATAAGCGAATGTTGGCTGCAAGGTAGGACGAATCTTATCCACAAACTCCCAGGGATAAACCCGCTCGGGCACAATCCCAAATTTAAAATTGCTGTATTCCAAAATCATGAAATGCTCATCAATTTGATGATAGCCTATCGAAAACCAACTGGCAACCACATGGCAAAGCAGCCCGATAAGGAAGAACTTTTTATAAGGGCTATTCAGGATTTCTTTCATTCAGATATTGTAGTGCTGCAATTGCGATGCAAAGTACATTAAGTGTCTAATAAAAAAAACGCCTGCACAAGGCAAGCGTTTTTTTGAGAATGATTGATAACTCTACAAATATTATTTTGTTGGAGCAGTAGTTGCTTCGTTTTTCTCAGCTTTCTCTGCAGATTTTTTGTCTTTTTTGCAGCAGCCTTTACCTTTTGCACAAGCTTCTTTTTTCTCTTTTGAGCAAGACTCTTTTTTCCCTTTACAACATTTGCCATCATAAGCAAAAGAAGAACCTGCTACTGCTAATGCAGCTAAGAATAATGTTACCTTTTTCATTGTGTATTATTATTTTTTTGTTGAATGAATAATCAAATTTAGGGCATTTTCGCTAAAATAGTCACACCCCCCTGTACTATTTGCCCAATTTTCACATCTATTTGTGTACCTACGGGAAAGTAAATATCTACGCGCGAACCAAATCGAATAAAACCAAATTCTTCGTTTTGGGCTATAGGCTGACCTTCTTTTACGTAGTAACAAATACGGCGGGCTAATGCACCAGCAATTTGGCGCAACAATAAAGTGGCTTTTTCGTTACCCACCACCACTGTTGTTCTTTCGTTTTCGGTTGAAGATTTCGGGTGCCAAGCTACCAAATATTTGCCGGGGTGGTATTTCATATACTTCACCATACCCTTGATAGGGCTGCGGTTGACGTGTACATTTAAAGGACTCATAAAAATGGACACCTGAAGTCGCTTGTCTTTAAAATACTCTGTTTCTATTGTTTCTTCTATCACCACTACTTTGCCATCTGCAGGTGCAATTACAAGGTTTTCTCCTTGCGTAAACTGGCGATTCGGGATACGAAAAAACCACACAATCCATAGCCAAAGCAGGAAGAAAACAATCTGAATTGGCCAATACAGCCACAGAATGTCTATAAGAAAATGTTGGTTTAGCCATGCGATTAGGGCAAATAAGACTGTGGCAATAGTAATATACTTATAGCCTTCTCTGTGTATTGTCATAAAAAGTTTTGCGTTTTGCGCAGCGAAGATAATTTAAAAAATATGGATGGTTAAAGGGGACATAAAAAGATAGCTGTAACAAAAGGCAAATGGCGTTGCTATTAAAAGGGAATCAAACCTATCTAAGGCTCCACCGTGTCCTGGCATAAAACTACCAGAATCTTTTACGCCTGCCAATCGCTTTAGCTTGCTTTCGAACAAATCTCCCAAGGTGCCAGCCACAGAGGCGCAGAGCGACAGTATTATCCAATCTTGAATGTTGTAATAGTAACTAAAATAACCCCACACTCCTGCTGCTATTATGGTCAGCAAAGCACCGCCAATGGTTCCTTCCCATGTTTTTTTCGGAGAAATTGAAGAAAAAGGTGTTTTGCCAATAAAAGACCCGACAATGTAGGCCATTGTATCATTGATCCAAATAAGTAGGATAAGCCCTAGTGGCAGTAGCAAGCTCTTTTCGCGCATTAATATGAGCAAGGCAATCGGTAAGCAGATATACAGAAGCGCAGACAAAGCTTGGAACGCCTTGCTAACAGTGCCATTTTTGCTCAAGGCTTCTATTAGTAAAATACATGCGGGCAAGCATAATAATGTCGGAAGGTAAGTTTGTTCGTTGCCTAACAAGCTCGTACTAAAGAGCAATGCTAAAATACCAAACAGATGCACCAATGATTGAAGTATGCTACTGTATTTCTGCTCCGGATTGATTTTGTGAAGCAGAAAGAAGTACTCTTTAATGGCCAAAAATTGCACAATAGCAAATAAGGCAAAAAACATAATTGGCTGGCCCAAAAGTCCTGCCAACATAATGATGGCAAAAACAATAGCTGTGCCGGTACGGGTAAAAAAAGTATTCCAATTCACGGTAAAAAAGATTATTGTGTTTGTGATTCTCCTTTGAAATCATCATTCCAGTCGGGAGCTAAAGGTGTTGCATTTTGGCGCAGCAAAAAGAATGCAACTGTAAAAATAAGTAGTGCGCTGATAAGTACGTACCAAGGTAGATTTTCAGCTTTGCTTACTTGCTCTGAAATGATTTTGTTGTTGCCTATAAATACCAAAACAACGGCAAGGGCATTATTAAGAAAATGCCCCAAAATACTTAACCACAGTGAGCCACTTAGGTAATAAAGGTAACCAAGTAGCACGCCAGCTAACATGATAGGTAAGAAATGATAAACATTCCCGTGTGCCAAACCAAAAATGGAAGCAGCAAATATGATGGCAAAGTGAATATTTTGGCTAGTGTTGTAGGCAAAGCGCATCACAATTCCTCTAAAAAGGAATTCTTCGCCAAAAGCAGGTAAAAGAGCGAATAGAAACAAATATAAAATAAGGTCGGAAACAGAGCTTCCTTGCATTAAAGCCTGCATTTTAGCTTGTTGTGATTCGAAAAGTGCTTTTGCACCTTTTCCAAAATCCAATGTTTGCATCCAAGCACCAATTTGTGAAAATAGCGGAACTACCGCTAAGGTGATGATGGCAGTTAATACCAACAATTTAACGTTCTTTATTTTTTTAAGTCCTAAATAGGAAAGTGGTTGTGGGTGACAGAGATAGGCAAATAGCAATGCGCTAATCAGGAAGGTAAATAGACTACTTACGCCTTGAAGAAATTGGGCAGCAGCGATGAGTTTTGGGCTGCTGTTACTAGTAATTCCTGCAATGCCTTCTATCGTTTGACCAAAAAATTTGGTGACACAGAAATTTGCCAGTACAAGTGCAAACGATGTCATGGTAAAAATCATGAGCATCAATAAAATAGTTTGTAAGAATTTTGGGTAATGTCGCCAATAGCGCATAAAAATAGTTTGAAATATAAGGGGGCAAAGGTAATGAGAAATGCCTTTTATAGTTTTGTACTAATGGCTAACAAAAAAGGTTGCCCGGGAAGGACAACCTTTTGATTGAAAATTTTATCTTCAGTGACTACTGTGCGTTGTTGCCTTTGCTGAAGTCACTACCGTTATCAAAATCAAACAATAAAGAGAATCTTACAGTATTGCTCAATGGATTACGATTGATGCCAGCGCCAGAGAGTACTAAGTAAGCTACATTAAGATTGAAAACAGTATATCTAACACCCACACCACAAGTGAGGTAACGACGATCTCCATTTTCTTTGTGCTCGTAGTAATAACCGGCACGTACCGCAAATTGATCTTGATACCAATATTCTGCACCAATCGCAGCATTCAAACGCTTTAGTCCTGCTGGGTCGCCAAAAGAACTAATTACTCCAGAGGTTACATTTTTGTCGGGGTAGAAATAACTGACATTACCTAAAGAGTCTGTTGTGCTCTCTGGCCCTGGTACTAGTAATTTGTTGATATCGGCAGCAATAGTAATTTTATTATAAGGATCAGCTTTGTAAGTATAAGCAGCGCCAAGTCCAAGATTGGTAGGGATAAAGTCTCTACGTGTAGAACTGTATGAAATCTTGCTGCCTAAATTACTGATTACAGCACCCGCACTAAAAGTAGTGGCTTTGTCGTCGTTTAGTTCTGTAGTTCTGTTGTAATACACCCCAACATCACCAGCAACGGCATTTCCTGGATTATAGGCAACACTTCCGGCAGCGCCTGTAGCAATTTGAGAATGCACATATCTCATTGTGATACCTGTAGACAAATAAGTAGACAAACGACGGGAATAACCAAAGTCAAGAGCATACTCGCGAGGCATACCAGTGCCTAAGGACTCTCCAGTAGGGCCTGTATAATTAATGTTGCCTAAAGAAAAATAGCGCAGTGAGCCACTAATTGCCTGATTGTCGTCTTTGCCAAATTTGGCATATCCCGAAACATAAACAAGGTTAATGTCTGGTACAAGGTCTTGTAGCCAAGGAGTGTAGGTTGCGGATATTCCGTATTTCTTTTGGGCAAAAGGTATTTTTCCCACATTCCAATATTGGGCGTTTGCATCAGCCGAAATAGCGATACCAACATCACCCATAGCACCCGAACGGGCATCGGGGGAGATGCGTAAAAAAGGAACAGCTGTAGTAATGGCTATTTTTTGACCATTAAATCTATTGGGGCTTTGTGCACTTGCATTTTGCGCAGCGATACTTCCTGCTACGATACCCAAACTCACGATTGCAATACGTTGAAACATTATGTTGTTGCTAATTTGATTTTATTTTTAATAATAAATTGTGGGCAAAAGTAAGTAAAATGGACTTAGAAATCACCTTTCCATTAACGCAGTAATATTACTTTTTGGTATCCAAGGTCTTCAATATTTTTTTCAGTGGCTATTCTTATGCGGTAAGGGTAAACTCCTGAAGGTAACCTTTCACCCCCATTTCCTGTGCCATCCCACATTACTTCGGCACTATTGCTGCCTATTGGGGTAAAATCCTGTTCGATGGTACGCACCAAAGATCCGGCGGTGTTAAATATGTTGATAGTAGCTTTCAATGCTTCGTTTGGATGGTTGTGCTCAAATACAAATCGGGTACTATTCGTAAAGGGGTTAGGGTAATTATAAATGTTGCGGATTTTGACCACTTTGCCATTTAATACTTCAAAAAGCACTTTTCCTTCGCCAGAATTGTTGAAAACATCCCAAGCTTTTACGGTTAGCGTATGGATGCCGTCTGATAGCCCTGCCAAAGGGAAATTGACGTAGCCTCTTTTGTAGGTATTGGGTGCAGTTTCATAGTAATCATTAAGGACGTAAGGTACTTCAATGGCATCGTCTAATACGGCGGTGAGGTCATGTCCTACAAAATTACCCGAAACGTTAATTCCGCTATTGTCGGAAATGATGGCATATAAAATAGAATTGGTACCTGTCAATCCACCGTTTTTAAATAAGGAGTCATTCATAAATGCTCTTACCAAAGGCGCATCTTCATCAGTTCCTGCATGATCCGAAAATCCGCCTACCACAGTGTTGGTATCTGCGCCAGCCGCATCAATACTGCCATTATCAGCATAATAGCAGAGTTTTCCTTTGCCAAAGTCGTAGTTAATGTCTTTTGGCGTAATAAATTCAAAGCTAAATTTGCCTTCATTTACAGTGGCAATTCCTTTGTAAATAACATTGTTTTGTATCAAATATTCGCGATTACTGCTGCCACTGTTTGCTGTTTTTACTGATGCTGTTTGAGCTTTATCAAAAAAGACAACATTTACTTTTCCATTAAAGTCAGTCATTACCATTCCGTCGTCATTCCTTACAGAACCGTGAAAGCGATACGCGCCAAGTGATTTTACAGAATCTGTAGCTACACCCACGCCATTTATCAATTCTTGAACAGAATCTGTTTTGACATCGTATCGAGGAAAGTTGGGCGTGAGTGCAGGGTCGCCGAGCAATGCAAATTTTCTTGAGTTTACAATGTCGCCCGAGGCTAAAACCACATTTTTCGAAATCCTAAATGCATCGCCAAACGTATTCCATCCGTGAGGATTTTTGGTGAATTGGGTGTGTAGGTAGGAGACGTTGAAAATTCGATTGTAAGAAGCATACACCACCTGAGTTGTGGTCACTAGGGCGATGGCCCCACCATCACTTTTGAGCATTATTTTCTCTCCTGCAGATTGTAAAGCAGGGTTGTCAAATCGACTAAAGTCGCAGGTGGCGGTGATCATAATTGGCATTTTATATTGATTGCGCCAATTGTTGTAATCATCTTGTGTAACGATACGTTCGTGTGCTAGGGTGTATATACTTCCGTGTCCGCTATAGTTGATGAGGAAGGCGCCTTTATACACATTGTCATTGATGATTTTATTGGCATCCGGACAACGGAAACCTCCTGGTGTTGAAACAAAATTCATGTTGTTGAGGTACACTTTCTGGGCCCTATAAATGTTGGTCGTTGATTCGATGGTTTTAAACATTTCGTCGGCATCTTGTAGGTGATTGCCAGCGCCATCTTCGTCGTCGCCAATAAAAATATTGTTCAGGCGCCATGCTCCCAGTGCTTCCTTGCTTTTGTAACGAGTGATTTTATCCACAACAGCCATTGCTTGTGCCGCATTGGTAGCGGGTATGCGCCCTACGCCAATATCCATTAAGGCAAGTCCTGACGAAATATCTTCGTTGCTATCGAGGATGGCGTAATAATCATCACTGCAATACCCTTCGGTAGCACTCAACGATTCCAGTGTCTCAAAGGTGGGAACGAGTTTTGCATTATTGGGGATGATATTTTTGTAATCAAATGATGCCTGACCCAATAACAGTAAATACTTGGGCATTTTTGATTCGTCATTTCCTGCACGGTCATAAAACATACGGACCATATCGCGGATGGCCGAAATGTCTTTTGAGCCAGATCCAAATTCATTATAAACTTGGTCTAATGGTATGACATTAACCGTGTAGTTATTTGTAGATCTGTGAAAGTCGGCTAGCTTGTTTGCTGCACCGATCATTTCGGGGTGACTTACAATTATGTAATCTGCTTGTGCAAGCCCATGAATATCTTGGTTGGGTACCATTCCAACATAGCTCGGTACAAAAAAGTTGTTGTCTGCAGCGATATATTCCCTGAGTTGGTTGGCTCCTTGTACAAAAGTATAGGTAGCGCCAGCCCAATTTCCTTGCACTCTGATGGGGATTAAATTATTGCTTACGTCCCATACTTTAAGGGTTGCTGGTGCAGAACTGATTTGGAAACGAGCTACTGAACTAGATCCTACACTCCGCCAATCTCGGAAAGAAAGCTGGGCGCCTTCACTGTAAATCAATTGTCGGCGTGTGTTGAATTCTACATAATCCAAATATCCTTTTGCGTTACTTACATAGGTTTGATACTCGAATAGAAAATTTAATACTCCTGATGATGGAATAATTGCGCTTCCAAAATTCGCCACATTTACGCCTGGGTTATCACCATCTCCGCCGCTGATGCCGTAAAGATTATCGTGTTCGCCAATGCTTTTCCCATTCAATTTTACACTAAACTTTGCCGTATTGAAGGAGCCTACCGCAGCATTTGCCAATTGATAATTGAAATGAACGGTATCGCTAATATGATTAATCGGAAATGAAATGGTGTGGTTATTGGTAAGACCACTCGTAAAACCAAATGTTTCTCCCCACCAAATTTTGCCAAACATCCCAAGGTTGACTAATTCTTTCTCATAAACGTCATACTCATTGTAGCTAGTAACGGTGTTATTAGCGCCAGAGGCATCGCCAATAGTGTTCATTCGCAAGCCCGTACCGTTATTAAAACTGATAAAATAATAGCTACTATCGGAATAGAGGTTTGTACGATGATGAAATTGTTGATTTACACTGTCTTTTACCCATTCCATTGGGCCGTTGGCATAAAAAAGAAAATAATCACTTGTGTTGAAAATACCATCACCTCCATCATACATTTCAATAGCATTTTCTGTTAAATCATCTGGCCTAGGTACGGCATTAGATTCATAAAGCATTTTTCCTCCATTGCCAAAAAGCCTGATGGAAGCACTATTAATATTGCCAGATTGGCCTAAAACATTTTTTACAAATTCATAATCAATTTTGTACATCCCTCTTTGCACGACAGCTAATTTTTGCCAAGTGCCACTTGCTAATACTGAAGAAGCTTTAGTCACGCGCATCAGGCGTTTATTAACAGTAGTCGCCGTGATATCTTTTGTTTGTTCTTTTTCTGTGATGTTGATATTGCAGTACTGAAGTTGTTGTAAAACGCCGAGTTCGTTTTTTTTGAAGGCCGGAATTCGAATTAAAGCAAAAGTTTTTTTCCTTTCTACACCTAGGCTTACTTCTAATTTTTGAGCAGTATTAATTAGGCTGTCAGGCAAAAGCTTATGAGTGGCTGAGTATTGTTTTTCAGAAATGCTCACTATGGGTAATTCATTTCCTTCTAGTGGTATTTTCTCGATATAATAAGCCCCGTTTAATTTAGTTGATTCAGCTTTGATTTGAATTTGTTTCGAAGTTTGAGCCTCGACATTAATAGTATTGAGGCACAACAATGAAACAATGTAAATTATTTTCTTGTTCATAGAGTAGTGTTTTTGCAGCGTCAGAATCACATTCAAAGATAAGTGAAGTAATGCAATAAATACTGCTTTGGCAGTCGTTTGGTTTTTTCTGCAAAGCAAATCAAAACTTAAACGAAAACTTTATCATTTTATTATAATAGTTGTTTGGCAGCCAATAGAAATTGGCGTTGAGCCGAACCATAAAAAAGCTCTTGTTATTTAAAACATCAAAGAAATATTTATTCCATCGGCAAAAAAAAGTTTCTAGTTTTGTCCGCAAATCTTTTGATAGAAATTGTGCTGAAAGTGTTGAATTTAAAAGGGTTTACGTTTTTTTTATAAAATCGAGTAACAAAGTTTCTTAACCACCTCAAAGATTTTTTAAAAAAACGATGCACAAATACTTGACATTCTCAAAAACATGCTCTACTATTGTAGGACTTTTAACAATAAGTAGACTTAATTTAGTAGTAAATATTTTTCTCAGAATTATGAAAAGAACACTCATTAGTATGAGCTTACTGTGCGTAGGAACAGTTACGCTCTTATCTGCCTGCTCTTCCAACAAAGGTGGCGGTGTTTCTGGCAAAACTGGCTGGAATTACAACGACCCGAAACTTGGAGGTTTTGATGTGCCTAATTATCCTGGCCAACAAACGGGTCCTGGTCTTGTATTTGTAGAAGGTGGTCGTTTTACAATGGGGCAAACAGAAGAGGATTTAGGCGATGAACACACAAGTATTCCGCGTACTGTTTCCGTTTCTTCATTTTACATGGATGAAACCGAGGTAGCTAACGTGCATTATCGTGAATATACCTATTGGATGGGTCGTGCATATTCTGCGGATTATCCAGATTTGGTAGCAAGAACTTTGCCAGACTCAACTGCTTGGAGAGAAGGTTTGTCTTACAATGAGCCAATGGTAGATTACTACTTCCGTCATGCTGCTTACAACAATTATCCAGTTGTCGGCGTTTCTTGGGAGCAAGCCAACGATTATTGTAAATGGCGTACCGACCGTGTTAATGAGTTAATCCTTATCAAGAGCGGTAAATTAAAAAAGAATCCTAATCAGGTTAACGAGGACGTTTATAATGACGAAGCTTACTTGGCTGGTCAATATGAAGGTCTTGCTGGTGGCAATCGTAAAAAAGATTTTGACCCCAATGGATCTGGTAAGCGTAGTGTAAACTACTCAGATGGTATCTTCCTTCCTGCTTATCGACTTCCTACAGAAGCAGAATGGGAATATGCTGCCCTTGGCTTAAAAGGCAACAATCCTGAGCCTGCGACTAAGCGTCGTCGTGGCGAAGAGGTGATCACAAACAGAAATACTTATCCTTGGGGTGATCCCAACACTACTCGTTTCGGTATTCGCAACTCTTATCAAGGTGAATTTCTTGATAACTACAAGCGCGGTGCTGGTGACCATATGGGTATTGCAGGTGGTTTGAATGACAACTCAGATATCCCAAGTAATGTAGGTTCTTTCCAACCTAATGCACTTGGTCTTTACAATATGGCTGGTAACGTAGCTGAGTGGGTATTGGATACTTATCGTCCAACATCTCATCAAGATGTTAATGATTTCCGTCCTTTCCGAGGAAACGTGTTCAAAACAGTAGTTCGTAATCCAGAAGATGGTTCTGTGCAAGAAAAAGATTCTTTGGGTCAATTGACAAAACGTGAGTTAGATTCTACAGAAATGGCAAGAAGCGGTAACAACTACCGTATGAAAAAAGCTGATGTACGCAATATGGGTGACGGAGATAGCTTATCCTTGTATTTCTATGATTACGGAAAAACTTCTTTAATCAATGATGATTCTAAAGTGTACAAAGGTGGTTCTTGGGCAGATCGCGCATATTGGATGTCTCCTGGTACACGTCGCTTTATGCAAGCAAATCAATCTAGTTCAAAAATTGGTTTCCGCTGCGCAATGGATCGTTTGGGTAGCCCCAATGGTGTAAACAGTGACAAATCTGGAAATTATTTCTCTGGAAAAAGAAAGAAAAAATAAATTATTCAAAACAGAAGAAAACCCACCAATTTTTTGGTGGGTTTTTTATTTTTACAAAATCTAAACTGGTAAAACTCTTGACTACGCAACAACTTTACGATATTTATTTACAGTACCCATCTGTACAAACCGATACAAGGAAAACAAAAAAGGATGACTTATTTTTTGCTTTAAAGGGCCCAACATTTAATGGCAATACTTTTGCCCAGCAGGCATTGGATTTGGGCGCATCATTCGTCATTATAGATGATGCAAATTATGTGCTGAATGAAAAATGCATTTTAGTAGAAGATGTATTGAGTTCATTACAGCAATTGGCTCGTTATCATCGACAGCAGCTTCAAATTCCCTTTATAGCTATTACGGGTTCAAATGGTAAAACAACTTCCAAAGAGCTGATGGCTGCAGTGTTGAAGCAAAAATTTGTAACCTACGCCACTGAAGGTAATTTGAATAACCACATTGGCGTGCCTTTGACGATTTTGAAAATCAGAAATGATGCGCAAATGGCCATCATTGAAATGGGGGCTAATCATCAAAAGGAAATTGCTGCCTATTGCGAGATTGCTTTGCCAGATTATGCCGTAATCAACAACTGCGGTAAAGCACACATTGAGGGCTTTGGAGGTATAGAAGGGGTGCGGAAAGGGAAGGGCGAGTTGTATGATTTTATTAGGGCCAATGGCGGCAATATTTTTATCAATACCGATTTGGATTACCTTGATGAAATGGCCAAAGGAATCAACAATAGAATTACTTATGGCACCCAAAATGCAACCTATTCAGGTGTTCTTTCCTCTGAAGAAATGTTGCTCAATGTTGCTGTACATACCCCATCCGAAAATTTTCAGATTCGTACTAACCTTGTCGGGACGTATAATTTACCTAACGTCTTGTTGGCAGTGGCTGTTGGCTCCCATTTTGGAGTCAGCAATCAGCATATAAAAGCCGCTATAGAAGGATATATGCCTGATAACAGTCGTTCTCAGTTTGTAACAAAGGGGAGTAATAAAATCATATTAGATGCCTATAATGCCAACCCAACAAGTATGCGTGCTGCCATAGCTAATTTCTCGAAATTGCATGGTAAAAAGGCAATATGGTTGGGCGCCATGAAGGAAATGGGAGAAGATGAAGTAAAAGAGCACCAAGAATTAATTGAATATTTTGAGCAATGGTATTGGGATGATGTAATACTTGTTGGTCAAGAGTTTGAGCCACACAAAGGAGGGTACAATTGGTTTTCTAACTCTGAGCTTGCTGCAAAATATGTGGAGCAAAATAAACCCCATGAAGCTTTGATTCTCATCAAAGGTTCACGGGGGAGTAAAATGGAAAAATTGTTGGAAGTACTCTAGTCTAATAACTGATGACTTGTTCTTCAATTTCGCGGGGCATAGCCCTGAATTCATATTGTTGGTTCCGTAATTGGGGTTCAAAACCTGCTTCACGAATTGCCTCTTGAATACCGTTGGCTGTAAAACGATGAGGCGCTCCTGCAGCACTTACTACATTTTCTTCAATCATTATAGAGCCAAAATCATTTGCGCCAGCATGAAGGCACATCTGCGCCACTTGCTTACCTACCGTCAGCCAAGAAGCTTGAATATTTTTGACATTGGGCAACATTATCCGACAAAGAGCGATCATTCGGATATACTCTTCGCCACTTGTGTCGTATTTTGTTTTGCGTATACGGGCCAATAAGGTATCAACATCCTGAAATGTCCAAGGTATAAACGCTAAAAAGCCTTTGGCATCCGCTGGTTTCATTGCTTGCACTTCGCGTAGTTTAATCAAATGTTCGAAACGTTCCTCAATAGTTTCCACATGTCCAAACATCATTGTTGCCGACGTGGTAAGCCCAATTTGATGCGCCTCTTTCATGATATCTAACCATTCTTGTGCACCACATTTTCCTTTCGAAATAAGCCTTCTTACTCGGTCATTTAAGATTTCTGCCCCTGGTCCGGGCATGCTATCCATACCTGCTTCTTTGAGCCTGATTAATGCTTCTCGATGGCTAATGCCTGAAACTTTGCAAATATGTGCTACCTCTGGCGGGCCTAAAGCATGTAGCTTTAATTGTGGATACAACTGCTTTAGTTCGCGGAATAAATCGGTGTAGTACTCAATCCCTAATTCTGGGTGATGCCCACCTTGCAGTAAAAGTTGTTCTCCGCCAAAGCGAAAAGTTTCTTCTATTTTTTGCTTGTAAGTTTCAATATCGGTAATGTAAGATTCGGGATGACCTGGAATACGATAAAAGTTACAAAATTTACAGTTGGCAACACAAACGTTGGTCGTATTCATATTGCGGTCTATTATCCAAGTTACTTTGCCGTGGGGCACTTGTATTTTACGCAATTCGTTGCCTAAGTACATCAGTTCACTAAGCGGTGCGTTGTGATAAAGAAATACGCCCTCCTCTAAGGTCAAAAATTCAAAGCCTAGGGCTTTTTTATATAGTTCCTGTAAATCCATTCTTCAAAATTAGTTGATTCGCTAAGTGCTCAATGAGAGCTTTTAATAATGAAGCAATTTGCTAAGTTGATACTGAACAAATCTACTTGATCACCACTTGTACTGTTTCTCTTGTTTTTTGTTCTAATAGGGTATATCTGCCTTTTGTAAGGTCAAACAAAGACTCAGGTGTGTAATGACGAATTGTCAAAAGGTTTACATCTTCGTTGCTGAATACTTTGAAGTCTTTTTCTAAAAGGGCGATGAGCTGTTTTACCTGCTCTTCTTTATTGTCAATGCAAGCCACAAAGCTAATAGCAGCGTTTTGTATCAAATTTATCTTGATTTTCAAATTGTGGAAAATGCTGTACAAATTGCTGAGATTATCTTCGGTAATGAAAGAAAAATCACGAGTGGTAACTTGAAGGAGTATCTGATTTTTCTTGAGAATAATCAATGGCGGATAGAAAATACTGCTTACTTCATTCTGGATTACTGTTCCCTTCAGGTCTTTGTTGAGAAAACATTTGACATACAATGGAATGTTGTTATTTTGTAGGGGTTTGATTGTTTTTGGGTGAATAACTTGCGCGCCATAGTAGGCCATCTCAATAACTTCGTGATAAGTAATTGCTTCAATTTTTACGGTGTCGTTAAATATTTTGGGGTCGGCATTTTTCAAACCCTCTACATCTTTCCAAATCGTGACGCTAGAGCCTCCAAGCATTGCAGCCATCATCGCCGCAGAGTAATCCGAACCTTCCCGCCCCAAAGTCACAGAGGCATTGTCAGAGGTAGCTCCGATAAAACCCTGAACAACGATGTTTTTTCCTGCTGCCAATATCCTTCCGGCAACTTGTTGTGCCTGATTTTTGGATATTTCCCATTCTACTTTGGCATCTCTGTAAGTATCGTCGGTGCGAATAATATCACGAGAGTCAATCCATTCATAATTTAGACCCTCATTCTGCAAAAATGCGCAAAATATTTTAGTCGACAGTATTTCTCCCATACACACTATCTGGTCGTAAGAATAGTCGAAACGTGCTGCTGTAGCGTCATCTACCGCCCATTGCAACTCGCTAAAATATTCATTCAATTCCGATTTTATTTTTTCAAAAGAGCTTTGATCTAATACCTTCGAGGCATAATCCAAATGGTCTTCTTCTAAATCTTTTAAAAGTTCTGATGCTTTAGATTTGCTGCCATTACAGGCTTCGTGGACAATGCTTTCTAGTAAGTTGGTGGTTTTTCCTTTTGCCGAAACCACTACTATCAATTGATATTTTGCTTCTGCAATAATGGGCAAAAGCGCTTTCATACGTTCGGGGCTTTCTATTGATGCCCCACCAAATTTGTAAACTTGCAAAGTGTTCTGTTTTTTTTTATTATCGAAATTTATTTTTTTAATTCTAGTTGTGCAAAAGCAGCTTCGAGTGATGCAAACATTTCATCCAACTCTTCGTATTTACAAGTGCCTATGCTCATTCTGTACCAAGGCGAAGAGGCATCAGCGCCAAAACAAGAAAAAGGGACAATGGCTAACCGAGCAACATCAAGCAAATAATTGCTTACATCGGCTTGTGAGCTTAATTCTTTGCCCTTATAGTTATATCCTTTTAAGTCAATTTTTAAAGTAAGATAAATGGCGGCCTGAGGAGTGATGATATCAACTGGATAACCTTTTTCTTTCAAAGAGGTAAATGCATTGAAAATATAATCTAAGCGTTCTTGAAGTTTGGTTTTAAAAGTAGCAGTAAACTGATCAACGGCATCTTGGTTATTGATGAATTCTGCGGTTGCATATTGCTCTGCCATTGGGCTCCAGGCGCCTATATGGCTGAGCAAAGCTTTCATTTTGGCAATCACATTTGCGGGTCCCATAGACCAGCCTACTCGCACCCCTGTAGCAGCAAGTGACTTGGAGACACCGTCCACAAAAATTGTATAGTCTTTCATTTCGGGTCGTAGTGCTACTGGATTGTAGTGCTGCACCGCACCAAATGTTAATGTCCAATACATCTGGTCAAACATTAGGTAAAGCTTTTTTTGGTTTGCAGCACGACTTGCATTTTCGGCAATGATAAGGTCGCAAATAGCGGCTAATTCTGCTTTTTCAAGTGTAGTGCCTGTAGGGTTTTGGGGAGAGCAAAGACAGAGCAATGTAGCGCCTTTAATATGAGGTGCAATATCTGATGCACGGGGCATAAAGTTGTGTTCTGGAAAAACATCTACGACACAATGCTTGCCGCCATTCATGTGTACGTAGTGGTTGTTGTTCCAAGATGGCACAGTATAAATCACCTTGTCGCCTGCATCTACAATTGCCTTGAATAGGGAGTAAATCAAAGGTCTTCCACCACTAGCTACCAACACTTCGTCGCTTTTGTAATCGATGTTTTCTACGCGTTTAAATAAGTTGGCAATGGCATTACGTAAAACTAATAATCCGTCAGCTGGTGGATAATTGGTGCGATGCTCTTGATAGGCTTTAATAATTGCAGCTTCATACTCCGCTGGTATTGGAAAGATGGAGGGGTCAAAATCTCCGATAGTGTAGTTGTAGATCTTTTCGCCTTTGGCTTTTCTGTCATTGATGGCGTTGCCAAGTTTAACGATTTCAGATCCTATTAAGGTTTCGGCAAGTGTACTTAGTGGAGACATATTCTTCTGTAAAATTTCAAGTATAAAATAAAAAAAGGCTTACTTCGAAAAGCAAGCCTTTTTTAAGAAAATCAGTTTATGATATAAACACTAACTTCTGCAAAAGCTCGCAAGTAAAGACGACTTTTTACAAGATTTATATTTGGCAGCTGCAGCAGTCAATAAAATGTTTGTTTTCATAACTCAAATATTATTTTAGATACCTACCATCAATGGCATCAACAACATCAATAAATCTTCATTTTCATTTTTCTCCATTGGGCGGAAGATACCTGCGCGTGTTGGAGTGCTCAATTCTAATTGGATTTCTGTGCCTTCTATGTTGCTAATCAACTCAATCATCAGTTTGGCGTTGAATGCAATTTTCATATCCTCGCCAGTATATTGGCAGGTCATGGTTTCTTTTCCTTCGTAAGAGAAGTCAATATCTTGAGCGCTAATGGTCAAAGAATTTCCTACGATATCAAATACTACTTGACTAGTTGTTTTGCTGGCAAAAATACTCAAACGACGCAATGCACTAATTAAATCTGTACGATTGACAACTAGATTGTAGGGGTTGCCCGTTGGGATTACTGCTTTGTAGTCTGGAAAACGTGCATCTACCAAACGACAACTCATACGAAGTTTGTTGTTGGTGATAAAAATATGGCTACTGTTATAAGATATTTCTAATTGGGTATCTTCTGCTGGCAAAACATTACGCATTTGCTGCAAACCTTTTTTCGGAACGATAAAACCGTCGTTAGATTTGTGATCTAGACCAGTGCGATTTAATTGTACCAACCTATGTGCATCTGTTGCTACAAAATTAATACTTCCACCTTCTTCTAATTGAAAGTAAACACCTGTCATTGCTGGGCGAAGCGTATCGTTGCTCACCGCAAAAATAGTTTTACTGATACTTTCTAAAAGCGCTATTGACGAGATGCCAAAAGACGAAGCGTCACCTGGTTGTGGCTCTTTGGGGAAATCATCGGCATTATCGCCGCTAATTTTGTATTTACCAAAGTCACTGTTGATTTCAATACTACGATCCACCTCATTTACACTAAGAGTGATGGGTTGATCGGGGAGATTTTTTAAATATTCGGTGAGTATTTTTGAAGGGATACAAATATGCCCGTCATTTGTTGCATTGGTTACTTCAATCTCTACACGCATCATGGTTTCAAGATCGGAGGCAGATAAACTTAAAGTGTTTCCTTTTAATTCAAATAGAAAGTCTTCAAGTACACCCAATACAGCATTAGAGCCTACGACGCCTCCAATGAGTTGTAAGTTTTTTAATAAATAGCCCGAGCTTACGATAAAGCGCATGTGAATTGTGTTTTTTTAAGGAGGTTGATTAAAATTTCTAAGCCCCTATAGGCATAGTACACAAGGAAATGCACACTTTTGTATAGGGTGAAATTTTGCCCAAAGATAAGGTAAATCTTAACGAAGCGAGAAGCTTGTTTTGAGATGGTTGGGGCAACCGTATTTTTTATTGCTAGAACAAGCAACAGTAGCCATTAAAATGCAAATCATTGCTACGATGGGCGCCATCTTGCGCAGGGTAGTATTATTTTTCATAAATGTAAATGTATCGTTTTTTCTGTAAATACTCGATTACTTTTGCACGAAGATAATTATTCATTTCAGAAAATGAAAAAAACACATTTTATTGCTATTGGTGGTGCTGTAATGCATCAATTGGCATTGGCTTTGCATAGACAAGGGCATCAAGTAACTGGCAGTGACGACGAGATCAATGACCCTGCAAAATCTAATCTTGCCGCTGCAGGTATCCTTCCAGAAACCAATGGTTGGTTTCCCGAAAAAATAAGCGCTGATTTGGATGCGATTGTATTGGGAATGCACGCTCGTGCTGATAATCCTGAATTATTAGCAGCTCAGAGATTAGGAATCCCCATTTATTCTTTTCCGGAATATGTGTATGAGGTAAGCAAGGATAAAAAAAGAGTTGTAATAGCAGGTAGCCATGGCAAAACCAGCATTACTTCGATGATTATGCACGTCTTGAAGCAAGAAAATATTGACTTTGACTATTTGGTGGGGGCAAAATTAGATGGTTTTGCACAGTCCGTTCAGCTATCAGATGCGCCAATCATTATTCTTGAAGGAGACGAATATCCGGCCTCTGTAATCGAAAAAAAGCCAAAAATATTTTTCTATCATCCGCACATTAGTGTGCTTAGTGGTATCGCATGGGATCATATCAACGTATTCCCTACTTACGAAAACTATTGCAGTCAGTTTGTTCAGTATTTAAAAGGAATGCAGACTGATGCAGCCCTTTACTATAACGCAGAAGATGATGAAGTAAAGCGCATCGTATCTCTGGCTGCCGGACATTTGAAGGCAGAACCCTATGCTACACATCCTTTTCATTACGAAGATGCAACTGCTGTGCTCAATACCGATAATGGATCTGTTCCGATAAGCGTTTTTGGTAGGCACAATTTGCTGAATTTAAACGCTGCACTCAAGGTTTGCTTGGATTTGGGTGTCAGTAAGGAGCGCTTTTATCAGGCAATCGCAAGTTTTACTGGGGCTTCTCGACGCTTGGAAAAAATTGCAGAAAAAGATAATTTGCTGGTTTTTAGGGATTTCGCCCACGCTCCCTCAAAATTAAAAGCAACTTTGGATGCCGTTAAAGAAGCAATGCCACTGAGGCGGGTAATTGCTTGTTTTGAATTGCACACTTTTAGTAGTCTCAACGAACAGTTTTTGACCGAATACGCTCATAGTATGGATGCCGCAGATATTTCAATTGTGTTTTTTAGTCATCACGCATTACAGTTAAAAGGCTTGCCTATATTAGACAAAACTGTGGTACACGGCTACTTTCAAAGGCCCGATTTGTTGGTGATTGAAAATAAAGACGAACTTGAACATAAGATAAAGGAATTATTGTCGGAGCAAAGCGGGCAAACTTGTCTGTTGCTGATGAGTTCGGGTACTTTTGATGGCATTCAATGGGCATTTTAAAATCAGAAATTTTATGGCAAAAAAAAATCAGGCACGGCCAGATGGGTTAATGTACTCTACGAATAAAGATTTCTTTAACAATTATCAACCCGAACACGAGGAACAGCTTACGATAGCCAAGGAAAAACAAAAACTTCGGGTGCAATTAGATACAAAACAACGTGCAGGAAAGGTTGTTACCACGGTTTCAGGCTTTGTTGGAACCGATGAAGACTTGGAGTCTTTGGGCAAAATGTTGAAAACAAAATGTGGCGCAGGAGGTAGTGTTAAAGAGGGGATAATAATGGTGCAAGGAGATTATAAAACCAAAATAATCTCTTGGCTGATAGAGTGGGGGTACAAGAATACCAAATGATAAATGTACTTTTGCGCATCAGAAAAACAACCATAATTCAATTTTTATAAATGTTACAAGACATTCAATTACTCAATGAAAAGGAAACCCGCGCCGGTTTTGGTGATGGAATTGCAGAAGTCGCACGCACCAATCCAAATGTTGTGGCCTTAACTGCAGATTTGGCGGGTTCTTTAAAGCTCAATCAATTTATTAAAGAAAACCCTGACCGTTTTGTACAATGCGGTATTGCCGAAGCCAATATGATTGGTGTGGCAGCAGGATTAACGATAGGTGGTAAAATCCCTTATGCTACTACATTTGCAAATTTTGCAACTTCACGTGTATATGACCAAATTCGCCAATCTGTTGCTTACAGTGGAAAAAATGTAAAAATCTGTGCTTCGCATGCCGGACTTACCTTAGGCGAAGATGGCGCTACTCATCAGGTTCTTGAAGATATAGGCATGATGAAAATGTTGCCAGGTATGACTGTAATCGTCCCCTGCGATTATAACCAAACCAAAGCTGCGACGATTGCAATTGCCGATTATGAAGGCCCGGTATATCTTCGTTTTGGTCGTCCGAAATGGGCTAATTTTACTGCTGAAAATCAGAAATTTGAAATTGGAAAAGCACAAGTACTAGCCGAAGGAACTGATATTAGTATCATTGCTTGCGGTCATCTGGTTTGGATGGCTGTAGAAGCCGCTAAACAACTTGCCGAAAAAGGTATCAGTGTCGACCTTATCAATATGCATACTATAAAGCCTCTCGACGAAGCTGCTATTATTAAATCGCTGAGCAAAACAGGTTGTGTGGTTACCGCCGAAGAACATCAGGCAAATGGTGGATTGGGTGACAGTGTGGCCAATGTCGCTTCTCGAAATTGCCCTGTTCCTCATGAATATGTGGCTGTAATGGATACTTTTGGCGAAAGTGGTAAACCAACAGATTTATTGGCTAAATATGGTTTGAGTACTGCCAGTATCGTAGCTGCTGCAGAAAAGGCTATTTTGAGAAAGAAAGCTTAATTACCTGATTTCAGTTTAACGTTCCATTCAGTATAATACCTTTTATCTTTGCGTTATGTCACATTGGATTATTTACGCGCTATTTATTTACGTCATTTACAAAATTGTAAAAGGTGTTGTATTTCCCGCTATGCACATTACCAACACCGTGAATAGCAAAATGCGAGAAATGCAAGAGAGGATGAAGGATATGGAACAGCAACAGCATCAACAACAAGCGAGACAATCTCGCAAAAAAGAAGGTGAGTATATCGATTACGAAGAGGTTAAGTAATATCAGCCTTATAAATTTTTACTCTCTCCAAAATAAGAAAGGGCGGAAATCTAAGATTTCCGCCCTTTCTTTATGAATAATCAAAATTTATCGAACTAAGGTGACATTTCCAGTTTTTGAGATGGGTTTGTTGGAACTACAGAATCCATCCACAGTCCAAACATAAACACCGAATGGGCAATCTACACCTTCAAATTGACCGTTCCATTGCTTAGATGGGTCGGTAGTGCTAAACACTTCTTTTCCCCAACGATCAAAGATTTTGAAATAGTTCAGTTTGACAATGTCTTTGTTCAAAAGACCAAAGAAGTCATTGTTAGAGGAGTGGTCCTCAGGTGTAAATGCATTAGGCAAGTTGATGTCTGTGCAAGTCACTTTTATGATTACGGTATCGTGAGCGACACAACCCTTTAGATTTGTCACTTTCAAAGCATAAGCCATATCATAGAATGCTGAAGAGGTGGGGTTGGCTGCCAATCTATTGTCCAAAAAGTTTGAAGGGCTCCATTCATAGATAAATGCACTGCCTTCAGTTGTCATAGGGCCACCTAATACTGTTTTTGCTCCATCCTCTATTGTTCTGTCTACACCAGCATCTGCTTTTACTTTATCTACATTTACTACAATGGGAGAATCCACGATGCAGCCATTAGGATAAATAGCAATAAAATGATAAGCTCTAGTATAGTCAGGCGCTACTTTTGTAAATAGGGCATCTGCATCGCTGCTTTCGGTATTGGTGATGTTGTAATTCGGTGCCCAACGAAGCGTGTCAGTACCAAATGCTATTCCATACAAGCTTGCAGAGTCTCCTTGACAAATAGCTGTATCATCTACAATCGTAATGGCTGGGATAGGTAAAGCGGTAATCACGTGGCATTCCATTGCCATTTCTGGAGTTCCTTCGTTTCTACTCAAGAATACACTATATCTTCCCGGAGTACTGTATTGAAAGGCTGTAGGGAATTTGTCTGTTGAGTTTCTTTGAGAACTTGTAGTACAGTTTTCGAACATTATTGAACCAAGAGAACCATCTAAATTCACCGTAAAGGCATACAAATTATCTTTTTCGCGGATAAAATGTGATATGGCCAAAGTTTGTTTTAAACCTGGCACAAAATCATAACCTTCTTCGTTAAATACTAAATTGGGTAAATCTGAAAAAGCCAAGCGAACAATGCTGTTGTTTGTTGCATTGGTGATGAATGCATAATCTACACCACATTCTTTGGCTAGAATAATACTTGAAGGGTTGAATAAATTAGAAAGATCTGTAGGTAAAACAGAGGCAACAGGGATAGATGCCAAAGAGCTGCCGAATCCAACGTGTACAATATTGCTTGCCGCAAAATTAGTAGCAAAAACGTGCCAATCGCCAATGTTGTCGCGTATGGCTGCCATATCACTTACATCACCAAAAGCACCAGTTGGGTTGCCCATGTCGATTGCGTTTGGCGTATTAGAAATATTGGTTCCAAAATCAAAACGAATCATTTTGCCATCTACATTATTGGCTGCAAATCCGTACCAATATGGCCCCTCTTTGGCCGCAAAAAAGCCTCTTGGGCTATTCAATATTCCGTTAAGATTGCCCATATTGGCGCAGTTTGGTTTGTTACCCAAAGAAGAGCCAAAGTCAAGGCGAGATAAAGAGGAATTAGCTAATGAAACACCACCTGTAACGAACATTACGTGATTCCCAGCGCCATCTTTCATTAAGAATAGACTATTAGCATCTACTGTTACTGTCCCTCCCAGATTTCCTAAGCTATTTACTGTAGGGGTGTTGGCCAATGAAGTGCCAAAATCTAAACGAACAAACTCAGGTACAGTTCTGTTGATGAAAAACCCGTAATAATTACCATTATTATCTTTGCCGATTTCAATGTCGGTAGCATCAGTAATGCCGAAAGTATAACCTAATAAAGCACCTGTGGGGCGGTTCATCATATATCCCGAACAAAAGCTCCAATAATACGAAGACGCGCTCGTGTCAGTGGGATACATAGTGATAGGTTGACGAATACACACCGTGTCTGGTGCGACAAAAGTAGTTTGGGCGTGTAGTCCATTTAGTTGTGCTATCAACAGCAAAACTGTAAGGATAAGGCATCTTCTCATACTCTGAAAGTAGTTTTTTTTCTTGATACTCGACGGCTAATATTTCGCTAATGTAATAATTATGCCAAAATTTTCATAACAATCCAGTATTTTTATTTTCTTTAACCGAAATTCAGAACAATATTATGCAAATTAAAACAAAATCAGTCTGCCTATTTTTAGGACTATTGGGCTGTGTATCCACATTTAGCTCAACAGCAAAAGAAGGTATGAAAGTGCCGCCCACTTTGCTACAATCACAAAAGGATATAATTGCCGCAGGATTAGAAATTCCGGTTAGTAAGTTATACAACTCCAGTGGCACGGGGCTCAATAATGCCATTGTGCTTTTTGGAAAAGGATGCACCGGAGAGATTATTTCTGGCCAAGGCTTGTTGCTGACCAATCATCATTGTGGATATGGCACTGTTCAGGGATTAGCCACTCCACAGTCCGATTATTTTGCCAATGGCTTTTGGGCAATGAATCAGGAGCAAGAATTACCTTGCCCAGGCCTCACCGTCACTTTTATTCGTAGTATGGAAAATGTTACTGACCGCATACTGACTGGTTTACAAGATGATATGAGAGAAGGAGCACGCGATAGCATTATCGCAGTAAGAATCAATCATCTCGAAAATGGATTTCGTTATACTTCGAAAATGGATGCTCAAATTAAACCCTTTGCCAATGGCAATCAGTATTGGGCCATTATGAGCGAGACCTTCAAAGACGTTCGTTTGGTGGGTTTCCCGCCCAATGGTGTTGGGCAGTTTGGTGGCGATACCGACAATTGGAGTTGGCCACGTCATACTGGCGATTTCAGTATGTTCCGGGTATATGCTGATGCCAACAATAAACCCGCTGCTTATCATCCCTCCAATAAACCTTATCAAACTAAAGAATTTTTGACCATCAATGCAAATGGATATAAAGAAGGCGACTTTACGCTAGTGTATGGTTTTCCGGGGCAGACACAAGAATATGTTTCTTCGATGCAATTAGACCAAGTAGTTAATATCACAGACCCTATTCGCATTGAAGCCCGTACTAAAAAACTAGGGGTTTGGACAGATTTTATGCGTCAAGACCGTAAAGTGTTTTTGCAATACACCTCTAAACGTGCCGGAGTAGCCAATGGATGGAAAAAATGGCAAGGAGAAGTAAGGGGCTTGAAGCTGAACAATGTTGTCGAAAAGAAAAAAGCATTCGAACAAGAATTTCAGGCTTGGGCAAATGCCAGCCCAGATGCTCCCGCATTCGCAAAAGACCTTTTATTTAAAATGCAGGTGAGTAGCTCCTCTCGCGATGCTATAATCGCCACCAACGAATACATCCGTGAAGCTGTGTTGGGCGTAGAGTTGATAGCACAAGGCAGCGAACTAGATAAAATGTTGAAATTGTTTGACGCCAACCTATCTCCCGAAAAAACCCAAGATTCTCTGAAAAAACTCATCAAAAACACCGAAGGTTTTTACAAAAATTTTGATGCCAAAACAGACAAAGCGGTATTTACAGTGTTAATGCCTTTGTTTATGGATAAAGCCAAGCAGTATGTTCCCGATTATTATCGCTCAGAACTTGCCCGATTAGGTAACTCCTACCAAAACTGGGCAAATTACGTGTACAACAACACCTCGGCCAGCAGCATTGCCCAATTGAGCAACATCGACCGCAATAAAATAGTCAATGACCCTATCTGGAAAATGTATCGGGCTATCGTTGATTTGCGCAACCAAAAAATTGTCCCTTCGTTAATGAGTTACAACGACAGTCTTACCCGCTTCAATAGATTGTACATGAAGGCTCAAATGCTCAAAAGTAAATACCAAGATTTGTATCCGGACGCAAACAGCACACTACGTATTGCCTACGGACAAGTAAAAGGCATCGACCCCGAAGGCCCTGCGGGCTATGCTTTCCAAACCAATATTGACGAAGCCGTGGCCAAGCATAACCCCGATGTGGCCGAATTTACCGCACCAGCCAAATTGCTAGAGCTGCAGCGCAACAAAGACTATGGCCGTTGGGCTGTAAATGGTACTGTGCCACTCGCATTTATTGCCGACAACCACACCTCGGGCGGCAACTCGGGCAGCCCCGTGCTCAATGCCAAAGGCGAATTAATCGGCACCAATTTCGACCGTGTGTGGGAAGGCACTATGAGCGATTTCTATTTCGATGAGCGCTGGTGCCGCAATATTTCTCTCGATATTCGTTACACCCTGTTTATCGTCGAAAAACTCGGTGGTGCAGGATGGTTGCTCAATGAGATGCGTTTTGCAAAATAAAAAACTTTTTGGGCGTGCCCCCGAAAGGCTCTACACAGAGCCGCGCTCGGGGTCGGGCTGCTACAGGCTACGCTTCGCTTCGGCACTGCGTGCTGGCTGCTAGGGCAGCCACCTTGCACATCCCTCACGCAGTGTGGTTGCGGTTTATTAACATCATACATTCGCCAATCACCCACATGCTGTCATTCCGACGATAGGAGGAATCTCAAAACGCTAAATGTACATTGTAGATTCATGTATAGATCCCTCCTATCGTCGGGACGACAAGTAGCGGTGTGGATGCGGTGTGCCGAAAAAAGCCTCCGAATTATATATATAATTCGGAGGCATTTGTTATCCATTAACCATTCATCATTATTATTGTTGCGGTGGTGGGGGTGGCGTTGGTTCTTGCTCATTGGCACGGCCTGCCAACAGTACATTGTATTGGTCTATGAGGGCATTGAGTTCGTTAACTGTTTTGCCCCAAGGGTTGGCTCCGTTGTTGATGGTATAGAAAGCATCTATCCTGTCGCGGAGGGCATAATACAATTGTACCGATGCAAGCCTTTTTTCTAAAATAGTGGCAGGGTTGGCTGCGCCCAATTGTTGTGTGCGGGCAATGTACTGCGCTTGGATATAAATTATGGTTGCTCAAAAATGAATTATTGCCCTTTGGATATAAAATATGGTCGCTCAGAAATAAATTATGGTCGTCTTAATACAAATTATGGTTGTCTTAATACAGAATATGGTCGCCTTAATACAGAATATGGTCGTCTTAATATAAATTATGGTCGTCTTAATGGAAAATATGGCATTTTTAATAGACAATATGACAGCATTAAAGCCTCTTAATACCTTTTGAAGGAAAGTGTAGGCCGAAGAATAATATTCTGACGAAATGTGCGGAAACCTTGTGCGTTAGCCGTCTATCCCTTGTCTCTTTTTTTTATTTTCATTTTGGTTTTAAAGTTGAGCAAATAATAAAAAGGATGAGTGACACCGATTTCTATTTTTTTCTTTTTATCGGATTGCAAATCCTCTTTTATCTATCGTTCGGGATGCCCTGCGGAACATCCTATGTTTGCAATTAGAGATAAAGCTGAATTGTAACCAATATCTTAGAGGCGATATTTTTT
>Ga0209368_1000317_pt1 | contig 53068 bp, 53 predicted proteins | sample EBPBio242008_DNA_FD_185862 | JGI IMG/M metagenome (GOLD analysis project Ga0209368, IMG submission 185862) | Wastewater treatment Type I Accumulibacter community from EBPR Bioreactor in Madison, WI, USA - Reactor 1_4/24/2008_ DNA (SPAdes)... | ecosystem: Engineered > Bioreactor > EBPR >...
AGCATGCGCGCACCCCCTCCCAAACCTCACGCAGGATCGACCTTGCCATGAACAGCGCAGACCGGCGAGGGTCTATGTGATCATCCGGGATGGAACATATAACAACTGACGGCCACATTCGTCGCTTGACGGCAAAACCCCCGATCAGGCCTACTTCAACCTGTCTACACCCGAAACGGTGGCGGCATAACCGAGGCGGAAAACCACTTCGAAAACGCCCAGAACCTGTTCAGAGCAACCGAACCACCTCTAGCCCTCCAAATGGACGCCCACTTTGCCGTCTCTTTCCAAAGCCCACACCTCCGACGCTCACGCACGCGGAGAATGGCGCGTTCAGATCACAAGCGGCAGGAGGGGGACGGCGTCGCGCTTACGGTCTGAAAGCAGATCGACCGCTTCTCCTCATCCGTCCAAAACCGCTTCGTCCTGCGAACCAAAATCTGCCCCGGAGTGTCCACTATCGACAGCGGACACTATCCGTCACTCTCAACGCGCGGCAGGGCGGTCAGGCCGGACGGTTACGAGTGCCGTGAGCCCTCCCCAGCTAGAACCCTCGCAGGCCGACCTTTGCACATTGATGCCGCCGCTGGGGCATCACATCATCACAGCCAAGTCAGTCTGAAAGTGAAGACGTTTACGACTAAGCGCGCAATACAAATCGGCCGCAAACTCGGCGCAGTTCGCCCATCTCCTTGGCTCTGTGTCCTGTCAAAGCTGTCACTCTTCTCTGGCTCGATCGGCCGCCGCTTCCTTCTCGATGTCACTTTCCGATCCAGCCCAACCAACTCTAGCACTGTGCGCGGCAATCGCTTCTCTCGTCGCAATCAGAGCCAGCTGCAACATCGCAACGCGCTGCAGGGCTGCAGTATCGACGCTCCGCGATGCCGCCAGCAATTCAACTTCCGCGGTCCGGGCCGCTTCGAGCGTACCTTCAAGGTCCTTAACCAGATGTGGGCGAGACATTTGTAAACCCTTCATTCTTGATGTGTTGTTGATAAGATATCAGATCAATTACCGGCGACCAACTGGCTTGAGGGGGGCTGAGCGAAAATTCAGCGTCAAGTATTGAGCAGGTGGTACCGCGCCGCTTAAACCAAAAAGGTCTCCAACGCTCCCGGAGCGCGTCAAGCGTTGCGCCTTGTGAAGGATGGATCCAAACGTTAACCAAGTAACCCCGGTCTGGGGGCCATTTGCCACAAGGGGACGGGGCTCCGTACAAGGCAGCTATGGGACCTGCCCTGACTTCTGACCGCTAATTATTCGAACTGCAACGCCTTTTGACGCTGGTGTCTTTGACATCAGGTCATGGTGCTGCAAGGGAATAAGTCCGTTGCATTCCGGATAATATGAGCCGACTGTACCACGTGGTATCGCAAATCGTATCACTGTGAGCCCCTCAAGACGACGCTCAAGACCATCATTGGCGTCGCTTACTAGACTCACCACATCGCCATGCGCGAGGCCCGCTTCGTCCATATCTTCGGCGTTCATGAGCAGCACATCACGTGTGCCCTCGATGCCGCGGAACCGGTCGGAGAGTCCGTAGACTGTCGTATTGAACTGATCATTCGACCGAAGAGTAATCAGCCGGAACCGGCCAGGGAGGTCGGCAAAACCGGTGGCGTTCAGTGTGCTGGGCAACGTGAACTCGGCCTTGCCGCTGGCCGTCTTCCAGACCCGACCACGCGCCGCATTGCCGCGCCAGAAGCCGCCCGGTAGGTTCATACGTACATTGAAATCGCGGAAATCCTCGGGATAGGTGGCCTCAATCAGCTCACGCACACGACCGTAGTCAGCTTGCCAGTCGTCCCATGCCAGTTTCGGGTGCGGTTCGGTGCAGGCTTTCGCCAGGCCGACCGTAATGGCCAGTTCTGATTTCAGTTGCGGTGACGCGGGAGGCCTCGTTCCGCGCGAGCCATGGATCATCGAAAAGCTGTCCTCGATGCTGATCCACTGGTTGACACCGTTCTGATCATCGATCTCAGATCTGCTAAGGCAGGGCAGGACAAAGGCCGTCCGCCCGGGAAACAAATGGGTGCGGTTAAGCTTAGTCGCAACCGATACGGTCAGGTCCAGTCCGCCCCAAGCTTGTTCCAGCCTCGCGCTGTCAGGAAGAGCGCGCACCAGGTTGCCGCCCATGCACAGCATCGCCCTCACGCCGCCGTCCAGAATCCCTGCGGCGGCATCGACGATGTGCAAGCCGTCCTCAGCCGGCGGATCAAAGCCGAACAGGTCGCGGAGTCTGTCCAGGGGGACCCCCGCAACCTTTTCGGCGACGCCAACAGTGCGTTGGCCCTGCACGTTGGAATGACCGCGCACCGGGCAGCAGCCCGCGCCCGGCTTGCCAATATTGCCGCGTAGAAGCAGCAGGTTGACCAGCATCCCGATGCAGTCGCTGCCATGTACTTGCTGGGTAAGTCCCATACCATAGACGCCGATCACCCGTTCGGATGAGATATAGACCGCCGCAGCGTCGCGCAGCGCCGCTTCGGTCAGACCGCACTCTGAAGTGATTTCCGGCCAGCCGGTTGAACGGACAAAGGCAAGGAACTCCTCGTGACCCTGAGCATTGTCTGCCAAGAAGTCACGGTCGATAACCGGCGCGCCGCCGCCAGCCAGGGCGGTTTCGTCGGCTTCGATCACTGCTTTGCAAATGCCAAGTATCGCTGCGATGTCGGACCCGGCACGCAACTGGTGGTACTGGTCAGAAATGACCGTCGCCCTTCCCATAGCCATCTCATAAAGGTTCTGCGGATCAACGAAGGAGATCAGACCCTGCTCTCGGATCGGGTTAAATGTGACGATCTTCGCGCCGCGGTCCTTCGCAGATTTCAGGGGGTGCAGGAATCGGGGGCTATTGGTTCCGGGGTTCTGGCCAAAAAAGAAGAAGCAGTCGGCAGCTTCCAGATCCTCCCACAGCACAGTGCCGACCGGCGAGCCGATCACCTTCTTCAGCCCGACGGATGTGGTCTCGTGGCACATGTTCGAGCTTTGCGGCAAGTTGTTGTTGCCATATCGCCGCGCCATGAGTGCCCAGAGGTAGGCGGCTTCCAGCCCGGCGTGGCCCGAGGAATAGAAGACCACCGACTGAGGTGGCAAGGTCTTCAGCACCGAACCGATGGCGGCAAAAGCATCGTCCCAGCTGGTTTCGACGTAGCTGTCGGTCGCAGAATCATAGCGCAAGGGCGCAGTAAGCCGCCCCGTCGCCTCAAGGTCGTGATCGGACCAAAGGCGCAGATCCGTCACGGAATGCTCAGTGAAGAACGACGGGGCACATCGTTTCGGCGTCATCTCCCACAAGGTAGCTTTGGCGCCGTTTTCGCAGAACTCGAACGGATGGTAGTTTGCCGGTTTTGGCCAAGCGCACGAGGCGCACATCGTGCCGCCTGGCTTATTCAGCCGGCCTAGTGTGGCGATTGCCTGCGGCGAATCCCACGTCTCGCCATAAATGCGCGCTATGCCCTGGAGCGATCCCCAACCTCCAGCCGGACCACTTTTCTTGGGAAGGTCATCGAGATCACTCATCATTTGTCCTTTTTTCACAGGTCCAGCTGCGTGGGCTGGTCCAAATTCAATAGGTCGAGGTCTTTGAGGTCTTGCCCCGAAACACCCAATAGACAATGGCAGTATAGATCAGAACTACGGGGGGCACGATCAGTCCTGCGCCCCAGAACATGAACGACAAGGATTCGACCGGGGCGGCGGCATCCTCGATCGTTACCGAAAACGGGATCATGTAGGGCCAGAAACTAGTGACAAGCATTAGATAGGCGAGCACAACCATCGTCACCGCGCCGATGAACGGAATGTGGTCGGATCCTTCACGACGGAGCGAGACAAAAACCGCCAAAGCTGACAACACCAAAAGTAGGGGCAGCACCAAGAGACCGGGGGAGGTAGCCCATCGATCTGCCATGCGTATATGCAGTCGAAGCGCGCCGGCAAAGGCGACGGCCACAAACACCGCAACGCCGACGAGAAGCCAGATCATCTGTCGTCGCGCCCGTTCATGCACCGGCCCTTCGGTCTTGAGCACCAGCCAGCCAGCGCCCAAGAGGGCATAGCCCAAGACAAGGCCGATCCCGCAGAGGATCGGAAAGGGCGCGACCCACTCGAAAGCACTCCCGGCATATCGTCCATTCAACACCGGCAGTTCGGTCACCATCGTTCCAATTGCTGCACCCTGCACGAAAGCGACGATCAGCGAGCCCAGGAAGAAACCCGTGTCCCACAGTGGCCGCGTACGGATAGCGCGTTCGCGGAACTCGAAGGCCACCCCTCGGAAGATGAGTGCGAACAGGAGTAGCGCTACTGGGAGGTAGAACGCTGGAAGGAAGATCGCATAGACTGCCGGAAAGGCACCAAACAGGCTGGCCCCAACCAGGACCAGCCAAGTTTCGTTGCCGTCCCAAACGGGCGCAATGGCAGAAACCATAGTTCGTCGTGCTGCCTCGTCCCGCGTTATGCCAAAAAGGATGCCGACTCCAAGGTCAAAGCCGTCCAGCACGACATAGACCAGTATTCCGAAGGCGATCAGGGCAGCCCAGAAGGTCGCAAAGAAAGACGCGTCCATCGGCTCACTCCTTTGGGGTTGCGGCAGAAGGGCGCGCGACTCGCACACTGCTGCCGGTTGCCGTATCGGCATCGCCTGCCGCTGCCATCGGGCGCATTCCGGTGCCCCCCTCGATCCTGCCAGTAGGGGCGCCCGGCCCTTCCCAAATCAGCCGCGCGATATAGTAGAAACCGAAGGAATAGACCACGCCATAGACAAGGGTGTACCCAATCAGCGTCGTCAACACCTCTCCGCCGGACAACGTCGGCGTATGGGCGTCATTGGTTCGCAGCAGGCCGAAGACGACCCAGGGCTGGCGGCCAACCTCTGCCGTGTACCAGCCAGCAATGACCGCGACAAATCCGATTGGAAAGGACAGGGCGGTAAGTTGCAGGAATCGTCGCGAGTCATCCAGTCGGCCGGTTGCCCACAGAGCCAGACCAAGCCAGCTTAACCCCAGCATCAACAGGCCTATCCCTACCATGATGCGGAATCCGAAGAACGGCACGGCAATCGGGGGTCTCTCATCCGGTGGGATTGTCACGATGCCCGGTTCCATGCTGGTGAAGTTGCCGGTGTCGATGAAGCTACCAAGCGCCGGAACGGCGATCTCGAACAGGTTGCGTTCGTTCTGTGGATCGGGCCACGCGAATAGGATCAGCCGTGCCGGCTGTTCTGTCTGCCAGCGTCCCTCGATTGCGGTGAACTTCGACGGTTGGTGGAGTTGCGTGTAGTCGCCGTTCAAATGGCCGATGACCAGTTGCAACGGGATCAACACCCCCACAAGTCCCAGCCCATACCGCAGCATCAACCGGCCTTCGGACATGAAACGGCGGCGCAGCAGATACCAGGCTCCGGTCGCAGCGACGACCATTGCCGTCGTCAGATATGCTGCCAGAAGCATATGAAGCCAGCGAACATGGAACACCCAGCCACCGATGATCGCTATCCAGTCGGTCGGCACGATCTTATCGTCTATGATCGCATGACCGACGGGGACTTGCATCCAACTGTTGTTGGCCATGATCCAGAAGGACGACAATGTGGTGCCCAAGGCGACCATGACGCAGGAAAGCAGGTAGAACCACGGAGCCACCCGCTGACGGCCGAACATGACGACGCCAAAGAAGCTCGCTTCCAGCAGGAAAGCCGTGAATGCCTCGTAGCCGAGAAGCGGCCCCTGTATGGCGCCTGTTCGCTCGGAAAGGACGCTCCAATTGGTACCGAACTGAAAGGCCATGACAATCCCCGTCACCACCCCCATCCCGAAAGAAACGGCAAAGACCTACAGCCAAAGGTCGAAGATGCGACGGTAAATCGGGCTTTTGGTCGCTTGGAAGCGCGCCTCAATCACCGCAAGCCAGGCGGCAAGGCCGATCGTGAAGGACGGAAAGATGATGTGGAAGGTGATGACAAAGGCGAACTGGATGCGGGACAGCAGGATCGGATCAAGATCGGACATTTTGGCGTTCCAAGGTCTGGAGGCAGTTCCGATGCACGAGCTGATCTCGCGCGCAAAGACGGTCGCGACAGTGACCGCAGGGCTTGTTTTCAACAGAGTCCGGCCCGACAGAAGCGTCAACCCGATTACCGCCCAAATTGAGCGCAGTCAGATACTCGTAGCACCGGAACGGCAAGATCAGTCCGACTTACCTAACATCTCCTGCCAACAGGAATCACGCCCGGTGTCGCGCTGCCTGAAAAGCGGGCCGCCTCAGTAGGCGGTCCAACCGCCGTCGGTCGGGAAGACGCCACCTGTGAAGTTCGCGGCCTCGTCCGAGAGAAGGAACAGCATCATCGAAACCTGCTCGGCAACCGTCGCGGGACGATGCTGCGGGTCGGTGTAGGAAAGGATGCTGTTGGTCTTGATGCGTCCCATCGTCGGGCCCGTGTTCTCCTTCATCGATGCTGCCACAAGGATGCCCGCACGCTCGACCATCGGCGTGTCGGTCGCCGCCATGTTCACTGAATTGACCCGGATGCCATAGGGGGCGTAGTCGATGGCGGCGTTGCGGGTCAGGCCGTTTACCGCATGCTTCGACGCGACATAGGCCGGATTGCCGGAGAGTCCGGTCATGCCGGCGATCGAGCCGACATTCACGATCGCGCCGCCCTTGCGCTGTTCGACCAGGAAGCGCAGCTGCGCCCGCAGCGCAAGGAATGTGCCCAGGGCATTGGTGTGGAAGACCTTTTCCCAGTATTCCTGCGTCGCCTCGTGGATCGGGGCGAAGACCATGGACTTCTGTGTGGCGTAGTCGGGGGCGTCACCTGAGTACACCCCATCCATGACGCCCGCGTTGTTGATCGCGCCGTTCAGCCCGCCAAACCGGCTGCGCGCGGCCTCGACAGCCGCTTCTCCCACCGCAGGGTCGCCGATGTCGCCGGGGACGAAGACGCTGCTTCCCCCCTCGGCCAGGATCGCGGCATTCGTGGCTTCGCCCAGATCGCGGATCCAGTCCACGCCGACCACATTTGCTCCCTCGCGGGCAAGGCGACGCGCGGCCCCGGCACCCATGCCGCGGGCAGAGCCGGTGACGATGAAGGTACGTCCGGCAAAGCGGCCCGGAATGAAAGCGTCCGGGTTCGGTGCCTTTATGGGGACGACGGCATTGCCGCCGACCGCGCCACCCGGAACCTGTGCTTCTGCCGTGCCGGCGGCCACAACCGTCCCTGCGACCAGCGTCACGCCCTTCAAAACGTCCCGTCTCTCCATCGTTCTCTCTCCTGTGTGGTATGGTTCGGCGCCCGCAGGCCCGTCAGTAGGTCGTGAAGCCCCCGTCGGTTGCATAGTTCGCGCCCGTCAGATTGGACGCTTCCGGCGACAGCAGGAACAGCATCACCGCCACCTGTTCTGCGGCAGTAGAGCCCCTCTTTTCCTGGTTCGACCATTGCAGCAGGCTGTCGATCTTCAGCATGCCTATGCCGGTATCCTTGTAACCCGCCTGCGCCCGTTGGCGCAGAAGCTGGAAGGCGCGTTCGTACATCGGCGTGATCGTCGTTCCCATGCAGACCGAATTCACGCGGATACCGAAGGGAGCATAGTCGATGGCCGCATTCTTCGTCAGCCCGTTCACCGCATGCTTGCTGGCGACGTAGGACGGCGTACCGCCAAACCCCCGCAAGCCCGCGACCGAGGCCACGTTCACGATGCTGCCACCCCGCTTCTGAGCCATCAGTTGCCGCAGTTCGGCCCGCATCGACCGGAACGTGCCTGTGGCATTGACGCGCATCACAACGTCCCAATAGGCATCCGTCGCCTCGTCGATCCGCGACATCACCAGGTCCTTCTGGGCGGCATAGTCGATCGGATCGGCCGGCGGGATCGCGTCCATTACGCCGGCGTTGTTCAGCGCGCAGTCCAGCCCGCCGTAATTGTCCAACGCCGCCTTCACCATCGCATCGCAGACCGCTGTCTCCGAGATGTCTCCCTCGACAAAGAAAGCCGTGCCGGCCTCGGCTACGATGCCGTCGATGACCGCCCTGCCTTCGTCGCCCAACCAGTCCACGCCCACGACATTCGCCCCCTCCCGCGCCAGCCGAATCGCGGCCAGCCGGCCCATGCCCCGCGCGCACCCCGTCACGATCACCGTCTTGCCGGCAAAGCGGCCGGGCAGGAAGAAATCCTCGGGCACCGGCACGGTGTTCTGTCGGCCGGGAAAGGTTGGATCAACCGGATCCCAGGGGGTCGCGTAGAGCGAGGGGAAGGCAGGCGCCACCTGCGCCTCGGCGGTGCCGGCGGTCGTGGTCATGACGGCACCGGCCGCTGCGGCAAGACCCGCCGACTTCAGGAACTCCCGGCGGTCGAAACCATCGGGCGTGCGGGACGGATCATCCATGTCGTGTCTCCATTGCAGGTTAGGCAGTTGTACGGGGGTCAGAAGGAATAGCGGACGAAGAGCATGGCAGCGAGCCAGTCCTTCGCCTTCCCGTCCAGCGCGGCATCCACCGCCTTGCCGGGGACCGTTTAACCAAGTGCGCCGTGGACATAGAGGTTGCGGGACTGGAACCACTTTACGGTCACGTTCGCTTCGTAGCCGTATTCGTTGTCGGTCAGGACCGAGAGCGCCGGGTTGCCGCCGATGTTGTTGAGGCTATCCGCCCTAAAGGCCCAAAGCTGCGGGACGACCTCGACCCGCGGGGCAACCAGAAGCCGGGCCTGCAGGCGTTGCGCGATCACGTTGCTGTCCTGCACGACCTTGAAATGGCTCATGCCCTGGACCCATTGCTCGCCGGTTCCGCCTGACAGGAGCGGGTCCCAGCGTTCATAGGTTGCGGTCTCCGGATCGTCACCCGAGAAATAGGACAGACGGTAGCTGAGCGTCGGCGACCATTTCGCCTTCGCAAAGCTGTAGCCTGCCTCGGCCCAGGCGGCCCGGGCATCCATGTCGAAGTTGGCGTTGGTCTGACGCGCGACTTCTGCCCCGAAATAGGGACCGGGTGTGCCTTCGGGATTCTGGGTCCACTTGAACCGGGCGTCCCACAGCTCCAGCCCGTCGCGCGTTCCCAGCACCGTCCCGGTCGGGCCAAAGTAGTTGTAGCCCGACTGCGGAACCGTCAGATATGTTAAGCCGAACGTCAGCGGATCGACGGGCGTGCTCTCAAGGTTGAAGCCCATGATCCGGGTGTCTGTGTCTAGGATCGGCAGTTCGTCCGGATCGACATAGAAGACCTGCAGCTTGGTCTGGTTGTAGGCGACCTCACCCAGAGCCAGCATGTCCGATGCCCACCTTGCATTCGCCTGCAGCGCCGCGCGATCCCCACCATTCGCGGCGGTGTTGGCGATCAGAAAGGCGTTGGCCAGAGTGAATCTCTGCCTGCCAACCGCCAGGTTGAAGGTCAGCCGATTGCCCTCTCCATCGACCTGACCACCGACGATTCCGACATAGGCATCTTCCCACCAGCTGTAGCTGCGGGTCTTGTTGGTGAAGAGTTCCTGTCCAGCCGACCCGGAGGTGATCACCGAGAAGTTGCCATAGGCGTAGAGGTTGGGCGTGATCGGCGTCATGCCGTACAGACCGTACTGAATGTATCCTTCGCCCCAATCGCTCCAGCCGGCGCCGGCAGGGCCGTCCTTCAGCGGATTGCCGGCAAGCATCGGGTCGGGCTGACCATACCAGGCATTGTTGTTGCCATAGGCGAGGGAGAAGACATCCAGCTTGAACTTCAGGATCGTCCCATTGCGGTCGAGGATCAGCGGGAAGTCGGACAGATTGCCCGTTGCCGCCATTCCGCGACCGCCAGGTGGCGGCACTCCGTCGCCCAGGGTTACCCTGACCTGAACATCGACGCCGCCAAGGACCGAGGGGAAGGGCTCGTAATCGATGCTGGCGATCTGAGGGTTGCGACGGGCGATCTGGGCCACCAGCAGCGACAGCGCGTCATCGTTGTAGCGCTCGCTGGGGAACAGCAGGATGCCCCGTCGCACGGCATCCTCGATCCGCTGATTGAGGGCGGCGTCTGGAGTGGGATTTGTTATCGTAATTGTGACTGAAGCGATTTGACGCTGGTCGAATGGCCCGCTGTTGGCTAGACCCTCCTGTGCGACAGAGGCCGTCGTCGCCGCGATCATGTAGAAACAAAGGACGGCGACCACTCGCACCTGCTTTGCGATGTCGCGCACAGGACGACTCCCTTCTTGTTAAGCAGAAGTATCGTCTCCAACCCCTGTTCGGTCGGAGGTGTATGTCCCGACTACATACACGATCTATCGGCAAACTGTCGGGACACAAGTCCCGTGTCGCCCAAAATGAGCGGCTAGAGCCGGGACAGTCGGCGCTACCTGACTATGCAATCTACACCAGCAGACCGCGCTTGATGACTTGTAGTCCAACGAGATGCTATCGTTGTTCCGCAAGGTTAGCGTGTGCCCACGGGGGGGGAGCGAGATGCGCAAGAAGGATAGCGGTACGGTCTCGGGGGCCTGGCGGCAACCTTCCGGAACGGATCTTGTTCTGGATGGCCTTCTGAGAAACTATCCGGCTGTCCAGTACGAGATGGTAAAGTACCTCAGCGAGCACCTTTCCGACAGTACGCGAAGTATTGATGGTGACCTTGACCAAGTTCTTATCTTGGCTGTTTTGGGTCAGCGCTTCCTGGACGGCCGTCTTGGTATGGGAGACAGCCAGATCTCCGCGACGCGGCTCGCCGCCGCCACCGGTCTCCAGCGAGAGACGGTGCGCCGCAAGCTCTTGAAGATGTCGAAACGGAACTGGGTAATCCAGACTGAAGAGGGCGCTTGGACGCTTAAGTTGAACGACCAAGGCCACACCTTTGCAGGTGTGGACCTGGCTTCGGTAGACCGACGCGGCATAGAGAGGCTAGCTCGTCTGTTAAAGGCATTGAACAACATTCTCAGTTCAGATTCGCGACCTCCCGCTGAAGAACTCTGAAGCGTATATCTTTCAACGCTTCCCTGTCTGGATGCAATCCTAGCGGCGCGTTCGCAAGGTCATTTCTTCGAGGACCATTTCATAGGCTTCAGTATTGGTCCGGAATGAGCCGGCCCGAGCGTCGCCAAAATCGAGAATCAGGATGACGATGTAGGTCCAGATGCCGATCAGGATGGCCGTCAGAACTGGATGAGACTGCCCCGTCATTCCTACCTGGTGACCGATAACACCGACGCCAGCAAAGACAAGAATCAGCATCAGAACATTGATCTGAGCCGGCATCTGGTTCCCGACGGCAAGCCGCTGCTGGTTGGTGGCCGCAAACAGATCCTTCAGGCCGGTGGCCAACGAGGCAGTCAAATCGTCGGACCGGTCGGCAACGATCTGTGCTGCCAGTGCAGACAAGGCTTCTTGCAACTTGCTGACACTGAGTGCAATCTCTTGAATGCGCGGGTCACCTGTTCCATCCCGGATGATCACATAGACCCTCGCCGGTCTGCGCTGTTCATGGCAAGGTCGATCCTGCGTGAGGTTTGGGAGGGGGTGCGCGCATGCTGATCTCTCTGCACAAGCAGGCCACCACGACACCGAAGATCCGGGCCGCGATCCAGGAGAGCAGCGAACCGGCCCGGCTGGTGGCGGATCGCTACGGGATCTCCGAGCAAACAGTGTGGAAGTGGCGGAGCCGCGACGACGTCCACGACCGGAGCCACACGCCGCACCGGCTGCAGACGACGCTGACGCCACCTCAGGAGGCTGTGGCGGTCGCGCTGCGCAAGGCGCTTCTCCTGCCGCTCGATGATCTGCTCGCCGTGGTGCGTGAGTTCCTCAATCCGGAGGTCTCGCGGTCCGGACTTGATCGCTGCCTGCGCCGCCATGGGGTGGGCAACCTGCAGGCGCTGAAGCCCCGGGAGCCGAAGCCCGCGCACGGCACCTTCAAAGCCTACGAGCCCGGCTACCTTCACATCGACATCAAGTATCTGCCACAGATGGCCGACGAGGACCGCCGCCGCTACCTCTTCGTGGCCATCGACCGGGCGACGCGGTGGGTCTTCGTGCGCATCTACCCGGCGCAGACCGCGGCCAACGCGCGGAGGTTCCTACGCGACCTGGAGCGCGCGGCCCCGATGAAGATCACCCGCGTGCTCACCGACAACGGCAAGGCCTTCACCGACCGGTTGTTCGGCCTACGCCGCCGCGCGGCCAGCGGCCAGCACGAATTCGACCTGCTCTGCACCGACCTTGGCATCGAGCACCGCCTCGCGCCCCCGATGCGGCCGCAGACCAACGGCATGGTCGAGCGCTTCAACGGCCGGATCGAGGATGTCCTGCAGAGCCATCGCTTCCACAGCGGCGAGGACCTGGAGCAGACCATCCTGCGCTATGTCCACCTCTACAACACTCAGCTCCCGCAATCCGCCCTGAAGGGCCGAACACCCATCGGCGCCCTCAAGGACTGGCAACGTCAAAGGCCCGAGTTGTTCAGAAAGCGCGTCTACAATCACGCGGGACGTGACAACCGGCCGATCCCGGCGCGGGCTTCGGACACGCTGGCATAGGCCCGCAAGCAAACCTCTTTGAACCGCTCCGGGTTTGCCGGAGGCTGATTGACGATAGTTACGCAGCCATGGGTTTGGTTTCCAGAGCGGCGTAGAAGTTGGCCTCGGCTTCGGCTGGCGGGATGTTTCCGAGGGGCTCGAGCAGACGACGGTTGTTGAACCAGTCCACCCATGCGAGGGTCGCGTATTCCATGGCCTCGAAGCTGCGCCATGGTCCGCGGCGGTGGATGACCTCGGCCTTGAAGAGGCCGTTGATCGTCTCGGCCAAGGCATTGTCGTAGCTGTCGCCAACGCTGCCGACGGAAGGTTCGATGCCTGCTTCGGCCAGCCGTTCAGTGTATTTGATCGACAGATATTGGGTGGTCTCAACCGGTCGTCGCAACAGCCCGCTGATGGAGGTTGTGATGGCGACAGGGAAGCGGAAGTCGGAGCGGTCAACGCGGCGCAAGGAGTACTCTCCCGGTCGTCCCGGCGTGGGGCGTCAATCGGAGCGGCGACGGTTCTGGTCGCTCATTGCCCTGGGTCAGTCCAGCGAGGAGGCTGCCATCCTGACCGGCGTCTCGCAGCCGGTCGGTTCGCGATGGTTTCGGGAGGCCGGCGGCATGCCACCTTCGCATCTGGCGACCTCGGCGCCGGCGCTATCCGGGCGCTACCTGAGCCTGGAGGAACGGGAGGAGATCGCCGTGCTTCTTGTGCAGGGCATCAGCTTGCGCGAGATCGGGCGCCGTCTGAAGCGGGCGGCCTCGACGATCTCGCGCGAGGTTCGACGCAACGCGTCCACGAGGTCGGGCGGGTTCGACTACCGGGCAACCACTGCGCAATGGCATGCCGAGCGCGCGGCCCTGCGCCCGAAGGTGGCCAAGCTGGTATTGAACGCGGCGCTGCGGCAGTATGTGCAGGACAGGCTCTCGGGCCAGATCGCGCACCCCGACGGCTTGGTCGTCCCGGGCCCGCAAATCGCTTGGAAAGGGCGGCGGCACGGGCGGCGGCAAGCACGCCGATGGGCCATGGCCTGGAGCCCGGAGCAGATCTCCAGCCGGCTGCGGATCGACTTTCCGGGGGACGAGACCATGCGGATCAGTCACGAAGCCATCTACCAGGCGCTCTACATCCAGGGGCGTGGCGCTCTGCGTCGCGAGCTGACAGCCTGCCTGCGCACCGGCCGGGCCCTGCGGGTGCCGCGTGCTCGAACTTCCGGCCGCGGCAAGTCCTTCGTGTCATCCGAGATCATGATCAGCGAGCGCCCTGCCGAAGCCGAGGATCGCGCCGTGCCCGGCCACTGGGAAGGCGACCTGATCATCGGTCTCAACCGCTCCGCCATCGGCACCCTCGTCGAGCGTCAGACGCGCTTCACCTTGCTGCTCCACCTCCCGCGGCTGCCGGGACATGGCGAAGAACCGAGGATCAAGAACGGGCCACCGCTTGCTGGACACGGTGCCGAGGCCGTGCGCGACGCCATCTTGCGCAGCATTGTCCATCTGCCTCGTCACCTGCGTCGGTCGTTGTCCTGGGATCAGGGGGCAGAGATGGCGCGCCATGCCGAACTGACCGTGGCTGCCGACCTTCCGGTCTACTTCTGCGATCCGCACAGCCCCTGGCAACGCGGCACGAACGAGAACACCAACGGGCTCCTACGCCAGTACTTCCCGAAAGGCACGGACCTGAGCCTGCACGGCCCCGAAGACCTCGAAGCCGTCGCCGCCGCGCTGAACGGTCGTCCCCGCAAAACACTGGGATGGCGAACTCCGGCAGAAGCGCTGGACGAGGTCATGAGATGCAGAGAAAATGAGGCTGTTGCGACGACCGGTTGAGACCACCTTGGCTGCCACGGTCGCTGTGGTGAACCAACCCCATGCCCTTGACCGGGCGGCGTTCGTGGACCGCCTGTTCGAGGGCATCGAGAACGAAGCCGGCATGAGGGGTCGTGCTGACGCGCCACCCGACGATGCGCCGGGCATAGGCGTCGATGATCGAGCCATGGGAACGCCACTGGTCCAAGTGACCATGGCGAGGGGCGGCGTAGACGAAACCCTTCCAGGTGGCGACATAGGTAAAATCGCTGACCCACAGCATGTTCGGCGCTGGCACCCGAAACTGGCGGTTCACCTTGTCCAGCGGGCAGGGTTGCTTCTTATCGGGGTTCGTCGTCTTGTGCGGCTTCCCTCGAATAATGCCCTGAATATCCATGTCCTTCATCAACCTCGCGACCGTGCAACGGGCGACGTCAATGCCTTCACGGCGTAGCTGGTGCCAAACCTTGCGGACGCCGTAGACGCTCCAGTTGTCCTCGAAGACGCGTCGGATCTCGGGGCGCAGCGCCTCGTCCCGGCGCGCACGATCCGACTGCCGGGACGGATCGGCCCGTTTCGCCAGGTTATCGTGATAGGTGGATGGGGCGATCGGCAGGACCTTGCAGATCGGCTCGACCCCGTGTTCACCTCGATGGTCGTCGATGAACCCGACCATCACTTCGACCGGCGGTCGAGCTCCGCCATCGCAAAATACGCTGACGCCTTTCGAAGAATCTCGTTCGCCTGGCGCAGCTCTCGGTTCTCGCGCTCCAAGGCCTTCATCTTCTCGGCCATCTCGGTCGGGATGCCCGCGCGCCGGCCGCTGTCGACCTCGGCCCTCCTGACCCAGTCGTTCAGCGTCTGCGGCGTGCAACCAATCTTTGCTGCGATCGACATGACCGCCTGCCATCGCGACGGATGCTGCGCCTCGTTGTCGAGAACCAGACGCACCGCCCGCTCGCGCACTTCAGGGGAAAACTTGTTCGTGGTCTTGCTCATGATGCTCCACCTTACTCAGGAGTTGGAGCCTCCGGCAAACCCGGAGCGGTTCACCCGCCTGGCTCACGCACCTACCTGTGAACCATTGAGGCTTTGGGCGTGCTTGTCAGCTGAGTTGCCCACAGAAATCCCGATCACCGCCGCGGGTAATCTGACGATTCGCGCAATGACTCGTCGATGCGATCCGCAGGGAGTTTGATCGTGACGCCGCTTGCGGATCACCCAATCAACCCCCTAAGGAAAAGCCAGCGGCGGTGCCGGTTTCCAAGGCCTCGATGCCGTCGGTCCAGACTGGGTGCAGCGGCGGATCCTGATCAGTCGCCCGAACAGTAGTACCAGTAGCCGGTATCGCGACGGTTGTTCGACCAGAACCAGCAGAGATCAGTGTCGGGACGCGAAGGCGGTCGTCCAGTGGTTTGCACTCGGGTGACCTGACCTAGAATCACACCGGCAACGAGGCGTCCGATGAACCGTTGACGCACCGATCGCCGGACCTCCTCACGCATCTCGCGACGTTCGCGCTGGATCCTGCTCATGCCACGGTTATAGGACCGTCGGGCCTCCGCCGCCGTGTCTGCCTTCTTGAGGCTCCGCCGCAACTTCTCCCGCTCGCGGGCTATCTCACGTTGGCCCTCGAGAATCTCGAACAGCGGTGGTTTGGCTGCGGCTGGCGGCGCAGCCGCCAAGTCTGCGGAGACCGCGACCGCCACCGACAGTAGCAATGCAACCAGCCGCTTCGTCATTGTCCTGCCTCGTCCGGGATGCCGGCCTTGATCCCGTCCGCGAAGGCCGTGACAAGACCCTCGCAGGACCCGTCTTCGAGTTTGTCGACCGTGCCTGCACCGAAAGCGGCGGCAAACGCAAACGCTCGCTCGGTTCCGAACAGTTGGGTCAACCGGTGGAATACTTCGGTTGCTTGGCGCACCACCATTTCCTGGTCTTCCGCCGCGCTGCACTGCCAGGCCGCACCTCCGGTGTAGCCAAACTGGTTCAGCGCCTCGTCGAAAGACGCCTCTTCTTCGGTGTCCTGAGCAAAGGCCAGGCCTCCTGCCAGTGTTGCCAGAGCCATGGAAACTCCCGCGAGCCTCAAGATGTCCGTGATGTTCATTCGCGTCTCCAGTCTATGTTTCCCTAAGGCGTTGCTTCGCGGTCAGAGTATCGACGGGAAAGTCCGGCCGATGAGGCGGGCCATGCCCTTAGGGCGTGCCCTGGGTGCCAAACATGACCGCGGCGTCGGCCATGAACTGAAGGCCCAATGCAAGTTGCAGAACACCGAACACGGCGCCGAAGAGTTGCAGCGGCACCGGGCCGATGGCGTTCAAGATGGCCTTCGAGCGGCGCATGAGCAGCCAGTTCACGGCGATCAGCCCAAGCCCGAGGGCGATCAGACCGGCCATGTTTGCTGCGCCTGGAAAAGGTACCGAGAAGATGAGCGGGATCGTCACGGCGATCGGCGGGAAGAGGCCCGGAAAGGCCACGGCCGCGGCCGGGATCTTCTCTACGTCACGTGAACCAGATGACGGGGCCGACGGGTAGAGCAGGCCCTGAAGCGACAGGGCGAACAGCGCAAAGCCCGCTGCCCCGATAAGCACCGGGAAGGAGACCCCCCAGGCCGTCAGGGCGCCGTTCCCCATCAGGACCGCAACCGCGTAGGCCCCCGCGACCAGCGCCGCAGACCGGTTCGCGAGCGACGCCACGCCCGGAGCGCGATCATCGTCACCAAAGGTTCCAAATACAGCGATGGCCCGGATCGGTCCCATGGTCATGAACAGCAGGCCAAAGACCTGCCCCCAAGGCATTGCGTCTGTCATGTTTATTCAACGATCTCTGAGATGGTCATGTAATTCACGACGGCGGCGACAATGCCGGCAATCGCACCCAGCAGCAGGACGGCTGTCAAGAGCCCGACTTCGACAGTTCCCGCCATGCGCTGCCACATCACAGCGCAGGCGACGATAGCACCGAACGCGAACAGGCCATGCTTCACAACCAACCAGAGCGTCGTCGGGAAGAACGGCTTCTTCCTGCTCTTCAGCGTCCAGTGTGCCACCGCGGTCAGGATCATGGCCAAGGACACCGCGAGCGGCACGGCGGAACCCAGCACCGTGTGAGTTCCTGCGCCGATGGAATCGACTGTGAGAGGAATGCTCACCGACCCGCGAAGCAGGAAGTATTGGATGCCCCCGTTGATCGCGGCATTAATGATGCCAGTGATCATTGCTCCCTTCAGGATGTCTTCTGAAGCCATTGGTTTGTAGTCTCCTGTGGTTCACCTGCTCCATGCAGGGCGTCGAGCAGTAGCCCTGCCTGCCGACGAGGTTTCTAGAAGTTCACGTAAAGACTGGCCTGCAGCGTCGACCAAGGCTCATCGGCGCCAATATCCCTGAGCGCTTCGCCCGGGGCGGCATAGGACGCAACAACCTGCAAATAGTAGTTGCGATCGATCGCCCAACGCATTGTAGCCGTGTACTCGTTCCCGAGATCTGACGACCCAAGGTTCGCCAGCGCCGGATTGCCGCCGAGGTTGTTCAGTTGGTCCGCTTCCAGCTTGTGCCAAGTGAAGGTCAGGTTCATGTTTTCCTGCGGCACCACGTTGACCTGAATTCGGGCCGTATTCAGGTTGGCGTTTCGATAGACCTTGCCGAAGGATACGCCCTGCAACCAGTTTCCGAGCCCGGTGCTCATCAGCGAGTCGAAGCGCTCGAAAGTCTCGGTCGCAGGGTCATCACCAGAAAAGCTCGCAAGTCGGAACGAGATGCTCGGAGACCAGGGCAAGCTGGACTTGATGTATCCCACTGTCCCATACCAGGCCTGCGCGGACATGGGGTAAGCGCTGTTCGACTGCTGGTAAGCTTCGGCCTCGACCCAGACGTGATCAGGGCTCGGCGCACGGTAAAGCGCATGGATTCCGTAAGTATATGTTCCTTCCCGCGGCAGGGCGGATCCCTGCGGCGTCGCGTAGGTCGAATCCGAGGTCGGAATCCTGATGAAGCTGGCATCAGCCGAAAACGAGTCGGAGATCTCATACCCGAGGTTCAGGCCGGAGAACGTGGTATTGGATTCAAGCTGCTCCAGCTCGTCCGGATCGATGTAGAAGGCCGAGAAACTGGCTCGTCCGAACTGACCGGTGGCCAGCGCGGTGAAGTCCGTGGCATTGCGTGGACCGAGATAGGTCGCACCTCGTTCGCCGGCGTTCGAAGAGCCGGCGACCATCGAGATCAGGAAGCCGTCGTTCAGTGTCCAGGTCTGTCGACCGAAAGACAGGACTGCGGAGTTGCCGGTGGACCGATCCGCGTAGAGGATGCCCGCATAACCTTTTCCTGGGTGAATGAAGTTGCGCGGAGCATCCGTGAAGATGTCCTGGTTTCGAGAAAGGCTGAAGATGCCGCTTGCTGCGCCGAACAGGTAGAAGGGAAGATCGGCAACCTGCGTGGCGCCACCGATGCCGAACTCGAGGTAACCTTCTTCCCAGGTCGTCCCGCTGCCTGGCAGATGCCCGGCCAGCGGATTGAACTGGTTGAACAACTCCGGCTGGCCGAACCAGGGGTTGCCGTCCGAATACAGACCCAGACCGCCACCGATGATGAAAGTCAGCTTGGACCGGTCATCCTGATAAATCAGGGGGAAAGTCGGTTTCTCTGGCTCAGCCGGCGTTCCAGGTGTGGATGCTGCGGCAAGATCAAGCGAAACCACCAGCCGCAGCGAGCCAAGCGCAGGATCAAAGGACGGTGTCTGCGTCACCGAGCGGACGTTTCCCTTGACCAGGAGCTGCGACAGCGCTGACTCTACCAGGATCGGCTGATAGCTACGACCAACCAGCGACGCCACCGCCCTACGGGCGACCTCAACCGCAGCGGAGTCCGTCGCGGCATCGCCGCTGGAAGTTCCGACCTGAAGATCGATCCCGGCAATTGTCTGGCCTGTAGCATCCGTGCCCAAGGGAACGAAAGTCGGTCCGTATTGGCCGATCCCCTGGTTCCCGGCGTCCTGCGCCCTGGCGGTGGATCCTGACAGGGCACAGGCGAGGACAAAAGCAGGCAAGCCGACATGCAGACTTGCCTTTGGCCCTCTTGTCCAGTCACTGACCAAAGAGACGCACCACGTTCCCACCCCCGTGGATGTTGATGGTCTGGCCGCTGACCCAGCCTGCAGCGGGCGAGCAGAGCCAAAGCATGGCGTTGGCGACATCCTGCGGACGGCCCGGACGGCCGGTCAGGTTGTCGGGGTGCATCATGCGCTCCTGCATCTCGGCGGTGATGCCGGCGCTGGCATAGCCTTCAGTTATGACGGTGCCGATCAGGACCGAGTTCACACGCACCTTCTTGTTCAGCATGTGAGCCAGGGAGACCATCATCTGGTTCAGTGCGGCCTTGGCCGTCGCATAAGGCAGGATGTCATAGGCCGGCACGGCCGACGAGAACGATCCCGAATTGGTGATCGAGCCGTTCTTTGCCTTCTCCAGATGCGGCAAGCAGGCCATGCTCATGCGGTAGGCACTGATCGTGTTCAGCTTGTAGGAGTTCAGGAACTCCTCCTCCGGGATCGCTGCCGGGTTCTCCTGCCGGCCACCCCAGCCCACGTTGTTCACAAGCGTGGAGATGCCCCCGAACGCGGCAACCGTTGCCGCAACCGTGGCATCGATTGCCGCTTTGTCTGTCACGTCGCAGGCCATCCCGCGGCAATCGTTGCCCGTCTCCTTGGCAATGGCGGCCGCCGTCTCGGCTGCCTTTTCGCCGTTCAGGTCAGCGATCATCACCTTCGCGCCGGCACCGGAAAGCGTCTTGGCGATCCCGGCGCCGATGTTCTGTGCGCCGCCGGTAATCAGTACGTTGTGGCCGTCCATGCGGAATTCCGCAAACGCGTCAAAGCTCATCCCAAAACTCCTTTGAAGGTAGATACCCTGTGTGCGGTGAAGAGGCTCAGTCCAGTTCCTGCAACCCGCCGCCCGACACGGTCAGCACCTGGCCACTGATCCAGGAAGCCGCCGGTGAGCACAGGAACAGCGCCGCGTTGGCCATGTCGGCTGGTTCTCCAAGCCGCTTCAGCGGCGTGTGTTTCAGCATGACCGCCTCGATCTCCGGCGTCAGGACGCTGGCCAGGGCCGCGGTTCGCGTGGCACCAGGCGCAACGGCATTGACGCGGATGTTCTTTGGACCCAGGTCGAAGGCGATGTTGCGCGTCAGATGACTTTCGGCCGCCTTGGACGACCCATAGGCCGCCATCCTCTGGTTCTTGTTGTCTCCCGACATCGAGGTGATGTTCAGGATAGCGCCGCCGCCTGCCTCCTCCATGTGCGGTGCTGCCAGCTGGCACAGCCGGAACACGGAGAACACATTCAGCTCATAGGCCCAACGGAAGTCCTCCATCGGCATGTCGAACGGCTTGGGCCCGCCGCCGCCGGCGTTGTTCACAAGGATCGTCAGCTTGCCGAACTTGGAAACCGCCGCATCCACGGCCGCCACAAGATCGGCCTCCTTCGTCACGTTGCAGGCGATCCCGGCGGCCTTGCCGCCCGCAGCCACGATGTCCTTCGCCACCGCATCCGCCGCCTCCTGCTTCAGGTCGCTCACCACTACGGCAGCTCCGGCACCCGCGAACATCTCGGCGATGCCGCGGCCGATGCCGGCGCCCGCGCCCGTAACAAGGGCAACCTGCCCATCCAGCCTGAAGTTGTTCGGATCGAACATCGCATGCCTCCCACGCGTTTTGTGCGTGGGAATGTAGCGTCACGAGCGATCACGACCAGTAAGTACCTGCCCGGAATGGGCAGATGGTCGACGGGTGAAGCGTTCCAGTTTGGACAGGCGGGAGGCTCTCACCCTGAAGTCGGTCGACCTATCTTCTCAAGCATTGCGACCAGGCGAGCGACGCGGCGCCGGGCACGGCGGTCGAACTCGGCGTGGTCCCGCCGCACAGGAAGATCTTTGCTGTCCTCGTCTATGACGAGCGACCAGTTCCCATTTGTTCCCTGGGTCACCCAGCCCTTGCCTTGCATGAGCGCGAGCTTCCGGCGCACGGTTTCTCGCGGGATTCCGGTCACATCAGCGAGCCGCGAAGCAGAGATCGAAATCTCCGCCGGCCCGGGAACCTCACCGGTTTGCATGTTGCGCACCAGGTTCAGCCACCGTTGCCCGATGATCGCGAGGATGACGATCTGCTGAAAATCGCCGCGATAGGCTCGACTCAAATCAGCCAGATGGTCGACCAGAAAGTTAACAAAGGCATATTGGTATGCAGGGTAGTCCCTGTCGAAGTTCTCCACCAGAGCCGAAGCTCGCCGATCCAGTTCGGTTTCAGAACGATCCGGGCTGCCCATCTTGATTGCTCCCTTGCGCGGCTCCTGCGGACCGGCAGGCCTTACCGACGAAGTCTCAAGGCATGCGTATAGGCCATGACAGCTTGGGCATCCAGCGAACAGTCAATTGCCACATTCCCGGCTTGCCCCGGAACTTCTTTGCTCCGCCGAGCTGAGGTGGCCGATCTGTCCAAGGCCGGAACAGCGGCGGTATCCCTCGTGTAGAACGAGTAGGCCTCCTCCCCCCTTGGCTCATGAGATCACCGGCTGGCGGTGGTCCTGTCGTCCCAGAGGAGGTCAAGGAGTGTCCGGACGGCCAGAGTGGGCGTCGTCGGGGACATCGATCTCGCCGATCGCTCGGTAGAGGTCGTCCAGATCCCGGACTATCCTGGAGCAGATATCAGCAAGGCCTGGATTGGCGACGATGAAGGGATGCGAAGTCAGATGTTCTTCGATGATGAACGAAACCATGTGCGCCCGATCCATCGCTTCGTCTTTCAACTTGGGTCCAAGCATGACGTTTCTTCACCAAGGGTTGCAAGCGTAATGCTTGTTCCCGCTGCGGCAGTAAAGGCATGGGAACGCCTTCCGTGGCGTCAACTGACCTGCCCCCCGGTCGTCCCTCGTTCATGACGAGAGTCCTTGGGCTTGTGATCCGAACCCCAACCTTGGACCACCGCTGGCCAGAGTTTTGCCGCTTCGCTCAGGGTGACGGGCTGGTGGCGCCCCCCGATTTCGTCAGTGCGATCGGCACCTTGTTCCCGATCGCCCCGTGTGGTCGTTCCTCGTTGTAGTATCTACGCCAAGCCTCCAGCTTTTCGGCCGCATCCGCAAGGGTCAGGAACCAGTGCTGATTCAGGCATTCGGTTCGAAGGCGGCCGTTGAACGCTTCGATGTATGCGTTGTCGGTCGGCTTTCCCGGCCGCGAGAAGTCGAGCGTGACCCCGCGCTGGTAGGCCCAGAGGTCCATGTCGCGCGACACGAACTCGCTGCCCTGATCGACCCGGATCATCCGCGGGTAGCCGATCTTCCCGCAGACCCGGTCCAGCGTCGCCACCACGTCTTCACCGCGGTAGGTGTAGCGCGCGTCCAGCACCGGCACGTAGCGGGAGAAGGTGTCGACGACCGTCAGAACCCGCAGCTTCCGGCCGGTGGCAAGTTGGTCGTGGACGAAGTCCATCGCCCAGACCTCGTTCGGGCCAACCGCTTCGATGCGGTCGTCGCGGAGCTTGGCCTTTACCCGACGCTTCGGGATCTTGTTCCTCAGCTGCAAGCCCAACTCCCTGTAAATCCGATAGGTTTTCTTGATGTTGATGGCCCAGCCTTCCCGCTCGAGCAGGACATGGACGCGCCGGTAGCCGTAACGGACCCGCGTTTCGCAGATCTCGCGGATCCGCTTCGCGACGGCAGCCTGGTCGGTGCGGCGGGACTTGTAGTGGAACGTCGAGCGGTCGAACCCGATGGCCCCACAAGCCTTCCGGATCGAGACCGCTCAATCGCTGCACATCCCGCGAACGAGTTCACGCGTGCGACCAGGCTTCAGGGCTTTCGGCGAATGACGTCCTGCAACATCTCGCGGTCGAGTGTCAGGTCCGCCACGATCTTTTTCAGCCGCGCATTCTCGTCCTTGGGCTGCTTCAGCCGGCGCATCTCGTCCGGCAGCAGCCCGGCATACTTCTTCTTCCAGCTGAAGTAGGTCTCTTGGCTGATCCCGGTCTTGCGGCAGATCTCCGCGACCGGCGTCCCTTCCTCGCCTTGCTTCAGGATGAACGCCTTCTGCGCGTCCGAAAACTTGCTCGCCTTCATGCGATTCCGCTCCTCTCCCAGCCGGGAAAACGTAGCGGAAAACTCCAGCTTCAAGCGGTCCGGTTTCCGGGGTTCAGATCAGTAACATGCCTAACCAGGAGCTCGGCGTCGCCGAACGGCTGAAGGACCGCGGATGTCCAGGGTAAGAATGCAAGGCTTGGTTCGATCGCTACCAGTGGTTCTCCGTGCACCGGAAGGCCTTTGTGAGCTCACGGTCCAGGGTGGTCTTAGGGGCCTGGCGCGATAAACGGCGGTCCGGGCGCAAACCGGTCGATGACCCGCGACCGGGGCGCCCGGTTGCCGAACGACTTCGTCGGCTCAGATACCTTTCTTCGGGTTATACCTAGCAATTTCCTATTTTGATAGGTATATTCGTGCCAAGCAAAACCTGAGAGTGCTAGGCATGTCCCCCCTCAGCAGCATCGCCATGAGCGCCTATACCGATCTCGTACGGCTTCTGAAGGACGATGCGCTGTCGGACATCGAAGGCAAACCAACCCTCAAGCGTCGCGGCGACAAGGCTTATTGGTACACCGCGCGTCGCGTCGGATCGGAGATGCGTTTCACATACATTGGCGAAGATACGGTAGAAACGCGCGCGCGCATTGACCGCATCGAGGATCTCCGCACAAACGCAAAAGCACGTCGGGCCGAGCGGTCGCGATTGATTCGGCTCTTGCGGGCAGAGGGAATGACGCCAACCGACCGAGCGACGGGCTCCATCCTGTCTGCCATGGCGACCGCGGGTACATTCCGGCTTGGCGGAACCATCGTCGGCACGAACGCGTTTCGGCTCTACGAGGGTGAGCTCGGTATACGCCTTCCTCTGGGCGGCATGGCAAACACGGGTGACCTTGATATCGCCCAGTTCCAGAAGCTCAGCCTAGCCCTGGAGGACCAAGTCAACCCCGGTCTGACCGAGACATTCTCGGCGCTGAAGTTCGAACCCCTGCCCGGGCTTGGACCCGGCCGCACCTGGCGCTGGATGCAGGGCGGCAGCGGACAGCTGGTCGAGTTCCTGACACCCGCATTTGGCGAGGAAACCGTCCGCGACCTGCTGGCACTGGGCGTGAACGCACAGGCGCTGAACTACCTCAACTTCCTGATAGCGGAACCGATCCACGCCGCCGCCATCTACCGTTCCGGCATTCTGGTGCAGGTGCCGCGCCCCGAAAGATTCGCGGTTCACAAGCTGATCATCGCAGATCGTCGGCGCGAAGCTGGGGGCAACCTTAAGGCGTCGAAGGATCGGGAACAGGCGGCGTTTCTGATCGCGGCCTTGGCCGAGGACCGGCCTGACGATTTGTCCCGAGCCTATTCCGTGGCAATGAAAGTCGGCCCGCGCTGGCGTGAGCATATCGCGAATACACTCAGGCGGATGCCCGATACCTGGGCCCTTCTTGAGGGACTCTGACCAAGATGTGTGACGCGACGCGATAGTCAGAAGATATCACCGCCGAGCAATGCGCCCGATGCCGCGGCCCGACCTGCACAGCCGCGCCTTGCACGGCGCCCCTCTTCACCATCTCGTGACCGCTGATCACGTGGAATAGGTTGGGCCTTCCCCCGTTCTAACTTTGACCGGTGGGGATCAGCCGCGCCGGACCAGCACAGGAGAGGGAAGACACATGGCGACGTTCACGCTCAAGGGCAACCAGGTCGGTGAGGCCCTTCAGTTCAACACCCAGGGCGGCACCACAACGGTCGAGGTCGGCCGCGTCTGGTTCGCGGCGACCGACACGGTCACCATCACCACCGCCCCCGGCACCACCGATGCCAGCGGGGCCTTCATCGGCGGCGCGGGGGCGATCACCTCGCTGACGGTGACCACGGCCACCGGCCAGGTCACCACCTTCTTCGCCAGCCCCGACGGGCTGGATGTGGACCCCGACCAGGAGAAGAACGGCGCGGACTTCTTCTACATCTCGGAATCGCCCGCGGCTGGCATCGGCGGGGCTTATGCCGGCTTGCAGCTGGAAAAGCTCCTGATCTCGGATGTGGCGCTGGCCGCCGGGACGCTGACGACCTTCAGCAACACCGGCGGCTATGCGCCCGGCACTGGACCGGTCACGCCGCAGCCCCAGTTGATCGGCACCGCGGCGGATGACACGCTGACCGGCACCGCGGGCGCCGATGTCATGGATGGCCGCGCCGGCAACGACACCATCCGTTCGCTTGGCGGCAACGACACCGTCCAGGGCGGCCAGGGCAATGACCGCGTCGACGGCGGCGGGGGCGCGGACCGGCTGAACGGCGGCGACGGCAACGACCGCCTGGTGGGCGCCGGCGGCAACGACCGGCTGCGCGGCGACGCGGGCAACGATGTCCTGGTCGGAGGTGCGGGCACCGACACCCTGACCGGTGGGCTGGGCGGCGATACCTTCGTCTTCTCGGCCGGCGACCGGGTCACCGACTTCAACGCGGCCCAGGGGGACCAGATCGCCTTCGACGCCGCGCTCGGGCTTGACCTTGCCGACATCACCGTGACGCTGTCGGCGGCGGGCACGACCATCGCCTGGGCGGGCGGCTCGATGCTGCTGCAGGGCGTGACGCTGCCCTTCGACCTGGGGAACGCCTTCGACTTCGGCTACCAGCCGAGCTTCGACTTCGTCTGAGACCTGGCGCGGCATGACAGTCCGCCTGACAGGGGCGCATCCGGAGGGATGCGCCCCTTTTCCATTGGACCGCGCGGAATAGCTGCCCCGGTCATGCGTTCACCCAAGACAGTGACCCCGAACGGAGAGCCCGATGCTGCGCCTGCGCCCCCTGCCCAAGATCACCTTCACCTGCGCGCCCGAGGAGCACGGCGTGATCGCCCCGCCGGTGCCGGCCAAGGCCTACCTGCCCGACTGGTTCCGCAAGCTGCCGGCCGTGGACGAAAGCGTTGCCGGGCGCACCAATACCGGCCTGACCGTCAAGCGGTGCATGCCCTTCCTGGACGCGATGACGACCGGATGGATCCTGCCCCTGGCCGCCACGGTGCGGCTGGAGATCTCGGATGGCGGCAGCCGGCTGGACGCGGGCTGGGACTTCGACCGCCCCATGGTGTCGAACCACGGCGCACATCAGGTCAGGGGCAATCCCTGGTCGCCGCGCCCGCCCTGCAAGTTCCACAACTACTGGACCATCGCCACCCCGCCCGGCTGGAGCTGCCTGTTCGTCAACCCGCTGAACCGCCCGAATGGCGTGTTCGAAGTGGTGGCGGGCATTGTCGATACCGACACCTACCGCTCGCCGATCCACTTCCCGTTCTTTGCCACGGGCGAGGATGGCCTGCATGTCATCGAGAAGGGCTCGCCCCTGGTGCAGGTGATCCCGTTCCGCCGCGACGGCACCGACATCGCCGCCGAGATCCGCGCCGAACGTCCCGCCGAGGCCGAGGAGCGCAAGCGCGTGCTGCGCAACACCCAGGCTTCCGAGGGCTGGTATCGCACCGAAGCGCGCGCCAAGCGCTGATGCAGACGCCCCGGCCCGTTGATCGGGCCGGGGCGCCGCGGCGCGAAGCCTGCCGGCAAGGCGAAACGGCCCCGGAAGCTCCGGGGCCGTTCCACGTCTTTGCCAGCGATGTCGATCAGTCGTCGTCGCGGTCGTTGTCGCGGTCGTTGTCCGACGAGGAGTTGGACGACGAGTTCGAGCTGCTGTTCGACGAGGAGTTCGAGCTCGAGTTCGACGAAGAGTTCGAGGACGAATTGGAGGAGGAGTTCGAGCTCGAGTTCGACGAAGAGTTCGAGGACGAGTTCGAGCTGCTGTTCGAGCTGGAGTTGGAGCTCGAATTCGAATTGCTGTTCGAGTTCGAGTTGCTGCGCGACGACCGGTCGTCATCGTCGCGGACGACCTTCTTCTTCTTCTTCTTGACCACGAACTTCACTTCCTGGGTGTCGTCGCGGTCGATGCCTAGGAACTGCATCACCGCCGCCCCGAAGCGGGGCTTGCGGTCATCGGCCTGCGCGGCGACCGGCACCAGAGCGGTGGCGACCAGCAGGGTGGCGGTCAGGACGGGCTTGAAGACGTTCATGGTTCTCTCTCCTTGCTGTTGTGGCGGATTGCCGTGGTCTTGTGCCAGGACAACGCCCCTGCCCCTTGCCTATTCCGCAGGTTCCGAACTTTTTCAGCCCTCGCCCCCGTTCATTCGACCTTTGTCCCGCAGGGCCGCCGTCAGGGTTGCGCAAAGCCGAAGGGGCGGCCCATGCACCGGGCCGCCCCTTCGATCCCTTGCCCATCGATTGGCGTCAGGGTTGCCAGCCGGCAATGGCCGCCTCTTCGGCACCGGGGTCCAGCGCCAGTCCGGCCCCCCGCCGATCCAGGAACAGGGCCAGGGCCTGGGTCTCGGGCCCCGAGGCGGTCACGAATCCCTCTGCCTCCGGGGTGACAGGCTCGCTCAGAGCGACCTCGATCGCCCAGCCTCCCTCGGGCCGCGTGCAGGCCACCGCCATGTCCAGCCGACCGGCGGTCCGGTCCAGCACCTCGATCTCGCGGCAGAAGCCGCCGTCCGGGGTCGGCATCGTCGCCAGCACCATCGCTTCCCGGCCGCCAGACAGCACCTGGGGAACCAGTGACGGCAGATCCTCGACCACCGCCGCGATCTCCGATCCTTCGACCAGCGGGCCCACGGCAAGCAGGCCGCCGCCGCCCGGAACCGGTGCGCCGGGGATCAGCACAGCCACCGCAGCCACCGCAGCCGCAAGGGCCAACGCCCCGCCGGCCCAGAGCGGCGCACGCGACCGCGGCCGAAAGGGCACGACGGTTGCCGGCGCGGCGGCCTCCCTGCCCAGGATCGTGTCGCGGATCGCATCGGGCACCGGTTCATGCAGCGGCGCCTCATAGGCCGCGGCCAGCAGCTCGTTGGCCGCCACAAGGTCATCAACATAGGCCTGGTCCGCCGGATGATCCGCAAGATGCATCACCACCGCCGCGGCCTCTTCGGGGCTCAGTTCGCCATCCACGAAGGCCGCCAGCCTGTCCTTGTCCATCGCCTGTCTCATTGCCTGCGTCCCATGCTTTCCCCGATCTGCGGCAGAAGCGCATCCCGGGCCCGCGACAGCCGGCTCATCACGGTTCCCACCGGGATGTCCAGCACCTCTGCCGCTTCCTTGTAGCTCAGCCCCTCGATCGCGATCAGCGCCAGCACGGCGCGCTGCGCTTCCGGCAGGGCCTCCATCGCCTGGCGCACCCGCGCCAGCGTCATGCGGTCCTCGGGCAGCGCCGCCGCCTTGCCATGATCGCTCAGCATCGCGTCCTCGGGATCCACTGCCGTGCCGCGGGTGCGGGCCCGTCGGCGATCGTCGATCCACAGCGTCTGGATGATGCGATACATCCAGCTGTCCATCCGCGTGCCGTCACGGAATTGCGCGCGGTTCTTCAGCGCCTTCTCGCAGGCCGCCTGAACCATGTCGTCGGCATCGGCGCGGTTGCCGCAGAGCGAGAGGGCAAAGCGTCGAAGCCGGGGCACCAGGGCCACCAGGTCGCGTTGGAACGTGTCGGGCATGGTCGCTCCTGCCGGTTGGGATCAGCACGAGAACGGCTGGACGCCAGAGTTATTCCGCCTAGCTGGGCGGAATAGGGTGTGACCCGCCGCGTTGTGCAGGAAATCTTCCGCAGGAACCGCCATGATGATCCGATTTCCCTTGTTTGCCGCCGCCCTGATCACCGCCACCCTGGACCTTCCAGGCTGGGTCTGGCCGGAAACCCCGTTCGCCAGCGGCGCCTGGGCCCAGGACAATGATGACGATGATGACGATGACGGAGGCGGCGGAGGCGGCGGAGGCGGCGGCGCGGGCGGCGGCGGCACGTCGGGGGGTGGAACCTCGGGGGGCGGCGGCACCTCGGGCGGGGGCGGCGATGACGACGATGACGGCGGCGGCACCGGCGAACGCGGGGGCGATGACGACGACGACGGCGGCGGGGGGCGCGGCGACGATGATGACGACGATGACGACGACCGGCCGGCCGCCGCCCCTGACGAAGACGCGGGCGTGGCTGTGCCGCGCAATGCACGCCGCATCGATACCCGCCGGGGCAGCGGCGACCGCGCCCGCCGCAACGAGATCTCGGGCCTCGATCTCAGCCGGGCCGAGGTGCAGCGCCTGGTCGACGCCGGGTTCGCGGTGATCGAGAGCCGGTCGCTCGGCTCGCTTTCCGACGGGCTGGCGGTGCGCCTGCGTCCCCCCGCCCGCATGCGCGAAGCGAATGCTCTGGACCTGGCCCGGGACCTTGTCCCCGGCGGCGTGTTCGACCTGTCGCATCTCTACGGGGCAAGCCAGGGCCGATCGGTCTACGGCCCGCAGATGGTGAACTTCGCCCCTGCAAGATCCTGCGCCAGCGGTGTCCGCATCGGCATGGTCGACGGTGCCGTGGCCAGCCATCCGATGCTGCAGGGCGCACGCATCACCCGCAAGTCCTTCACCGACGACAATGCCTCGGCAGCGCACGGGACGGCCGTAGCCAGCGTCATGGTCGGCCGCGATCCCGAGGGACGGGCTCTCCTGGCGAATGCCTCGCTCTTTGCCGCCGCTGTCTTCTCGCGCGAGGGCGGCGAGAGCGCAGCGGATGCAATCGATGTGGCGGCGGCGCTGGACTGGCTGTCGTCGCAGCGGGTCGGCGTGGTGAACCTCTCCATCGCCGGGCCCGAGAACGCCATCCTTGCCGAAACGGTGTCCCGGGCGGCCGCGCGGGGGATGATCATGGTCGCAGCCGCCGGGAATGGCGGCGCCGGCGGCAAACCGCGCTATCCGGCCGCCTACCCCGAGGTGATCGCCGTTTCGGCGGTGGACCAGCGCGGGCGACCCTACCGCAGCAACTCGCGCGGGCCTCATATCGACATCGCGGCGCCCGGTGTGGACATCTGGGCGGCCAACGCGGGCAGCGGCTCCGGGGCGCTCTGGTCCGGCACCAGCTTTGCCGCGCCCTTCGTCACCGTCGAGCTTGCCGTGGCGCGCAAGAGCGGGGCCGTGGGCTCCGCCTCCGGCGCCCGCACCTACCTGGCCCGCAACGCCCGCGACCTCGGCTCCGCCGGACCAGATACCGTCTACGGCGCCGGACTGATCCAGAGCGCCGCCTGCAGGTGACACATACCGTGCTGCCGTGACACCATGCGGCGCGTCTGTCCGTATGCATTTCCAGCCCCGCATCACAGGCTACGGGAAACAGCGCGGAGCCGACGTCAGATCGCAGCCTCGCTCTTTGTCCGATTTTCGGGGGGTGGCCCAGTTCGCAGTAAGCAGCCATGCTTGGTCTGGGTCGCCGTAGCGAGTTCCACTCTCGGGAGCCTGTACCGCTCTGATGCCACGAGCGCCCCCGGCGGCATCGATGTGGCAGGTTAAATCTGCCGGTGTCCAAACGGGGGAGCGGTCACGGCAGTGCACCCATTGGAGATCACCCGAGACGGAACCCGGGTCGGGCCCTGAAGGCTCAATCCAACACGTTCGAAGACCGAGGCCGGATCATCGCTCATTGTCCCTGAGGCCCATGGAGTTCGCATGATCTCCCAGCTCACGCATGGCTCTCACGGCTTCGCGAAGGGTCAAGCCGATCATCGCATGTGATGTTGAAGCAGCGACGAGGGCTCGAGCGATCCAGATGCGCTGCCCATCCTCCGGGATGTCCCGTTCGAGCGCTCCGGTGCGTCCATTCGCCAGATCCTTCACGATCCCGTCGCCATAGCGCTCCCGCAACTCAGTGGCGAACCGTCCGGCTTGTTCGTCGTCCCGGAACTCCACCCTGCCGTCTGCCTGCATGATGCGCGCCATCGCCCGCAGGGTTCGGACCAACCGGTCGTTCTCCGGCACGATCTCGCGCGCGCGAGTCTGGCCGATGGCCTGTGCAGCCCGTTCGTAGAAGTTCTGCAGGTCCGCAGCCAGGCGTTGCCCTTGTTCCGGGTCGGCCAGGTCCAGTCGGCGAGAGCTTGCGAGGGCGAAGATGTCGGCCTTCACCCAATCCCGCTCTTCCCAGGCATTCCCGGCGCCTGTCTCGAGCCGCCGCGCCATACGCTCCCCGCTGAGGCCGAGCGCTGTCGCACTCGCCACGATCTCCGTGCGCAACCGATCAGCGGCGCCCGGTCGGAGTGCGATCCTGTCATCGCCGCTCTCCAGCACCTCGCCTGACAGCACCGTGCCGTAAAGGACCGTCTGCGGCTTCATCCGCATGAGTTCCGCACTGCGGACATCTCCGAGCCCCCGAGCGATCGCCTCGGCATAATCGTGGAACTCCTCTCGAAGGGCCTTGTGCTCAAGGGCAGGCGCCTTGCGGATCCGATTTCCGGAGTCCGACATCCATTCGCTGAAATGTCGCTCAAGATCCGCGCGACCAGCACTGACGCCCGCCATCGGAAAAGGTGGAACCATGCCGCCCCTGCGAAGCCCCTCCTCCGCCCGCGCGATCCGGTCGGCAATCTCCGGCAGACCCGTCAGGGCCGCGACCTGGGTAAGGGTCCGCATCGTGCCCGCAGAACGGTCCAGCGTTGCCAGCGCCTCGTCGAGCGCCCGGCCCTCGCGCGGACGCTCTTGTGGCCGGCGACCCTCCACCCGCGCCCGTTCGATCTCGGCCCGGCTCGGCCCATAGGTCAGAATGCCCCGCTCGGCCCGCGAGGTGGCATCGAGAAACACGCCCTCCTCGGCAGCGATCGCGACCATTCGGGCCTTCATGGTGTCCAGGTTGAAGACATGGTCCTTTGCCATGAAGAACCAGCTGTCATTCAGCGCGCCGCGGTTGTTCACAACGACATGGACGTGTGGATGCGCACGGTCGGTGTGCAGCGCCGCAACATAGAACCAGGCATCCTCCTGATGTTCACCCGACTGGAACATCTCGAAGGCCCAGGCCTCGGCGATGAGCTTCGCCTTGTCGGGGCGGACATGCGACGGGAAGCTCAGCAGGAGATGCGTGGTATGCCCGTTCTTCGGGGACCCCCGCCAGCCTTCAACCCAGTCCCCGACGATCTCCTTCCGCTCCTCGCGGGTCAGGCCTCGTGCCTTGTCGTCCAGCACCACCCCGTTGCCGAAGATCGCCGCCGACTTCGAGAAGAGATAGTCCATCTGCGCGGCAAGCTCGCCGGCACTGGCCGTTCCGCCCTTGCCGATCTTCTTCAGCACGGCGGCATTCGACCCAAGGGCAAAGCGCCAGAGCTGGTTTGCCCGGGGCGAGAACCGGAAGCCCCGCCCGGTAGCCGATGAACTACCCGATCCCGCCCGCCCGCGTCGCGGCCGCAGGACATCGATCTCGCCAACGATCGCCTCGGCCAGGCCCACTGGACGCGACCCGAGCTTAGACATGGCGCGCAGCCTCCTCGGCTTCGGCAAACTTCCGGAACAGCGTCACGCCCTGCCTCCGCCGCTCGGCCACGACCTGGGCCAAAGCCTTGGCCACGCCGGGCAGTACACGTCGCAACTCCTCCACAGCCCCCCATTGGGCCCGGGCCAGCGTCACCCGCCCCCGGTTCGCCGCCAGCGCGATCTGGTTCACATTGGTGCCGATCTTGCCCAGTTCGAAGCGGAGCTCATCGAGCCGCGCACTGTCCTCCCGGCTGAACTCGAGGAATCCCGAGGCCATCCGCACCACGGACCGCATCCCGTCCGAACGGGACTTTACCCCGAGCTGACCACAAAGTGCATCGAAGGCCCGGAGCTCCTCTGCCGGCAGACGGCAACCCACCACCTGCCCCGCCCCGCCGGTTCGCGGCCGACCGCGGGTCTTGCCAGGCGGAACGCGGGTTCCGGGGGCGGCCGCTCCCTCCACTCCCGGGTCATCAGGACGCTGCGCAGGCCCTCCGGAAGACGGCGCCAATTCCCCGCCCTCGAGACCTTCCGGATTATTTGTAGACATCCCGCATTTCCTGCCATCGCCCTTTCTCTTCCTCCCTTCTGAGTCAGAAGCTCCGATATGGCAATCGCAATAATGGCATCGCTGCGATTCGTGAGAACGATGCAGGACGATGCGCCGCGCGAGACACAGATCGGCGAGACGACTGGTGAGGGCGGATTTGCCCGGGAAGGAGGGGATGGAGGCGGGGGCGGGTATGCTTTGCATATCTAGGTAACGGATTTTACGTCATTAACGCCAAGCACCGCTCCACTCCGAGCTCAGGCTGGCCTTTGCGCTGGACCCCGTGATCGGTTCGGCCCTATCTGTAGGGCGGGATTGTTTCGTCGCTTCATAGATAAGCGGCATGCAAGAGAAGAGACCAGGGATCGGATAACGGATAGTGGAAACATGAGAAAAGATATCAGGCTTTTGGATATAGAAACCCGCGCTAATCATTATTCCCCGGGTTCGGGTTTTCAATTGCGGAATCCGGATATGCCACATCAGCGAGCGGAGACCAGAGATGCGTGATCAGGCATCCGAAAGCAGCGCCGGAATCCCGAACGGCGTCCGCGTCGTCCTCGTGATGAATCGCAAGGGAGGCGCAGGAAAAAGCACCCTCTGCCGCGCTCTTGCCTCTGCAGCCGTGGCGCGAGGCGAGACCGTGACCGTCTTCGATACCGACGCCTCCCGCTCCTGCCATGCCTGGATGGAGCGCGCCAAGGCGTCCGGTAACTGGTCTCCCCGGATCGAGGTGATCCATTCCCTCGATGCCGGTCATATCGCGGAGGTCATCGCCCAGATCCATGAACAGCCGGACCAGGAGCACCTTGTCCTCATCGATACCTTTGGCGGCGCATCCGAGGCACAAGACGATCTGGCGGGCCTCGCGCACCAGATCGTCTGCCCGACGATGCTCTCCCGCGCCGATCTGACGGAGACCCGTGCAACGGCAGCCTGGTACCTGGCCCTTGGGGACCGCGTCGCGGATGCGCGCCTCCTGCCCCCTTTCACCGTCGCGCTGAGCCGCGTACCCCTCCGCATCTCCGAGACCGAACGTGCGATTGCCGCGGAGCTCTTCGCGAGCCTTCCCGCCTTCGAGGCCTTCCTCGGGAACCGCTCGAGCTATCTGCGGATGGACGAAGCCGGTCTGCTCGGGTCCCTCGCCGACAGTCTCCCCAACCGGGGCGTCGCTGTGCATCTGCAGAGCGCATTGCAAGAAGCCGAGGCTCTTCTCGTCGAGATCGACCGATCGATCCTGGAAGGGAGCCGCGGGAGATGATCCGGCGCCCCTCGAGCGGGAAGAGTTGGACAAACCGAGTCCGGCAACGGAACCGATTACAGGTCTCTCCAGGGCGCCGACGCCCGAGGAGCGCAGACCTTCGCCCTACCCTGTCGCTTTCATCGCACCGCGGGATTCCCGGGACGAGAGGGCGGCCTTGAGGCGCGAGAGCGCGGCGCGGCCAAGGGTGAGCTCCTGTCCGAGTCCGTCGATCGTGACCAGTGCCGTGTTGCGATCCCGTATGACGAGACGACGCACCCGATCGACGTTGACGAGGGTCGATCGGTCCAGCCGCTCGAAGATCGGCTGTGGGGCAGCAGCCTCGAACTGACCGAGGGTCCTCAGGATCAGCACGCTGGTACCATCGGACAAACAAACCCGAGTGAAGTCCCCCTCGGCCAGAAAGGCCGCAACGTCTGACGGCGGCACGAGGAGCGACTTGCCCGGCATCCGGAGAACAATTGGCGCGGGTTGAAGCGGATGCACAAGCCTGCGCTCGAGGCGCTGGACAGTCTGCGCGAGCCGCCCCGGATCTATGGGCTTTACCAGGAAGTCGGCTGCTTCGACCGCGAAGGCCTCGACGGCATGACCGGGATGCCCCGTCACGAAGATCACGTTCGGCGGCCGATGCGGCCCATCGAGGAGTTCGAAGCCGGTGCCCGCGTCAAGCTCGACGTCGAGAAAAACGACATCGGGGCGGAGAACCTCGATCAGGCGACGCGCCTCCGACAACGTGGACGCCGTCCCGGAAACCTCGATGCCGGGGTGGTCCTGAAGCTGCCGCTCGAGCGAGCGGATCGCGGCAGGCTCATCATCGACGATCACGGCGCGGAGCATGGGACTCCTTCCATCGTGAGGACAGCCACCACGTCACCGGCGTCTTCGCACAGGTCGAAACTGTGGCGCCCGGGATAGTGCAGCGCGAGCCTCTCACGCACATTGGCAAGGCCGATCCCCATGCCGGCAGGTCCCTCTCCGCAGAGCCGCCCCGGGTTGCGGACTTCGATCTTCATGGTGTCGCCCTTGGAGCGGAGGGTGACCGAGACCTGCGCGTCCCCTGCGCGGACCCTGTGCTCGACCGCGTTCTCGACCAAGGGCTGCAACAGGAATCCGGCGATGGGCTGCGACAGTGCATTTACATCCACATCGAGGGTGGTGGACATCTGGCCAGCGAAGCGGGAGGACTGGACACCAAGATACGCGGACAGGGCGTCCATCTCCTCCCCGACCGTCGTCACCATTCCGCGGCGGTCGTCCAGCACGTGCCGAAGGAACACGGCGAGGTCTTCGATCACCCCGCGCGCATCTTCCGGATCCCGCTCCACGGTCTCCATGATCCCGTTCAGCGCATTGAGCAGGAAATGCGGATTCAACTGCAGCCTCAGGCGCTGAAGCTCAGCCCGCAGCGCCTCCGCCTCCGCACGTACAGCCCGATCCGCTTCACGACGACGGGCAGCCTCCGTGTGCACCCAGAAGCGGATCAGGCAATAGCTCGAGAAGATCATGAAGAAGTAGAACCCCGTGGCGAGCATGTCCTCGCTCGCCGCACGGTCAGGCGTCATCGGGCCGCCAATCCGACTGCGGATCCCGATGCCAACGGCAACCATGACCAACGCGCCCAGCATGCAGAGCGGCAAGACCACGCCAAGTGATCGGATAGTCAGCCGGGCCTCGAGACCAAGCGCGCCAAGCGTCCGGGCTATCCCCTGGGCCAGGAGGATCACCAGAGGCGTCAGCACCGCAGAAAGGGCAAGGGCGAAGGTGGCATCGCCATAGACGGTCCGGCGCGTTGCGACGTCGAGGATCGCGAACAATGCCCAGCCCATGACTTCCGCAACTCGCCCCTGCCCTGGGGAAGCCTCAACCCTGCGGTGCGCCTGCAGCCCAAAACTCTTCAGCACAAATGCAACTCCATCAACCGCTTACCGATCCGACTCAACCCAAGAGTGAGAGATAACCCGGGGCGCCGGTTCACGACAAAACACCTTGGGGTGAGCCGCAGCAGCTCGCCCCATTGATCGGGGAATCCGCCCAGTTCACCGATTTCCGGTCGCCGATGCATGGTCACTGCCAGGCAACTTGGTATCGCAAGCCGACACCGGGCGGCGATCGAGCCACCGCGGGCTCAACGTTGAGGAGAGGAATATGATCGGGATGACAAACCGAATACGGCAAGCAGGCGAAGCCGGTCTTCGCCCCGGGGTGCTCGAGGCTCGCAAACGGACCGTCGTCTGATGGCCCCGCGCAAGGACCAGTTGCAGATCCTCCGGCGGGACGCCGCGTTCTCGGCCGCGCTGCATGTGGCGAGTCCGCGAACGGGCGAGCCTTCGGCGCAGGAAGGCGGCAGCCCGGGAGCCCAGATCGACGCCCAGGTCGGGATAGATGGTCTGCAGGAAGACCTGCGGCCGCCCCCTCTCGCGCCCTCGGAACCGCCAGTTCCACCAAGTCGCTCAAGTTCCCCTGCCGTCTCTCAGGGTTCAGATGCAGCCGCAGGCACGGGGCGGGGCATCCCGGTCTGTGTGGCCCTCTCGCTCTCAGCGGTGCAGGCGCAGAGGGCGGAGGCCTGGGCAAATGCCGCCGGCTGTACCGTGCCGCTCCTGATGCGCCAGGTGGCACAGTCGCTGCGCAAGCACCTTGTCGAAGCCGCGGACGTCGAGCCCCTCGGGCGCAGCGTCGAAGCCCGGACCGGACGACGCTGCCATCCCGCGAGCGTCACGCTGACGCTGCCGGAGACCCTGGTGCAGGATCTGAGCGCCCGCCTCGATCCGCTCGGGGTTCTGGGACTCGGTCGGGCCATCGGACCTGCCTTCCGACAGCGGTTCTCCTGTGCCTTCGACGAAGCCTGTGCGCGGGCAGGTTTCTGAGCCCTGTCACCAGCCATCATTTGGACCACCAGAACTCAAGAGGAACGTGCCATGTCCAATGCGACCGAGGCTATCAATGTGGGCAGACCGGTCGAATGGATGGTCGAGAAGGGGACGCAGCAGCGCGTCCTCGGTGTGACCTACCTCTTCTCACTCACCGGTGAGAGCCTGACGGTCTGGTACACCGAAGACGGCATGCCGGCAGAGCAGACCATTCGAGTGACATGCCTGGGCGATCTGCTGCCCGCAAAGGAGGACGTCGGCGGCGAGGCATCACCAGCCTGAATCGCTCGGGCAGGAACGATTCAGAAACAGAATTGGACGCACGGCGACTGACGGCCGAGAATGGTCGCAGCAGGAGGTGTCCATGAACCCGATCGTGCTGTTCCGCATCGACCCTACAGTGAACATGGCCAGGTTCTACCGCGTCGAGATCGCGCCGACCCTCTTCGGCGAGATCTCCGTCCTGCGCAACTGGGGCAGGATCGGAACGCAAGGACGCATGAATGTCGAGACCTGCGCCACGCCCGAGGAGGCGGACAGGACCGCTGCACAGACCCTGCGACAGAAGGCGCGGCGCGGTTATAGGGACTTGGCGCCGGGAACCGACGGTCATTCGTTTGGCATCTTCTGCGAGGGTCCCGCTTCGTAAGCTTGGCGCGTCGCACCCCGCGCGGGTTACGGGCGCCCGCGGCGTCCTCGAACAGTCCCGGACGTTCTCTCGCATCGGGGAGAGGCCCGCATCGCGATCCGGGATATCCCGAAGCTGGCAATGGACGCGGAAGCGACCCTTTTCCCGGAGGATTGACCGGCAGAGTGGCCTGACCTTTCAAGTCTTGCGCTGCAGCCAGCCTTCGAGTTCCGCACCGGCCTCGATGCTGATGCTCTCATGGACGACATCAGCCCGCACAACGGCGCTCGGTGCAAGTCGCACACTCTGCGCCGAGATCGTGCCCGAGACGGCCCCGAGCACCGAGACCTCGCGGGCGGTGATGGATCCTTCAAGGCGACCTGAAGGCGCAAGCACAACCTCTGGCGCCCGTAGCGAACCGACAAGCCTGCCTTGAAGATCAATCGGTCCGCGAGAGTTGACCTTGCCTTCGACGAAAAGCTCAGCGGCGAGGATGCTGCGGGGGGAGTTCGCATCGGCAGGGTCAGGCCAATGGTCGAGTTCATGCCTTGGGGTCTGCACTTCCGCTCCGCCTCAGTTCAGTTTCGCACCGGCAAACTGGACCAGAAGCGAGGCAAAAGGGCAACGCGCAGAGCAGCGATCGGCGAAGATGCGCGGCCGCCCTCGGCGCTGTACAGCTTGCCCGATCAAAGTCATCGCAAGTCGTTACTCCTGAGTGGTTGGCCTGGCGCCTGGCGCTCATGTCCTCTCCCCAAGCCGTGCTCCCGCCAACAGGGCGCATTTGGGTGCGGAAACAGGTCATAAGAAACGGCGTGTCGGAAGCGCCTGCTTGAAATCGCGGCCGAGCGCTTGTATATGTTTCTGCATATGCAGAAGAGGCCGCCATGTCGCAAGCTCACAGCCATGACCACATGCCTGGCAGGGAAGCCAAGCTGTTTCGCAACAACAAGAGCCAGGCCGTGCGCATCCCGGCCGACTTCGAAATGCCAGGCGATCGTGTGATGATCCACCGCGACGGGGACCGCCTTATCCTCGAGCCCGTGCGACGCCGCAGCCTTCTGGCCGTGCTGGCCGATCTTGAGCCGCTTGGTCCGGAAGACCAGTTTCCCGATGTCGACGAGACACTCTTGCCGGCACGCGAGGTCAACTTGTGAGCCGACTTTACATGCTGGACACAAACATCGTGTCCGATCTGGTCCGCAACCCCCAAGGCCCTGTCACGCGACACATCGTACGGGTCGGGTCAGAGGCCGTCTGCCTCAGCATCATCACCGCCGCAGAACTTCGCTACGGCTGCGCGCGGAAGGGATCTGCCAAGCTGCTCGCCAATGTCGAAGCCATTCTGGACAGCATCCGGGTCGTGGCCTTCGACGCACCGGCTGATGCGGCGTATGGCGGGATCCGCGCCAAGCTCGAGGCCGCTGGCAAGCCGATCGGGCCGAACGATCTCCTGATCGCGGCACATGCCCATGCGCTCGATGCAGTCCTGGTCACTGCCAACGCGGGCGAGTTTTCTCGCGTGCGGGGGCTCGAGGTCGAGAACTGGTTAAACCCACCTTGAAGCGCAGCAGCGGACGCAGCCCGAGCTATGATGATTTGCCATGATATCAGTGTGTTATCGACAGGCCGATAATTTTGATTATGTAATACATTCCAGCGCTATAGGCCGAGGCTGTGTGAAAACTCCGACTGTTGGGCCAGTCTAGCCGAAAACTTGAGATAACCGCACCCTCTCGTCGCGCTAAACGGGTTTCTGTTCGTTTTGCGGAAGCGGGTTCGACGATAGTGACGATGGCCCCGAGTTTACGCACAGCCTCGGCCGGTCACCTTGAAGGCGTTGCACATCGCCGATGTCACAGTAGGGTGTTGAGGCTCTGGTCTTGCATCATAGGGGGGAACTCTTGCGGATTGTCGACAACACCACGACCCTTTTGGGCGATGACATGAAGCGAGAGCTAGCTGGGGCTGCGAAGTGCCGTATCGCGGCTGCGTGTTTCTCAATTTATGCCTTTGATGCTCTGAAATCTGAGCTGGGCAGGCTGAAAGAATTCGAATTCATCTTTACCTCGCCGACCTTCGTCCCAAACGGCGCTGTCGATCGCATCAAGAAAGAACGACGCGAGTTTTTTATTCCACTGGCGCGTCCGGAAGGGGCTCTGTCCGGCAGTGAATTCGAGATCCAGCTCCGCAACAAGATGACTCAGCGTGCCGTCGCGCGCGAGTGTGCCGAGTGGATCCGTAAAAAAGCGCGGTTCAAATCGAACGCGACCGCCGCGCCCATGCAGCAATTCGCCCATGTTCAAAAGTCAGGAACCGAGACAGCCTACATGCCCCTTTCGGGCTTCACCGCTGTTGATCTTGGGTATCAGCGTGGAGATGCGGTTTCCAGTTACACACAGGTAATGGATGAACCGCAGTTTGCGCAGACCTACCTGAACCTCTTCGATCAGATTTGGCACGATCAGGAGAAGCTTCGCGATGTGACGGCCGAGGTGCTGGAGCATATCGAGTCAGTTTATCAGGAGAATCCAGCCGAACGTGTGTACTTCCTGATCCTCTATAACCTGTTCAGTGATTTCCTGAGCGAGATCGACGAGGATGTTCTGCCCAAGGACAAAACGGGTTATCTAGAAAGCCTCGTCTGGCAGAAGCTGTTCAATTACCAGCGCGACGCTGCCGTTGGGGTGATCAACAAGCTTGAGACCTACAACGGCTGCATCCTTGCAGACTCTGTCGGCTTGGGGAAGACGTTCACAGCCTTGGCGGTGGTCAAATACTATGAGTTGCGCAATAAGGATGTGCTGGTTCTTTGTCCCAAAAAGCTGGCGGACAACTGGCGCAACTATAACGCCAATCTGACAACCAACATCTTTGCCAAGGATCGCTTCCGCTACGACGTGTTGTGCCACACCGACCTGTCGCGCACATCCGGCGAGTCCTTCGGCATGCGCCTGGACCGGGTGAACTGGGGAAACTACGATCTTGTGGTAATCGATGAATCCCACAACTTCCGAAACAATGACGTCTACAAGGACCGCGAGACCCGGTATCAGCGCCTGATGAACAAAGTCATCAAGGCTGGGGTGAAAACCAAGGTCCTGATGCTCTCCGCCACCCCCGTAAACAATCGGTTCACCGATCTGCGCAACCAGCTGGCCCTTGCCTATGAGGGGCACTCCGACGCACTGAGCAAAAACCTCAAGACCAAGACGAGCGTCGAGGAAATCTTCCGCCGTGCGCAGACCGCGTTCAACGCATGGTCCAATCTACCGCCCGAAAAACGTACCCCGGCGGCAATCCTGCGATCATTGGATTTCGACTTCTTCGAGCTCCTCGATGCGGTCACCATCGCCCGTTCACGCAAGCATATCGAGACCTTCTATGACACAGCCGATATCGGGAAATTCCCGGCTCGACTAAAGCCCCTGTCACACCATCTACCGATCACCCAGCGGCCAGATGTCATTGGCTTCAACGAGATCTTTTCGCGGCTCAGTGATCTAAAAATGGCTGTCTATGCGCCGGTCAATTACATCCAGCCCAGCCGATTGAAGAAGTATGAAGACCTCTACGACACCAAGACCGAGGGCGGCAAAGGCACGCTGAAACAGGCGGACCGTGAGAAAAGCCTTCAGGCACTGATGACCACCAACCTGCTCAAGCGGTTGGAAAGCTCTGTATATGCCTTCCGGATGACACTTGGGGCCTTGTCCGGGAACATCGGGCGCACACTCGATGCGATTGCCCGGTTCGAAGCCTCGGGTGGGGCGGCGACGGTGGAGGATCTGGATATCGACCTCGAGGCCATCGCGGATGAGGACGAGGATTTCGCCGATTTCTCTGTCGGCAAGAAGATCAAAATTGACCTCGCCGACATGGACATCACGGCCTGGAAACAGGAGCTGTCCGTCGACAAGATCATCATCGACGGCTTGATCGCCGAAATGGAGCGCGTCACCCCTGGTGACGATGCGAAACTGCAGCATCTGATCGCGGAAATCGCGGGCAAGATGGCCAACCCCCTGAATCCCGGCAATCGCAAGGTGATCGTCTTCACTGCCTATGCAGACACTGCGAACTACCTCTTCGACCAACTCGCCCCGCATTTTGCAAAAGCGCAGAACGTCCACACCGGTATCGTCACCGGTTCCGGCAACCCCAAGACGACGCTCAAGAAATTTTACGACTTCCAGTCCGTCCTGACACTCTTCTCCCCCCGCGCCAAGGAGAAGGACAAGATCATGCCGGATGATCCCGCTGTGCTGGACATCCTGATCGGGACCGACTGCATATCCGAAGGCCAGAACCTCCAGGACTGTGACTACCTAATCAACTACGACATCCACTGGAATCCTGTTCGCATCGTCCAGCGCTTTGGCCGGATCGACCGGATCGGCTCACCCAACACCCAGATCCAGCTGTCGAACTACTGGCCCGACATCAGCCTGGACGAGTACATCAATCTGAAGGAGCGGGTCGAAAACCGCATGCACATCGTCGATATGGCGGGCACCGGCGAGGATAACGTGCTGACCGCCAAGAGCAGCGACGTTGCCTATCGCAAGGATCAGCTTCAGCGCCTCCAGAACGAAGTGATCGAGCTGGAAGACGTCAAGACCGGCATCTCCATCACCGACCTTGGCCTCAACGATTTCCGGATGGACCTGCTCAACTACCTGAAAACCCACGAAGACCTGCCGCGCATGCCCCACGGCCTGCACACCGTCATCCCGTCAGACCCGGCACGCGGCCTGCACGCGGGTGTCATTTTTGCGCTGCGCAACATCCATGACAGCGTGAACATCAACCAGATGAACCGCCTGCACCCCTATTACCTGATCTATATCAGCCAGAACGGCCAGATCATCGCCGACCAGACGCAGGTCAAACGACTGCTCGATCTGGTGCGCACGGGGTGCAAGGGGGTCACGCAGCCCCTCCGCGACCTTTGCGCCGCCTTTAACGCGGAAACGCAGGACGGGCGCAGGATGGACACCTATTCAACCCTGCTGAACGACACCATCCGCTCGATGATCGAGGTAAAGGAGGAGCGCGACCTCGACAGCCTGTTCTCGGGCGGGCACACCACGGCGCTGACCCAGACCATTGCGGGGCTGCAGGATTTCGAGCTTATCGCTTTCATCGTGGTCCGCGACCCATGACGCTGTACCACTACCCGCCCCAGACGGCGCTAAAACGCGTGATACCCAAAACCCGGATCTATGACGGGGCCGGCGCCAGCACCGCCCTGCGCGACCGCTTCACGCGCGAGGTCGACCAGATCCTTTGGGCGCACAAACTTGCCCCTGAAACCCTGAACCTGCCCGCCACCAAGGCTGTACCGGAAATTCAGGTCATCCACCTGACACCAAAGGGCGACAGCATCCATGACGATGTCCTGCGCGCGATCGACAGGGCCATTCCCTTTCCGCTGATCTTCGAGATCCACCACGGCGCGCAGGTGGAGCCAGCCGCCGCCTACAAACGCCCATCCGAGGCTGAGGCCGGCAAATGGGTGATCCAAGATCTCCTGCGCGCGCCCCGTACCACCACCCGCGCGCCCCTGCCTGTCGCGGTGAACATGAGGGCGCTTTACGACGGTATGCTGGCGCCCTTTATCCCGGTGACGGCTCAGGCGGGCGAAGATGTGGAAACCCACCTTGCGCGCGCGGCCGCAATCAGGGCAAAAGAGCAAGAAATCAACGCACTGCGAACCAAGATGCAGCGTGAGACACAGTTCAACATCAAGCTGACCTTGCACGGCCAACTGGCAAAGGCACAGGCGGAATTCGAGTACTTGAAAAACGGGGGCGCGGGATGACCGACGACATCGAGAAACTGAAGATGCACAGCCCCGACCTGACGGCGCAGAACGTGGACCGCATCGCAGCCCTGTTCCCTGGTTGCGTGACCGAGGCCAAGGGGCCAGACGGCACGCTGCGCCGGATGATCGATTTCGACCTGCTGCGGCAGGAATTGTCCGATAGCATCGTGGATGGCCCGCAAGAGCGATATCATCTGGACTGGCCGGGCAAGCGGCAGGCGCTGATCACGGCCAATGCGCCGATTGCGAAGACCCTGCGGCCCGTGCGGGCGGAGTCGGTCGATTTTGACACCACCCGCAACCTGTTCATCGAGGGCGATAACCTAGAGGCGCTGAAGCTGCTGCAAGAGACGTATTTGGGCAAGGTCAAGATGATCTACATCGACCCGCCCTACAATACGGGGAATGATTTTGTCTATGATGATGACTTTGCCGAAAGTGCGGCGGAGTTTCTGGCCAAGTCAAATCAGATGGACGCGGCAGGCAACAGGCTGGTGACCAATACGCAATCGAATGGGCGGTTTCATTCCGATTGGTTATCGATGATGTACTCTAGGTTAAAGCTCGCGCGGAATCTACTTACAGTAGATGGGATGATCTTCATAAGCATAGACGACAGCGAGCAAGGTAATCTCCGTGGCCTCTGTGACGAAATTTTTGGGCGAGAAAACTTTGTAGAGTGCTTTGTTTGGAAAAAAAGCTATGGAGGTGGACCAAAGGAGAAGTATGCAGTCACGCAACACGAATACATACTTATGTATTGTAGGAGTATGGCTGATCTTTCCCCCTTCGCGCTGCCATATGATCCAAAAAAGGTTGATCGCTACTATAGCGGTCGTGATGAACATTTTGAAACGCGAGGTCCGTATCGCTTGAAGCCACTTGAGGCAACCAAGAGCATGGATGCGAGACCAAACCTTGTCTATGAAGTTCAAACTGCAGACGGGGAGATAATCAGACCTCAGCGACAATGGCTTTGGGGAAAAGATCGTGTGTTAGAGGCTTTGGCAAATAATCATGTCATCGTTATTCGCAACGGCGATAAAGTAACGCTTAACTATAAGCAGTATTTGAAGGATGAGGAGGGCGTTGAACGGGGAGAGAAACCTTTCAGTGTCATCGATGGAATCTACACACAGCATGGAACAGCTGATCTTTCTGTGCACTTTCCTGATGCCGTCGTAGTCCAGTTCCCAAAACCCGTAGCGCTTATCAGGCAGTTTATCCAAATTGCGCTTTCCGCTGATCCAAATGCAATTATCTTGGACTTCTTTGCTGGTAGCGCAACAACGGCAGAGGCAGTCTTTTCTCTGCCGCCCGAGGTGCAGAACGGCGCTCAATTTATTCTTGTCCAGATACCCGAAGAAACGCCCGCTGGTTCGCCGGCGCGAAAAGCGGGCTTCTCCACCATCGCCGAAATCTCCAAAGAACGCATCCGCCGCGCGGGGGCGAAAATTCTCGAAGGGGAATCCCACCCCGACTGGAACCGCGATGTGGGCTTTCGCGTGTTGAAGATCGACAGCTCGAACATGGCCGATGTCTTTTACACCCCCGACGCCACCTCGCAGGCTGATCTGTTGTCGCGCGTGGACAACATTAAACCCGACCGCACGGCCGAAGACCTGCTGTTCCAGGTACTGCTCGACTGGGGCGTAGACCTGACCCTGCCAATCACGCGGGAGACTGTGGAGGGCAAGACCGTCTTCACCGTCGCAGGCACGGCCCTGATCGCCTGTTTTGACAACGGCGTGGACGAGGCGCTGGTCAAGACGCTCGCCACCCGCAAACCCCTGCGCGTGGTGTTCAAGGACACCGGCTTCAAAGATGACGCGACCAAGATCAACGTGAAACAGATCTTCAAATCCCTCTCGCCCGACACCGACGTCAAGGCGATCTGATGGACCCAGCCGCGCTGCACCAGAAACTGACAGACCTGATCGCCACCTGGGAAAACGAGGTGGTCGAATTCAAGGAGGCGTCCAATTCCTATCCCACTTCCGATATCGGGAAGTATTTCTCTGCCTTGTCCAACGAAGCCAACCTGAAGGGAGCTGATGCAGGTTGGCTTGTGTTCGGGGTGAGGAACAAAAGTAGGACAGTCGTAGGGTCGGATTATCGCATCGCGCCGGAGCATCTACAGAGCTTGAAGCAGCAGATCGCCGAAGGGGCGGACCCCACGACGACGTTCCGAAATATCTACGAGATCACAGTGGACGGTCATCGCGTGGTGTTGATGGAAATCCCACCTGCCCCGCGTGGTATTCCAATTGCATGGCAAGGCCATTACTTCGCCCGTGCAGGTGAAAGTCTCTCTCCATTGGGGCTGGCCAAGCAGGACGAAATTCGCGCACAGACGCTGGATAGCGATTGGAGCGCACAGGTCGTTGCAGGGGCCACGCTGGACGATCTCGACCCGCAAGCGGTGGAACGCGCGCGCCTTGACTTTGCGCTGAAGCATCAGAACAGGATCGACGCAGAGGAGGTGCGCGGCTGGCCGGTGGCGACCCTTCTGGACCGGGCCAAGGTCACGCAACGCGGACAGGTGACGCGCACCGCGCTGCTGCTCTTGGGCCGTGCGGAGAGCGCGTATTTGCTGTCACCCCACCCCGCGCAGATCACATGGAAGTTGGTCGGGCAGGAAACGGCCTATGAACATTTCGGGCCACCGTTCCTGCTGTCGACCTCGCAACTGTATCAACGCATCCGCAACATCCAGCTGCGGCTGTTGCCCGATGACGAGCTGTTGCCGCATGAGGTTTCGAAATACGATCAGAAGGTGGTGCTGGAAGCGCTGCACAACTGCATCGCCCATCAGGACTACCGCCAGAACCAGCGGATCATTGTGACCGAGCGGCCGGATCGCTTGGTCTTCGAGAACGCGGGCCATTTCTACGAAGGCGCGCCCGAAGATTACGTGCGCGGCGACAAGACACCGAGGGGCTATCGAAACCCCTACCTGGTGCAGGCCATGGTCGAGCTGAACATGATCGATCAGATGGGTTACGGCATCCAGCGCATGTATGAGATGCAGCGCAGGCGCTACCTCCCGATGCCGGACTACGAAGTGGCAGGGGATGCCGTCGTGATGACCTTGTATGGCGGGGTGGTCGATCCGGCCTACACTCGCGTGCTGATGGAGCATGGCGGTCTGAAGCTGGCAGATGTGCTGGCCCTCGACCGGGTGCAGAAGGAGCTCGAGGTGCCGGAAGAGGCTGTTCGAGCGCTGAAGCGCAAGGGACTGATCGAGGGGCGCAAGCCGCGGTATCGCGTGTCATCGACCGTTGCAGCCGCCTCGGGCAAGAAGGCGGCCTACATCAAGACCCGGGCCTTCGATGACCAGCACTATGCCGATATGCTGGTGCAGTATTTAAGAGAGTTCGGCACTGCCTCACGAAAGGACGTTGATGACCTGCTGTGGGACAAGCTGAGCGATGCCTTGGATGAGGCTCAGAAAGCCAACAAAATTGGCAATCTTCTCAGCGGCTTGCGGCGGAAGGGTGTAATTTTCAACGCTGGTTCGAAGCCTGCCCCGGCCTGGAAGCTTAGCGAATGAAACGGGAACATCCTACGAAAGAAACTACGCAAGAAGCGCTCGATTTAAGAAAGCGACGGCCATGAAGATCAAGTTCAAGTCGCAACCCTATCAGGCCCAGGCCGTCGATGCCGTAGTCGATTGCTTCGACGGTCAGCCCCGGCAAGATGCGCTGCGCTATACCATCGACCCCGGCGCTGGCCCCCAGGCGCGGATGGAGATCGCAGGCTTTGGCAATGCGGAGCTGCTGCAGAGCCTGGACCTGCTTGGCAATATCCACAAGGTGCAACGCCGCGCTCTGCTACCGCTGTCCGAAAGCCTGACCTCCTACGTGGACGACAAGGGAAAAGCCAAGTCGCGCAGCTATAACCCCGGCGCGCGAGTGAACTTGGACGTCGAGATGGAGACCGGCACGGGCAAGACCTATGTCTACCTGCGCACCATGTTCGAGCTGCACAAGCGGTATGGCTGGTCAAAGTTCATCATCATGGTGCCTAGCGTCGCCATCCGCGAAGGCGTGGCCAAGTCGATCCAGATGACGGCCGAGCATTTCCAGCAAGAATACGGGAAGAAGCTGCGAGCGTTTGTGTACAACTCCAAGCGGCTGCATGAGCTGGAAAGCTTTTCCTCGGACGCGGGCATCAATGTGATGGTGATCAACGTCCAGGCCTTTGCGGCCACAGGAGCGGACAACCGGCGGATTTACGATGAGCTGGACGATTTTCAGTCCCGCCGCCCGATCGATGTGATCGCCAAGAACCGCCCGATCCTGATCTTGGACGAGCCACAAAAGATGGAAGGGCCCGCGACCCAGGAAAGCCTACCCAAGTTCAACCCGCTGTTCATCCTGCGCTATTCGGCGACGCACAAGACCGTGCATAACAAGGTGCATCGCCTGGACGCGGTGGATGCGTTCAACCAGAAACTGGTCAAGAAAATCCGCGTGCGGGGGGTGGAAACGAAGGGGCTGAGCGGGACGAACCCGTATCTGTTTCTGCACCGGGTCGATGTGACATCTGCTGCCCCGGTGGCCTTTGTCGACCTAGAGGTGAAGACGGACAGCGGGATCAAACGCATGACCCGCAAGCTGGAACAGGGACGCAACCTTTTCGATCTGTCCAAAGGGCTGGAGGTGTATCGCGGCTTCGTGGTGGCCAACATCGATGCCCGCGATGACACGGTGCATTTCACGAATGGCGACGTCTTGCGTGCGGGCGAGGCCGCGGGCGATGTGACCGAAAAGGATATTCGCCGGATACAGATTCGCGAGACGATTTCGGCGCATCTGGAGCGGGAGCAGGTGCTGTTCGCGCGTGGGGTGAAGGTGCTGTCGCTGTTCTTCATCGACGAGGTGGTGAAGTATCGCGATTACGATGCGCCCGATGAACAAGGCGAATATGCCCGGATGTTCGAAGAGGAATATGCGCAGGCGGTCGAGGCGCTGCTGGGCGAGTTGCCGCTGGAGAACGTTGAATACCGAAAATACCTCGATGGGATTGAAGTAGGCAAAACCCATCGCGGCTACTTCTCGATCGATAAGAAGGGACGAATGACCGACCCCAAGGCTGCGGCACGGGGCGAGATGGCAGGCCAATCCACTGAGCCTAGCGACTACGACTTGATCCTGAAACACAAAGAGCTTCTGTTGTCGTTTGAGGAACCTACGCGGTTCATCTTTTCGCACTCCGCCCTACGCGAAGGTTGGGACAACCCCAATGTCTTCGTGATGTGCATGCTCAAGCACAATGATAGCCAGAACACGATTTCCCGCCGCCAAGAGGTGGGGCGTGGGTTGCGCATCGCCGTGAACCGGAATGGCGAGCGGATGGACCACCCAGTGACGGTCCACGAATTCAATGTCCTGACCGTGGTTGCGTCCGAGAGCTACAAGGGCTTTGTTGCTGCGCTCCAGAAAGAGATCGTCGAGAACCTTTCGACCCGTCCAAAGCAAGCGGACGCAGAATATTTCGCCGGCAAGACCCTGAAGACAGAGGATCAAGAGCTGGTGCTGGACAAGGCTCTGGCCAAAAAGCTGGAACGTTTCCTGATCAAAAACGACTTCGTGGATGAGGATGGCCACATCACAGCGGCCTATCATGAGGCCCGCAAGGCCGATGCTATCGAGGCCCTGCCCGAAGAGCTGGAACCGCATCGTGAGGCTGTGTTGGCCCTGATCGACACGGTGTTCAACGGGCGCGCGGTCGAAGAAATGTTCAGCGACGGGCGCAAAGCTAAAAAGAACCCCCTGAACGACAATTTCCACCGGAAGGAGTTTCAAGAACTCTGGCGCCGGATCAACCGCAAAGCCGTCTACCAGGTCGAATTTGAAAGCGCCGCATTGGTCCGAAGCTGCATCGACCGGCTAGAGCGCGACCTGAGGGTGACTCCACTGCAGTATCTGGTTACCGAAGGGGCGTTGGAAGACGCTGTAACGGATGACCGCCTGCGTACGGGTGAGGCCTTCGTCCAAGGCAAGGTTCGGACCGAGACGGGAAAGAGCGCCCACTCTCGGGTGTCCTATGATGTCATCGGGGCGATTGCAGAAAACACAGACCTGACCCGCAAAACCGTGGGTGACATCCTAACCGGCATTCAGGCCGCCAAGTTTGGGGAGTTTGCAAAAAACCCTGAGCAGTTCATCGCCGATGCCTCGCACCTGATCCAAGAACAAAAGGCCATCGCGGTCATTGAACGGCTGACCTACGACGCCACGGAAGACAGATATGATGCCGAACTGTTCACCGCTGGCGAGACGGGAAATGACTTCAAGAAGGCGACCGACAAGCTCAAGAATCACGTTTACGACTTTGCGATCGTTGACTCGAAGGTTGAGCGAGACTTCGTCCGTGATCTCGACACCAGCACCGAAGTAGTGGTCTATTCCAAGCTACCCCGAGGGTTCCTCATCCCCACACCGGTCGGCGACTACAACCCCGACTGGGCCATTGCCTTCAGAGAAGGGGGCGTGAGGCACCTCTACTTTGTGGCTGAAACCAAATCCGATCAACCGTCGATGAAAATGCGGGAGTTGGAGCAGACCAAGATCAAGTGTGCACGGAAGTTCTTTGATGAAATCGGTCGGAGGATTAACGAGGATCGTGTGAAATATGGTGTCGTCACCAGCTACGCTGACTTGATAGCTTTAGTCAGAGAAGTGGCTTGAGACGGGTATGCATGCGAAGACACCAAGTGCTACTGCATGAACTCAAGTGATAGTTGTCGAGCGGTTTGTTCTGACTGATAGCGCCAGATACTCGCATCGAATTCACGTCGAGAGATGGATAACAAGTCCGCCGCAAAACCAAACACTTCGCGGAGATAATCGTAGCTGTCGTCCTCCAATCCCGCGAGTTCAGCAAAGCCCCGGATGTGGCGATCTACAGCGATGCAATCCACACCCACCAGGCAGGCCATGTAATCAACGGTTTTTGGGCCGACACCTCTAACTTGCCGGATATCCATCCGAAAGCTCTTGTCCCGTAGCGCTCTGCTCAACTCGGATGTGCTGTCAATTTCCGCCTCGGCCATGAAGCCGACCAGATTGTCAAAGCGTGACACCTTCTCCCGATGCTCCCATTGTAGGAACTTTGCGCTTCCCTCTTGCTCGATCACCCCAATCAAGATGTTCATGGTTGTGGCGTGCGGGAAGGTTCTAAGAATAGTGGCAATCCGGGGCTTCACAACTTTCGCGTAGTTCAGCCCAGCTTGTAGGACCGAGTCAGCAAGTACCGCGCCTATGTGCTGGTAGACGGGTCTGCAAGAGACGTGCGATCCCAGAACACCGGTCCGAACAGCATGGTCGGCAACGCGCCGGGCGGCATGCAGAGCGTCTGAATTGTTCAGGCTTTCCGCCACTTCTATTCTTCCTTCATGCTATGCCAGCTTCCAACAAGGCATTCAGCCTCTCTACGCAGTTGGGGCAGGCCCCGCAAGGAAAGGAACTTGACGCCTGACAAGAGAAGGTTCGGCCGATAGGGACCCCAAGGTCCAGCGCTTGTCGGACGACGTCAGCCTTGGTCTTTTCGCGGAAGGGCGCATGGAAGCGAACGGCGCCGACACCACGTGAGAGCTCTTCGAGGCCGTTCATGAACTCGGTGCTGCAGTCTATTTCCTTGGCATGATTGCTGTTGATGAAGCCCGAATAAACGTCGAGGATCCGAAGCGTCTGGGCGCGAGCCGCGGCCACAGCGAAGAACAGCATCGTCCGGTACGGGAGGTACAGGTCATCATCAGAGACGGCTTCTTTCCAAAGGTCCGCTTCCACGATCATCCGTGATGGCGAGCCCTTGAAGATGTCCGAGATATTCAGCCGCTCTGGCGGCTTCGCCTCCTGCGGGAGGACTTCCTGAACCTTCGCCCATTCTGTCTCGGCACAGTGTTGGCCATAGTCGAAGAAGATGGGATGAACTTCTCTCCCTTCTTTGGCCAGCAGATAGCAGACCGTCGTTGAATCGAGCCCGCCAGAGACCATGACGACAGCTTTCTTCATGAACGCGTCGCCCTTAGTCTCGACATAACTTCGAAGAGGCCGTTTAGGCAGCTATTGAGCTTGCCCGAGTAGACCGTGCTACCCGCCATCACCATGGTGTTGTTATTTTCTTTGAGTGGATCAAAGGTGATCACAGGCTTGTTCAGTGCAAGAGCCAGGCCAATTTCAACGAGTGTGCCAGGATCACGCTCCAGAGGCAGTGCAAAAACAAGATCACACTCCTCGAGAAGGCCAAAATCACCCAGATATGCGGTTCGCATTTCATGCATCGAGCTTTGCGGTGTTAGCTCTCCGTTCTCTTGTACCGGGCGGCGAATCCGAAAATTATGATAGGCGAGCGCCCGAAGTGCTTCTTCGAGGTGCGTGCGGTCGACGTAGGAAAAATCGGGAGCGGCGAAGTATATCTGAAAGTCCGGCCGTGCATGCCAAGGCAGAAATGTTCCGCCCAAGCCGCGCATTTGGTCGACGGAGAGCGCGAGGCTGCGCTGGACATCTCTTTTGAAGTCGTCCGGGTAGGTCGTCTGGGCATAGCACGTTGCAGCGCGCGCTGCCTTCCATCCGGCATCAAAGACGGCGCCATCCAGCATGGACGCGAAAACCGCTGAATACACGTCACCGACACCGACCGAGTTTACGGTTTCGCCAAGGAGCGCCGGAATTTCGTCGACTTTGTCAGCGCGAAGATCAAACACACGACTGCCGCCGCGATTTTCCTTCAGAAGAACGGCTTGCGGCGACAGATCGCGCAGATCAGCCAGCAGGCTGGACATATCCTTCGACGCTTTCTCCAGGAACATTGGAGACGATGTGGAAGTCACTGTGGCGGCAATGTTCCCTTTGAATGATGAGAGCGATTGAAGGTCCGGAAGATCATAGGCGATATCGAAGCTTGCCTGAACATCCTCGGCAAGTAGGGATCTCAGGACCGTGAGATCGTACTTTCCAGGGAAAATCAGACAGGTTTTGAATGTCTTTAGTGCGTCAACCTCACCGCAATATTCGACCGATTTTTCGTCCCTCAGGATGTCTTGATATGCTTGGTCGGCGAGTTCGGTCGGATCGCCAATCGCCATGACGTTGGGCGCGCCCTTGACCTCTGCCAGCCAGATAAACTCGCTGCATCCCAAGCGTTCGAGGTGTCACGTCCCGCGTGATTGTAGACGCGCTTTCTGAACAACTCGGGCCTTTGACGTTGCCAGTCCTTGAGGGCGCCGATGGGTGTTCGGCCCTTCAGGGCGGATTGCGGGAGCTGAGTGTTGTA
>Ga0209368_1000318_pt1 | contig 52979 bp, 44 predicted proteins | sample EBPBio242008_DNA_FD_185862 | JGI IMG/M metagenome (GOLD analysis project Ga0209368, IMG submission 185862) | Wastewater treatment Type I Accumulibacter community from EBPR Bioreactor in Madison, WI, USA - Reactor 1_4/24/2008_ DNA (SPAdes)... | ecosystem: Engineered > Bioreactor > EBPR >...
TGCCCGCAATCCGGTGTGGCTAACCGCCAACCTGTCGATCGAGCGCATCCGCGAGGAGGCGCATCAGATGGAGAAATCGGCGGCCGATTTCTACACGCGCGCGGCGCAGCGCACGACGGATGCGGCCACGCGGAAACTGCTGGGCGACCTGGCGGCGGCGGAGGCGGGGCATGACCACAAGGCGGGGGAGCTGACCGCCGGGCTGCCGCAGGATGCGAAGGAGGCCGAGGACCATTCGGCGCGGCGGCAGTTCATCCTGACCTGGGTGCAGCCTGGGCTGGCGGGGCTGATGGATGGCTCGGTCTCCACCCTCGCGCCGATCTTCGCCACGGCCTTTGCCACGCAGGACAGCCATACCACGCTGCTGGTGGGCACGGCGGCGGCGGTGGGTGCTGGCATCTCGATGGGATTCACCGAGGCGGCGCATGACGATGGCGTGCTGTCGGGGCGGGGATCACCGATCAAGCGGGGCTTTGCCTCTGGGATCATGACGGCCATCGGGGGGCTGGGGCACGCGCTGCCCTATCTGATCCCCGATTTCTGGACGGCCACGGCGATTGCGGTGGCGGTGGTGTTCGTCGAGTTGTGGGCGATTGCCTGGATCCAGAACCGGTACATGGAAACCCCGTTCTTCCGCGCGGCCTTGCAGGTGGTGGTTGGCGGTGCTTTGGTCTTTGCGGCGGGGGTGCTGATCGGGGGAGGGTGAGGATGTACCGCAAGGGCGAGGTGACCTATCAGGCTTTGCCTTTGCCCGACCGGGTGCAGGTGGTGCCCGCGCAATCGCTGGCGCAGGCCGGGGCGTTCCGTGACCAGATGCGCAAGCGCCATTCGGTGCGGCGGTTTTCCCCTGAGCCCGTGGACGAGGCAGTGATCCGTGCCTGCATCGAGACGGCGGCGGGGGCGCCATCGGGGGCCAATCACCAGCCCTGGCATTTCGCGGCGGTGAGCGACGCGGCCCTGAAGGCGCGCATCCGCGAGGGGGCCGAGGCGGAGGAACGCGCCTTCTATGCGGGCGGCGCGGGCGACGAGTGGCTTGCGGCGCTGGAGCCCATCGGGACGGGGGTGGACAAGCCGCACCTGACCGAGGCGCCCTGGCTGATCGTGGTCTTTGCCGAACGCTATGGGTTCACCGAGGATGGGACGCGCTACAAGAATTACTATGTGCCGGAGAGCGTTGGCATCGCCACGGGATTCCTGATTGCCGCGATCCATCATGCCGGGCTGGTGACACTGCCGCATACGCCGAACCCGATGGCTTTCCTGAACCCGCTGTTGAACCGGCCCGCGCATGAGAAGCCGATGTTCATCCTGCCGGTGGGTTATCCGGCGGCCGACGCCACGGTTCCGGCGGTGGCCAAGCGGAAAAAGCCGCTTGGCCGTGTGATGAGCCTGAACGGGGGGTGAGGGGTCACTCGACCTCGACGGTGGCCCAGGTTTCGAAGCAGACGCCGTTGGCCAGCGCCATGACGCCGATGGTGGCACGGCCGCCGAGGCCGCGTTCGCGGCCGAACACCTCGACGAAGAGGTCGGACATGCCGGACGAGACCTTGTGGACATCGGGGAAATCCGGCGTGCAGACCACGAAGTTCAGCGTGCGGACGATGCTTTTCACCCGGTCGAGCGAGCCCACGGCCTGACGGATGCCGCCAAGCACGTTGATGCCGGTCTGGCGCGCGGCGGCGTAGCCCTGTTCGACCGACAGGTCCTGGCCGAGCCGGCCCTTGTGGGTGATCTGCGTGCCGATCTGGGCGACATGGCCGGACAGGAAAAGAAGGTTTCCGACCCGGTGGTATGGCTTCATCGTGCCGTAGTCCGCGCCGTAGTAACCGTCGCGGTCGAAATCGGGCAGGTCGAGGCCCATGCGGATGGCCAAGGCTTCGGGGCTGGTCATGCGGTGATCTCCTGTGGGATGCGCACAGAGTGGCGAAGCAGAGGCGGGATTTCCAGCGGCGCTTTCCAATCTGGCGGCGTTGCGGCACAACGGATGCAAAGGAGTGCCCATGCCCGACCCCCGTGCCCCGCGCCTTTGCGTGCTGATCGACGCAGACAACGTGCCCGCCTCTTATGCCGAGGCGATCTTCGAGGAGATCGCGTCCCTGGGCGAGGCGAGCGTGCGCCGCATCTATGGCGACTGGTCGGCGACTCGGCTGAATGCCTGGGCGAAGAAGGTGGCCTCGCTGGGACTGGTGGCGGACCAGCAGTTTTCCAACACCAAGGGCAAGAATGCGTCCGACATCGGCCTTGTGATCTCGGCCATGGATTTTCTGCACTCGGGGCTGTTCGACGGCTTCGTTCTGGTGTCGTCGGACAGCGATTTCACCCGGCTGGCGGCGCGAATCCGCGAGCAGGGGCTGGATGTCTATGGCATCGGCGAGAAGAAGACACCGGAAGCCTTCCGCATGGCCTGCAAGCGGTTCATCTATGTGGAGAACCTGTCGGCCACGGAAGCTGCGGCGGACGATCCGCGGCCTCGGGCCGAGGCCGGGCCGCAGGAACCCGCCCCTGTGCGGGCCGGGAAGGAGCCGCCGACCAAGGCGATCCACCTGATCGTGACGGCAATGCGTGCCATCGACCCGGAGGGCGAGTGGTATTCCTTGGGCCAAATCGGCCAGTACATCACGCAAGGCAACCCGGATTTCGACACGCGGACCTATGGCAGCGCCAAGCTGTCGGACCTGATCAAGAAGCTGTCGAGCCGGTTCGAGACGCGCCCCGGCCCCGGCGGGCAGTTGCAGGTGCGCGACGTCGCGTGAGCGCATGTGCGTGGATGCAGGTTTTCCAGCCGTTCCGGGGTGCCTATGTTGAGCGCCGAACAGGAGACCTGACATGAGCGAACCGATTTCCCTTGGCCTCGACACGTTCGGCGACGTGACTCGCGGTGCGGACGGCCAGTTGAAGCCGATGGACCAGGTGCTGCGCGACGTGGTCGAGGAAGCGGCCTATGCCGACGAGCTGGGCATCGACTTCATCGGCCTGGGCGAACATCACCGGCCCGATTTCGCGATCTCGGCGCCCGAGATCGTGCTGGCGGCGATTGCCGGGCGTACGAAGCGCATTCATCTGGGCACGGCGGTGACGGTGCTTTCAACCGATGATCCGGTGCGGGTGTTCCAGCGGTTTTCCACGCTGAACGCCGTATCGAACGGCCGGGCCGAGGTGATCCTTGGGCGGGGCAGCTTTACCGAAAGCTATCCGCTGTTCGGCTTTGAGCTGCAGGATTACGACCAGTTGTTCGAGGAAAAGCTGGACCTTTTTGCCAGATTGGCGCGCGATCAGCGCGTGACGTGGTCGGGGCAGACCCGGACGGGGCTGAAGGATCAGGTGGTTTATCCGACACTGGGGCCGGCGGGGCTGACCACCTGGGTTGGCGTGGGCGGCAGCCCGGAATCGGTGGTGCGGGTGGTGCGGCAGGATCTGCAGCTGATGCTGGCGATCATCGGCGGCGACCCGAGGCGGTTCGCTCCTTATGTGGACCTGTACGAGCGTGCCTGCGCGCAACTGGGTCGGCCGCGGCGGCCGGTGGGCATCCATTCGCCCGGCCATGTCGCGGCGACGGACGAGGAAGCGCGCGAGCAGCTTTGGCCGCATTACCGTGAGATGTTTGGCCGGATCGGGGCCGAGCGTGGCTGGCCGCCGGTGACGAAGGACAAGTACATCGCGGAGATCGAGCACGGCTCGCTTTATGTGGGGTCGCCCGATACGGTGGCGCGCAAGATCGCCTCGGCTGTGCGGGCGCTGAACGTGCAGCGGTTCGACCTGAAATATGCAACCGGCCCGATGCCGCATGAGACCCTGATGGAGGGCCTGCGCCACTATGGCGAGAAGGTCATCCCGATGGTGCGCGAGATGCTGGCCGAAGCGCCGGTGACGGCCTGAGTCAGAGCGGATTGCGTTCAATCCGGTTCAGATTGAACGCAATCCAAGACAGTCAAGCCGTTGGCGATGTTGCGCTTCAGTCGGTGACGAACATGGCCTCGCCCCGGCTGCGGGCGAGGTCGGCTTGGCGCTGGCGTTCGCGGAAGCGGGCGCGGTCGTATTCGGAGTATTCATCGCGGCACTGCGGGCAGGAGACGCCGCGTTCGTAATCGGGGTGCTCGCGGTCCTGGGCGCGCAGCGGGCGGCGGCAGGCGTGGCAGAGGCCGGCGGTGCCGGGCTGGAGGCCGTGGCCCACCGAGACGCGGCCGTCGAAGACGAAGCATTCGCCCTGCCAGAGGCTTTCGCTTGCGGGCACGTCTTCGAGGTATTTCAGGATGCCACCCTTGAGGTGATAGACCTCGGCCACCCCCTGCGACATCAGCCAGTTCGTCGACTTCTCGCAGCGGATGCCGCCGGTGCAGAACATGGCGATCTTCTTGTTGTGAAAGCGGTCGCGGTTGGCCTGCCACCAGGCGGGGAAGTCGCGGAAGCTGTCCGTGCCGGGATCCACCGCGCCGGCAAAGGTGCCAAGCGCCACCTCATAGGCGTTGCGGGTGTCGATCACGGCGACATCGGGCTGGCTGATCAGGGCGTTCCAGTCGCCTGGGGTGACGTAGTGGCCGGTGCCTGCGGTGGGGTCCACGCCGGGCTGGCCCATCGTCACGATCTCGGCCTTGATCTTCACCTTCATGCGGCCGAAGGGCTGGGTTGGGGCCGGGCTTTCCTTCCAGTCCAGTGCCGCGCAGCCGGGCAGGGCGCGCAGGTGGGCGAGCACCGCGTCGATGCCGTCGCGCGGGCCGGCGATGGTGCCGTTCAGCCCCTCTGGCGCGAGCAGGATCGTGCCCTTCACCTGCGATGCCTGGGCCAGCGCCAGAAGCGGCGGCTTCAGCGCGGCGGGGTCGGGCAGGCGGGTGAAGTGGTAGAGCGCGGCGACGGTCAGCATGGCCGGGGGGATAGGCCCGTGGGCCGATCTGGGCAAGCGGGCTTTTCAACGCGGGCGCGGCACGGCATCCTGCCGGCGAGAATGGAAGGACCCCCCATGCGCCCAGCCAACCAGGCCCTGATCGTCATCGACATCCAGAACGATTTTTGTCCCGGCGGTGCGCTGGCCGTGGCGGGGGGCGATGAGATCATTCCGATGGTCAATGCGCTGATGGACGAGTTCCAGATCGTGGTGCTGACCCAAGACTGGCATCCGGAGGGCCATTCCAGCTTTGCCGCCAGCCATCCCGGCGCCGCACCGTTCAGCCTGGTCGAGATGCCCTATGGTCCGCAGGTGTTGTGGCCGGTGCATTGTGTGCAAGGTTCGGGCGGGGCGGCGTTTCATCCGGCCCTGCGCACGGACCCGGCGCATCTGGTGATCCGCAAGGGGTTCCGGCCGCAGATCGACAGCTATTCGGCCTTCTATGAAAACGACCGCGTGACGCCGACCGGGCTGGACGGCTGGCTGAAGAACATCGGCGTGACGGCGGTGACGGTGGTGGGACTGGCGACCGATTACTGCGTGGCCTATTCGGCGCTGGATGCGGTGAGCCACGGCTTCACCACGACGGTGATCGAAGCCGCCTGCCGGGCCATCGACCTGAACGGCAGCCTGGCCGAGGCGCGGGCGCAGATGCGGGACGCGGGCGTGCGGTTGGTCTGACGGGGCAGCGGGGCCGGAAATCCGGCTTCCAAATGCGGGTTTGCCGGTCTACGACCGCAGGAAGGGGAGGACCGGTCCATGGTCGACATCGCCACGCGCGTCTATAATCACAACTGGAAGATCGACCCGATTGTCCGGTCGATCATCGACACCGACTTCTACAAGCTGTTGATGTGTCAGTCGATCTTTCGCAACCGGCCCGATACGCGGGTGGTGTTCTCGCTGATCAACCGCACCACGAGCATCCGGCTGGCCGAACTGATCGACGAGGGGGAGCTGCGCGAGCAGTTGGACCATGTGCGGTCCTTGAGCCTGACGCGGGGCGAAAGCACCTGGCTGCGCGGCAACACCTTCTATGGCAAGCGCCAGATGTTCCGCTCTGACTTCATGGAGTGGTTCGAAGGGCTGCGCCTGCCGCCTTATCACCTGGAAAAGCGCGACGGGCAGTTCGAACTGACCTTCGAGGGGGCCTGGCCCGAGGTGATGCTATGGGAGATCCCGGCGCTGGCCGTGCTGATGGAGCTGCGGTCGCGCGCGGTGCTGAAGACCATGGGCAAGTTCGAGCTGCAGGTGCTGTATGCCCGGGCGATGACGCGGCTGTGGGAGAAGATCGAACGGCTGCGCGGCATTCCCGACCTGAAGATCGCCGATTTCGGCACGCGGCGGCGGCACAGCTTCCTGTGGCAGGACTGGTGCGTGCAGGCGATGCAGGAAGGCCTGGGCGATGCCTTCATCGGCACGTCGAACTGCCGCATCGCCATGCGCCGCGACATCGAGGCGATCGGCACCAATGCGCATGAACTGCCGATGGTGCTGGCCGCTTTGGCCGACAGCGACGAGGAACTGGCGCGGGCACCCTATGACGTGCTGGCGGATTGGCACGAAGAGCATGACGGCAACCTGCGCATCATCCTGCCCGATACGTTCGGCAGCGAGGGGTTCCTGCGCAACGCGCCGGACTGGCTGAACAAGTGGACGGGGATGCGGATCGATTCGGGCGATCCGGCGGCGGGCGCCGAGGCGGCGATTCGCTGGTGGCAGGACCGGGGCGAGGACCCGCGTACCAAGCTTGTGATCTTTTCCGACGGGCTGGACGTGGAAAAGATGTTCGAGCTGCACGCCCGGTTCCGCGGCCGGGTGAAGGTGTCTTTCGGCTGGGGCACACTTCTGACCAACGATTTCCGGGGGCTGGCGCCGGGCGATGCGCTGGCGCCGTTCAGCCTGGTCTGCAAGGCGGTTTCGGCCAATGGCCGGCCGACGGTGAAGCTGTCGGACAATCCCAACAAGGCGATGGGGCCGGCCGACCAGGTGGCGCGCTACAAGCGGGTCTTCGGGGTGGGCGCGCAGCAGGCGCTGAAGGTGGAGGTCTAGCCCATCACCAGGGCGATGCAGTGCATGGCCCTGGTGATGAAGCGGCGATGCGCCGGGTCGTCTGGCGCAAGGCGGGGGATCATCCAGCCGACCGAGGCCAGGCAGCGGGCGAGCAGCAGTGCGTCAACAAGGACGGGATCGCAGGGCCGGGTTTCGGCATAGCCATCCAGCAGGGCCTGGCGCAGGGCGGGGAACGCGGGTTCGTACAGGTTCTGGCTGAGAGCGGTGCCCAGGTCATAGGCGCGGAAGCCGATGCCGCTGTCATCGAAGTCGATGAGCGAGAGCGAACCGCCGTTCGCAAACACGTTCTCGCGCAGGACATCGGCGTGGATCGGGCCGATGTCGGCCTGCGGCTCGGCACTGGAGAGACGGTCGCACAGGAAGGCGCGGGCGTCGCGTAAGCGGGTAGCTTCGGCGGGGGAAAGCTGGGGATGGTCCCAGAACCGGCCCCATCGCGGCGTCTCGCCGATGAATCCTGCGGTGTCCCAACGGGGCAGAGTGAAGGTGGGGGGCAGGGTCAACCTGTCGGTTTCGGAGTGGAGGCGGGCGAGAAGCCGGCCGATGGCGGCGTAGAGACGGACCTGGGCGCCCGTGTCGCCTGGAAGGGGCGCGCCGTTCTTGCCGACGGGGATGCCTTCGACCCAGGAGAGGGCAGAGGCATGGTGGCCCGGGGCGATGCGGTGCAGGAAGTCGCCGTGTCTCGTGGGCAACGGGACAGGGACCGGGAGCCCCGCTTCGGCGAGGGCTGCGCACCACCAGAGTTCGGAGCGGATCACCGCGGCATCGCGGTAGCCTGGCCGGTGCAGGCGCAGGGCGGCGAAGCGGCCGTCGGGCAGGGCGATTTGGTAGATGCGATTCTCGCGCTCGGCGAGCAGGCAGAGGACGCGGCCATTCCATGCGGCGGCGGCCGTTTCGGCCTGTATCATTCTTCGTCCCCGACCGTGCCGCGCAGGGCCTTGACCTCGCCGCGGTGCTGTTTGGCAGCGATACGGCGGCGCTGACTTGCGAGTGTGGGCTTGGTGGCGACGCGGCGCTTGGGCGCGACAAGCGCGGCGCGGATCATCTCGACCAGGCGTTCGCGCGCAAGTTCGCGGTTGCGGGCCTGGCTGCGGGTTTCCTCGGCGCGGATGACAATGGCGCCCTCATCCGTCCAGCGGCGTCCGGCGAGGCGCTTCAGGCGCGCCTTCACCGGAGCGGTCAGATGGGGCGACCGTTCGGCCTCGAACCGGAGTTCGACGGCGGTTTCGACCTTGTTCACGTTCTGCCCGCCGGGCCCGGATGAGCGCGAGAAGGTTTCGACCAGTTCCCAATCGGCCAGGGCAAGGGTGTCGGTGATGCGCAGCATGGGCAGACAGTATTTTGGCGGTCTCAGAAGAGAAAGGGCCGCCGGCATTGCGGCGACCCTTTCCGAGTTCAAGGAGATGGGCCAGTTAGGTTTCAAGCCCAATCAGTGGTCCGTTGACCAAGGGGCTGCCCTTAGAAAACGCTCCTCCTGACTGTCCCGACACCTCTCTCCAATATCACTCTCGACACTGGATCACCTCCTTTCAGAATGTTTCCGATAAGGGGAGCGTGACACAGATTTGGTGTTCGTCAACTGAAATTACGCAACCCGTGCCGCATAACGCGCAATTGCCAGGCGGAAGGGAAGAAGTGCCACAATTGCGATCAGAAGCTTCACCGACCAGTCCGCGATGGCCATGGAAACCCACAGCGGCAGGGCCGGGCCGTGGCCGAGAAGCGGCACCAGTTCGTTCGCCCAGGCCACATCGTTCGCGGGTTCAAGGAAGGTGAAGGCGCTGGCGAAGGCGAGGGAGAAGAAGGTCAGCGTGTCGAGCGACGACCCGGCCATGGTGGCGAAGAATGGGGCACGCCACCAGGTCTGGCCGCGGAATCGGTTGAACACGGCGATGTCGAGGAACTGCGCCACGAGGAAGGCGGCGCCCGAGGCGATGGCGACGCGGAGCGTGACGAGGGGGCCGAATTCGCCCTGGATCTGGGTGCCGACGATGGAGCAGGCGAGGCCGGTGAGGAACCCGGCCCAGACCACCTTGCGCGCCGCGGGCGTGCCCTGGAAGCGGTTGACCAGGTCGGTGACGAGGAAGGCGAAGGGGTAGGTGAAAGCCCCCCAGGTGAGAAAATCACCGGCTAGGAACTGCACGAGGATGTTGGAGGCCAGCACAATGGCGGCCATGGCAAGGATGCCAGGAAGAAGCGAGCGCATGACGATGTTCCGTTTTGGCAAGGTCGCGGAGACTTGGCCCCCGATCACCGGGGACGGCGCGGCGCATAGGCCTTGTCGTGGCGGCTGTCAACCGGCGGGTGCGGGGGGCGTCGGGTCGGGCAGGCTGTATTCGACGATTTCGCCGCGCTGCCAGGGCAGGAAATTGTCATCCGAGATCATGGTCAGGCGCAGGCGGCCCTGCGCATCGGCCCAGGCCGCGATGCCTTCGAGGTTGTCGTGAAAGCCGGTGGGGCTTTGCATCACGGTTTCGATGCCGACAAGGGTGCCGTCCTGGTTCAGCGTAAGTGCGCGGACGCGGCTGGAGAAGCCCGGGATGCCGTGGAACTGGCGTTCCAGGATATACAGTCGGCCGTCCGGGCCGAAGTCGGCGCCTACCGGCAGGAAGGCTCCGTCGCGGGGCAGATGGAAGGCTACAGTCCATTCGCCCCCGGAAAAGCGGTAGGCGGGGAAGTCGCCACCTTCAGGCACATCTTCGGGCAGCGTGAAGAGTTGTCCCTTGGCGTTCACCGCCAGCGCTTCGAGTGCCGCGTTCTTCCGCAGGCGGCTGAAGGCCGGCGGGGTGGGCAGGTTTTCGGCGGGGCCGTCAAGACTGTCGTAGCGCAGGACGCGCGGCACGCCTTCAAGCGAGACATAGGCCGTGCCGTGCTTCGTGATGGCCAACCCTTCGCTGTCGCCCCGACCGGGGGCAAGGGGTGCGGCGCCCTTGCCGCGCAGGGGTTGCATCGGATCGAGCGTCAGGGCGGCGATGCGGCCATCGCTGTCGCGGTCGATCCGACCGGTGACAAAGCGGGTGCGGTCGGACAGGGCCGTGAAGCGGGTGCCGTCGTCGCTGACTTCAATGGCTGAAAGCCCGCCGAAAGCCGGGTCGTCGGACTGCAGCGAAAACGCCGCCAGGAATCCATCGGGCGGCGGAATTGCCGCGCTGGATTCAAGCGCCAAGGCGAGCAGGAGCCCTGCGGTCAATCCGAGGCGAGTACGGCGCGGCATTGCTTGGGCAGATCGGCGAGGGTGTAGTCCTGGGTGCCCTTCTTCTTCTTGGCGGGCGCTTTCGGTTTCTTTTCGGCCTTGGGCGGGTTCAGGTAGTCGGTCACCCACCACATCAGGGTTTCATCGCAGCCATTTCCGCCGTTCGACAGGTCGGCGACCGTGGGCTTTTGCGTTTCGCACAGAGAGGCGCCCTTGGGGCATTTCAGCCGAACGTGGAAATGCGCGTCGTGCCCGGCCTCGGGGCGGATCTTCTGGAGCCACTTCTTGTCGGAGGGCTTGGCGGTGCGGCAAAGCTCGATCTTCACGGCAGCGGCCACGAAGATGCGGTCCACGCGGGGATCGGAGGCGGCCATTTCCAGCACCTGCGCGTGCGACGGCGTCCAGTTGCCGTTGATCGAACGCTGGTCTTCGGTACGGACCGAGATCGAAGAGATCTTCTCGCGCTGTGCGCGCGAGAGCGTCAGGTCCGAGGGTGGCAGCATCCAGATATCGGCATCAAGCCCGATCTGGTGGCTCTTGTGACCGCTTTTGGCCGGGCCGCCGCGTGGCTGGCTGATGTCGCCGATGTAGAGCCCGCGCCAGCCGGCGGCCTGCACGTTCTGGCTGAGATCCTCGAGAAACTCGATCATCACCGGCTGGCCCCAGTTGCGGTTGCGCGACAAGCGCATGGCTTGCCAGGTGGGGCCGGTTTCCGGAAGCATCATGAGGCCCGCGCCGCAACCCTTGGCATAGGTGCCGATCGGCATCGGCGGCTGGTTCGACGGCAGTTCCACCGCGCCGAAGAGGGCGGTTGCCTTCGGCTCGTCGGCAAGAGCCGGGGTCGCGCAGATGAAAAGCGCCGCCAACAGGGCGTGAAGCTGCCGTGTCATTTTCCTGCCTGATCGCCTTTTGGTTGGACCCAGACTAGCAGAACCAGCCCGATGAGGAACAGCAGGATCAGCGGAGAGATGCCGATGCGTTGGCTGCCGCTGGCCGAAGAGGCAATCGCGATCGCCAGGGGCGCGATGAAGGCAGTGGCTTTGCCGGACAATGCGTAAAGCCCGAACGCCTCGGCCGATCGGTCGGCGGTGGTGTGGAAGACCATCATGGTGCGCGAGGCGGCCTGGATCGTGCCGCCTGCGGCCCCGATCAGGGCGCCGCAGATGTAGAACAGGATGTCCGGGGCATTGGAGCCTTCGGCAAAGGGGATGCCGAAGATGGAAGTGCGGTCCATGCCGATGATGACGAGGCAGACAAGGATCAGCACCCAGGCGGAGGCCACGATCACCGGCTTTGGCCCGCGGCTGCTGTCGATATGGCCGCCGGCCCAGGTGGCCAGCGCGGCGGTGAGCGCACCGACGATGCCGAACACCCCGATCTGCTTCACCGACCAGCCCAGCACGCCAGAGGCATAGACGCCGCCAAAGGCATAGAGCGCGTTCAGGGCGTCGCGGTAGAACATCGAGGCGCCGAGGAAGGCGAAGAGGCTGGGTCGCTTTGGCAAGCCCGCAATGAAAGCAGCGAGCCGGCGCAATGACTGGGCCACCGGAATGCGCGGGCCGCGGTGCTTTGGTTCATGGACCCAAAGGAAGAACGGGATCATGAAAACGATGTACCAGATCGCCGTGAAGGGTCCGACGGCGCGCGTGCCTTCGCGCAGTTCCGGGTCGAGCCCGAAGGCAGGAGCAAGGCCAACCAACGTCTTGCCAGTGCTGTTTTCGACGAAGAACACCAGCATGAGGATCAGCGACAGGATGCCGCCCGCATAGCCGAAGGCGAAGCCGGTGCCAGAGACCTTGCCCATGTTCTCGGGCCCGGTCAGGCCGGGCATCAGGGCGTTGGTGAAGATGGTTGCGAATTCCATCCCGATCAGGCCGATCGCGAACCAGATGAGCACGGTCGCGGGCGCCGAGGCATCGGGCACCAGCGTCCAGAGCATGAAGGACCCAGCGACGTAGAACAGCGAGAAGAGCCAGATCCAGGCGATGCGGCGGCCCGATCCATCCGCGACGGCGCCGAGAAAGGGGGCAAGGCAGGCGATGACAATGCCGGAAAGCGTCTGGCCCCAGCCCCAGAGCGCCTGCGCCTCTGCCGCAGCGACATTGGGTGCGTGGCCGAGCGCGGCGAAATGGGCGCGGGCGACTTCGGCGAAATAGGGGCCGAAGACAAATGTCAGCACCAGTGTCGAATAGGGCTGGCTGGCCCAGTCAAAGAAGTACCAGCCCCAGATCCGCTTGCGCGCGCTTGTCATGACTGCCCTCGTTTTCCGCCATCAAGCCCGATGCAGGCCCGGCTGGCAAGCCACGCAAGCGTGACGTGCCCTCAGCGGGCGGGGGGCCAGGGTCTTTGTGCCTCGGCGGTGATCCAGGCTGCAATCCAATCGGGCAGGGCGGGGCTTTCGCCTTGGTGACCCATGGCGGCCATGAGCCGTTCCGGAGGCACGATCCCGGCGGCAGAGGTCACCGCGCCGCGCACGATCTGCTGCGAGGTGCATTCGGTGCCGTTCCACATGCTTTGCTCGACATAGAGGAAGCGATTGTCCCAACCGATGCAGCGGCTGACGATCTGGACGCGGTCGAAGGCTCTGACCCGGCGGCGGTAGCGCACGGTGTTTCCAGCGACCGTCATGCCCCAGCCCATCTTCTTGAGCGCGGCATGAAGGCCCGTGCGTTCGCCCAGGGGAATTCGGCCCAGATCATACAGGGTCAGCGTGCGGCCGTTGTTCAACTCGACCCAAGGGTCAAGATCCCAGGGCCAGCAGATGTGGGTTGAGTAATGCGTGCCAAGGGCGGGCAGGGGCGGCAGTTTGCGCGCCTCGCGGACCTGCCAGAAGAGTCGGACAAAGGGATACATCGAACCTCGCGCGTCTGGCGCATGGCTGCCTGTGCTGCGCCGCGGCGTCAAGCGGAACGCCGCGGCAGATCGACATGGTTGCCCTTGGCGGCCCGGAAAGCTACCTCTGGCAGCGATCCGCCCGTGACATGCAGCAAAGGTGCCCGATGACGTCGCTTGCCCAGATCCTGCTTCTGCTTCTGAACATCGCGCAATTCATCATCATCGTGCATGTGATTGCCAGTTGGCTGATCAATTTCCAGGTTCTCAACCTGCGCCAGCCCTTCGTTGCCCAGTTGTGGCAGGGGCTGAACGTGATGGTCGAGCCGGTCTATTCCCGTATCCGGCGGTTCCTGCCGCCGATGGCAGGCATCGACCTGGCGCCCCTGATCGCGCTGATCGCGGTCTATGCGCTGCAGCGCATCATCATCAACAACATGTACTAGGACGCGGTGGGGCGGTTGATCCTGCATCTCCCTCGCGCCAGCCAGACCTGATGGACGCCGGACTTCATGCCGCCGACGACCGCCACGCGCTTCTGGCGCGGGTGTTCGGCTTTGGTGGCTTTCGCCCCGGCCAGGAGGAGATTGTCGCCGAGGTGGCGGCCGGGCGGAACGTGCTGGCGATCATGCCCACGGGCGGGGGCAAGTCGCTGTGCTATCAGTTGCCGGCGCTGATGCGGCCAGGGCTGACGCTGGTGGTTTCGCCGCTGATCGCGCTGATGCGCGACCAGGTGCGGGCGCTGCGCGCGGCGGGGGTGGAGGCGGCGGCGCTCACCTCGGGCAACACCGAGGCCGAGACGGAAGCGGTCTTTGCCGCGATCGATGAGGGGCGGCTCAAGCTTCTGTACATCGCGCCCGAACGGTTGGCCTCGTCCGCGACGCTGAACCTTCTGCGCCGCGCCAGGACGGCCGCGATTGCCGTGGACGAGGCGCATTGCGTGAGCCAGTGGGGCCACGACTTTCGCCCTGACTACCTGCGCATCGGGGAATTGCGACGCGTGTTGGGCGTGCCGTTGGCGGCCTTTACTGCCACCGCGGATGAGGAGACACGGGCGGAGATCGTGGCGCGGCTGTTCGACGGCCAGGCGCCCGCGACTTTCCTGCGTGGCTTTGACCGGCCGAACATCCATCTGGCCTTCGCGGTGAAGGATGGCCCGCGCGAGCAGATCCTGTCCTTTGCCGCCGCGCGGCGGGGGCAGTCGGGCATTGTCTATTGCGGCACGCGCGCCAAGACCGAGACGCTGGCACAAGCGCTGTCGGACGCCGGTCATCCGGCGGTGGCCTATCATGCCGGGCTGGAGGCCGATCAGCGCCGCGACGTGGAACTGCGGTTCCAGCAGGAGGACGGGCTGATCGTGGTGGCCACGGTGGCCTTTGGCATGGGCATCGACAAGCCCGATATCCGCTGGGTTGCCCATGCCGACCTGCCGAAGTCGATCGAGGGCTATTACCAGGAAATCGGTCGCGCCGGTCGGGATGGCGCGGCGGCCGAGACGCTGACGCTGTATGGCCCGGACGACATCCGCTTTCGCCGGACCCAGATCGACGAGGGGCTGGCTCCGCCAGAGCGCAAGGCGGCGGACCATGCGCGGCTGAACGCGCTTCTTGGGCTGGCCGAGGCGCAGGCCTGCCGGCGGCAGGTGTTGCTGGGGTTCTTCGGCGAAGCGGCCGAGCCTTGCGGCAATTGCGATCTGTGCGACCGCCCGCCGGAGTTGTTCGACGGGACGGAGCCGGTGCGCAAGGCGCTGTCCGCGATCCTGAGGACGGGCGAATGGTTCGGGGCGGGTCACCTGATCGATATCCTGACCGGAAATGCCACCGCGAAGGTGACAGAGAAGGGGCACGACGGCTTGCCCACCTTTGGCGTAGGCCGCGATCTTTCCAAGGCGGCCTGGGGCGCGGTGTTCCGGCAGATGATGGGGCTGGATCTGGTGCGCCCGGACCCTGACCGCCACGGCGCCTTGCGCATGACAGAGGCTGCCCGTCCGGTCTTGCGCGGCGAGCAGGCGGTGAAGCTGCGGCGCGATACGGTGAAGGCGGCGGCATCCCGTCCGATGGTGCGGGCACTGGTGGGCGACGAGGACGCGCCGCTGCTGTCTGCGCTGAAGGCCAAGCGGCGCGCGCTGGCCGAGGCGCAGAATGTGCCGGCCTATGTCGTCTTCCCCGACCGCACGCTGATCGAGATGGCCGAGCGGCGACCGGCGAGCCTGGACGAGATGGCGCAGATCTCGGGCGTGGGGGCGAAGAAGCTGGAAAACTATGGCCGGCTGTTCCTGGAGGTGATCCTGGGCGCGCCTGCGGTCGAACTGCATCCGGCCCGGATGCGGCTGGCGGGGCGGCCCGAGGGCGAGCTGTTCGACCGGCTGGCGGAGGCACAGCTGCGCCTGCAGCGTGGCGAGGATGGGACGGAGAAGCCCTTGTCCTGCACGCACACCACGCTACGCCATATCGCGGAACGGCGGCCGGCGACGCTGGATGAGATGGCCCGCATCCAGGGCATGGGAGAAATGAAGGTGGACCGCTTCGGTCGCGCCTTTCTGGACATCCTGCGCGACGCCTGAAGTCGGAGCTGGAAGGAGACTGTCATGCTGACCGTGATCTCGCCCGCCAAAAAGCTGGACGAAACGCTGCGCGCCCGACCCGAGGGGTTGGTGCTGACCGAGCCGGAGTTTGCGGGCCAGGCCTGGGAACTGGCAAAGCTGGCGCGTGACTTGTCGGTCGAGGACTTGCGCCGGTTGATGGACCTCTCGGAACCGCTTGCCCGGCTGAACCGGGACCGCTTTGCTGCGTTCCAGCGGCGTCCTGGCCCGGATCGGGTGTTCGCGGCGATGCATTGCTTTGCCGGCGACACCTATCAGGGTCTTGAGGCGCGCACGATGTCGGCCGATGCGCAGCACCGCGCGGCGGGGCACCTGCGCATCTTGTCCGGGTTGTACGGGCTCTTGCGTCCGATGGACGCGATTCAGCCCTATCGGCTTGAGATGGGAAGCCGGCTGTCCAACCCGAAGGGGTCGGATCTTTATGGCTTCTGGGGCGACCGGGTCGCGAAGGCGCTGAACCGCGCTGCCGAGGCGGCGGGGACGGGGGTGCTGTTGAACTGTGCTTCGGTCGAGTATTTCACAGCGGCCGACCGCAAGGCACTGAAACTGCAGGTGGTGACGCCCGTGTTCCTGGACGGCGAGGGCGAGGCAGCCAAGGTCGTGAGCTTCTGGGCCAAGCGGGCGCGTGGGGCCATGGCGCGCTTTGTGATGGACCATCATCTGACGAATCCTGCAGATCTGCGCGGGTTCACCACAGGCGGTTATGCCTGGGTTGCGGACCGTTCGACTCCCGAGCGGCCTGTCTTTCTGCGCCAGGCCGCTTCGGCGGCCTGACCTCGGATCAGGTGCCGGTCTTGAGCTCTTCTTCCTCTTGAAGCATGACCGGGCGCGCGTCAGGCGGGCAGAATTCGGCCATCGCACCGCAGATGGCGGTCTTGCGCAGGGGCTTTGTCAGGTAGCGATCAATGCCTGCGGCTAGGATGCCTTCGGCATCGCCGTCCATGGCGTGGGCCGTAAGTGCAACGATGGGCACATGCGAGCCGCGGCCTGCTTCGGCTGCGCGGATTGCCCTTGTAGCCTCGCGGCCGTCCATTTCCGGCATGGAGATGTCCATGAAGATCAGGTCAGGCCGCCAGCGTTGCCACAACTCCACCGCCTCGCGGCCGTTGTTGGCAAAGGCCAGGTCGATATCGATGTCGCGGACCATCTTGCGGAATACGAGCTGGTTGGTGCGATTGTCTTCGGCGGCCAGTACGCGCATCGGGCGGCGGCTGTCAGGTGGAGGCGGCGGCGGTTCGGTGGCGGCCGAGACCACGGGCACGCGCAACCCCGAGAGCCGGCGATAGAGTTCCGAGCGAAGAAGCGGCTTCTGCAGGATCGCGGCAAAGTCGCCTGGGCCACCGCGGAGCGCGGCCGGGTTCGATGACAAGAGCACAAGCGGCACGGCGGAACCCGAGGCGCGTATGCGCTGTGCGAGTTGCACCCCGTCCATTTCCGGCATGTCGTGGTCGGTCAGCACCACGTCGAAACCGGTTTCCCGGGCAAGGGTCGCCATCGCCTCGGCCCCTGAGCGGCAGAGCGTCACGGCGATGCCGCACGGGGTGAGCTGGCGTTCGAGGATGGTGCGGTTGATGAACTGATCGTCGACCACGAGGACGCGGCGGATGTTCACCGGCGGGCCGGGGCGCGTGTCGTCCTCGGCCACGGGAAGGTTTAGGCGAAAGCCGAAGACTGATCCCTTTCCGGGTGTGCTGTCCACCCAGACCGCCCCCTCCATCCGCTCGATCAGCCGGCGCGATATGGCGAGGCCAAGCCCTGTGCCTTCGAACTTGCGGTTCGTGGTGCTCTCGACCTGGTTGAACTCTCCGAAGATGTGGTCAAGGTGTTCCGGGGCGATGCCGATGCCGGTGTCTTCCACCGTGACATGCAGTTGGCGGCGGCCTTCCTCTGCCTCCAGCCCGACGACGCGAACGAGGACATGCCCCGCCTCGGTGAACTTCACCGCATTGCCCATGAGATTGGTGAGCACCTGGCGGATGCGGCCCTGATCACCCACGAAGCGCGTGGGCAGGAAGATGTCGAAGTCGACAGCCAGATCGATGCCCTTGGCTCTGGCGCGGGGCTGGAGCAGCATAGCCACCTCGTGGATGGTGCGTTCCAGATCGAACGGCTCGGGGTGCAGCGTCAGACGCTCGGCCTCGATCTTCGAGTAATCGAGGATGTCGTTGATGATGGCCAGGAGCGCCTCGCCCGAGGAGCGGATGGTTTCGGCAAACAGGCGCTGGTCCTCGGTGAGGTCGGTGTCACACAGAAGTTCAGCCATGCCGACGACGCCGTTCATCGGCGTGCGGATCTCGTGGCTCATGTTGGCGAGGAAGGCGGATTTTGCGCGGTTTGCGGCCTCGGCCGCGCGGCGAGCCTCTTCCAGCGCCGTTTGCTGGTGCTTCTGTTCGGTGATGTCCACGCGCAGGCCGACGCGGCCGCCATCCGGGGTAGGATGGTCCTGCGCGCGGATCCAGCGTCCATCGGCAAGTTGCTGCTCCTCTTCGCGGTCGGGATTGCGATGCTGGGCCAGCCGTTCGGCAAGCCAGTCCTCTTCTCGTCCCACGGCGTCGGCATGCTGACCGCGGGAAAGGCCATGGCGAAGGATATCCTCGAACCGGGCGCCTGGGATCATGGCGGGGGCGGAGAGGGGATAGGTGTCCTTGTAGCGCTGGTTGCAGGTCAAGAGCCGTTCCTCCCTGTCAAAGAGCACGAATCCGTCCGGGATCGCCTCGATCGCGGCCCAGATCCGCATCTGTTCGGTGATGTCGATGGCAAGAGTGACGAGATCGCCGTCGCGCGTGCGGCGATCGACAAAGCGCATCCAGGTGCCGTTTCGGAAGGCTACGACCTGGGCGGCGATGTAGTCGTCGTCCAGCCGGTCCAGCATCGCGGCGACCCAGGCCTCCGGCCCCGCGGCATCGGTGTCGATCAGACCCGAAGCGGCGCCAAGGCGGAGCACATCGGCAAAAGTGATACCGGGGGCGATGCCTTCGCCCCCGAAGCAGGCCATGTAGGCACTGTTGGCCGTGACGAGGCGGAGATTTGCATCGAACACGGCAAAGCCGTCGCGAAGAACGTTGATCGAATCCCACAGGCGACGTTCGGCCATCACGGCGGCGGTGTGGGCACGATCGAGGTCGGTCAGGTAGCGGGCATTCTGCCCCTTCAGATGTTCGGCCTCGCTGACCGCCTCGCGCATGGCCTGGCGCTGTTCGACGATCTGGTCGGACAGAGACCGTGCATGGAGGGCGAGCTTTTCATTCGCTGCGAAGAGTTCACGGCTTTTCTGTTCCAGAAGCCGTTCCGCCGCCAGGCGCGCGCGCCGTTCGCGCGACAGACGTTCCGCGATGTCCATTCCGATCAATTCCTTGCCGCCGTACCCGGGCCTTCTGGCCCTGGCCTGCGCACTGTGGCTCGAAGCGGTGAAGCCGGCCTTAACGACCTTCATGACAACTGTGCCCATCGCGCCTTAGCGCCCTTGCAAGTCACAGGCCGAGCGTGACAGCATGTTGGCGTTTCCGGCGGGAGGTATTTCGATGCGTGGTGTTGTCCTGGCCCTTGTTGGCGCTCTTGCGTTGCCCGTTCTGGCCCCGCCGGCTCTGGCCGAAGACCTGATTCCGCCGCGCCGGCTTGTGCTGACCGAGGGCGTGGACCTGCCTGGCGGCGATATCGCGAAGATCTTTGACACCACGCTGGATGCCTGCGAACGCGCCTGCCTTTCCAACGCGCGCTGCGACGCCTTCACCTTCAATACGCGCAATGGGTCGTGCTTCCCGAAATCCGGTCCGGGCGAAGGCACGCCCTATCAGGGTGCCTGGTCGGGCAGCGTGTTGACGGCTGATCCGGCGGTAGTGGCCGACGCAGCTTCGCGCAGGGGCGAACTGACCTTTGTCGGCGACTGGGAAATCGCCAACATCCGGGCCGTGGCCGAAAATCTCGCGAACGAACATGCCACCAACGGCTGGACGGTGCAGGAACTGGTTGATTCGGCAAACCAGGCCGAGGCGCAGGGCGATGTGCTGGGCGCAAGCCGCTTTGTTGGTGCGGCGCTGAACGTGACTGATTCGGCGGAGGGCTGGGAGGACTATGCCCGGCTTCTCCTGGCGGCCGGCCAGACGAACGACCCCAATGCCCGGGCTCTGCGCGAGCGTGCCTATTTCGCCGCGGTGAACGCCTATCTGCGGGCGCAGTCGCCCGCGCTGCGTCATTCGATTCTCGTGACAATGGGCGGCGCGCTTGAAGGCATCGACCGCGGCTCCGACACGGTGCGCGCCTATCGCCTGGCGCAGCAGTTGCAGCCGCGCGACGATACGTCGGTGCTTCTGGCCGACGCCTCGGGCAAGTATGGTTTCCGCATCGTCGAGACGTTGGTCGAGGCCGACAGTGCGCGCCCGCGCGTTTGCGCTACTTTCTCGGATGACCTGGTGCGCAGCGGTGTGGATTACGAAAGTTTCGTGCAATTGCCCGAGACAGACCTCACCGTGACCTCGGACGGCTGGCGGCAGCTTTGCGTGCAGGGCGTGGCGCATGGGCAGCGCGTGACGCTGACTTTCCGCGAGGGGCTTCCAGCGGCCGATGGTCAGGTGTTGGCCGCAGACGTGCCGGTCACCCAGTACATCCGCGACCGCAGCCCCGGAGTGCGCTTCCCTGGCCGGTCCTATGTGCTGCCGCGCGCCGGTGGTGCCGCGATCCCGGTTCAGACGGTAAACGCCACGACGCTGGACCTGACGCTCTACCGGGTGACCGACCGCAATCTTCTGCGGGCGATCCAGAACCAGTATTTCGGCTCGCCCATGCAGGATTGGCAGGAGGGCTATTTCTCGACCGAGATGGGCGAGGAAGTGTGGTCCGGCACTGCCACGGTGGCGCAGGAGGTGAATAAGGATGTCACCACGCGCCTGCCGATGGACGATGCACTGAAGGGCCAGCCAGCAGGCATCTTCGTGCTGCGCGCTGGAGTGCCGGGCGTTGACCCGTATGTCTCGCCTCCCGGCTGGCAATGGTTCGTGGCGTCGGACCTTGGGATTACCACGCTGTCGGGCGTGGACGGGCTGACTGTGGCCGTGCGTTCGCTTGGCACAGCCGGCCCGAAGCCCGGCGCGAAGGTCGAACTGCTGAATGCGGCGAACGCCATCCTGGGCACTGCATCCACCGATGACCAGGGCGTCGTGCGGTTCGATGCCGGGCTGACGCGCGGCACCGGGGCTTCCTCTCCGGCGATGGTGGTGGTGCGCGATGGAGAGAACGACATTTCGTTCCTCTCCTTGACCGATCCGGAGTTCGACCTGTCCGACCGCGGCGTCGAAGGGCGCGAGCCCGCGCCGCCAGTGGATGTGTTCCTTACCACGGACCGCGGCGCCTATCGTGCGGGCGAGATCGTCCACGCCACCGCGCTGTCCCGCGACACCGAGGCGGCTGCGATCACCGGGCTACCGCTGACAGCGGTGCTGACCCGTCCTGACGGCGTGGAGTATTCCCGCGCGCTGGCGCCCGATGCGGGGCAGGGTGGCCATGTCTTTGACCTGCCAATCGCCGGTTCCGCTCCGCGCGGTGTCTGGCGGATGGAGGTCTTCGCCGATGTCGATGCGGCGGCGCTGGCCTCGACCACCTTCCTGATCGAGGATTTTCTGCCCGAGCGCATCGACTTCACCGCCACTCTGCCGGATGCGCCGCTGAGGCTGGGCGATACTCCCGACCTGACCATCCAGGCCAAGTACCTGTTCGGGGCGCCTGGCGCAGACCTTGCCATCGAGGGCGAGGTGCTCCTGCGCGCTGCCCAGTCCTTGGAGAAGTGGCCCGGCTATGTGTTCGGTCGCCACGACGAGCCGTTCAGCGCCGTGCTTGAATCCTTTGGCGGCGAACGGACGGATGCAGCGGGCGAAGCCGTCTTCCCGATTGCCCTGCCGCAAGTCACCGATCCGATGCGCCCGCTTGAAGCCCGCGTCACCGTGCGCGTGGCAGAAGGGTCCGGCCGACCGGTCGAACGCCGGATCACCCGGTTGCTCTCGCCGTCCGAGCCGGTGATCGGCGTGAAGCCGATGTTCGGCGATGTCGTGCCGGAAGGCGACGATGCCCGTTTCTCGCTGATCGGGGTTGGTGCTGGGGAAGCCGCCGCGCCGATGGCGGTGCAGTGGACCGTGACCCGGGTCGAGACGCAGTATCAGTGGTACCAGAGCTATGGGAACTGGTACTGGGAGCCGGTCGTCACGCGTAACCGCGTGGCCGAAGGCACGGCCGACCTTGGCGCACAGCCTGTGGAGATTTCCGCGCCGGTGCAATGGGGTGAATACGAGATCGCTGTGGAGCGCACGGATGGTGGCGAGGCGGCGACCTCGACCACCTTCTACGCGGGCTGGTACGCGCCGGCCGACACCTCGACCACGCCGGACACGCTGGAACTGTCGCTGGACAAGCCGGCCTACAAGCCCGGCGAGACGGCGCAGCTGCGTGTCGTGCCGCGCGCCGCGGGCACGGCGCTGATTGCCGTGCTGTCCAACCGCGTGATCGAGATGAAGGCGGTCGAGGTCAAGGAGGGCGAGAACCTCATCCCCCTGAGCGTGACCGATGACTGGGGTGCGGGAGTCTATGTGACGGCTTCGGTGCTGCGGCCGATGGACGTGGCTGCGGGCCGGAACCCGGCCCGCGCGCTTGGCCTCGCCTATGCCGCCATCGACCCCGGAACGCGGGCGCTTAGGGCCAAGGTCGAAGCCCCGGCCGAGGCTGACCCGCGCGGGCCGCTGCCCGTTGCGGTGAAGGTCGAGGGGCTGGAGGCCGGCGATACCGCCTTTGTCACCATCGCCGCAGTGGACCAAGGCATCCTGAACCTGACCGGCTTCAAGGCGCCCGATCCTCAGGCCTGGTACTTCGGCCAGCGCAAGCTGGGTGTCGGTATCCGTGACATCTACGGCCGGCTGATCGACCCGCTGAACGGGGCGGAAGGCACCGTGCGCTCGGGCGGCGATGCCGGGGCGCAGGCGCGTCTGCAGGCGCCGCCCCCCACGGAAGAACTGGTCGCCTATTTCTCTGGTCCGCTGGAAGTAGGTGCGGACGGCTATGCACGTACCACCTTTGACCTGCCGGCCTTCAATGGCACGGTAAAGGTCATGGCTATGGCTTGGTCCAAGCGCGGCGTGGGTCAGGCGAACGCGGATGTCCTTGTGCGGGACCCGGTGGTCGTGACGGCCTCGGTGCCGCGCTTCCTTGCGCCCGGCGACACCTCTCGGCTGCTGCTGGAGGTAGTCCATGCCACCGGCCCCTCCGGGCGAATGGGGCTGGATGTGTCCTCCGACGGTCTGACCCTCGGCCAGGGCCCATCCGGGTTTGATCTGGGTGACAAGGCCAAGGCCACGTTCCAGTTTCCGATCACCGCGGGCGCCGTTGGCAACCAGACCATACGGGTCGCCCTGACCACGCCCGATGGCAAGCAGCTGACCAAGACGCTGACCGTTCCGGTGCAGGTGAACGATCCGGAGATCGCGCGCGTCACCCGGCTGGACTTGGCCAAGGGGCAAAGCTTCACCTTCGTCCAGGATGCCTTTGCCGGCATGATGCCCGGAACAGGCAAGGCGGTGCTGGCGGTCGGACCCATCGCGCGGCTGAATGCGCCGGGAATCCTGGCTGCATTGGACCGGTATCCCTATGGCTGCACCGAGCAGATGACCTCGAAGGCGCTGCCGCTTCTGACCTATGACCAGATCGCCGAGGCGATGGACCTGGCGTCGGCCGACGGCATCCAGGCGCGCGTGCAGGAGGCGATCACGGAGATCCTGATGAACCAGGGGGCCGAAGGCGGTTTTGGCCTCTGGGCGCCCGGATCGGGCGACTTCTGGCTGGACAGCTTCGTCACTGACTTCCTCAGCCGTGCCAAGGCACGTGGCTATCAGGTGCCGGACCTCGCGTTCCGCAACGCCCTGTCGAACCTGCGCAACCAGGTGAACTACAGTGCAGACTTCGACGCCTCGACCAATGGCGGCGGGACTGCACTGGCCTATGCGCTGATGGTGCTGGCGCGCGAGGGGGCGGCTGCGGTCGGAGACCTGCGGTACTATGCCGATGTGAAGGGGGACGACTTCGCGACCGCTCTGGCTCAGGCGCAACTGGGAGCCGCTTTGGCCGCCTATGGCGACCAGACCCGGGCCGATGCGATGTTCCGCAAGGCGGCGGCAAAGCTCAACGCCCAGGCCGCGCCCGAGACCGAGCAGATCTTCCGCGCCGACTATGGAACCTACCAGCGCGATGCCGCCGGCGTTCTGGCGCTTGCGGCCGAGGCCGGATCGAAGGCGGTGGACGTGGACGCCCTGACCGACCGACTGGCAGGACGCACCACGGGCCTTTCCACTCAGGAGGCGACCTGGATGCTGCAGGCCGCCTCGGCCCTGATCGACGGGCCGGGGGCGGAAGGGCTGACGATGAACGGGCAGCCGCTGACCGGGCCGCTGGTCAAGGTGCTGGACAGTGCCTCGGTAGCGCCGGTGGTGGTGAAGAACGACGGTACCGACACGACTCTGACCGTGACCGCCTACGGCATCCCCTCTGAACCGGAACCGGCAGGTGGCAACGGCTATGCCATCGCGCGAAGCTACTACACGCTGGACGGAACCGAGACGGCGCTGGACCAGGTGAAGGTCGGCGACCGGCTCGTCACCGTGCTGGACATCACCCCCTTCGCCCGTGGCGAGGGCAGGCTTGTCGTGACCGACCCGCTGCCCGCCGGGTTCGAGATCGACAACCCGAATCTTCTGGCATCGGGCGCGATTTCGGCGCTGGACTGGCTGTCGACGGAAACCGCCGTTGCCCACGCCGAGTTCCGGCAGGAGAAGTTCATGGCGGCGTTGGACCGGTTCGACGCCACGCCGTTCCAGTTGGCCTACATTGTCCGAGCGATTTCGCCCGGCACCTTCCACCATCCTGCCGCCTCGGTCGAGGACATGTACCGTCCCGACTTCCGTGGTCGTTCGGATACAGGGACGGTGACGGTCGGCGAGTGACATGCGTGCGCGCCTGATCTTCGCGCTGGCGGCGGGGCTCTTCCTTGCCGCCTTCGCCCGTGACAGGGCGGACATCTGGATCGACGCCACCGTCCTGCCGCCATTGGCGTTGGAGACATCGACCGAGGTGCGCGCGCGCGACGGGACGCTGCTGCGTGCCTATACCGTGGCCGACGGGCGCTGGCGGCTGGCGACCGACCCCGGATCGGTCGATCCTGGCTATGTCGCCATGCTGGTCAACTACGAGGATGGGCGGTTTTACAGCCACCCCGGCGTCGATCCCCTGTCGCTGCTGCGGGCAGCGGGACAGGCTGCCTTGAATGGCCGTGTCGTTTCGGGTGGCTCGACCCTGACCATGCAGGTGGCACGCCTTCTGGAGGACAGCGGGACCGGCCAGATGAGCGGCAAGCTGCGCCAGATGAGGGTGGCGCTGGCGCTGGAGCGGCGGCTGACCAAGGACCAGATCCTGGCCCTTTACATGCATCTTGCTCCGTTCGGCGGCAACCTTGAAGGCATCCGCGCCGCCAGCATCGCCTATTTCGGCAAGGAGCCACGCCGTCTGACCCCGGCAGAAGCGGCCTTGCTTGTGGCCATCCCGCAGGCCCCGGAGTCCCGCCGCCCCGACCGCAGCCTTGCCGCCGCTCATGCGGCGCGCGACCGAGTCCTGACCCGCGCCACGCGCGATGGCATCCTGGATGCCGACGAGGCGAAGGCGGCACTGACCGAACCTGTCCCGGCTGCGCGAAAGGCCTTTCCCCTTCTCGCGCCCCACCTGGCCGACCGGCTCTTGGCTGCGGCCCCGGCAAAACACCTGCACCTCACCACGCTGGACGCCGGACTACAGGCTAGCCTGGAACAACTCGCAAGCCAGACAGTTGCCGCTTCGGGTGATCGGCTGCAGATCGCCATCGTCGCTGCCGACCATCAGACCGGCGAGATCCTCGCCTCGGTCGGCTCGGCCGGCTATCAGGCCGATGCGCGTCAGGGCTTTGTGGACATGACGGTTGCGCTGCGCTCGCCAGGCTCGACGCTGAAGCCTCTGGTCTATGGCATCGCTTTTTCAGAGGGCCTGGCCCATCCCGAGACGCTGCTGGAAGATCGCCCGACCAGTTTCAACGGCTATGCGCCACAGAACTTTGACAAGACCTGGCACGGCACGATTCGCGCGCGCGAGGCGCTGCAGCAGTCGCTGAACCTGCCGGTGGTCGCGCTTCTGGATGCGCTTGGACCCGCGCGGCTTCTGGTTGCGCTGGACCGGGCGGGAGCGGTGGCAGTCGTTCCGGGCGACCAGCCGGGGCTGGCCACGGCGCTTGGCGGGCTTGGCATTTCGCTGACCGACATGGTGCAGATCTATGCGGCTATTGCCCGGGGTGGCGTTGTGCTGCCCCTGACGGCAGAACTGGACGGTACGCGGGAAGATGGCCAGCGTCTGATGACACCTGTGGCCGCCTGGCAAGTGGCCGACATCCTTGCGGGCCTGCCCCCGCCGCCCGGAGCGCCGCAGAACCGGCTCGCCTACAAGACGGGTACATCGTACGGCCACCGCGATGCCTGGGCCATCGGCTTTGACGGGCGGCATGTGATCGGAGTCTGGCTTGGCCGGGCGGATGGAACGCCGGTGCCCGGAGCCTTTGGCGCCGATCTTGCTGCGCCCGTGCTTTTCCAGGCTTTCGGGCGGCTGAAGCCTGCGTTGGACCCGCAGCCCCCGGCGCCCCCGGACACGCTGCTTGTCGCGAATGCCCAGCTTCCGCAGCCACTCCGTCACTTCCGCCCACGCGGCGCCGCGCTGCAGGCGCCGGCCGATGCACCGTCCGTGACCTTCCCGCCCGACGGTTCAGAGGTCGAACTGCTTGCCGGGGCATTGAAGGTGAAGGTTCAGGGTGGCACCGCCCCCTTCACTTGGCTTGCCAACGGGGCGCCGGTTGTAACCGGTATCTCGTCGCGCGAGGCGCTGCTGGACCTACAGGGTCCCGGTTTCGTGACGCTCTCGGTGATCGACGCCGAAGGGCGGTCGGCGCGCACCTCGGTGCGGCTGTGGTAGCCTAGGCTCGCTCCAGCGCCAGCGCGATACCCTGACCGCCGCCAATACACATGGTTACCAGCCCGGTTCGGCCTCCGGTTCGGGCCAATTCGTATAGCGCCTTGACCACCAGAATCGCCCCGGTTGCCCCGACCGGATGGCCAAGGGCGATGGCCCCGCCGTTCGGGTTCACCCGATCCGGGTCGAGGTCCAGCGCCCGGCTGACCGCAAGTGCCTGGGCCGCGAAAGCCTCGTTCGATTCAACGACATCAAAGTCCTGCGGCCGAATGCCCAGCTTTGCACAGAGCGCCTGAACCGCAGGAATGGGGCCGAGACCCATGAACTTGGGGTCCACACCGGCATGCGCATAGCCCATCACCCGGCCAAGCGCATTTGCACCCGGAACGGCGCCAGACCGCGCCAGCACGATCGCCGCCGCCCCGTCGTTTATGCCGCTGGCATTTCCCGCGGTTACCGTGCCGTCCTTCTGGAACGCCGGTTTCAGCGCGGCCAGGCCATCGGCAGTGGTGGTCTTCGGGTGCTCGTCCTGGGCAAAGACCACTGGCCCCTTGCGCCCGGCGATCTCGAAGGGCGCGATCTGCTCAGCAAAGCGACCCGCAGCGATGGCTTCGCCCGCCCGGCGCTGGCTTTCCAGCGCGAAGGCATCCTGTTCCGCGCGGCCGATTCCATGGGCCGCAGCGACGTTTTCAGCCGTCACTCCCATGTGCCCGGTCCCGAAGGGGCAGGTCAGCGCGCCGGTCATCATGTCGAGCGCCCGCGCGTCGCCCATCTTCTGGCCCCACCTCGCAACAGGCAAGATGTGGGGCGAACGGCTCATCACCTCGGCCCCGCCGGCAAGCACTACATCGACATCGCCCAGCATCAGGCATTGAACGGCGGATACCACTGCCTGCGCGCCCGACCCACATAGCCGGTTCACGTTCATTGCGGGAACGGAGTCCGGAATGCCGGCCTCCATCGCCGCCACCCGGCTCAGGTACATGTCGCGCGGTTCGGTGTTGATGACATGGCCGAAGACCACATGTCCCACACGCACCGGTTCCATGCCCGACCGGGCCAGCGCGGCCCTCGCCACATGTGCGCCCAGAACCGTCGGGGGGACCGAGGCAAGCGAGCCGCCAAAGCTGCCGATGGCCGTCCGCGTCGCGCCCAGGATCAGAATGTCGTCGCCCATGCTTTCCTCCGAATTTGCGCAGTCAGAGTAGCATGACGGCAAGCCGCGTCTCCCCCTGACGCGGCGTCGCCGGGCGGGCGTTGACAGTGCCGCGGCCGCGGACGAAACGGAGGCGCCAGCCGAAGGATACATCCATGAAGCATCTTCTCCGCGCCAACCTCGGATTGCTGATCGCCGGGGTTGCGACATTCGTGCTCATGGGGGCCGCGCAGTCCCTGCTCGGATCGGCGCTTCCGGTGTTTGCCGCCGACTTCTCGCTGACAAAGGCAGAATCGGGCTTGCTGGTCTCGTCCTTCTGGGTCGGCTGTGCTGCTTCAGTTGGGTTCATGTATCTGCGTGGCCACGGCATCGGCCCGCGGCACGCCTTGGCAATCATGGCGGCAGGAAGTGCGCTGATGGCGGTCGAGCCGGGCTGGATCCTCACCCTGATCGGTGCGGCTGTTTTCGGCGCCGGCTACGGTATGGCGACGGTCGTGTTCAACCCGCGCGTCCTGGCGGCCTTCGGGCAACATGGAACGGCGATGCTGTCGCTGCTTAATGCCACCTTCGGTATCGGCGCGATTGCAGCGCCGTTGGTATTCGTGGCGCTTGGTCAGGACCCGCGCATTGCATTCGGGGCCTGCGCGGCGCTGGCCCTGGCGATCTGGGTGTTTGCAGGCACCGCCGAAGGTGAGGCGGCGCCCACGCCCGTATCGCGCGGTCCATTCCGCCCGCCTTTCGCCTTTCTCCTCTTCGCCGTCTTCGGTATCGGGCTGGAGGCCAGCCTCGGCGGTCTTGGCCCGACGGCCCTGATCGCTTCGGGAATCCCGCAGGAACGTGCGGCCGAACTCCTGTCGGCGTTCTTCGTGGCCTTCTTGGGCGCTCGGGTGCTGCTGGTCTTCACCGCCCACCTGGTTGAACCGTTCAGGCTTTACACCGGGGCGATGTGCACCGCCGCCCTCCTTGCTGCCGTGGCGTTGATGGTCAGCCCCGCTGTCGGCTTCGTCGGGCTCGGCGCCTGTGCCGCGCTGTTCTTCCCCTGCTTTTTTGTTGCGGCGTCAAGGCGCCTCGGGGACGATGCGCGCACCGCCCCCACCATCATCGCGGCCGGCCTGGTTGGTGGCATTTGCGTACCGCCGACCCTATCAGCCCTGATGCCTCATTTCGGGCCGCGCGGGTTCTTCCTGCTGGTTCTGGTGGTCGCAACGGGCACTGCCGTGGCGGGGCTGATCGTGGCGCGCCGACAGGCGACTTCTGCCCCGGCCTGAGCTTCAGGGCAGCAGGGGTACGCGCCCCGTCTCCGATAAGACGAACACGTCGCGCCCTTCGATGGCGATGGCCGTCAACGGCCCACCATAGGCGGCACTTGAGTCGATGTTGACGCGGTTGCCGTGATGCTCGGGGGCGTCGATGGCCGTGTGGCCGTGCACGACCAGCGGGCCATGGTCGCGGCGGTCCTCCAGGAAGGGACCGCGAATCCAGACGAGATCGTCCTCGGTCTGCTGCTCCATCGGCACGCCGGGACGGATGCCGGCATGGACGAACAGCACCTCGCCTTGCCTGTGCCAGGTAGGCAGGGCTTCCAGATAGCGGCGATGGTCGGCCGGCACCTTCTCCAGCGCCTCGGCATGGACACTGGCGACCGGACGGTCCGAGGCATTGGGGACGCCGTAGGAGGCGAGAGTCGGGCCGCCGCCAAGCTTCGGGTGCAGCCAGGAATACTCGCTCCGCAGGCCGGGGTCGTGGTCCCAGGGGTCGGCCATGAATCGGGTGAACAGCCGGTCGTGGTTGCCCTTCAGAACCACCCAGTCGGCGCCATCGGCGATGCCCTGGCGCAGAAAATCGACCACGCCGCGGCTGTCGGGCCCGCGATCCACCAGATCGCCCACATGCACCACGCTGCCCGGCCCATGCAGCGCCATGTCGGCGGCGATGCGCTCATGCGCGGCCTTCAGCAAGCCAAGATGGCCGTGGATGTCGCCGATGGCATAGATAGGCATGGCCTCTCCCGTTTGCGCGGGAAGACCCTAGCGCCGCGTTGCAGCGATGGCCAGCGCCAAGTCGCTGTCGTCAGAACCCGTCGGTCGGCACCGGCCGCGAGCGGTTGAACAGATGCGCACCGGCCGCACGCGCGGCTTCTTCGGTACAGGCATCGCCGACCACAAGGCTGGGGTAGGCGACCGACAGCGCTTCGGCCGATATCACTTCGGGATGGCGCGGGTGCTGGACGCAGGCCGCGCCCTCGGCGGTCCAGCCCGCCTCGAAGGCGAAATCCGGATCGCCCAGAGAGGCTGGGGTCTGGATGCCCAGGTCATCGTAAAGGTCGATCGTCGTGCCATTGGTCGTAAAGGGCGTCGTTCCGGCATAGGCCGCCCTGACCATGTTCTGGCAGGCCTCGTAATAGGGCACCAGGCTTTCTCCGTGCGGCCCCGTCTTCCAAGGGTCATAGCCGAAAAGGATGCACTTGGCGTTGCTGCCGCTGGTGCAGGTGACGAAGAACTGCGCGGGATCGGCGATGAAGCGGCCGCCGGGGTCCCAGGCGCCGGCTACGGGCAGCCCCATGCGCACACCGGCGCGATCGGCATCGCACATCGGTTGCCAGTCGCCGGGGCTGACCTCGACACGGAAGTCATGCAGCAGGACTGCGGGCATCTCGGGATGGGGCTGCACCGCGTCGATCCGGATGCGGGCGGGCTGGCCGTATTCGTCTGTCACGTCCAGAATCGCGCCCACCAGATCGGCCGAGCGCAGCACCCGGCCACCATCGGTGGTCAGCACGAAGGAACTGCCTTCGGCCCGCAACCGGGGGTCGGCATGTGCCGTAGCGGCGCTGAGGATCAGCGCCGCTACGCCCGGAACAAACCTGGGGACGAGGTTCATTCCAGAACCAGGACCGTGCCGTCGGGCAGGGTGATGGTGTTCACGGTCATCGTGCCGGGAAGCGTCTCCTCGGCGGGGTGATGATAGCCGGGGTTGCCGCGCAGCTTGTAGGCATTGTAGCGCAGGCCGTTGATGCCGGGGCCTTGGAAGGACAGGCCGTTGATGCCGGGGCCCTGGATCTGGACGCCGTTGACCCCCATCCCGTTGACCCCCATCCCGTTGACGCCCATCCCGTTGACGCCCATCCCGTTGACACCCATCCCGTTGACACCCATCCCGGCCAAGGCAGGGAATGCCACCAGGGTTGCAAGGGCGGCGGTCAGTGCAGCGGAAATCTTCATGATAATCCCTTTCAGTTCAGCTGGTTGGTAGCGATCTTCTGTTTTCGCTTCCGGTGCCGCGGTTATGCGGCAACGGCCCCATGCAACCAAGTTGCACCGTTGGGCGCCAAAGGATGCAACCGTTGCACAACCCCATGGTTTGAAGGCAGGATCGGCACCTGGATGTTTCACGGGGTGTGTTGCGGTGGCAGCGAACGCGGAATTCTCACGCAAACTGGATTTGCTGCTGAAGGCGCTTTCCATCAGCCGCGCGCGGCTGGCGCAGGAGGCAGGGCTGGACAAGAGCCTGATCGGACGATGGGTCGCCGGAACGGTCACCCCTTCGGCCCACAATCTGGAACGGGCGACGCAGGCCTTGTCGCGCCGGGCCGAGGGGTTGAGTCTTCTGGACTGGGATCTGCCCTTCGACGCGTTTGCCCGGCGGTGGGGCGGAGAGGTGGCCGAGGGCAAAGGCGCAACCTCGGGACCGCTTCCATCCGGTGCGGTGCAGTTTCCCTTTGATCTGGTCACGCCGGCCCGCGCAGAAACGGCCAAGCGCGGCGACGAATACTGCGGCTTCTACTGGAACTATCGCTATGCGTTCGGCCGACCCGGCAAGGTCGTGCGGATCGCGGTGATGATCCGCCCCCGCGACGGGCTGCTGGAGGTCAACAAGGGGGCGACCGGGTTCGAACACCGCGGCCCGGCGCTGCTGATGCTGAACCGGCTTTATGTCATGCTGGCCGAAGAGAAGTTCGAGGCCATGGGCTATCTGATCACCAATGCCGGCCAGCAGCCGCGGGCGCGGTGTCTGTCGGGGATCATCCTGGGTGTGTCGTCCGAGGGTCTGCTGACACCGAAAGCCGCGCCCTGCCTGATGATCCGCCATGCCGATCTGGCCGGGGACGAGGCGGCTGACCGGGCGACCTATGAAGCGATGAAGCCGCTGGCCGGGGTCATCGACCGATCCGAGGTGCCGGCCGAGGTCTTCGCGGTGATCGACCGCGATTTCGGCCCGCGGGCCTTTGCCGAAGGGGGCGCCGACCTGATCAGCGCTCCCTTTGTGGTCTTGCCGGATTAGGGCGGATTGCGTGCAATCTGATGCAGATTGAACGCAATCCAGGACAGGCAAGCCGTCGGGAATGTTGCGCCTCTCTCTCAATCAGGCGAACCTGACAGAGAGAGATGCACTCTAGACCTCGAATTCCAGGGCCTTCACCTGGCTGAACATGCCTGTCGATTCCAGCGTGTCCACCACCTTGGGGTCGATGGCCTGGTCGAGATACAGGATGGCGATGGCATCCTGGCCCACACCCGACCGACCCAGGGTGAAGTTGGCGATGTTCACGCCGTTCTTGCCCATGGTCATGCCCAGAAGGCCGATGATGCCCGGCACGTCCTCGTTGGTGGTGTACAGCATGTGCGCGCCGATCTCGGCATCGATGTTGATGCCCTTGATCTGGATGAACCGCGGCTTGCCGTCGCTGAAGCAGGTTCCGGCGATGGATCGTTCCCGTTTGTCCGTCACCATGGTGACCTTGACATAGGCGTCGAACACGCCGGTCTTTTCCTGCCGGGTGGTCGAAACCTGGATGCCGCGCTCTTTCGCCACCACGGGGGCAGAGACGAGGTTCACGTCCGGGTTCGAGGCCTTCATCACCCCGGCGATCACCGCCTGGTTCAGCGCCGGCAGGTTCATCTCGGCGACCTTGCCGTCATAGAGGATGTTGATGGCGCGGATCGGCTCGTCCGTCATCTGGCCGATGAAGGCCCCCAGATGGCCGGCCAGCTTGATCCACGGGCCCATCACGGCGGCTTCCTCGGCCGTCACGTTCGGCATGTTCAGTGCGTTCTGCACGGCGCCGGACAGAAGATAGTCCGACATCTGCTCGGCCACCTGCAGCGCCACGTTCTCTTGCGCTTCGGTGGTCGAGGCGCCAAGATGCGGCGTGCAAACCACGTTCGGCATGTTGAACAGCGGGTTCTCCGTCGCCGGTTCCACTTCGAACACGTCCAGCGCCGCGCCGGCGACATGGCCAGAGCTCAGCGCATCGACCAGCGCCGCCTCGTCGATCAGGCCGCCACGGGCGCAGTTGATGATGCGCACGCCTTTCTTCGTCTTGGCCAGCGCCTCGCGCGACAGGATGTTGCGGGTCTTGTCGGTCAGCGGCACGTGCAGGGTGATGAAATCCGCGCGGTGCAGAAGGTCGTCCAGTTCCACCTTGGTGACGCCCAACTGTTTTGCGCGCTCATCCGAAAGGAAGGGGTCATAGGCGATGACCTTCATCTTCAGCCCGACCGCGCGGTCGCAGACGATGCCGCCGATATTGCCCGCTCCGATCACGCCAAGGGTCTTGTTGAAGAGTTCGACCCCCATGAACTTGGACTTTTCCCACTTTCCGGCATGGGTCGAGGCATTGGCTTCCGGGATCTGCCGGGCCACTGCGAACATCATCGCGATGGCATGTTCGGCGGTGGTGATCGAGTTGCCGAAAGGCGTGTTCATGACGATGACGCCGCGCTTTGAAGCCGCCGGGATGTCCACGTTGTCCACGCCGATTCCGGCACGACCGACAACCTTAAGGCGGTCGGCACCGGCAAGAAGCTTTTCGGTGACCTTGGTGGCCGACCGGATGGCCAGGCCGTCGTACTGGCCGATGATCTCGGCCAGCTTTTCCTTGTCCTTGCCCAGCTTGGGCATGTAGTCAACTTCGATCCCGCGGTCGCGGAAGATCTGGACGGCAGTTTCGGAAAGTTCGTCAGAGACGAGCACACGGGGGGCCATGATCGGTCCTTTTCGTTCGATGCGTGCAAGCACGCCAATGAGATTGGAGGTTCGGGGGCGCGTTTCCGCCCCCAGGACGGTCAGGCCGCCTTGGCGATTTCCGCGATCTCGGCCTCGAAGGCATGGGCCAACCACGGCATCAGCGCGGCAACATCAGACGTCTCGACCGTCGAGCCGCACCAGATGCGCAGTCCGGGCGGCGCGTCGCGATAGGCGCCCACGTCCAGCGCAACGCCGGCCTTTTCCAGTCGCTTGGCAACGGCCTTGGCGAAGGCCGCGCCATCGGTAATCCGAGGATCGCTGAACTTCAGACAGACCGAGGTGGTGGAAGCCGTGGCGGGGTCTTCCGCCAGGTTGGCGATCCAGGAATTCGCCGCGCAGAAGTCCCAGACAACCTTCGCATTGGCCTCGGCCCGAGCGACCAGGCCCTTCAGCCCGCCCACCGACTTCGCCCATTTCAGGCTGACGAGGTAATCTTCGACCGCCAGCATCGAGGGCGTGTTGATTGTCTCGCCGACGAAGATCCCTTCGATCAGCTTGCCCTTGCTCGTCAGCCGGAAAATCTTCGGCAGCGGCCAGGCAGGGGTATAGGTCTCAAGCCGTTCCACCGCGCGGGGCGACAGGATCAGCATCCCGTGCGCGCCCTCGCCGCCCAGCACTTTCTGCCAGGAGAAGGTCACCACATCCAGCTTGTCCCAGGGCAGATCCATCGCGAAGGCGGCCGAGGTGGCGTCGCAGATCGTCAGGCCGGCACGATTGGCAGGGATCGCATCGCCATTCGGAACGCGAACACCCGAGGTCGTGCCGTTCCAGGTGAACACGACATCCTTGTCGAAATCCACGGTGGCCAGGTCAACGATCCGGCCGTAGTCGGCCTTCTTCACCACGGCATCCAGCTTGAGCTGTTTCACCACATCGGTGACCCACCCTTCGCCAAAGCTTTCCCAGGCCAGCATTTCCACTGGACGGGCACCCAGAAGCGACCACATCGCCATTTCCACGGCGCCCGTGTCCGACCCCGGCACGATGCCGATGCGATAGTCGGCCGGCACGCCCAGGATCTCGCGCGTCAAGTCGATCGCTTCGGCAAGCTTCGATTTCCCGACAGCTGCGCGGTGCGACCGGCCCAAGGGCGCGTCGGCAAGCATGTCCAGGGAATAGCCGGGGATCTTGGCGCAAGGGCCAGAAGAGAAGCGCGGATTAGCCGGGCGCGCAGCCGGGGCGGTCAGGTCAGCCATGGTATCCTTCCAGATAATCGCCCCCCGTTGGGGAGGGGTGTCCCGCCGCCGGAGATACGGGGCCGCCTTCACTGGCGCAAGCCGGAAAATCGTCGTAAAGCGGCACCCGCGGCCGTGAAAGCGACCCCTCCGTCCACTATCGGAAACTTTGCCTTGCCCATGTTCGTCGCCACGATCCTGACCGACCCCGCCCGACCACGCCTTGATCGCGTCACCGTGGAATCGCTGCGCAATGCCTGGGGCGGCGGCGATGCCCGCTGGCTGGACCCAGGCGTGGCAGCTGAATTCGATCTGGCCGAGATCCCGGGGAACCGGTGGTCGGTCTGGGCCGATCTGCAGGCGATGGGGCTGGACATGGCCGTGCAGCCGGCCGAGGGGCGGAAGAAGCGCCTGCTGATCGCCGACATGGATTCGACGATGATCCAGCAGGAATGCATCGACGAACTGGCCGACGAGGCCGGCGTGGGCGCCTATGTTGCCGGCATCACGGCCCGGGCCATGAATGGCGAACTCGATTTTGAAGCCGCGCTGAAGGAACGGGTGGCCCTGCTGCGCGACCTGCCCGCCGCGACCATCGACCGCGTACTGAACGACCGCATCACCCTGATGCCGGGCGGGCCAGAGCTTCTGGCGACAATGAAAACCAATGGCGCCTACACCCTTCTGGTCTCGGGCGGGTTCACCGCCTTTACCTCTGCCATCGCCGCACGGCTCGGTTTCGACGAGAACCGTGCCAACACGCTGCTTGCGCAGGACGGCAAGCTGACCGGCGAGGTGGCAATGCCCATCCTTGGCAAGGCGGCGAAGCTTCAGGCGCTGGAAGAGGTGACCACGCGCCTGGGGATCACGCCGGACGACGCCATCGCCGTGGGCGACGGCGCGAACGATCTTGCCATGCTGAAACGTGCCGGCGCCGGGGTGGCACTCCACGCAAAGCCGGTGGTCTCCGCCGAGTGCCAGTTGCGGGTGAACCACGGCGACCTGACGGCGCTTCTGTACCTCCAGGGCTATTCCCGCGACGAGTTCGCCGCATGATCATCCGCCCTGCCACGCCCGACGATGCCGCCGCGATGACGGAACTGCAGAACGAGATCATCGCCATCGGCGGCACCACCGCCTACCAGAAACCGCGCCGCGTCGAAGACATCCTGGAAGACTACATCACCAGCGATGATGTGGTCTGCACCCACGTCGCCCTTGACGATCTCGGCGGTCTGATCGGGTTCCAGACCCTCGGCTGGTGGAAAGGCGATTGCCACATCGGCACGTTTGTTGCGCCGCGCCGGCAACGCAGCGGTGCCGGGGCCGACCTTTTCGTTGCGACCTGCGCTGCCGCGCGCACCCAAGATGTTCGCGTCATCACGGCTACCATCCGCGCCGACAACGTGCCCGGACTCGGGTACTACGCGCGGCGCGGATTCGTCCCTCACACCGAAGATCGAGGCTGGGCGCTTGACGACGGGCGGGTTGTCGGGCGCGTGACCTGGAAATTCGACCTCTGACATGCTGGAACTCGCGCCGCACCTGGTCGCCCTACTTGTGCTGGCGGCCTTCATCGCCGGCTTCGTGGACGCCATCGCCGGGGGCGGCGGTCTGATCACCGTCCCCGCGCTCCTTCTGACCGGGCTGGACCCGGTGACAGCCCTTGCCACCAACAAGCTGCAGGGTTCCTTCGGCTCTGGCACCGCGACGCTCGCCTATGCCCGCGCAGGCATGGTGGACCTTCCGTCGCAAGCACCCGGCATCGCCGTCGCGCTGGTTTTCGGCGCCGCCGGGGCGCTTCTGGCCCATCTGGTGCCGGTCGAAGGGCTCAGGATCGCCATGCCAGTGATCCTTGTGGCAGTCGCTCTGTTCTTCGCCTTCAAGCCCGGTCTGACCGACGCCGACCGGACCGAGCGGCTGAAACCCGCCGCCTTTTCCGCCCTGATCGTCCCGCCGATCGCGCTGTACGATGGCCTGTTCGGTCCCGGTACCGGCAGTTTCTTCATGCTGGGCTTCGTGATGCTGGCCGGATACGGCGTCACGAAGGCCACCGCTCACACCAAGGCGCTGAACTTCGCATCCAACCTTGGCAGCCTTGCGATCTTTGCCTTCGCCGGCGCGATCCTGGTCAAGACCGGCCTTCTCATGGCGCTGGCGCAGACGGCGGGCGCCGCACTTGGTGCCCGCATGGCGCTGAACCGCGGCGCCCGACTGATCAAGCCCCTTCTGGTCGTCACCTCTTCCGCGATGGCGGCGCGACTACTGTGGCAGGTGTTGGGCTGAACAAGACCCGCAGCTATGACGGCCTTTGCAGCGCCGTCGCCATGTTCACCGTCGGATCCTGCCCGGTACGGTCGCGGACGCAGTTCACATAGACGGTTTCCGGGTCAAGCCGCGGCCAGGTCGGGCCGCCGAAGGTCATGCCGATGCCCGCGCCCGCGCTGTTCCAGCCGCCCGTGCCGACTCCGATGCCGACCGTACCCCCGCCGATGCCGATGGCCGCGTTCCCGGTCGAGGCTCCGACCGCAACCGAATTGCCCCCGCCGCCAGTTGCCGCGTTTCGGGCGCATTGGCTTTCGGCCTCTTGCAAGGTGACAGGAACACAGGCCGGCAGCAGCAAGGCAAGGATCATGGCGCGGCGCATGGGCAAACTCCGGCAGCTGTGATCGGATTGTGCGACCGCAGTGGCCTCGGAGTCCAGATGCAGCAAGGATCGGCGTGACGGCGCCAGCTTGGGATGGTAGGGCCAAGATCATGGACAGTCTTCCCACCAAAGAGCAGATCCTCGACTGGATCCGAGAGAACCCCACGCTTTCCGCGAAACGCGACCTTGCGCGCGCCTTTGGCATCAAGGGCAGCGCCGCTCGGGTTGAACTGAAACGGATGCTGCGCGAGCTGGAGGACGACGGCGCCTTGGAGCGCAAGCGCCACACCTATCGCGGCGCCGGTACCCTGCCGCCGGTCACGCTCCTTAAGGTGCTGGCGCCCGACGATCAGGGCGACATCTTCGCCGAGCCGATGGAATGGACAGAGGACGCTTCGCCGCCCCGCATCCAGATCGTACAGCAGAAGGGCGACCCCGCGCTTGGCGAGGGCGACCGTATCCTTGCCCGGCTGACGAAGGTCGAGGAAGAAGACTGCGACTATGCCGCCCGGCTGATCCGCCGCCTTGGCTCCAACCCGCTCAAGGTGCTGGGCGTCTTCCGCAAGGGGGCCGAGGGCGGGCGGATCGTGCCCATCGACAAGGGTGCCGACAAGGAATGGCGCGTGCCGGCCGATGGCATGGGCGGCGCCAAGGACGGCGAACTCGTCGAGGCCGAACAGGTCGGTCCAAAGCGGCTTGGCCTGCCGCAGGCGCGTATCGTCTCGCGTCTGGGCGATCCGGGCTCGCCCAAGGCGGTCAGCCTGATTGCCATCCACCAGCACGGCATCCCCGACCGCTTCCCTGATGCCGCCGTGGCCGAAGCCGATGCCGCCCGTCCCGTGGTGCTTGGCGACCGCGAGGATCTGCGCGGCGTGCCGCTGGTCACCATAGACCCTGCCGATGCGCGCGACCGCGACGATGCCGTCCACGCCCATGCCGACGACGAGACAAACCCAGGTGGCTGGGTGATCTGGGTCGCCATCGCCGATGTGGCCCACTACGTCACGCCCGGCTCGGCGCTGGACCGCGAGGCGCGCAAGCGGGGCAATTCCACCTATTTCCCCGACCGGGTGGTTCCGATGCTGCCCGACACGCTGTCGGGCGACCTATGTTCGCTGCAAGAGGGCGTGGACAGGGCCTGCCTTGCCGTGCGGATGCGGATCGACGTGCAGGGCAACAAGATCAGCCACCGTTTCACGCGCGGACTGATGCGGTCCGTTGCCTCGCTGGAATATGCTCAGGTGCAGGCGGCAGTGGAGGGCCGGGCGGATGCCGCGACAGCGCCCTTGGTCGAGGATATCCTGAAGCCGCTCTACGGCGCCTACGAGGCGCTGGCAGCCGCGCGCAAGCGGCGTGAACCCCTGGACCTCGACCTGCCGGAACGTCGGATTGTGCTGTCTGACGAGGGCAAGGTTCTGTCGGTCGCCTTCAAGGAACGGCTCGAGGCGCATAAGCTGATCGAGGAATTCATGGTGCTGGCGAATGTCGCCGCCGCCGAGGAGCTGATCCGGCTGAAGCGACCGCTGCTGTTCCGCGTCCACGAAGAGCCATCGCCCGAGAAACTGGATGCGCTGCGCGAGGTGGCAGAGGCGTCGGGCTTCACCCTTGCCAAGGGCCAGGTGCTGAAGACCGGTCACCTGAACCGGCTTCTGGCGCAGGCCGAGGGGTCGGATTTCGACGAGCTTCTGAACATCTCGACCCTGCGGTCCATGCCGCAAGCCTATTATGCGCCCGAGAACCTGGGGCACTTCGGGCTGGCGCTGCGGAACTATGCCCACTTTACCTCGCCCATCCGGCGCTACTCTGACCTGATCGTCCACCGGGCGCTGATTTCGGCGCATGGCTGGGGCACGGACGGGCTGTCGGCCTTCGACATCGAGGAACTGAGCGAGACGGCCAAGCTGATCTCGGATGCCGAGCGGCGGTCGATGGCCGCCGAGCGCGACACGACGGACCGCTACCTGGCGGCCTATCTGAGCGACCGGGTGGGGGCCACCTTCACGGGCCGCATCTCGGGGGTGCAGCGGTTCGGGCTGTTCGTGAAGCTGGACGAAACCGGGGCAGACGGGCTGGTGCCGATCCGCGAGGTCGGGCGGGAGTTCTTCCACTATGACCCCGACAGCCAGACGCTCATGGGGTCGCAGACCGGGCTGACGCTTGGCGTGGGACAGCGGGTCACGGTGCGGCTGACCGAGGCGGTGCCGGTCACTGGCGGGCTGGTGCTGGAACTGCTGGAGATCGAGGACCGCGGGCTGCCGGGTGGCCGCCCTGCGCGGCGGGGCAAGCCTGCGCGCCGGGTACCGGCGCAGCGGCGGGTGGTGCGGCGGCGGCGCTGAGTTTCCTTTGACGCCGGGCGGGCGGCGTGATTCAAACGGGGCATGACCGACAGCCGCCTTCCCTATGCCCTCGTCGCCGCGCTGATCCTGTCGCAGGGCGTGATCCTGTGGTGGTGGGGGCATCCGCTGATCTGCACCTGCGGGTATGTGAAGCTCTGGCATGGGGTGACCTATTCGTCGGAGAACAGCCAGCATCTGACCGACTGGTACACGCCCAGCCACATCATCCACGGGATCCTGTTCTATGCCGGGCTGTGGCTGGTGGCGCGGCGGGTGGACTGGCGGTGGCGGCTGGTGCTGGCGGTGGTGATCGAGGCCGCATGGGAGCTGCTGGAGAACACCGACTGGGTGATCAACCGGTACCGGGAGGTCACCATCTCGCTGGACTACTATGGGGACTCGGTCATCAACTCGGTGTTCGACACCCTGGCGATGATCCTGGGGTTCCTGCTGGCGCGGGTGGCGCCGGTCTGGGTCTCGGTGGCGGTGGTCGTGGGGTTCGAGGTGCTGACCACGGCCCTGATCCGGGACGGGCTGGCCCTGAACGTGCTGATGCTTCTGTGGCCGCTGCAGGCGGTGCTGGACTGGCAGGCGGCGGGTTAATGGAGGGCGCCCGAGCTCGGACGCTTGCTGCGCCCAAGTGAAATCAATGACTTGCCCGGCCGGATTAACTTGGACTTAACTTCTGTCCGAGGTCCGCGCCGGGGAAGGGATGCGAGAAGGCAGGGCTTTTCCGAATCCGCATGCCATTGTATGCGAGTGTATGCGAAAGACGCTGGCTCAGATCTACGAGGAGCGGGTGGCGGCAGGCGTCCTGCGGCCCGATCCCGCACAGCACGCGGTGCTGGAGCATCTGGAGGCCCTGCGCGACTGGCTGGACACCCAGGCGATGCGGCGGCGGAGCCTGCTGGGCGGGCTGTTCGTGCGGCATCCGACGCCGCCCAAGGGGCTTTACCTGTGGGGCGGGGTCGGGCGCGGCAAGTCGATGCTGATGGACCTGTTCACCGAAAGCGTGGAGCACGCCCCGAAGCGGCGGGTGCATTTCCATGCCTTCATGCAGGAAATCCACAAGGGGATGCACGAGGCGCGCAAGGCCGGGGTCGAGGATGCGCTGGCGCCGGTGGCCGACAAGGTGATCCGCGAGGTGCGGCTGCTGGCCTTTGACGAGATGCAGATCACTGACATCACCGACGCGATGATTGTCGGGCGGCTGTTCGAGAAGCTGTTCGCGGCGGGAATCGTGATTGTCACCACGTCGAACCGGGTGCCGGAGGATCTGTACAAGGACGGGCTGAACCGGGCGCTGTTCCTGCCCTTCATCGACATGATCCGCGAGAAGATGGAAGTGGTCGAGCTGGAAAGCCCGACCGATTACCGCCAGCATCGGCTGGAAGGGGCGCAGGTCTATTTCCACCCCGCGCGGGGGTCACGCGAGCGCATCGATGCAATCTGGTCGGATCTGACCGGCGCGGCGCCGGGGGCGGCGCTGAAGCTGCCGGTGAACGGCCGCGAGGTGGAATTGCCGCGTTTTGCCAATGGCGTAGGGCGGGCGAGTTTCTGGGACCTTTGCGCCAGGCCCCTTGGGCCCGCGGATTTTCTGGCGATTGCCGGGGCCTGCCGGGTGCTGATTCTGGAAGACATCCCGCAACTGTCGATGTCGAACTACAACGAGGCGAAGCGCTTCGTCACCCTGATCGACGCGCTGTATGAGGCGAAGGTGCGGCTGATCTGCTCGGCGGCGGAAGCCCCGGAACGGCTGTACATCGAGGGCGAGGGCGCCTTCGAATTCGAACGCACGGCAAGCCGGTTGCGCGAGATGCAGAGCGCCGGCTGGGGGCAGGGGTGATGGTGTGCGATGGGCCGGATTGCCCATCCTGCGGGAGGTAACTGTGCGGGTTGCCCGCCTCCCCGACCCTCCTCACAAGGGGGAGGGAGGGCGTGAGGGATTGGCCGTTGGTCTTGATTCAGCCGCCGCTGCCGAAGTCTGGAACGGTGTTCCGGGTGTCGCCTTTTCGGCCGCAGATGAACATGAACAGCGTCGCGGCGGCGCCTAGAAATCGAGATCGGCGTAATGCGCGGGCGGCGGGAAGCCGGGGATCTGGTCTTGCAGGAGGGTGCGGAAGGAGGGGCGCGACTTGATCTTGGCGTACCAGTCCTTGACCGTGGCGTTGCGGTTCCAGTCCACGTCCGAGATGTAATCGAGGCAGGACAGATGCGCGGCGGCGGTGAAATCGGCGAGCGTCATGGCGTCACCGGCAAGCCAGCGACGCTGGTCCAGAAGCCAGCCCATATAGTCGAGGTGGTACTTGATGCGGGTGGCGCCGGCCTTGACGTTCTTTGAATCCGGGTAGCCGAGGCCCATGATCTTCTTGTTCACGCGCTCGTACAGAAGCTTGGACGTGACTTCCTCGTGGAACTTGTCGTCGAACCAGGCGCAGAGCCTGCGCACCTCGTACCGGCCCTCGGGGTCGCGCGGCATGAGGGCGGGGGCGGCGTTGGTTTCATCCAGGTATTCGCAGATCGCCTGGCTTTCCGACATGACGCGGGTGTCCATGCGCAGGACGGGCACCTTGCCGGCGGGATTGCGGCGCAGGAAATCGGGCGACTGTTCCCAGTAGCGTTCCTCGATCAGTTCGGCCTCGAGCCGCTTTTCCTTCAGCGTCAGGCGGACCTTGCGGCAGAAGGGAGAGAGCGGAAAATGGTAGAGTCTGATCATCGGACCTGCGGTTCTGAATACATCTGCATCCTCTTGCCGCGCCGGGAGGCAGAATTCAACTGCGCAGGGGGAAATCAGCCTTCGAAGCAGGCGGCGCGACCGTCCTGGCGGATGGTTTCGGCCCCGTCGGCGATCTGCCGGGCGCGTTTGCGGGTGAAGGGGCCGGGCTTGGCCGGGTTGCGGTTCTTTGGGTCGGGCAGGACGGCGGCGAGAAGGGCGGACTGGGCGGCGGTGAGGTTGGCGGCGTCGGTATCGAAATAGTGCCGGGCCGCGGCCTGCACGCCGAAGATGCCTTCGCCGAATTCGGCCACGTTGAGATAGATTTCCAGGATGCGGCGCTTGGACCAGACCAGCTCGACCCCCGGGGTGAGCCCGGCCTCGATCGCCTTGCGCAGCCAGCTGCGGCCTTGCCAGAGGAAGACGTTCTTCACGACCTGCTGGGTGATGGTAGATGCGCCGCGACCGGCGCCGTCATCCATCGCGGCGCGGATGGCCGCCATGTCGAAGCCCCAGTGCAGGCAGAAATTCGCGTCTTCCGCCGCGACGGCGGAGCGGGCCATGACCGGGGCGATCTGGTCGAAGGGGACCCATTCCTGATCTATCCCGCCGAGGCGGGCGGATTCGGAGACCTGGTAGAGGTTGGTGGGCGGATTGACCACGCTGTACAGCAGGATGAGCGCGAGGGCTGCGGCGGCGAGGCCGAGGAAGGCCCGGGCCGTCCAGCGCAGGAGTCGGCGGCGCAGGCGTGGCGGGGCCGGCGGCGGCGGGGCATCGGCCGCGGCTTTGCGGGCGCGCGGCTTGCGCGGTTTGGAAGGGTCCCTGGCGGCCATGGGGTGAGCATAAGCGGTGTCGGACGGCTGGCGTCAAGGGTGGTGGCACGCGGGGGTGCCCAGATTTTGCCACAATCCTGAATAGTCTGGCTTGGCGCAATTCTTGCGCGTGTGATGAGTCGCCGTGGTAAAGGTTTGTACCGATGCTTTCCTATTCCAGCTTTGATGAATTCCTGGCCGACGGCATTGGCGCCGAAGTGACCGAGGTGATGATTGGCGGGGTGATTTACCGCCAGCGCACGAGCCAACCCCTGCACGAGGATTTCCGGCACCAGGATGCCGAGGGCGACTGGTGGTCGCCGGATTATTTTGTGGTGGTGGCGGCGGGCCAATCCAACATGGTGGGTGCGGGATCTGGCGGGGATCAGGCGGTCGACGGGAATGTGATGGTCTACAATCCCGAAACGGGAATGATCGAGGCCTGGGATTACCCGAATATCCGCAACAACCTGTATATCCCCTTTGCCAATGACATCGCGCAAAGCCTGGGGCGGCCGGTTCTGGTGATTGCCGGGCCGGTGAGCGGATCGCGGATCGACAGCTGGCTGGAGACCGGATCGGGGGTCAACTGGGTTGCGCTGGATGCCGATGTGCGGGCGGCGCTGGCGCTGGCCGGGCAGGATCATGTGGACAGTTTCCTGTGGCACCAGGGCGAAAGCGATTACCCTCTGGCGCCGGCGACCTATGCCGCGCTGATGACGGCCTTCATCGCGCAGGTGCGGGGGGCGGATTGGGCCGGGGATGCGATGGCGGTGCTGGTGGGCGAGCTGTCGCGCGAGGGAGTGAATTCGGCGCAGAACACTGCGTTGCAGATTCTGGAACAGTCGATGTCCGGCGATGCGCTTCTGCGTTTCGTCTCGTCGGTCGGGCTGAATGCCTTTGACACGGTGGGCGTGCATTTCGACGGCGAGGCGCTGGTGGAATTCGGCCACCGCTTCTTTGCCGCGCTGATGGCCATTCTGGAGGAAACCCCGGCGGCGCCGAACAGCGCGCCCTATCTGGACGTGAAGCCTGGCGCGCCGGTTTCGCTGGTGGTGCATGAGGGCGAGGAGCTGCACCTTTCGGCGGATCTGTTCTTTTCGGATGCCGAGGGCGATGCGCTTTGGCTTTATGGCGCCTTGGGCAAGCGGGCGCCGTATTTCCTGGACAATGAAGGCGGCGACCTGGTGATCAGGCCGGGCTTCGATGCGACCGGGACGCATACCCTTTATGTCTATGCCAGCGACGGGCAGCTGGACGGGCCGCGCTGGACGCTGACGCTGACGGTGCTGGAGGCGCTGCCGGGCGCGACCATCGGGACGAATACCTTTGGCCGGCTCCTGTCGTCCTGGGCCACGGCCGAGGATGCGATGGCGGCCATCACCGCCTCGCGCGGGCTGGACATCCTGTCGGCGGGGGCGATGCCGTCGGGCCATGCGCTGGACGTCACGGCGGACAACCTGACCATCCGGGGCGGTGCGGGGGTCTTTGGCGAGCTGGTGCTGGCGCCTGCCGTGCTGCGGGTGACTCTGGCGGGCGAGGCGGCCTTTGGTGTTACGGGCAACGACCTGGCGAACTTGCTGACCGGCAATGCCGGCGCCAATGTGATGGAGGGGGGGCGCGGGGCCGACCGCCTGTATGGCGGCGGGGCGGCCGATGTGCTGCGCGGGGGCGAGGACAAGGACCAGCTCTACGGCGGCGATGGCGACGACCTGCTGCAGGGCGGGGCGAGCGACGACAAGCTGGTGGGCGATGCGGGCGACGACCGGCTGGAGGGCGGCACGGGGCGGGACCAGTACTATGGCGGCGCGGGCGCGGATGTCTTCGTCTTTGCGGCCGGCAACAGCTATTGCGGCATCCAGGATTTCGTGGCCGCGGAGGACCGGATCGAGTTGTCCGGCTGGGCCGGCATCGATTCCGCGGCGGAGTTCCTGGCCGCGTCCAAGGTGCAAAGCTTTGTCACGAGCCAGACTTATGGCGTGCGCCTGACCATCGGGACCGACCAGGTCGTGATCTATCACGCGTCGCTGGCGGACCTGAACGACAGCACGATGATCTTTGTCTGACGGCACGAAACGGAACGGGCGGGCCGAAGCCCGCCCGCCCGATAGTGCGGTTCAGTCTCAGGCGGCCGGCGGGGCCGGGGGCTGGATGGCGGCTTCCAGCGCCTTTTCCTGGGCTTCGGACAGCGAGGTCTGAATCACGCGGCCCTTGCCAAGGAAGCCGGACATGCGTTCGAGCACCTTGTCGGCGGTCATCTTGCGGATGAGCACGGCCAGGGCGGAACCGCCCTTGTCGAGCGACTGGCCGACTTCCTTGAGGAACTTGTCCTCGATGCCGATGTCGGTGAGTGCGCCCGAGATGGCGCCCGCGCCGGCGCCGATGGCGGCACCCAGAATCGGGTTGAGGAAGATCAGCCCGACGAGGCCGCCCCAGAGCGTGCCCGAGACGGCGCCCGCGCCAGTGAGGTTGATCGGCTGGTGCAGGCGAACCGCCCCATCCTCGCTGCGGGTGATGACGACCGCATCTTCCATCTCGATGAGGTATTCCTTCTGGAGCTTCATCAGCTCGGCGCGGGCCTCGAATGCGGTGGCTTCATCGGGGAAAGCAATGATGACGAGATCGGACATGGGTCCTCCAATACGGGAATCGGCCGAATGGCCTTTGGCGCGTCCGGGCGGGATTGAGCCGGCAGGAGCCGCGCCGGTCAAGCTCAATCGGCCCGCAGCGCGGGACCTTCGGGCCCGGTTTCCTTCACAAGTCTTCACTGTTTCCTGATCGGCGGCTCAAGGCTGACAATTCGGTGGCGCATCTTCGGCAGAATTGGGGCAGTATGCCGCGAGTTTGACACAATCCCGACAGTACCGGTGCGAGTTGAGTATGGCCGACTTTGCGACATTTGAGGATTTCCTGGCGAGCGGACTTGCGAGCGGCCTGACCGAAGTCTCGATCGGCGGGGTGATCTACAAGCAGCGCGACGCGGCGCCGCTGCACGAGGATTTTCGCTATCAGGACAGCGACGGTGCCTGGTGGTCCCCGGACTATTACGTGGTGGTTGCCGGCGGCCAGTCGAACATGGTCGGAGGTGCGGGCGGGGCCGAGCAGGTGCTGGACCCGAACGTGATGATGTACGACCCGGCCAGCGGGACCATCGTGCCTTCGTACTATGCCAATTCGCGCAACAACCTTTACCTGCCCTATGCCAACGAGTTGGCCGAGACCCTGGGGCGGCCGGTGCTGGTGGTGGCTGCGCCGGTCAGCGGATCGCGCATAGACACCTGGCTGGAAAGCGGGTCGGGCACCAACTGGGACACCCTGGATGCCCGCGTGCAGGCGGCTTTGGCCCTGGTGGGGCAGGATCACGCGGACAACTTCCTGTGGTTGCAGGGCGAAAGCGATTTTCCGATCAGGCCCGCGGATTTCGTGGCCCTGCTGACCGAGTTCATCGGACAGGTGCGCAATGCCTCCTGGGCCGGCGACGCGATGGCGATGCTGATCGGCGAGCTTTCGCGCGAGGGCGTGCATGCGACGCAGAACCAGGCCATGCAGATCCTGGAACTGGCGATGCGGGACGATCCGCTCTTGCGCTTCGTCTCTTCGACCGGGCTCACCTCGGACGACCTGAATGGCGTGCATTTCAACGGCCAGTCGCTGGTGGACTACGGGCACCGTTTCTTTGAGGAGATGATGGAGATCCTGTCCGGCACCCCGGATGCCGGGATCGGCAACACGGCTCCTTTCGTCCAGGTTCAGGCGGGCGCGCCGCTGATGCTGACGGTTTCTGAAGGGCAGGAGCTTCGGCTTTCGCCGGATCTGTACTTTGCCGATGCCGAGGGCGACTCGCTGTGGCTGTACGGGTCGCAGACGCGCCGGTCGGTGTATTTTCTGGACAATGACGACGGCGACCTCGTGATCCGGCCGCTGTTCAACGCGGCGGGAGTCTATACGCTGCGGCTTTATGCGAGCGATGGCGAGCTGGACAGCCAGACCTTCAACATCACCGTCACCGTGACCGACGCGACGCCGCTGGCCACGGTGAACGACCGCGGGTTCACGAAGGAATACTATGGAGCGGCGGATGCCGAGCAGGCGCTGCACCTGATTGCCAAGTCGCGCGGGGTGGACATCCTTTCGCAGGCGGCCATGCCGGAGGACGGGCGGCTGGATGTGGATCAGGACAACCTGACGATCCGCGGCGGGGCAGACATCCAGGGCGTGCTGGAGCTTTCGGACGTGGCGCGGCGGGTGACGCTGGCAGGCAGCGCGGCCTTTGACGTGGAGACCAGCGACAAGTCCACCACGGTCTATGGCAACGCGGCGGGCACTGCGGTTACAGGTGGCAACGGGGCGGACAGGTTCTATGGCTATGCCGGGAACGACACGCTGAACGGCGGCGCGGCGGCCGACTATCTGTTCGGCGGGGACGGTGCTGACGACCTGTCGGGCGAGCGGGGCGATGACCGGCTGTACGGTGAAGCGGGCGATGACCTGCTGGCCGGGGGGACCGGCAAGAACCAGTATTGGGGCGGCACGGGCGCGGATGTCTTCGTCTTCTCGGACGGCGAGACGATGTGCCTGGTCCAGGATTTCTCGGCGACAGAGGATCACATCCTGGTGGTGGGCCGGTCGGGGATCACGGATTACGCCAGCTTCCTGGCGGAAGCGTCGGTGCTGAGCTTCACGACATCGCAGGTGCATGGCGTGCGGTTCACGATCGACGGCGAACAGCTGCAGCTGTTCGGCGTGACGATGGCCGACCTGACGGCGGACCGGTTCCTGTTCGGGTGAGCCTGCGGCAGCGTTCGCTGCGCCAAGGCGGGATTCAGCATCCCGGTGGCAAGGTCCGCGCCTGAAGCCGTGCTGGCCGAAGGAGAGGACCCGATGCCCGATCAGACCCCGCGTCTGGAACTGCCGCTGATGATGGCGTCCCAGGCGCAGAAGCATGTTACCCACAACGAGGCCATCGACCGGCTGGACGGTCTGGTGCACCTGGCGGTGCAGGCGTTCAACCTGAACGATCCGCCGCTTGCCCCCGAGGAAGGCGCGACCTGGGGGGTGGGGCCGGTGCCGACGGGCGGGTGGGTCGGACGCGCGGGCAAGCTGGCGCGGTGGCGCAACAACGGCTGGGACTTCGTGACGCCGCGCGACGGCTGGATCGCCTGGGACCTGGGGGCCGGGCGGGCTCTGGTCTGCCTGGCGGGGGTCTTCACCGAGATGCCGGCGAACCTGCCGGCCTTCCTGCAGGGGCAGGCGGGGGTGGGGGTGAACGCCACGGCGGATGCGGCGAATCGGCTGGCGGTGTCATCGGCCGCAACGCTGTTGTCGCATGAGGGGCAGGGGCACCAGGTGAAGGTGAACAAGGCCACGGCGGCGGACACGGCAAGCCTGCTGTTTCAGACGGGCTTTTCGGGCCGGGCCGAGATGGGGCTGGCCGGGAACGACAGTTTTTCCGTGAAGGTCTCGGCGAATGGCACGGCCTTCGTGACGGCGCTGGAGGCGCCGGCATCGGGCCGGGTGATGCTGCCGGTGGGGCTTGGGCTGGGGCCGTTGGCGGGCGACCCGGCGGGGCCGGCGGAGGGCTGGCTGTGGTACAATCAGGCGGCCGGGCAGGTGCGCGTGCGCGCCGGCGGTGCCTCTGTCGCCGTGGGTGGGGCGCAGGTGCCGATTCTGGTGCCGCCCTCGGGCGAGCATGTGCTGACCACGATTGGCGGCGGCACCACGACCGGGACGCTGGTTGGCGGCGCGGGGCGGATGGACCTTTTTCCGTACACGCCGCGGGCCGATCTGACCATTGACCAGATGGTGGTGAACGTGACGACGGCTGTCGCCTCGGCGCTTGGCAAGCTGGTGGTTTACCAGTCCGATGCGGCCGGGCGGCCGGATGTGAAGCTGGCCGAGACGGGAGATCTGGATTTCGGCACGACGGGCCTTAAGGCCGCGTCGGTTCCGATGACGCTTTGGGGCGGGACAACCTACTGGATCGGTCTGCGGCATTCGTCGACGGCGACCGTCTCGGCCTGGGCGGCGGCGGCCACGCCGGACATCAATGGCGGAAGCCCGGTCACGACCGCGCGGAAAGTCCTGCGCCGGGTGCTGGCCTACGGGACGCCGGCACCGGCAAACTGGGGATTCCTGTCGTCGGAGATCACCTCGGCGACTGCCACCGCAGTCTGGCTGCGCATGGCCTGAGCCCAAAGAAAAACCCCGCCCGGAGGGGCGGGGTTCGCGGTTCATGTCGCGGGCGAGGGCGGTCAGACGAACTTCTTGCCCTTCACGCCGGCCCAGAGCTTCTTGTTGGTGAGGTAGAGCAGGGTGCCGAGGATCGCCAGGAAGAACACGGCAACGAAGCCGGCCTGCTTGCGCGCCATCATCTTCGGCTCGGCCGCCCACATCAGGAAGGCCGACACGTCCATCGACATCTGATCGACCGTCGCCGGCGTGCCGTCGGCATAGGTGACGATGTCGTCGGACAGGGGCGGAGGCATGGCGATCCAGCTGCCTTCGATGGTGGCGTGGCCGGCTTCGTCCTTGCACGAGTCCGGGATGCCGCCTTTGGCGAAGGCGGTGTTGTAGTACCCCGTGTCATAGCCTTCGGCGCAGGGCGGGTTCTCTTCATAGCTGGTCAGCAGGGCGTGGATGTATTCCGGCCCACCGATGCCCTTGAACAGCTGGTTGATGCCCGTGCCATAGGGGCCGTGGAAGGACGCCCGGGACTTGGCGACCAGGCTGAGGTCCGGGGCGCCAGCGGCATGGTTTGCCGGGAACTTGTCCATCGGAGCCAGAACGCGCAATTCGCCCGTGGCCGGGTCGATGAGATGCGGGTTCGAGGCTTCGTCATTGACCGGGAAGGCCGCCGCATAGGCGCGCACCTGGTCTTCCGGCAGTTCCGGGCCGCCGGGATCGGCAAGCGTACGGATCGGCACATACTTCAGCCCGTGGCAGGCCGCGCAGACTTCGGTGTAGACCTGAAGGCCGCGCTGCAACTGGAACTGGTCGAAGGTGCCGAAGGGGCCCTCGAACGAGAAGGCGACATCCTCGATGTGCACTTCGTTCTCGGCCACGGCCGCCCCGGAGGTCAGCGCCAGCGCCGACACCGCAGCAAGAGTGATGTTCCTGAACATCTTGGTCAGTTCCTTTCTCACTCGGCCGGATGGGCTTTGGGGCCATAGTGGGCGTTGAAGTCTTCCTCGATCGTTGCCGGTTGCGGCAGCGGCTTTTCGATCACGCCCAGAAGCGGCAGGATCACGAGGAAATAGGCGAACCAGTAGGTCGAGGCGATGAGCGAGATCCAGGTGTAGATCCCTTCTGCCGGCATGGCGCCGACCCACATCAGAACGACGAAGTCCACGACCAGAAGCCAGAACCACCACTTGAACATCGGCCGGTACTTGCCCGAGCGGACCGACGAGGTGTCCAGCCACGGCACGAGGGCCAGCGCCAGGATGGCGCCGAACATCGCCAGAACGCCGAAGAACTTGGCGTCGATGATGCCGAAGGACAGGAAGTTCACCAGCTGCACCACCCAGACGTCGCCGGTGAAGGCGCGCAGGATCGCGTAGAACGGCAGGAAGTACCATTCCGGCACGATGTGGGCAGGCGTCGAGAGCGGATTCGCCTCGATGTAGTTGTCGGGGTGGCCCAGGTAGTTGGGCATGAAGCCGACCACGGCGAAGAAGATCGCCAGGATCACGACAAGGGCGAAGAGGTCCTTGATGACGTAGTAGGGCCAGAACGGAACCGTATCCTTCTTGGCGTCTTCCTTCGACGTGCGGCGCACTTCGACCCCGGTGGGGTTGTTGTTGCCGGTGGTGTGGAAGGCCCAGATGTGCAGCACGACCAGCGCCGCGATCACGAAGGGAAGCAGGTAGTGCAGCGAGAAGAAGCGGTTCAGCGTGGCATTGTCCACCGCCGGCCCGCCAAGGAGCCAGGTCTGGATATCGGGGCCGACGCCGGGGATCGCGCCGAACAGGCCGGTGATCACCGTGGCGCCCCAGAAGGACATCTGGCCCCAGGGCAGAACGTAGCCCATGAAGGCGGTCGCCATCATCGCGAGGTAGATCAGCATGCCGATGATCCAGGTCACTTCGCGGGGCGCCTTGTAGCTGCCGTAGTAAAGGCCGCGGAAGATGTGGACATAGACGGCAAAGAAGAACAGCGAGGCGCCGTTGGCGTGCAGGTAACGCAGCATGAAGCCGCCGTTCACGTCACGCATGATGTGTTCGACGCTGGCAAAGGCCATGTCGACATGCGGCGTGTAGTGCATCACCAGGACAACGCCGGTTATGATCTGCAGCGCAAGGCAGAAGGCCAGGACGATGCCCCAGATCCACATCCAGTTGAGGTTCTTGGGCGTGGGGATCATCAGGGTGTCGTAAACGAGGCTGACGATCGGGAGGCGGACGTGAAGCCACTTCTCGAAGCCCGTCTTCGGTTCGTAATGGTCGTGCGGAATACCGGCCATCTGGGCTCTCCTCAGCCGAGCTTGAGCGTGGTTTCGTTGTCGAACATGGCGACGGGAACCTCGAGGTTCCGCGGCGCCGGTCCTTTGCGGATGCGGCCCGCCGTATCGTAGTGCGAGCCGTGGCAGGGGCAGAACCAGCCACCGAAATCGCCGGAGCCGTCGCCGATCGGGACGCAGCCGAGGTGGGTGCAGACGCCGACCATCACCAGCCACTCGCCGGTGTTGGTGCCATCCGGGCCGGGGAGCGTGCGGTTTTCGTCCGTCGCCTCGGCCGTGTTGGGCAGGTTCTTGTTTTCGGCCAGCTTGTCGACCAACTGGTCGAGCGAGACGGCGCGGGCGGCCTCGATCTCCTCGGGGGCGCGGCGGCGGATGAAGACGGGCTTGCCCAGCCATTTCACCGTGAGCTGCGTACCGACATCGACGCCGGAGACGTCGACATAGATCGACGAGAGCGCCTGGACATCGGCCGAGGGGTTCATCTGGTTGATCAGCGGCCAGGTTGCGGCCCCGACGGCAACCGCGCCGGCCCCTGCCGTTGCATAATAGAGGAAGTCGCGGCGGGTGCCTGCGGGTTCTTCTGCGTGGGACACGAATCCTCTCCCTTGCGCGGCCGCCTGTTCACGGCCGATGAGCCTTGGATCCCGAAAGCCGAGCTTCGGGACACCGACAGGCGGCTTTTAGGGGAGGCTTGGGCAGAGGTCCAGCGGACAAAGGCGCGCATCACCCCGGAAGGGCTGCGTTTCCTTGCTGCCGTTGCACCGCTGCCGCGTCCGGTCAGGCGCGCGGGGCGGTCGCGGCCAGCGAAGGGCGCAGCGAGGCGGCTTCGAACCAGGCGGCAAGGCGGGGGGCGGTGGCGGGCCAGTCGCGATGCGGCAGGCGGAAGGACAGGTAGCCAAGCGCCGCCGCGGCAGCGATCTGGGCCATGCCGAAGGGGGCTTGCGCCAGGTCGTCGGCGCGGTCTTCCAGGGCTGCGAGGCCGCGGGCGATCTTGGACCACTGGCCTTCGACCCAGGGGGCATAGCGCAGGTCTTCGGGGCGGATGCGGGATTCGTAGACGATGAGGACC
>Ga0209368_1000319_pt1 | contig 52788 bp, 48 predicted proteins | sample EBPBio242008_DNA_FD_185862 | JGI IMG/M metagenome (GOLD analysis project Ga0209368, IMG submission 185862) | Wastewater treatment Type I Accumulibacter community from EBPR Bioreactor in Madison, WI, USA - Reactor 1_4/24/2008_ DNA (SPAdes)... | ecosystem: Engineered > Bioreactor > EBPR >...
CACCGCTACGCGGGTCCCGGCCTTGCGCCGCCGCTCCAGGAAGCCTGCCTCTGCGAGGTCGCGGAGTGCACGGTTCACCGTCGCCCGCGCGCAGCCGAATTCCCGCGCGAGGTCCTCTTCGTTGGGGATGGTCGCGCCCGGTTGCCATTCCCGGGACCGGATGCGCCGAAGCGCCTCGTCGCGGATCGCCTCCCAGCCCTGGATCACAGCGCCGCTCCTAGCCGAGCCATCACAGCGCGGAAACGGGCAGCGATGGGCTCGTGCGCAATGTGGCGTCCGTCGCGGACGATCTGCCGCCCGGCCGACCAGAGCCGGTCCACCCGGCCCGAGTTTGTGAAGATGAACGTGTCAAGCACCGCGTCCCCCGTCCGGCCCGGCACGTCCTTCAGCGAGAGGGCGACAAGGTCACCCCAGTTCCCCCCCGCAATCGCCCCGGATGCCCGGCCCGCCGCCCGTGCCCCGCCCTGTACCGCTCCCTCCCACAGGACACGCCCCGTCGACCGATCCTCGGTCGCAAGAAGCGCGCGGCCGCGACGGGCAAGTCTTTGCGAATACTCCAGTGTCCGAAGCTCTTCCCGAAGCGAAACCAGAACGTTGCTGTCCGATCCTACACCAAAGGCTCCACCCGCCCCCAGATAGCGCAGCGCATCGAAGACACCGTCGCCGAGGTTCGCCTCGGTGATAGGGCAAAGCCCCGTCACCGCTCCGCTGGTGGCAAGATCCATCGTCTCTTGGGGCGCCATCTGGGTGGCATGGATCAGGCACCAGCGCGCATCGACCGGCATCCGGTGCATGAGCCATTCCACCGGCCGCCCACCGAGATAGGACTGAACCTCAACAACCTCAGCCAGTTGCTCGGCGACGTGAATGTGAACCGGTCCGTCCCGCGCGATCTCCAGCGCAGCCGTCAACCCGGCTTCGCTCACCGCCCGCAGCGAATGCGGCGCTATGCCGATGCGTGCGTCCGAGGCAAGTCCCGCAACATGGCCGGCCGCGGCCTGCCACAGTTGCGCAAAGCGTTCGGTGTCGCAGCCAAAGCGAAGCTGACCGCCCGTCAGTGCCCGCCCGTCACAGCCGCCGCGTTGATACATCACCGGCAAGAGCGTCAGCCCCACCCCGGTTTCCCGTGCTGCCTGCACGATCCGGCCCGCCATTTCAGCAGGGTCGTCGTAGCTAGCGCCTCCTGGTGCATGGTGCAGATAGTGGAATTCGGCCAGTCCTGCGAAGCCGGCCTCGGCCGTCTCGACCATCACCTGCGCCGCGATCGCTTCCAGATCTTGCGGCGCCAATCTGTCCAGAAACCGGTACATCAGGCTGCGCCAGGTCCAGAAACTGTCCTGCCCCGCGCTGCGGAACTCAGTCAGGCCGGCCATGGCGCGCTGGAAGACATGGGAATGCAGGTTCACCGGCGCGGGCAAGAGCACCTCCACCTGTTCCCCCGCCGGCGCTGCACCAGGTGTGACGCTGAGGATGCGCCCGTTCCGGAGTTCCACCGCCACGTCCTTCACCCAACCTTGGGGCAGAAGCGCCATCCCGGCATGGATCAGCATCACGACCTCGCTTGACAGGAGCTATTATGTGCAGACATATTATCCTCAAGCGCAGACATAAGGCAAGCCTCATGGCGATTCTCCTGCACAATACAACGCTAGCGACGATGGAGGGCGGCTACGGCCTTGTCCCGCGCGGCGCTGTCGTGATCGAGGGCGAGGCAATCCTCTGGGCCGGCCCGATGGCAGACCTGCCCTCCGGGCTTTCCAACCTGCCTCACCACGACGCCGAAGGCCGCCTGGTCACGCCCGGCCTGATCGACTGCCATACCCATGTGACCTATGCCGGCAGCCGAGCCCGCGAGTTCGAGATGCGCCTTCAGGGCGCAAGCTACGAAGACATCGCCCGCGCCGGTGGAGGCATCCTGTCAACTGTCTCGGCAACCCGTGCCGCCACGGAAGACGAGATCGTTGCGCAGTCCCTGCCGCGCCTTGACGCGCTGATAGCCTCGGGCGCGACGACGGTCGAGGTGAAGTCGGGCTACGGGCTGACCGTGGCCGACGAATTGAAACTGCTCCGCGCCGCACGTCGCCTCGGTCGCTTGCGCGATGTCAGCATCCGCACCACCCACCTTGGTGCCCATTCCACACCCCCGGAATACAAGGGACGGGCGATGGCCTACATCGACGAGGTGGCGATTCCTTCCCTGCGGCAGGCGCACTCCGATGGTCTCGCCGATGCGGTGGACGCGTTCTGCGAAGGCATCGCCTTTTCGCTTGCCGAAGTAGAACATCTGTTCACTTATGCGCAGGGGTTGGGTCTGCCCCTGAAGATTCACGCCGAACAACTCTCCGATCTGCACGGCGCGGTACTTGCCGCCCGAATGGGCGCCCTGTCCGCCGATCACCTGGAATACCTCGGACAGGACGGAATCGCTGCCATGGCGGCCTTCGGCACCGTCGCCGTGATCCTGCCCGGTGCCTTCTACACCCTGCGTGAGACGAAGCTTCCTCCCATTGCCGACCTGCGCGCGGCGGGCGTGCCGATGGCGGTGGCGACCGACCTCAACCCAGGTACCTCGCCGCTGGCCTCCTTGCCCCTGGCGATGAACATGGCCTGCACGCTGTTCCGCATGACCCCGGAAGAGGCGTTGCTCGGAACCACCGCACATGCCGCCCGCGCCCTGGGACTGAAAGACCGCGGCCGCATCGCACCCGGCCTGCGCGCCGACCTGTGCCTTTGGGACGCCGACCACCCGGCGGAACTCAGCTATCTCATCGGAGGCCCCCGCCTCCACACCCGCATCTTCGGAGGCCGCCTTGACGCCTGAAATCCTGATCCCCGGCCAGGCCACGCTGGCCCAGCTTGAACGCATTTGGCGCGACGAGGCCGCTGCCGAACTCGCTCCCTCGGCACGACCCGGCATCGAGGCAGCAGCCGCACGCATCGCCGCCGCTGCCGCGGGCGACGCGCCGGTCTATGGCGTCAATACCGGGTTCGGCAAGCTCGCCTCGCTGAAGATCGCGGCCAAGGATACCGCGGCCCTGCAGCGCAACCTGATCCTGTCGCATTCCTGCGGCGTGGGCGAACCGATGCCCCGGGCTACGGCGCGCCTCATGATGGCGCTGAAGCTGCTTTCGCTCGGCCGAGGCGCCTCGGGCGTGCGGTGGGAGGTCGTGCAACTTCTTCAGGACATGCTGGCCCGTGGCATAACCCCGGTGATCCCGGCACAAGGATCGGTGGGCGCCTCGGGCGACCTCGCCCCCCTCGCCCACATGACCGCCGCCATGCTCGGCGAAGGACTGGCCGACATCGAAGGGGGCCGTCTGCCAGCCGGCGAGGCTCTGGCCCTGGCCGGCCTCTCACCCATCGCCCTTGGCCCGAAGGAAGGCCTGGCCCTCATCAACGGTACCCAGTTCTCCACGGCCTACGCGCTCGCCGGCCTGTTCCAGGCCTGGCGCGCCGCACAATCCGCGCTGGTGATCTCGGCCCTGTCCACCGACGCCATCATGGGTTCCACCGCGCCACTGCACCCCGACATCCACGCCCTGCGCGGCCATGCCGGCCAGATCGAGGCGGCGGGCCTGATGCGCACCCTGCTGGACGGCAGCGTGATCCGCGAAAGCCATCGCGAAGGCGACACCCGCGTGCAGGACCCCTACTGCATCCGCTGCCAACCGCAGGTGACCGGCGCGGCGATGGACGTGCTGCGCATGGCCGCCCGCACGCTGGAGGTGGAAGCGAATGCTGCCACCGACAACCCGCTGGTGCTGGCCGATGGCCAGATCGTCTCGGGCGGCAATTTCCACGCCGAGCCCGTTGGCTTCGCCGCCGACATGATCGCCATGGCGGTGGCCGAGATCGGCGCCATCGCGCAACGCCGCGTGGCGCTTATGGTGGACCCGACGCTAAGCTTCGACCTGCCCCCGTTCCTCACCCCCGATCCCGGCCTGAACTCTGGCTTGATGATCGCCGAAGTGACGACCGCCGCGCTGATGAGCGAGAACAAGCACCTCGCGCATGCCACAGTGACCGACAGCACCCCCACATCGGCCAACCAGGAGGATCACGTCTCGATGGCGGCCCACGGCGCGCGCCGACTGGGCCGGATGACCGAGAATCTCAACGTCATCCTGGGTGTCGAGGCTCTATGCGCCGCGCAAGGTGTGGAGTTCCGCGCGCCGCTTGCCACCTCTGCCCCGCTGCAATCCGTCCTCGCCCGGTTGCGCGCCGACATCCCGCGCATCATCGAAGACCGCTTCCTTGCCCCTGACCTGGCCCATGCCGCTGCGCTTGTCGCCAATGGCGCACTGGCCGGGGCTGCCGGCATCGCCCTGCCCGCGCTTCATCTTGGCTGAAACATTCCGGAGGTCCGGGGCAGCGCCCCTGGCCTTTCCGTCCCACCCAGAGGCTGACCCATGACCAATCCCCGCCACAACCTGCGCGACATCTTCCCCCCGACCGGCCCCGAAATCACCGCGAAAAGCTGGCTGACCGAGGCGCCGATGAGGATGCTGATGAACAACCTGCATCCTGACGTTGCCGAGAATCCCCACGAGTTGGTGGTTTACGGCGGAATCGGCCGCGCCGCCCGCACCTGGGAGGATTTCGACCGCATCGTCGCGGCGCTCAAGACGCTCAACGCCGACGAAACGCTGGTCGTGCAGTCGGGCAAGCCGGTGGGCGTGTTCCGCACCCATGCCGACGCCCCGCGTGTGCTGATCGCCAACTCCAACCTCGTGCCGCATTGGGCAACCTGGGACCATTTCAATCACCTCGATCGCCAGGGCCTGATGATGTACGGCCAGATGACGGCGGGCTCGTGGATCTACATCGGCACCCAGGGCATCGTGCAGGGCACCTACGAGACCTTCGCCGAGGCCGGTCGTCAGCACTATGCGGGCGAACTGACCGGAAAGTGGATCCTGACAGGCGGCCTGGGCGGGATGGGTGGCGCGCAGCCCCTGGCCGCTGTCATGGCCGGCGCCTGCTGTCTGGCTGTCGAGGTGGACGAAACCCGCGTCGATTTCCGCATTCGTACCCGGTATCTGGACGCCAAGGCTCACACGCTGGATGAAGCATTGGCCCTGATCGCGGACTGGACGGCAAAGGGCGAGGCGAAGTCCGTGGGCCTGGTTGGCAATGCCGCCGAGATCTTCCCCGAACTCGTCGCGCGCATGAAGGCTGGCGGCGCCGGTGTGCCGAACGGAAGGCCGGATATCGTGACCGACCAGACCTCGGCCCACGATCCCCTGCACGGCTACTGCCCCGCCGGATGGTCCGTCGCCGAATGGCGCGCGAAGCAGGAAACCGATCCGAAGGCGGTGGAAACCGCTGCGCGTGCCAGCATGAAGGCCCATGTCGCGGCGATGGTGGACTTCTGGAACGCCGGCGTGCCCACGCTGGACTACGGCAACAACATCCGCCAGGTCGCGCTGGAAGAAGGGCTGGAGAATGCCTTCGCCTTCCCCGGCTTCGTCCCCGCCTATATCCGGCCGCTCTTCTGCAAAGGCATCGGCCCGTTTCGCTGGTGCGCCCTGTCAGGCGACCCGGAAGACATCGCAAAGACCGACGCGGCGATGAAGAAGCTTTTCCCGGAAAACAAGCATCTGCACCGCTGGCTTGACATGGCGAGCGAACGCATCGCCTTCCAGGGCCTGCCCGCCCGCATCTGCTGGATCGGCCTTGGTGACCGCCATCGCGCGGGGTTGATGTTCAACGAGATGGTGGCCTCCGGAGAGTTGAAGGCGCCGATCGTCATCGGCCGTGACCATCTGGATTCCGGTTCGGTCGCCTCGCCCAACCGCGAGACCGAGGCGATGAAGGACGGCTCGGATGCGGTTTCCGACTGGCCGCTTCTGAACGCACTTCTCAACTGCGCCTCGGGGGCAACCTGGGTCTCGCTGCACCACGGTGGCGGCGTCGGCATGGGCTTCAGCCAGCATTCCGGCATGGTCGTCGTCGCCGACGGCACGCCCGAAGCGGCCAGGCGGCTGGAGCGCGTGCTGTGGAACGACCCGGCAACAGGCGTCATGCGCCATGCCGATGCGGGCTATGACATCGCGCTCGACTGCGCGCGTGAACACGGGCTTCGCCTGCCCGGCATTCTGGGCAACTAAGCCTCAGCGCGGCCCGAACAATTCGGGCCGCTCCCGCTCCAGGGGCTCCAGATAATGCAGCAGCTGGCGCAGGTGGCTTTGCACCGCCGCCCGCGCCGCCGCCGGATCCCGCGCCTCCAGCGCCGACAGGATGGCGCGATGCTCGTCCAGGGTCTGCGCAACACGGCCCGGCACCGGAAGGATCAATCGGCGTGCCCGGTTCACGTTCAGCCAGGCCGTATCCGACACCTGCGCCAGGTGACGGAACCCGGTGAAGCCCAGGATCAGCTCGTGCATCTCCGCATCTGTCTTGTAGAAGCCCGAGATGTCGCCATCGGCCAGCAAGGCCGCCTGGACCACCAGATTGCGGCGCAGCAGCACCAGTTGCGCGTCGGTCACCGTCTCGGCGACCCGCTCCGCCGCCGCTACCTCGATTGCCTCGCGGATGAAGGCGCCCTCGCGGATCTCCTCCATGGAAAACCGTGCCACGAAGGTGCCCGCTTGCGGAACAACCTCCACAAGCCCTTCCGCGGCCAACCGCGCGACCGCATCAGAGACGGGGCTGCGCGAAACGCCAAGGGCCGCGCAAATCTCGGGCTTGCGAAGAATCTCGCCCGGCCGGTAGGTCAGCGCCAGGATTGCGGTTCGCAAACACTGGTACACGCGCTGGCCAAGAGACCCCTGAAACCGGTTCAGGGGCAGCAGCCGGGATTCGGCGCTTTGGTCTTGTGGCGGCAACTCGGACTCGGGTAACATGCTAACATGCTAGCCAAGGCATCAGCCCCGGGCAAGCCAAAGCAGGGAGGACCCATGGCCGAAGGTGTTATCCGGTTGCACGACAACGACAATGTCGTGATCGCCCTGTCAGACCTTGCCAAGGGGGCCGATGTCGGCGGCCTGAATCTTCCCGGCCCCGTGCCTCGCGGCCACAAGATCGCTCACCACGCCATTCCGAAGGGCGAGAACATCATCCGCTACGGCCAGATCATCGGCCAGGCAACCGAGGACATTGCCCCCGGCGCCCATGTGCATAGCCATAATCTTGGCATGGGGCCTCATTCGACCGACTATGCCATAGGCGCCGAAAGCCGCCCCCTGCCGCCGCTGGAGCCCATGAGTTTCATGGGCTATCACCGTCCCGATGGCACTGTCGGCACACGCAATTACCTGGGGATCCTGACCTCGGTGAACTGTTCGGGTTCGGTCGCCCGCTTCATCGCAGAGGCCGCCGAAAAGGATCCGGTGCTGAACGCGATGCCGGGCCTCGATGGCATCGTTCCCATCGTCCACGGCACAGGCTGCGGCATGTCCGGCACGAACGAAGGCTACCAGACCCTGATGCGCACGCTGAAGGGATATGCCCGCAACCCGAACTTCGGCGGCATCCTGCTGGTGGGTCTTGGTTGCGAGGTCATGCAGGTGCCCGACCTGGTCGGCCAGGGACGCCTGCGCCCGGACGGCAACTTCCGCTACATGACAATCCAGGGCGAGGGCGGCACCCGCGCAACCATCGAGCGGGCGCTGAGAACCCTTCGCGAAATGGCTGAAATTGCAGGAAAAGCGGTGCGTGCCCCTGCCCCGGTCTCGCATCTTGTCGTGGGCCTGCAATGCGGCGGCTCCGACAGCTATTCGGGGATCACGGCAAACCCGGCCCTCGGCCATGCCTCGGATCTGCTGGTCCGCATGGGCGGCACCACGATCCTGTCCGAAACGCCCGAGATCTATGGCGCCGAGCACCTGCTCACCCGACGCGCCGTCAGCCGAGAGGTGGGCGAACGCCTGCTGGAGCGTATTCGCTGGTGGGAGGATTACACCGCCCGCAACGATGGCGAGATGGACAACAATCCCTCGCCCGGCAACAAGCGCGGCGGTCTGACCACGATCCTTGAAAAGTCGCTCGGCGCCGTCGCAAAGGGCGGCACCGCTCCCTTGACCCAGGTCTACAAGTTCGCCGAACCAATTACCGAACGCGGATTCACCTACATGGACAGCCCAGGCTACGACCCGGCCTCGGTCACGGGCCAGATCGCCTCGGGCGCGACCCTGATCGTGTTCACCACCGGCCGTGGTTCCGTCTCGGGCTACAAGCCCTCGCCTTGCATCAAGCTCGCTACCAACTCCGAGATGTATGGCCGCATGAAGGAAGACATGGACATCAACTGCGGCGACATCCTCGACGGGGTCAGCATCGAAGCCAAGGGGCGCGAAATCCTGGAAGAGATCGTCGCCGTGGCCTCGGGCAAGAAGACCAAGTCCGAAGAGCTTGGTTTTGGCGGCGCCGAGTTCGTCCCTTGGCAGATCGGCGCAGTCATGTAACCTGATCAAATGGTTACATGACGTCCCTCACCTGTTGAACCGGGGTTGCTTCGTCCAGCCCCAGGCATCGCGGATCATCTGCGGCATGGTGGACCGCTCCGGGCTCCAGCCCAGTTCCTCCACTGCCCTCGCAGAACCCGAAACCAGCGCCGTGGCATCACCAGGCCGGCGGTCGCCAAAGACGACCGGAACCTCGCGGTTCGTGACCACCCTTGCCTGGTCGATCACCTCGCGTACCGAAAAGCCCTTGCCGGTACCCAGGTTGAACACGCGGCTTCCCTTGCCCTCCAGCAGCCAGCGCAGACCCAGCACATGCGCCTCGACCAGATCCATGACATGCACGTAGTCGCGGATGCAGGTGCCGTCCGGCGTGGGATAGTCCGTACCGAACACCGTCAGCGCCGGGCGCTTGCCCTCGATCGCCTCCAGCAGGATCGGGATCAGATGCGTCTCGGGCTCGTGCTGCTCGCCCGCCTCGCCTTCCGAGTCGGCGCCGGCCACGTTGAAATAGCGGAAGATCACGTGGTTCAGGCCAAAGGCATCGCGGAAGTTGAAGAGAATGTCCTCGATCGCTTTCTTCGAGGCGCCGTAGGCATTGATCGGCTTCTGCGGCGTGTTCTCGTCCAGCACCACACCATCCTGATCACCGAAGGTCGCACAGGTGGAGGAGAAGACAAAGTTGCGGATGCCGGCGGCAACCGTGGCCTCGATCAGGTTCAGCCCGCCGTTCACGTTCACCCGCCAGTACTTGGCCGGGTCCTTCATCGACTCGCCCACCAGGGACAGGGCCGCGAAGTGCATCACGGCCACGGGTTGCCATTCCGCAAGGGCCGCGTCGATGGCGGCGCGGTCCATCAGGTCGCCCTGGACGAAGGGGCCGAACTTCACCGCCTCGGCCCAGCCCGTGTTGAGGTTGTCGAAGGTGACCGGCTCGAACCCTGCGCGCTTCAGCGCCTTGCAGGCGTGGCTGCCGATATAGCCCGCGCCACCCGTAACCAGTACACGATCCACCATCAGAACCTCATGAGCCTGCCCGCGCCTCGACCCGTGCCGCCCAGGCAACGGAAGCCACGATCATTGCAGCACCGACCAGAACGGCGCCGCTTACCGCTTCTCCGAATATCATCACCGTCGCCGCTGTCGCCCAGATGATCTGGAAAAACGCCACGGGTTGCAGGACAGCCACGGGGGCCAGCTTCAAGGCCCGTGTTGCCGCCAGCTGGCCCAGTGTTGCGGTCGCCGCGGAACCTGCGACCAGGGCGAAGTCACGCGCGGAGATCGGCACCCAGGCGAGTGCCGCGAAGGGCAGAAGGCAAAGCGCGACCCCGGCCGACAGCAGGGCCACAACCGCCTTGGGCTCCAGTCGACGGACAAGGACCTTGGCCATCAGGTAGCTGGCGGCGAAAATCAGGGCAGCGGCGATCATCGAGATGTGGGCCGGCGAGATGGGCGCGAATCCGGGGCGCAGGATCACGATGGCCCCGACCAGTGCCACGACCACCGCCCAGAGGCGGACCCGCGTGAGCTTCTCGCCGAGGAGGATCACGCCTCCGGCCATCATGGCCACGGGGAACAGGTAGCCGATCGCCGTCGACTCTGCGGGGGTCAGGCGGCCGAGGGCGTAGAACCAGCAGGCCACCGCGATGGCATGGACCACGGCACGCAGGGCCAGTGGGCGGGCGACGCCTTCGGGCAGGCCGCGGCGGATCACGAGGACGAGGACGGGCATCATGACCAGGGCGCCGAGGCCGAAGCGGATGAAGGCGGACTGGACGGCCGGGACATCGGGGCCGACGGCGTGGATCATGGCGTTGGTCGCCACGGTGAAGAGGCCCGCGACGAGGCTCCAGAGGATTCCCGCGACAGCGTGGTCCTTCGTTCCGGTCATTCTGTCCCCCTCCGCGCAGGCCGATACCCGACCCGCCAGGCTCACGCTGTGCCGGCCAGGACCTGCAGGGCGGACATTGCCCCGGCCGCTTGGTCCCTTGGAAGGAAGATATGGTCGTGATGCCAGCCGGCAATGAGGTTGGCGGGGATGCCGGCCTGGGCGAGGGCGTGGGAGACGGCGGCGGTCAGGCCCACGGCGTCGAGGGAGGAGTGGATGGTCAGGGTGATGCGGGCCCAGGGGCCGGAGAGCGGCCAGCCTTTGCCTTCAAGGTCAGTCCAGGGGGCGATGACCGTGACCCCCTCGGCTTCGCGGATTGTGGCCCAGGCCTCGGGGACCACCGTGCCGGCGGGGGCCAGGGCATAGGCCCAGTCGCGGGGGTCGAGCATGGGCCTCATGCCCTCGATCAGCCGCTTCAGGTCGCGCTCGCCGGTCATGCCCTGCCCCCAGGCCCAGGGCGTCCGAGCTCGGACGCCTCTGCCAATCCTGCAAAATCAATACGTTATAAGTCCGCTTTAACTTGGACTTAACACTTGTCCAAGGGGCGCGGCATCAGCCGAGTTGCGCCGCCACGTCTTCGGGCACGTCGAAGTTGTGGGTGACGACCTGCACGTCGTCGTCCTCTTCCAGAAGGTCGATCAGGCGCATGAGCTTCTGCGCGGTGTCCAGATCGACCTCGGTGCGCGACTGCGGACGCCAGACGAGCTTTGACTCGGTCGATTCGCCAAGCGCCTTTTCCAGAGCATCCGAGACGTCGGAGAGGTTCTCGACCGCGCAGTAGATCCAGTGGCCCTCTTCATCGGATTCCACGTCGTCCGCCCCGGCTTCGAGCGCGGCCATCATCACATCGTCGGCCGATCCGGCCGAGGCGGGATAGGAGATTTCGCCCATCCGGTCGAAGGAATGGCTGACGGAACCGGTCTGGCCGAGGTTGCCGCCGGCCTTGGAGAAATAGGAGCGCACGTTGGAGGCGGTGCGGTTCAGGTTGTCGGTCAGCGCCTCGACGATGATGGCGATGCCGCCGGCGCCGTAACCTTCATAGCGGATTTCGGTGTAGTCGGCCGCGTCGCCCATCTGCGATTTCTTGATCGCGCGGTCGATCACGTCCTTGGGCATGGATTGGGCCTTGGCGGCCTTCACGGCCAGACGCAGGCGCGGGTTCATGTCGGGGTCGGGCATCCCCATCTTGGCCGCGACGGTGATTTCCTTCGACAGCTTCGAGAACATCTTCGAGCGCATCGAATCCTGCTTGCCCTTGCGGTGCTGGATGTTCGCCCATTTCGAATGGCCTGCCATGACCTTTTCCCCAAGTCCCTTTTCGGTGATGGCGTCCTATACACGCGCGCCATGGGGGGCCGCAACCCCGGCCCCCTGCGCGCGTGCCATGCGGGTGCCCCCTCACCCCATCCCTCTCCCGCAAGGGGAGAGGGAGGCGCTTTGTGCCCGCGGGAGGCGCCACGGAGCCGGGTGACGCGGGAAGTATCCGGCGATACCGGTCAGAAGTTGTACAGAAGCGGCACGAAGATGGTGACGACGATCGCCGAGATGACGTTCAACGGCACGCCGAACCGCAGGAAATCCTGGAAATTGTAGCCGCCGGGTCCATAGACCAGCGTGTTGGTCTGGTAGCCGATGGGCGTGGCAAAGCTGGCCGAGGCGCCGATCATCACCACCACGACGAGGGGCCGCGGGTCCACGCCAAGCGTGTGGGCCAGCTGGATGATGATCGGCGTGCAGATCACCGCGACCGCGTTGTTTGACACCACCTCGGTCAGGAAGGAGGTCAAGGCATAGACGGCGAAGACCAGCACCCAGGGCGCCAGCCCCTGGAGCCAGGGCGCCATGACATCCACGATCATCTCGACGGCACCGGAATGTTCCAGCCCCGCGCCGACACCGAGCATCCCGAACAGAAGCGCCATCAGGCTGCCATCAACCGACGCCAGCGCCTCGTCGCTGTCGATGCAGCGGGTGACCAGCACGATGCCGACCCCGGCAAAGGCGAGATACTGGATCGGGGCCACGTTGAAGGCGGCGAGACCGATCACGCCGATCAGCACAGCGATCACGATGGGCGCGTGCTTGCGGCGATAGGCGCGTTCCGTGGGGTGCGAGATGTCCACCAGCTCCATTTCCGAGGCGAGGCGCTGGATATCCTCGAGTGCGCCTTCCAAGAGCAGCGTGTCGCCGACCTGCACCAGCAGGTCATCGAGCTGACGTCCGATGTTCTGGTTACGCCGGTGCGCCGCCAGCACATAGACGCCATAGCGGCGGCGCAGGCGCATTTCGCCGAGGGTGCGGCCGATCATGCGACAGCCGGGCGAGATCAGCACTTCGACGGTGGCAGTCTGGACCGAGGAGAGCTTGTCCACCTCGCGCATGTCGAGGTCCTTGTTGGTTTTCAGGCCCAGGACCTCGGCCATGGCGGTGCGCAGCACCACGCGGTCGCCGGCTTCCAGCACCACCGACGCCATGTCGCCCCGGCGCAGCGAGGCATCGCCGCGCAGCACGTCGATCACCCTGGCATTGCCGCGCTTGAAAAGCTCGACCTCCTGCACCTTGCGGCCGACGAGCGAGGAGCCTTCAGGGATGGCGACTTCGGTGAAGAACTTCATGCCCTTGCGGTCGGACAGGAGCGACGACATCGAATCGCGCACCGGAAGCAGCCTGTTGGCGAAGAGCGCGATATAGGCGAGGCCCGCCGCGGCGACGACGAGACCGATTGGTGTCATCTCGAAGATGCCGAAATGCTCGAGGCCCTGCTTTGCGGCGACGCCGTCCACCACGAGGTTTGTCGAGGTGCCGACCAGCGTGATCGTCCCGCCGAGGATCGTCATGTAGCTGAGCGGGATCAGGAGCTTGGAGGCCGCAAGGTTGAGCTGTTTGCCGAGGCGCACGAAGACCGGCATCATCACGACGACCAGCGGCGTGTTGTTGAGGAAGGCGGAAGCGCCAGTGACGCCCAGGCCAAGGCTGGCAAGGGTGCCTTTCGGGCTGCCTTCGGCCTTGCGGCTTACGAGCGAGGTCACGGTTTCCAGGGCGCCTGTCCGCACCAGGGCGCCCACGATGATGAACATGGCGGCGATGGTCCAGGGAGCGTTGTTGGACAGGACCGAGGGCACGTCTTCCATGGGCAGGATGCCGAGGATCAGCATCAGCACTGCCCCGCCGATGGCCACGACCTCAACCGGGTAGATCTCCTTCAGGAACATGACGAACATCCCTGCGAGGATCAGAAGGGCGATGATCGCCTGCCATGTCTGGGGAATGTCGAGGCCAAGCATCGGGGACTCCGTCCGGGGAAAATCACGACGCTTCTAGACGGGATTTCGGCAAATTCAAACTGTCTTGACGCCCGGCTGCGCGAGATTCGTTCTGTTGCCCAAGAATCAGGCAGCAGCGGCCTGGGCGGGGCGTGGCCTTGGCTGCACCAGCGCGACGCCCGCCAGCATCACCGCCATGGCCGCCCAGACGAGCGGCGAGAAGCGTTCGCCCAGAAGCACCATGGCCGAGACCATGCCGCTGGCGGTGACGAGGTAGGAGGATTGCGCGGCGAAGACCGCACCCGCGGCGGCGGCGAGCCAGACATAGGAGGTGTAAAGCAGCGCGTGCATCGCCGAAGAGATGACGAGCGCCCATTCCGGCCGGCCCCAGGGCTGCAGCGGATCGATCCACTGGCCGAAGGCCAGCGTGAGCGGCAGGCAGAGCGCCATTCCGACCAGCGAGGCTCCCAGCATGGCCGAGAGCGGGTCGGCGCTGGCCCGGCCGCTCCAGGCGACATAGTTCGCCTCCATCGCATAGAAGAGCGGGCCGATCAGCGCGAGCGGCAGGAAGGCGGCCATGGCGGGATCGGGCAGGCTGGATTTGGGCAAGGCGATGAGCGCAACGCCGGTGAGGCCGAGCAGCAGACCGACCAGCCGCCCCCAGGCGAAGCGGTCGTTGCCGACCATGAGCGCGATGGGAAACGAGATCAGCGGCACCATCGAGATGATGATGGACATGATGCCGGCGGGCAGGCGGCTGACCGAGAGGTAGAAGGTGAAGTTCGGGACCAGCGTGCCGAGGATGGCGACGAGCGTATAGAAGCGCAGCGAGGTGGCGTCGAGCGGCAGCGGCTTGCGGCGGGCCAGGGCGATGGCGCCAAGCACGAGGACGCAGACCACGAGCTGCCAGAAGATCAGGCCGAAGGGCGGGTGACCGGTTTCGGTGGCGATCTTGCCCAGGGGATGCGAGAGGCCCCAGCCGAAGCCGAGCCAGAGGAGCGCCGCCACGGCCTTGCGGCGGGTGATCACGGCGCGGCCTCTTCCAGCCGGCCGCCCTGGCGGATCATGCGCACGCGGGTGGCGCGGCCGGTGCGGTCGTCGGTTTCCACATAGACGCCCGACAGGGTGGCGGGGCCTTCGGCGGGTTCGAACCGGGTCTTGGACATGCCGGTGATGAAGCGGCGGAGGGGCTCCATCTTTTCCATGCCGATGACGCTGTCGTAATCGCCGCACATGCCGGCATCGGTGAGGTAGGCGGTGCCGCCCTTCAGGATCATGGCGTCGCCGGTGGGGACATGGGTGTGGGTGCCGACGACAAGGCTCGCCTGGCCGTCGCACCAGTGGCCCATGCCCATCTTTTCGCTTGTCGCCTCGGCATGGACGTCGACCACGGTGGCCTGCACGGCGCCGCCGAGCGGGTGGGTCTTGAGCACGGCTTCGACGGCGGAGAACGGGTCGTCGAAGGGGCGCTTCATGAAGACCTGGCCCAGGACCTGCGTCACCAGCACGCGGCGGCCCTGCGTTGCCTCGAACACGCGGGCCCCCCGGCCGGGGGCGACCTTGGAGAAGTTCAGCGGGCGCAGGATGCGTGGCTCGGTCTCGATGTACGACAGCATGTCCTTCTGGTCGAAGGCATGGTCGCCGAGCGTGATGCAGTCGGCGCCGGCCTGGAGGATGAGGCGGGCGTGTTCGGCGGTGAGGCCCACGCCGGAGCTGGCGTTTTCGCCGTTGACCACCACGAAATCGAGGCCCCAGGCCGCGCGCAGGGCGGGCAGCCGTTCAGCCAGCGCCGTGCGACCGGCACGGCCCATCACATCGCCAAGAAACAGGATACGCATGGATCAAGCCCCTACGCCGCCGGGCGGGCGGCGGCAAGCCGGAAACCGACGCTTAGGACAGGAGGTGCGCCACGCTGTCCTGCACGGCCTGAAGGCTGGTCCAGCGCGGGCGGTAACCCAGCAGGCGTTCGGCCTTGGCGATGGAGTGGCTGGGGCTGCGGATGATGTGTTCCCAGGTGGCCTGGGCATCCTCGGGGGCGACGCCCTTTTGCCATTCCTCGAAGGACAGGAAGGACAGATCGGGCTGATGGCCGAACCAGCGGAACATCGCCTCGGCATAGCCGCGCAGCGTCACCGCCGCGGGCGAGACGGCGTTGAACGCCTCTCCCACCGAAGCCGAGCGGTTGTCGATGGCCAGGGCCAGGACCTGCGCCACGTCTTCGGCATGGACATGGTGCACGGTTTCCAATCCGAAGTTTGGCAGGGCCAGGGTCTTGCCGTCACGGATGTCGCGGAACACCTGCGAATTGAAGTGGCCGGCGGGGTTCAGGGGCGCCCAACCCGGCCCGACGATATGACCGGGGCGCACCACGGTGGCGGGCAGGCGGCCGCGGCGGGCGCGGTCCAGAAGCATGTCCTCGATCCGCGACTTGTCGATACCGTACTGCCCGAAGGGGGTGCGCGGGTCTTCCTCGCGCGCGGGAACCGTGGTCAGGGTCCCGTGCACCCAGATGGTGCCGACATGCAGAAGGTGCTGCACCCTGCCCTCCAGCGCATCGGCCAGATGCGCGGCGCTTTCGGGGGTGAAGCAGATCATGTCGATGACGATGTCGGGGTTCAGACCGGCGATGGCGGCGCCGAAGCGGCCCGCGGCTTCCTCGGCGGTCCGGTCCATCACCACGGTTTCGACCCGAGCCCAGGCCGCATGGGGCAGCCAGGGGCGCGACAGGCCGCGCGTGACGTTGACCACCTGGTGACCGGCCTCGACCAGCCGCGGCAAAAGGTAGGTGCCCACATGCCCCGCGCCGCCGATGATGACGATCCTTGCCATTCCACCCCTCCCCGATTGCGGCGTGACCTTGCGGGGGGCGACCGGCAAGGTCAAGCGCGCCCTTTCCCCCTGCCCCTTTCCCACCGGACCCGGCCGCCCTATCCTTCGGCCCATGCCCGCGCTTCCCCCCCGCCTGACAGACTGGTTTGCCGTACAGGGCTGGACCCTTCACCCTCACCAGATGGAGATGCTGTCCCGGGCCGATGAGGCGGCGACGCTGCTGATCGCACCCACGGGCGGGGGCAAGACGCTGGCTGGGTTTCTGCCCAGCCTTGCTGAACTGGGAGAGACCCCGGCAGCGGGATTGCACACGCTGTATGTCTCGCCCTTGAAGGCGCTGACGGCGGATATCCGGCGCAACCTTGGCCGCCCGGTCGAGGGCGCGGGGCTGAAGATCCGCATCGAGGACCGGACCGGCGACACCTCGAGCCACACGCGGCGGCGCCAACGGGCGGATCCGCCGCATATCCTGCTGACCACGCCGGAAAGCCTGGCCTTGATGCTGAGCTACGAGGATGCGCCGCGGCTCTTTGGCGATTTGCGTCGCGTGGTGGTGGACGAGTTGCACGCGCTGGCGGAATCGAAGCGCGGCGACCAGCTGATGCTGGGGATCTCGCGCCTGAAGGCGCTGGCGCCGGGGCTGCGCGTGGTGGGCCTGTCGGCCACGGTCGAAGACCCGCCGGCGCTGGCGCGCTATCTGGCCCCGGCGGGATGCGGCGTGCTGGTGGCCGATCCCGGCCCCGACCCCGACATCACCATGCTGGACACCGACGAGGCGCCGCCCTGGGCGGGCGGTGGCGGACGCTATGCCATTCCCGCGATCCTGGAAGAGATCCGCCGCCATCGCACCACGCTGATCTTTCACAACACGCGGGCGCAGGCGGAGCTGTTCTTCCGCGACCTGTGGCTGGCCAACGAGGACAACCTGCCCGTCGCCATCCACCACGGCAGCCTGGCGCGCGAGCAGCGCCAGAAGGTCGAGGCGGCAATGGCCGAGGGCGCGCTGCGCGCCGTGGTCTGCACCGGCACTCTGGATCTGGGCATCGACTGGGGCGACGTGGATCTGGTGATTCAGGTGGGCGCGCCCAAGAACGTGAAGCGGTTGGTGCAGCGCATCGGACGCGCCAACCACCGCTACAACGCGCCCTCCAAGGCGCTGATCCTGCCCGCGAACCGTTGGGAAGTGGTGGAATGCCAGGCGGCACTGGCGGCGGTGCGCGAGCGCGACCTGGACGGCGAGCCGCGCGGGCGCGGCCCCCGTGACGTGCTGTGCCAGCATATCCTGGCCCGCGCCTGCGCCGGGCCGTTCCTTGCGGAAGAGCTTTATCTTGAGGTGCTTGGCGCCGGACCTTACAGCGACCTGACAAGGGCGGAGTTCGACGCCTGCCTGGATTTCGCGGCGACCGGCGGCTATGCGCTGCGCGCCTATGACCGCTGGCAGCGGCTGAAGCAGACCGAGGGGCATTGGCATCTGCGCGACCCGAGGGCGGCGAGTGTGATCCGGCAGAACCTGGGCACGATCATCGGCACCGAGACGCTGGCGGTGCGGCTGCGCGGGCGCGGCCTTCCGCTTGGCGAAGTGGAAGAGGATTTCGCCGCAACCCTTACCCCCGGCGACACTTTCCTGATCGGCGGCGAGGTGGTGCGCTTTGACGGATTGCGCGAATTGACGGTGGAAGTCAGCCGCGCACCGGGCCGCGCGCCGAAGGTCGCAGTGTTCAACGGCACCAAGTTCTCGACCTCGACCCTGCTGACCCATCGCATCATGGGGATGTTGCAGCAGGAGCGCTGGCCCGAGTTGCCCGCCCATACCGCGCGCTGGCTGGCCTTGCAGCGCGAGCTGTCGCGCCTGCCCTCGCCCGACCGGCTTCTGTGCGAGAGTTTTCCGCATGACGGATATGAACATCTGTGCATATACGGCTTTGTGGGCCGGAACGGCCAGCAGACGCTTGGCCTGCTGATCACCAAGCAGATGGAGGCGATGGGGCTGGCGCCCCTTGGATTTGTTGCCACCGATTATGCCACGCTGATCTGGGGGCTGGAGCCGGTGGTGGACGCGGCCCCCCTGTTCGATGCCGCGACGCTTCGTGAAGGGCTGGAGCATTGGCTGGCCGGCAATGCGGTTATGAAGCGAACGTTCCGGAATTCGGCCATCATTGCGGGGCTGATCGAGCGCAACAACCAAGGGCGGCGCAAGACCGGGCGGCAGGCGAGTTTTTCCTCGGACATTCTTTATGACACGCTGCGCCGGCATGACCCCGGCCATCTGATGCTGCAGATCACGCGGGAAGAGGCGCTGCGGGGGCTGGTCGACTTCGGGCGGATTGAGGACATGCTGGCGCGCACCGGCGGGCGGATCGATCTGCTGCGCCTGTCCCGCCTGACGCCACTGGCGGCGCCCCTGTTCCTGGAACCCGGCAAGGTGCCGGTGGAGGGCGCGGGCCGCGAGCGGCTGGTGGCAGCCACGGCCGAGCGGCTGATGGCAGAAGCGGGGTTGGGATGACGGCGCATCATCCGTTCCGCCTGCTTGGCGTGGCGCTTGAAGCCCGCGCCTCGGGGGCGCTGTGGCATGAGGAATCGCGGCTTCTGGTGGTGAGCGACCTGCATCTGGGACGGTCGGAGCGGCTGGCGCGGCGCGGGGGCGCGCTGTTGCCGCCCTACGAGACGCGCGAGACGCTGGCGCGGCTGGATGGCGAGATCGAGGCCACGCGACCGGCCCGCGTGATTTGCCTGGGCGACAGTTTCGACGACCTCGCCGCCGCGGGCAGCCTGGACGAGGCCGAACGGCTGTGGCTGGCGCGGCTGATGGCGGGGCGCGACTGGATCTGGATCGAGGGCAACCACGATGCCGGACCGGTGGAGGTGGGGGGCGCGCACCGCGCCGAGGTGTCGCTTGGGCCGCTGGTGTTTCGCCATATCCCGCAGCCGGGCGCGGTGGGTGAGGTGGCGGGGCATTTCCACCCCAAGGTGGTGCTGGCTGGGCGCAGCCACCGCGCCTTCCTGATCGACGGGGCGCGGGTCATCCTGCCGGCTTTCGGCGCCTATACCGGGGGCATGCGGCCCGACGATCCGGCGCTGGCGGGGCTGATGGCGCCGGGGGCTATGGCGGTGCTGTGCGGGGCGCGGGCGATCCCGGTGCCCCTGGCGCCGCTGTTGCGGCGCTAGGGGTCAGTGCCGGCCGGTGCGGGCGATGACGGCCACGGCCACCAGACCCACGGCCATGACCAGAAGCGCGGCGGGCGCGGCCTCGCCAAGCTTTTCCAGGCTGGCCAGTTCGAAGGTGCGGGTGGAGAGCGTGTTGAAGTTGAAGGGCCTCAGCAGAAGCGTGGCGGGCAGTTCCTTCACGCAGTCCACGAAGACCATCAGCAGCGCAGTGGCCACCGAGCCGCGCATGAGCGGCAGGTAGACGGACGAGAGCGCCCCGCCCGAGGACCGGCCAAGCGAGCGGGCGGCGAGTGGCAGGTTGGGCGAGACGCGCCCGAAGGCCGCATCCACCGTGCCCTGCGCGATTCCGAAGAACCGCACGACATAGGCCAGCACCAGGGCGCCGGCGGTGCCGGTCATCAACAGGCCGGGGTCGTGTCCGGTGAGGGCGAGGACCAGGTCAGCGAAACGGTGGTCCAGCGCGGCGAGCGGGATCAGGATGCCCACCGCCAGAACCGCGCCGGGCATGGCATAGCCGAGCGTCGTCGCCGGCAGGGCCAGCCGTGCGAACGCACTGCCCGACAGGCGCACGCCGTAGACGAGGAACAGCGCCGCCGCGACGGTGATGACGGCGGCCGCGCCGCCCACCCAAAGCGTGCTGAGCAGCGCCTGACCAAGGCCGGGGGCCAGCCAGACCTGGGGATTGCGCAGCGCGTGCCAGCCCATCACCCCCACGGGCAGCAGGAACCCGGCCGCAAAGGGCAGGAAGCAGGCGAGGCTGGCCGCCCAGGCGCCGGGGCCTGTCAGCCGGTGCGGCTCGACCGGGCGGGCAGAGCGGCTGAGGCGGTGGAAGCGCGCGTTGCGGCGCGACAGGCGCTCGACCCCGACCAGGGCGAAGACGAGGAACAGGATGACCCCCGCGATCTGCGCTGCACCACCTGCATTGCCGCCGTTCAGCCAGGTCGAGAACACGCCCGTCGTCAGGGTCTGGACCGAAAAATAGCTGACTGTGCCGTAGTCGGCGACGGTTTCCATCAGAACCAGTGTCACGCCGACCGCGATGGCGGGGCGGGCCAGCGGCAGGCCCACGCGGCGGAACACGCCCCAGGGCCCGCAGCCAAGCGCGCGGGCGACCTCGTAGGCACAGCCCGACTGTTCGCGGAAGGCGGCGCGGGCCAGAAGATAGACGTAAGGATAGAAGGCCGCGGACATCACCAGGATAGCCGGCCAGGTGTCGCGCACCTCGGGGAACCAGTAGTCCCGCGCCGAGGTCCAGCCGAAGGCGGCCCGCAGGGCTGTTTGCAGCGGCCCGGCATAATCCAGGAAGTCCACAAGGGCATAGGCCCCGACATAGGCGGGGATCGCCATGGGAAAGAGCAGCGCAGTCGACATCCAGCGCCGTCCGGGGAATTCATAGACAGAGACAAGCCAGGCCGCACCCGTGCCCGCCGCGGCGGTGATCAGGCCCACGCCCAGCATCATCTCGAAGGTCGTGCGAAGATAGCGCGGCAGGACCGTCGCCATCAGGTGGGGCCAGATGTTCTCGGACGGGGTGAGCGCAAGCCACAGCACCGACAGCATCGGCGCCAGGACGATTGCGCCGATCAGGAGCGCGCCAAGCGTCCAGCCATCCGGGCGCGGCAGGCGGGCGGAGATGGGAACTTGACTGTTTTCCTCGGCCATGGCGATGGCGCTACAGGAAAGCCGTTTCCCTGTCCAGAAAAGCCTTTATAGTCCGCGCCAGGCAAGAAACGGACCAGAAATGCGGATCGTCTACCACCTCGGCGTACACTGCACCGACAATGAGCGGCTGCTTCGCTGTCTGCTGAAGAACCGCGGGGTCCTGGCCGAGCAAAGCATCGTGGTGCCCGACCCCGCGCGCTATCGTAACCTGCTGCGGGACACGGCGATTTCGCTGAAAGGCCAGCCGGCTTCGCTGGAAACCCAGGCGATCGTGCTGGACCAGATCATGGACGAGGACCAGGCGGACCGCCTTGTCCTGTCCTGGGACAACTTCCTTAGCTTTCCGAAATGGGCGGTGCGGGGGTCGCTTTATCCTTCGGCCGGAGTCCGTATCCGCGCCTTCACCCAGATCTTCCCCCAGATCGAGGCCGAGTTCCACCTGGCCATCCGCAACCCCGCGACATTTCTTCCAGACCTGTTCCTGCGGCGCAAGGACAGCAGCTTCGAGGAGTTTCTGGACAAGACGCAGCCCGAGGATCTGCATTGGTCGGACATGATCCGCGACATCCTGACCCAGAACCCCGGCGTGCCCCTGACAGTCTGGTGCGACGAGGACACGCCGCTGATCTGGCCTGAGGTGGTTCAGGCCGTATCTGGCCATGCGCCCGGCACCCGCATGGCCGACCTGCACGAGTTGCTGCGCCGGCTGATGACGGATGACGGACTGACGCGGATGCAGAGCTACCTGGACACTCACCCGCCGACGAGCGTGATCCAGAGGCGCCGCATCGTTTCAGCCTTTCTCGACAAGTTTGCCGTCCCCGAGATGATCGAAATGGAGGTCGATCTGCCCGGCTGGACGGAAGATCTGGTCGAGCGCATCACCCGGACCTACGAGGCCGATGCCTTGGCCATTGCGGCCATGCCTGGAGTCACGTTCCTGGAAGCCTGAACCGGAAGCCTGAGCCCTGGGCTCAGGCCATGCCAAGCGCGGACTTGTAAACCTCGAGAATTGCTTCTTCCTCGGCCAGATCGTCGGGCTTGCGCTTGCGGATGGCGACAATCTTGCGCATCACCTTGGTGTCGTAGCCGCGGCCCTTGGCTTCGGCCATCAGTTCCTTCTGCTGGTCGGCCACATCCTTCTTTTCGGCTTCAAGCTGTTCAAAGCGCTCGATGAACTGGCGCAGCTCGTCGGCGGTGACGGCGGCGGGATCGGTCAGGTCGGACATGGGGTTCTCGCAATGCCGGATGGGAGCCGCTTCCTACCCAAGCCGGCCGCCGGGATCAAGGCAGAGGCGAGGAACCGGATTCACGCTTTGTTTCAAGTTTTGCCCGACTCTGCCCCCGTCACCCTTTTTGGCGGAGGTTCCATGCTTTCGACAGCCCCCCCCGACGCACCCCTGCTTGACGGGTCGGACAAGGCCTATCTTGTTGGCTATCTTGAAAACCTGTCCCTGATCGAGCGGCTGCACCGCCTGCTTCTGGACGTGATCAAGGACGAGTTCGAGCGGCTCGACATCTACGAGATCAACCCGGTCCAGGCGCTGTTGCTGTTCAACATCGGCGAGAACGAGGTGTCGGCCGGCGAGCTTAAGAGCCGCGGCTACTATCAGGGCTCGAATGTCAGCTACAACCTGAAGAAGCTGGTGGACCTGGGCTACATGCACCACCAGCGGTCGGAAGTGGATCGCCGGTCGGTGCGGGTGCGGCTGACGGAAAAGGGCCGGCGGATGCGCGTGACGCTGGCGCAGTTGTTCGCCCGGCAGTCAGAGGCGCTGATGAAGCGCGGGATGGTGGACATCCTGGCGATGGAGGATGCGAACCAGCTCTTGAAGCGGCTGGAACGGTTCTGGACGGAGCAGATCCGCTATATCTATTAGGCGCCGGGGGACAGGCGCGCGCGGGCGAAGCCTGCGATCTCGGCCAGCAGGATTGCAAAGCGATCCGGCGCCGGGCGCTGGCCAAGAACCCAGGGCAGAAGGTCCTGGTCGTTCTCTTCCAGAAGCGAGTCGTAAAGGTCCAGCGTTTCGGGCGCCATGCCGGCCAGTTGCGCATCGGCATAGGGGCCGAGGATCAGATCCATCTCCTTGGTCCCGCGCCGCCAGGACCGCATCCGCATCCGCTTCAGCCGCGCTTCAGGTGTTTCGCCCGCCATCGCGCCTCTCCCTCCGGTCATGTGGCCTTCCCTTCGCCGAAACCGGTCGGACGCGCAAGGCATCGGCCCGCCCTTGCCGGTGGGCATGGCGCCGCAGCCTGCCCGCTTGATCCGGCGCGTCGCCCCCCCTAAGACCGGGCAGCCGATGCAACTGTCCGGACCTCGTCCGGCGAAGGAGACCGCGATGCCCTTCCTGTCCGACACCCTTGCCCGCGTGAAGCCCTCGCCCACCATCGCGGTGACCACCAAGGCGGCCCAGCTGAAGGCCGAGGGGCGCGACGTGATCGGCCTTGGCGCGGGCGAGCCGGACTTCGACACGCCGCAGAACATCAAGGATGCCGCGAAGCGTGCGATTGACGAGGGCAAGACCAAGTACACCGCGGTGGACGGCATCCCCGAGCTGAAGCAGGCGATCTGCGCCAAGTTCCTGCGCGAGAACGGGCTGACCTATACCGCCGCGCAGGTGACGGTGGGCACGGGCGGCAAGCAGGTGCTGTACAACGCGCTGATGGCGACGCTGAACCCCGGCGACGAGGTCATCATCCCCGCGCCCTATTGGGTCAGCTATCCCGACATGGTGATGCTGGCCGGCGGCACGCCGGTGCCGGTGGTGGCCACGCTGGAAAACGCGTTCAAGATCACCGCCGAGCAACTGGAGGCGGCGATCACGCCGAAGACCAAGTGGTTCATCTTCAACTCGCCGTCGAACCCGACGGGCGCGGGCTATTCGCGTGACGAGTTGAAGAAGCTGACCGATGTGCTGATGCGGCATCCCCATGTCTGGATCCTGTCGGACGACATGTACGAGCATCTGGTGTTCGACGACTTCCGCTTTGTCACCCCGGCCGAAATCGAGCCGGGCCTGTATGACCGAACGCTGACCACCAATGGCGTCAGCAAGTCCTATGCCATGACCGGCTGGCGCATTGGCTATGGCGCGGGGCCGGTCGCGCTGATCAAGGCGATGGGGACGATCCAGTCGCAGTCGACCTCGAACCCCTGCTCGGTCAGCCAGTATGCCGCGCTGGAGGCGCTGACGGGCCCGCAGGACTTTCTGGCGCCCAACCGCAAGCTGTTCCAGGCGCGGCGTGATCTGGTGGTTTCCATGCTGAACCAGGCCAAGGGCATCACCTGCCCGCGCCCCGAGGGGGCATTCTATGTCTATCCCGACATCTCGGGGCTGATCGGCAAGGCCACGCCCAAAGGCACCGTCATCACCAATGACGAGGTCTTTGCCACGGCATTGCTGGAGGAAACCGGGGTTGCGGTGGTGTTCGGGGCGGCCTTCGGGCTTTCGCCGAACTTCCGTGTCAGCTACGCTACCTCCGATGCGGTGCTGGCCGAGGCCTGCGCCCGCATCCAGCGGTTCTGCGCCGAGCTGATCTGAGGCGCGAAGTCGGAGAGACGATGTCGGGCGATCTGCCGGAGTTCTATTTCCGCATCCGCGACAACGGCGCGGCGGTTTTCCGGGTGGACACGGAGAACCGCAACCGCCGTATCGAGATGGACGAGATCGCCACCGTCAACGTCAAGAACGGCAACATCCGCCCGCATGGCGACCGCAAGCTGAGCGACGAGGAACTGGCGGCGATCCGCGCCTGGCTGGAGGCGCGGGTGGCGCTTCTGGCGCGGCGCGACATCGACGACATCCTGCGCACGGTCGATCACCTGAACCTTACGGCGCAATGGGCGCAGTCGAAGGCCGGCGATGCCGAGCTGGAAGAGGTGACGGACGCGCTGCTGCTGGCCATGCACGACCTGCGCACCGTGCTGGTGCGGCGCAAGTCCGAACGGCTGATGAAGGGCGAGGCGGCGGAATAGGCCGGCTCAGGCCGGCGCGAGGCCGGACCCGGCGGCAACCTTCGGCGCATGGGTCCAGAACCGGATCATCAGGCTGACCGAGGCGGCCGCCAGACCGATTGTCAGCCCCAGCCACAGCCCGATGCCACCCAGGCCCATCGGGAAGGCCAGCACATAGGCCGAAGGGATGCCGATCACCCAGTAGCTGATCGCCGCGAGGATCATCGGCACCTTCGTGTCCTGCAAGGCCCGCAGGAAGCCAAGCGCCATGACCTGCATCGCGTCCCCCAGCTGGAAGAGCGCCGCCATCGCCAGCAGCGTCGTGCCATAGGCGATGATCTGCGCGCTTTCCGGCTTTGTCCGGTCGGTAAAGACACCGATGATCTGCTCCGGCCATGTGAGGAAGACGGTAATCACCACCGCTGCCACCGCCAGCGACAACAGAAGCGCCGCCTTGGCCCCGTCGCGCAGCGCCCGCGCATCGCCGGCGCCGTCGGCCTGGCCAAGCCTCACCGTCGCCGCGTTGGACAGGCCAAGGTGAAGCATGAAGGTCAGCGCGGCCGCTTCCATCGCGATGCCGTGGGCTGCAAGTTCCACCGTGCCGATCCAGCCCATCATCACCGAGGCGGCCGAGAACAGCCCGCTTTCCGCCAGCCCGGTCACGCCGATCGGCCAGCCGAGGCGGAACACCGCCTTCAGCGCGGGCGGATCGGCCCGCCAGAACCGCGTCAGCAGTCGCAGCTTGCGCAGCTGCGGCTGGGTCACGGCATAGACGGCCAGGATCAGGAAGTTCAGCGTCTGAACCGCCAGAGAGGCCAGCGCCGCGCCTTCGACCCCAAGCTCGGGCGCGCCCCACCGGCCGAAGACCAGCACCCAGCACAGCACGGCATTGACGAAGACGCCGACCAGTGTGCTCCACAGCACGACCTGGGTGCGCTCCAGCGCGGCGAGGAAGCTCTTGAATGCCATGATCAGCAGCGCCGGCACCATGCCCAGCCCGGCGATCCGCAGGAAATCCTGGCCATGCATGGCGACTTCGGGCTTTTGTCCAAGTGCCAGCAGGATCGGGCCGGAAAACCAGAACACCGGATAGACCAGAATCCCGTACAGGATGGACAGCCACAGCCCCATGCGGGTATCGCGGCGGATGCGCGTCTCGTCGCCGCTGCCGCGGGCGGCGGCAACCAGAGGCATCACCGCCTGGGCGAAGCCCGAGCCCAGGATGAAGACCACGAAGAACGTGGTGGTCCCCAGGACCAGCGCCGCCAGTTCGGTCACGCCATACCAGCCCATGATCACGGTATCCGTGACATGCAGCGCCATCTGCGCGAGATGGCTGCCGATCAGCGGCAAGCCCAGCACGAGCGTCGCACGCGCGTGGGCGGGAAGGGACAGCGATGTCGTCATGCCCCTGCCTTAGACCGGGCGGCGGGCGGCGGCAAGTCCGGAAATCCGCCGCGCGGGATATTTCCGCATCATTTCAAGGCGCCCTGCCCGCTTGGCGGGCAGGATGTGAACGCGCCTCAGATCCGCAAGGCCGGGTGCATGGCGGTATCCAGGATATGCCCCGCACCGGTCAGCACCTGGCTTGCCCGACCCACGATCAGCGGATCGGGCTTGCCGATGACCTCCCAGTCCTTGCCGGGATAATCCACCGAGGCCAGGAAATGCCGCATGCAGTTCAGCCGGGCGCGCTTTTTGTCGTTGGATTTCACGATGGTCCAGGGCGCATCGGCGGTGTCAGTGTAGAAGAACATCGCTTCTTTCGCCTCGGTGTAGTCATCCCACTTGTCGAGGCTCGCCTTGTCGATGGGGCTGAGTTTCCACATCTTCAGCGGATCGGTCTCGCGCGCGATGAAGCGGCGGCGCTGTTCGTCGCGCGTCACCGAGAACCAGTACTTGTAAAGCCGGATGCCCGAGCGGACGAGCATGCGCTCGAACTCCGGGGCCTGGCGCATGAATTCCAGGTATTCGGCCGGCGTGCAGAACCCCATGACCCGCTCGACCCCGGCGCGGTTGTACCAGGAGCGGTCGTAGAAGACCATTTCGCCCGCCGTGGGCAGGTGGGCGATGTAGCGCTGGAAGAACCATTGGCCCTTTTCGACATCCGAAGGCTTGGTCAGGGCGACGGTGCGGGCATAGCGCGGGTTCAGATGTTCCATGAACCGCTTGATCGTGCCGCCCTTGCCTGCGGCATCGCGGCCTTCCATCAGGATGACGAACTTCTGCCCGGTCTCCTGCGCCCAGATCTGCACCTTCAGAAGCTCGGCCTGCAGCTTCAGCTTTTCCGCCTCGTAGGGGCGCGTGCCCATCGGACGGGCATAGGGATAGCGGCCGGACTCGAAAGCCTCGCGGATCTGGTCCTCGCCCGCGGCCGGAAAGCGGCGGGGACCCGCGCCCTCGGGCTCGGCAATCACCGGCTCGGCAATCACCGGCGCGGCATCGGCCACCGGCGCGGCATCGGCGGCCACGCTGCTCACTTTCACAACCGGATCGGCGACTTCTGCTTCGGTTCCGGCAGTTGTCTCTGTCATGAAACTGTCCCCTTGCTGTCATTCCGCCGTTATCACGCTTCCTGGTTGCAGCATTTGATCCGCATCAAGGAAGGCAAGTCACCAGGCTGAAAAGACAGACACGGCAGGGGGGACGCCCTGCCGTGTCTGCAGTCTTGAAGGGAAAAGGGTTTTGAAGAACAGCCTGTTAGAACGACGTGTCGATAACTGATTCAACCCTATGTCGGCCACGGGAACCTCGCATACCCCAATCAGGGTATGCGGCCCGGATTCCTTGCTTCGCGCACAACGAAGCGTTGAACCTCGACCAGCGCCAGACGCCAATGCGCGAAGAACAGCAGTTGCCCGGCATTCGGAACGAAGCGCACACGCAGATTGGGGAATTCGGGCGCCAGCTCCTCGATGGTCTTCATCGGCGTCTGCGGGTCCTGGTCGCCCTGAAGAAGAATCACCGGAACACGGCAATTGCGCAGCACGGCGCTCCAGTCGCGCTCGGATCCGATGGCCTCCCGGGTAAAGGCCTCGTGCGCCGACCATTTCCGCGCGAGGCAGACTTCCGAGCCCTCCAGCATCGCATCACGCACATCTGGCCGGGCGAAGGTTTCCATGTCGGCGGCCGAACCGCCGTTCACCTGGGTGAAGAAGGCTTCCTTGCCAAGGCGGCGGGCCAGCGAGAACCCGGCCTGCACGAGGAAGGGCAGCACCTTGGGCGCATAGCGGGCATTGGCCAGGATGAAGCGCTGCCATTTGTCCATGCGTTCGTACTGCGCGGCGGTGCGCAGCGGCAATTGCGCCGCGCAGCCGAGGATGCCGGTGACAAGATCGGGCCGCAGGATCGACAGGTTGGCGGCAAAGCGCAGGTCGGCGCCAAGGGTGATCACCGCGACATCGCGCAGGCGCAGGTGATCCAGGACAGCGGCATAGTCGAGCGTCACGCCGGTCAGGTTATCGGTGCCCCGGGCGTGAAGGTCGGACCGGCCATAGCCCGCGCGCACCGGCACGACGATGCGCAGGCCGATGGCGCGGGCTGCGGCCTCTGCCGCGGCCGGCCAGCGGATCAGGCCATAGTCGAGATGCGTGTAAAGGACCGGCGCCCCGTCCGGCGCACCGAACTCGATCCACTCCAGCCGGCGTCCGTCGGCCAGGGTGAGCGACTGGAACGGCCGCGGCTCCAGGGTGCCGCGCGGCGACGTGCTGCCGGTGGCCTCGGCCTGCACCATAGCCACATCCATCAGCCCCAGGACCAGGCGCACCAGTTCGGCCTGGCCGTGGGTTTCGGTCTTGGCGTGGATGGACTTCAGCTGGGTGCGGACGGTGTCGGCCGAACGGCCACGGTTTTCGGCGATCTCGCGCACCTGCTGGCCAAGCGTGAGGCCACGGACGATTTCCACCTCGGCACCTGTCAGCGCGAAAGCCTCCTGCACCACGGCGTCGAACCCCTCGGGCCAGACGAGCTCGGTCGAGGTCACCAGCGCCATCGGACGGCCGCGGGCCCCCTGGAGCTGCGAGACGCGCAGGATCACCGGGCTGTCGGTTCGCGCCGAGCGCAGCCGCAGCAGCACGGGCTTTTCCTCGCGCGACTGGGTGCATCGGCGGATGGCGTCGCGCAACTCGTCGATGTCTTCGGGCCCGAAGGGCAGATCGTTCAGCGAACTGTCCTCGCGCAGGCCGAAGGCCGTGGCCGCGGGCGGGTTGGCCGCGGTGATGAAGGCGCCGCCGTCGGTGATGAAGGCGGCGGTGCGCGGAAAGTCCTGCAGGACAGAATTCCAGCCGGCCTCGCCCCGCGTGGCCTCGAACCGGTCAAGGAAGACCGAGGCGCGGCGCGCATGGGCTTCGATCTCTGGATCGTCCAGCAGCACCGCGGCATCGACCGGGCCCACGCGCATCGGGCCGAGCCGGCCCTCCCAGACCTCCATCAGGTCTTCCAGGCGGATCGGGTCCAGCGCCACCTCGTACAGACGCTCGACGATCTCGGCGCGATGGTCGGCGGTCACCTGATCCAGCCCCGGCCGCTCGCCGCGGGGGCTGGCCGGGCTGTTCGCGCCGGGCGGCAGGGGCTTCGGTGTCGGAGAATCCCTCATGCAGTAAGCTCTATCGCGGCTGCGCGATCTGGCAAGCATCCTGCGGCTGCCGGATGGAAAAGCGCCTATGCCGGCACTTCGGGGTGCGAACGGGTCGCATTGATTGTTGGCCCGACAGTCCTCAGCTAGACAGCAAGGAGATCAACCATGACCACCCCCCTAGACGGCATCATCGTCCTTGACCTGACCCATGTGCTGGCCGGGCCATTCTGTTCGACCATCCTCGGCGACCTGGGGGCGCGTGTCATCAAGATCGAGCGGCCGGTTCTGGGCGACGACACGCGCGAGTTTCCGCCCTTCAAGCAGGGCGAAAGCGCCTATTTCGCGGCGCTGAACGCGGGCAAGCAGTCCATCGCGCTGGACCTGAAGGCCCCGGCGGACCGCGCCATATTCGAGCGGCTGCTGGATCGGGCCGATGTGGTGCTGGAAAACTACCGCCCCGGCGTGATGGAGCGCCTGGGCTATGGCTACGAGGATCTGCGCAAGACCCATCCCCGCATCATCTACGGCGCGGTGTCGGGCTTTGGCCATACCGGGCCAGAGGCCGGCAAGCCCGCCTATGACATGGTGGTGCAGGCACGCGGCGGCGTGATGTCGATCACCGGGCCGGAAGGCGGGCCGCCGGTGCGCGTGGGCGCCAGCGTGGGCGACATCGTCTCGGGCATGTACCTGGCACATGGCATCCTTGCCGCACTGGTCCAGCGGGCGCGCACCGGCGAGGGCGCGAAGGTCGATATCGCCATGCTGGATTCGCAACTGGCGATTCAGGAACACTCGCTCGCCACAACCACGGCCACCGGCGTGCCCCCCGGCCCCACCGGCGCGCGGCATCCCTCGATCACGCCCTTCTCGACCTATCGCGCCAGCGACGGCTTCTTCGTCATCGCGGCCGGCAATGACGCGCTGTTCGCGAAGCTCGCGCAGGGGCTTGGCTGCCCGGACTGGATCACGGACACGCGCTTTGTTAGCAACGGCGCCCGGTGCGAAAACGTCCACATGCTGAAGCGGCTGATCGAGACGATCACCCTGGCAAAGCCGCGCGACCACTGGATCGCCCTGCTGGAATCGGTGGGCGTGCCCACGGCCCGGGTGCAGAACATGGCCGAGGCGATCGAGGATCCGCAGGTCAAGGCGCGGCACATGGTGGTGCCGGTGGAACAGCGCGAAGGCGGGCCTTCCTTCAAGGCGGCGGGCAACCCGATCAAGATGTCCACCCTGCCCGAACGCGAGGCCCGCGGCCCCGCGCCCCTGCTGGATGCCGACCGTTCCGCAATCCTGGCCTGGCTGGACGCCGCAGGCTGACGCGAAACCGCCGGAATCGGCCTGTCATCCCGGCTCCGCGCGCCCTAGAAGCAAGGGCGCGACAGGAGACGGCCATGACTGACGATGCGCTTGTGATCTTCACCCCCTCGGGCAAGCGGGGGCGGTTTCCCTTGGGAACACCCGTGCTGCAGGTGGCGCGGCAACTGGGGGTGGACCTCGATTCCGTCTGCGGCGGGCGCGGCATCTGTTCCAAATGCCAGATCACGCCGGGCTATGGCGAGTTTCCCAAACACGGCTTGACCGTCGCCGCCGACGCCCTGTCGGAGTGGAACGCGGTCGAGGACCGATACAAGCGTATCCGCGGTCTGATCGACGGCCGGCGCCTGGGCTGCCAGGCCAAGGTGATGGGCGATGTGGTCATCGACGTGCCGCCGGAAAGCCAGGTGCACAAGCAGGTGATCCGCAAGTCGGCCACCGACCGGGTGATCGAGATGGACCCGGCCACGCGCGCCGTTTACGTCGAGGTGGCCGAGCCCGACATGCACGAACCTTCGGGCGATTTCGAACGGCTGGTTCAGGCGCTGAAGGACCAGTGGCAGATCGAGGGCGTCGAAGCCGACCTCACGCTGCTGCGCCGGTTGCAGCCGGTGCTGCGCAAGGGCGAATGGAAGGTCACGGTCGTCCTGAACAAGGGCAACCACGATGCCCGCCACCGGCTTCTGGACATCTTCCCCGGCTTTGACGAACGCCCGCTTCTGGGGCTGGCCATCGACCTTGGCTCCACCACCATCGCCGCGCATCTGTGCGACCTGCGCGACGGTCGGGTGCTGGCGTCTTCGGGCCTGATGAACCCGCAGATCCGCTTTGGCGAAGACCTGATGAGCCGGGTCAGCTATGCCATGATGAACCCCGGCGGCGATGTCGAGATGACAAAGGCCGTCCGCGAGGCAATGAACACGCTGGCCAAGGCCCTGGCGACCGAAGCTCAGGTTCCGCCTGAACAGATCTACGAGACGGTCTTCGTCTGCAACCCGGTGATGCACCACCTGCTTCTGGGCATCGACCCGGTGGAATTGGGCCAGGCGCCCTTTGCGCTGGCGACCTCTTCCTCGCTTTCCTTCCCCGCGCGAGATCTGGACCTGACGGCGATCAACCCGGCGGCGCGCACCTATGTGCTGCCCTGCATCGCAGGCCATGTGGGCGCGGATTGCGCGGCGGTGGCGCTTTCCGAAGAACCGAACAAGTCCAAGGACATGGTGCTTGTTGTTGATGTTGGCACCAATGCCGAGATCCTTCTGGGCAACGAAACCCGCGTGCTCGCCTGTTCTTCGCCCACCGGCCCTGCCTTCGAGGGCGCGCAGATCTCCAGCGGCCAGCGCGCGGCGCCGGGCGCCATCGAGCGGGTGGAGATCGACCCGGTGACGAAGGAACCGCGCTTCCGCGTCATCGGCAGCGACCTCTGGTCCGACGATGCGGGCTTTGCCGAGGCGACGAAGGCCACCGGCGTCACCGGCATCTGCGGATCGGGCATCATCGAGGTGGTGGCCGAGATGCGCGCCGCCGGCATCCTGGATGCGGGCGGCCTGATCGGCGGGCCGGACCAGGTGGGCACCGCCCGCTGCCTGCCCGAGGGGCGGACGTTTTCCTACCTCCTGCACGATGCGAGCGCCGAGGGCGGCCCCCGCATCCTGGTGACGCAGGGCGACATCCGCGCGATCCAGCTGGCCAAGTCCGCGCTGTACGCCGGCGCGCGGCTCCTGATGGACGAGATGGGCGTGGACACGGTGGACCGCGTGACGCTGGCCGGCGCCTTTGGCGCGCATATCAGCCCGAAACACGCGATGATCCTGGGCATGATCCCCGACGTGCCGCTTGATAAAGTCATCAGTGCCGGCAACGCGGCTGGCACCGGCGCGCGCATCGCGCTGTGCAACGTGGCCGCCCGCGACCAGATCGAGGAAGTGGTGCGCCACATCCACAAGGTGGAAACCGCCATCGAGCCGCGCTTCCAGGAGCATTTCGTGAACGCCAGCGCCATCCCGAACGCCGTGGAGCCCTTCCCGAACCTGGCCACGGTGGTGACGCTGCCCGATGTGTCCTTCAACACCGGCGGTGGGGGTGAGGGCGGCCGGCGCCGCCGGAGATGAGGCTTGAACCGCGCCGCCGGGGCAGCTATGTGAAAGCCCATGCGGGTGTAGCTCAATGGTAGAGCCGCAGCTTCCCAAGCTGATGACGAGGGTTCGATTCCCTTCACCCGCTCCATCCCCCTCCCTTCCCCTTGACCGCCGGACCCGCTAGGGAAGCCGCATCCGCAAGCGAGAGGGACAACCATGAACAGCGACATCAAGCGTATCGGCACCGGCGCCCGCATGAGCGAGGCGGTCTGCTACAACGGCATCGTCTGGGTGGCGGGCCAGGTGGGCAATCCGGGCGACCCGGTCGCCGACCAGACCCGGCAGTGCCTGGCCGAGGTGGACCGCATCCTGGCCGAGGCCGGCACCGACAAGACCCGCATCCTGTCGGCGCAAATCTGGCTGGCCGACATCGGAACCTTTGCCGAAATGAACGCCGTCTGGGACGCCTGGGTTCCGCAGGGCCACACCCCCGCCCGCGCCACCGGCGAGGCGAAGCTGGCCGCGCCGGACTACAAGGTCGAGGTCATCGTCACCGCGGCGCTGAAGTAAACCTTCCCCGCGGGGAAGGTTTCGGGGGGGCCACGCGCCCCCCCTTTGCATTTTCGGCAGGCAGGCGGCCCCGCCAGCCAGCGGCTGACCGATGTGCTTGCTTGTGCCGGGCGGGCGCGGCGGGTATGCGCCTCGCAAGACCGTATCAGCAGCGGGGGCAGCCCATGAACATCCTCATTCTCGGATCCGGCGGGCGCGAACATGCCCTGGCCTGGGCCGTGGCGCAGAACCCGAAGTGCGACCGGCTGATCGTGGCGCCGGGCAATGCGGGCATTGCCGGCGTGGCGGAATGTGCCGACCTCGACATCATGGACGGCGCCGCGGTGGTGGAGTTCTGCGCCGAACATGCCATCGACTTCCTGATCGTCGGGCCAGAGGCGCCCCTGGCGGCGGGCGTGGCCGATGCGGCGCGGGCGGCAGGCGTCCTGACCTTCGGGCCTTCTGCCGCGGCGGCGCGGCTGGAGGCGTCGAAGGCCTTCACCAAGGAAATCTGCGATGCCTGCAACGCGCCGACGGCGGGCTACGCCCGGTTCACCGAGGCCGGGGCGGCGAAAGACCATATCCGTGCGCAAGGCGCGCCCATCGTCATCAAGGCCGATGGCCTGGCCGCCGGCAAGGGCGTGGTCGTGGCCATGACGCTGGACGAGGCGCTGGCCGCGGTGGATGACATGCTGGGCGGCGCCTTCGGGGCCGCCGGGGCCGAGGTGGTGATCGAGGAATTCATGTCGGGCGAGGAAGCCAGCTTCTTCGTGCTGACCGATGGCGTGAACCTGCTGCCCTTCGGCACCGCGCAGGACCACAAGCGTGTGGGCGACGGCGACACTGGACCGAACACGGGCGGGATGGGTGCCTATTCCCCCGCCCCGGTTCTGACGCCCGCGATCCAGCAACAGGCGCTGGATCAGATCGTCCTGCCCACCGTGCGCGAGATGGCGGCGCGCGGCACGCCGTTCCAGGGCGTGCTGTACGCCGGGCTGATGATCGAGAACGGCCGCGCGCGACTGGTGGAATACAACGTCCGCTTCGGCGATCCGGAATGCCAGGTGCTGATGATGCGCCTTGGCGCGCAGGCGCTGGATGCGCTTCTGGCCTGCGCCGAGGGCCGGCTGGCCGAGGCGCGCATCGACTGGGCCGACGACCATGCGCTGACCGTGGTGATGGCGGCCAAGGGCTATCCCGGTGCCTATGCCAAGGGCACGGTCATCCGCGGGCTGGACCGCTGCCCCGAAGACAGCCGCCACATGGTCTTCCATGCCGGCACAGCCCTGAAGGAGGGCGAGATCACCGCCACCGGCGGCCGCGTCCTGAACGTCACCGCGCGCGGCGACACGCTGTCCGACGCCCGCAACCGCGCCTATGCGATGATCGACCACATCCGCTGGCCCGAAGGCTTCTGCCGGTCCGACATCGGGTGGCGTGCGCTGAAGTGATCGTTCGCGAAAAGCCCGGTCCCTTCCAGCTTCTGTTTGCGGTGCGCGGGTCGGTCCTGCCGCATATCGCGGGCGAACTGGCGCTGGTAACGGCATTGGCCGCGGCACTGGTCTGGCTGGACCGCCATGTCCAGCCCCTGCCCCACCTCAGCGCCACGCCCTTTGCCGTCTTTGGCATCGCGCTGTCGCTGTTCCTGGGTTTCCGCAACAACGCCGCCTATGACCGCTGGTGGGAGGCGCGCAAACTCTGGGGCGGGCTTCTGGCCGACCTGCGCAGCTATGCGCGCGCGCTGGAAATGTTCCTGCCGGATACACAGCAGCGGCACCAGCAGCTTCGGCTGGCACTGGCCTTCCTGCACCTGCACCGCCTGAACCTGCGCCGCCTGCCGGTGGACGCCGCCGCCGCCCGCGCCCTGGGTGACAACTCCGCGCTCGCCACCGCCCCGCACCCGCCCTGCGCCGCGCTGGATGCCATGACCGCCGGGCTGGCGAATGCGCGGTCGGCAGGCACGCTGGACGGGTTCGGCGCGCGGGCCCTGTCGGCCCGTCTGGACAGCCTGGCCCTGCAACAGGCCGGCTGCGAACGCATCGTCGGCACGCCTCTGCCCTATGTCTATTCGCTCCTCGTCTATCGGACGAGCTATCTCTACTGCCTCCTGGTGCCGCTCGCGCTCTTGGAGCCCGCCGGCTGGCTGACGCCGCTCTTCACGGCAATCATCGGCTATGTGTTCTTCGGTCTGGCGGAAGTGACCGAGGAACTGGCGCATCCCTTCGGCGCCACGCCAAACGGCCTGGCGCTGGACGCCATCTGCCGGTCTGCCGAGATCTCGCTGGCCCCGCATCTGGGCGAACCCGCGCCCGAACCGCTGCGCCCCGTGAACTTCCGTCTGGACTGACGGCTCAGCCGCCCTGGCGGCTCAGCCAGTCCATCAGGGCCGGGCGCACGGTTTCGGCCCCCTCGGCGCGGGCGCGGTCGATCACGGCACGCACTTCGCGCAGATCGACCTGGCGGATCAGCGCCTTGACCGGGCCGATGGAGGCCGGCCGCATCGACAGCATCCTGAGGCCCATGGCGGCAAAGGCCACCGCCTCGATGGGCCGCCCGGCATCCTCGCCGCAGAACGAAAGCGGCGTGCCCGCTGCGGCGCAACGCGCGACGATCTGTTCCAGGAAGGTCAGGAACGACACGTTCAAAGTGTCATACCGCCGGCGCACCCTCTCGTTCTCGCGGTCGGCGGCAAAGAAGAACTGCTTCAGGTCATTGCCGCCGATCGAGACGAAATCCGCCTCGCGGAAAAAGCTGTCGGGCGCGAAGGCCAGGCTGGGCGTTTCCAGCATGGCGCCGATCTCCACCTTCTCGGGCACCACACGGCCAAGCGCGCGCTCGCGGTCCAACTCGTTCAGCACCGTCGCCCGGGCCGAGGCGAACTCGGCCCTCTCGGCAATGAAGGGGAACATCACCGTCAGCGGCCGGCCATCCGCGGCGCGGATCAGCGCCTGCAACTGCATCCGCAGGACACCCGGCTTGTCGAGGCCGACGCGGATCGCGCGCCAGCCCATCGCCGGGTTCGGCTCGTCCTGCGGCTTCATGTAGGGCAGCACCTTGTCGGACCCGATGTCCAGGGTGCGGAAGGCCACGCGGCGGCCTCGGGCGGCATCCATCACGCGGGCATAGATCGCGGCCAGTTCGGCCCGGCGCGGCATCTGGTTGCGGACCAGGAACTGCAATTCGGTGCGGAAGAGGCCAACCCCCTCGGCGCCCGAGCCTTCAAGGCTCGGCAGGTCCGCCATCAGGCCCGCGTTCATGTGCAGCCCAACCGTCGTGCCGCACATCGCCTGCGCCGGCAGGCCGCGCAGGCTGGCATATCGCTTCTGCGCCTCGGCCTGCATGGCGATCTTGTCGCGAAAGGCGCGGGCGACGGAATCCTCGGGTCGCAGGTGGACGATGCCCTGGTCGCCATCGACAAGCACATGGTCGCCGTTCAGCGCCTCGGTGGTGATGTTGCCGGCATGGATCACCAGCGGAATGGCCAGCGCGCGGGCCACGATGGCGGCATGGCTGCCGACCGAGCCTTCCTCCAGCACCACGCCGCGCAGCTTGCGGCCATAGTCCAGCAGTTCGGCCGGACCGATGTTGCGCGCGATCAGGATCGGGTCGTCCGGCATCTGCGCGCCGGTGTCATGGCCCTGCCCCGTCAGGATGCGCAGCAGGCGGTTGGCCAGGTCGTCCAGATCGTGCAACCGGTCGCGCAGATAGGCATCCGGCACCTGTTCCAGCCGCGCACGGGCGGCGGATTGCTCTTTCTCCACCGCCGCCTCGGCAGACAGGCCGCGGGCGATGTCTTCCTCCATCCGGCGCAGCCAGCCGCGCGAATGGGCGAACATGCGATAGGCTTCCAGAACCTGCTTCTGGTCCTTGTCCAGGCTTTCGACGGACAACAGGTCGTCCACCGAAACGCGCAGCTTGCCCACGGCATCGCGGATGCGCTCGATCTCGGTCAGCGGGTCGTCGGCCACCGGGTTCGTGACCACCACACGCGGCTCGTGCAGCCAGACATGGCCTTCGGCCGTGCCCTCCTGCCCGGTGCCGCCGCGGAACATCACCGGCTGACGATGCAGGTGGCGCACCGCACCATTGTCGCCCGAGAACGCGCCCAACTCGGTCATCTCGGCCAGAACCATGGCCACGACTTCCAGCGCATAGATTTCGTCGTCCGAGAAAAGGCGCGCCTGGCGCGACTGCACCACCAGCACACCCAGCTTCTCGCCCACGCGCTGCACCGGCACGCCCAGGAACGAGGAATAGAGCTCCTCGCCCGTCTCGGGCATGTAACGGAAGCCCTTTTCCTGCGGCGCATTGGCCGTGTTGACCGGCAGGCCGGTCCGCGCCACGCGACCCACCAGCCCCTCGCCGATCTTCATGCGGGTCTGGTGCACCGATTCCGCGCGCAGGCCCTCGGTCGCGCAAAGCTCCAGCGTTTCGCCGTCACGGAACAGGTAGATCGAGCACACCTCGGTGCCGATGGAATCGGCGATCAGCCGGACGATGCGGTCCAGCCGTTCCTGGCCCTGACCGGGCTGGGCCAGCGTGTCGCGCAGGCGGCGCAACAACTTGCGGCTATCGCTTTCGGTCCGTTCGGCCATTCCGTCCTGTCCCCTTTGCGCCCCTTAGACCACAACCGGGAAGGAAGTGACAACGGTTTAGGCCATGGTCGCGGCCCCGGACGACCGGGCAAGCGAGGGTGGATGACAGGTGCCTTCAGGATAAGCGTCGTGTGGACCGGTGCCGCAAGGCTCGGAAAGGCAGCCCGAAAACGTCACGGGCCAGGCCGCAGCCCCACACCGCGGCATGGCCCTGGCGGCGGGGACAGGTTCGGCCAGCCCGGGCGGCCCCGAATCTGAATGATCGACGGACGTGGCAAACAGGCGCATGCTGATCGGGCCAACGCCGCCTTGGCGGGGGCCCTGATCATCGAAAGGACGGAACATGTCGTTCTATCTCTATCAAATCAGCTATTCCAAGGAAGCAGTGAGGTCGATGGTCGCCACTCCAAGCGATCGGGAAGCCGCCGCCCGCAAGCTTATCGAGGCACTTGGCGGGAAGCTGCATCATCTCTTCTTTGCCTTCGGGGAATACGATGTCATCTGCCTGATCGAAGGCCCCGACGACAAGATGATGATGGCCGGCGCGGCGGCGGTCGCCTCTGCCGGGACGGTCTCGAAATCATCCACGGTGAAGCTCATGACCTCGGCCGATGCGATGGCCGCCATGGAGATGGCGGGCAAGGTCACCGGTGCCTACAAGGCGCCCCACGCCTGAGCGGACCCAAAGCCTTCAGCGGGCCACGAATGGCCCGCTGACCCTGGATTTCGCCGCCACGGTTCTTCTGAGAGGAACACCAGGATGGTCGGGCCATCCGCCCCCCGCAAGACTTGTAGCGCCCGCTACATTCGGCTTAGGGTCGTGTAGCACCCGCTACGGAGATTCCCTTGCCCACCCGCACATCAACCCCCGCCTCCGCAGGCCAGCTTGGCCTTCTCATCCTTCTCGGCGCCGGCTTCTGGCTGACCGGGGTGGTCATCGTGAGGATCATCGAGCCCCTCGGGGCGCTGACCGGCACCTGGCGCGCGCTGTCCTATGCACTCCTCGTGCCCGGCACGCTGCCGGCAATCTGGCTGACCAGACGTCTCGCCCATGTCTCGCGCGGCGAAATCCTTGCCGCGGTCGGCGTGGTTACGGCAGCCGCGCTTGTGCTGGACGGGATCGTCTTCGGCTGGATGCCCTGGATCTACGCCCCCGACACCGAAGGCCAGTTGCACGCCGCCGCCTTCATCCTGTGGGGCGGCGCCGTGGGTCTTGTCCTGGCGCTGATCAGCCAGCTCCGGGAAGCTCGGTAAAGGCGCCCGGCACCGCACCGTCCAGCCCGACCGCCCGAAGCACCACCACGCCGTCCAGCCGCGCGAGCAACCGCGCCGCCTCGATCCGCCGCGCCTCCACCGAGGGGCCGTCAAGCCGCGCCACCACCCAGTCCAGGAACCCAAGCCCGATCGCCTCGCCCCGGGCGCGCCAGAACGGATCGCCCCGGGCAGCCAGCACGGCGATCTCCAGCCAAAGCCGAAGATAGGGCCAGACCTCGGGGTCCATCGAGAAGGCCAGCAAGTCTCGCCACAGCGCCTCGGCCGGGCGTGGCTCCGCCGGCAAGCGCTCCATGCCCAGGGTCAGGCGCGCGACCACGGTTTCCAGCGTTGCAGACAGCACGGCGGACTTGTCGGCAAAGTAGTACAGAAGCATCCGGTCGCTCAGGCCAGCCGCCTGCGCCAGCGGGCGCAGGCTTGCGGACACAAGCCCCTCGGCCAGCACGAAATCGGCCAGCCGATCCAGGATCTCGGCCCGGCGTGCGCCGGCCCGGCTCACGACACCTTGTCGAGGCCGAAGGCGTCGTGCAGCGCCTGCACCGCCAGTTCCATGTACTTCCGGTCGATCAGAACCGAGATCTTGATCTCGGACGTGGCGATGACCTTGATGTTCACGTTCTCGGCCGCCAGCGCCTTGAACATGGTGGCGGCCACGCCCGCATGGCTGCGCATCCCGATGCCCACGACCGAGACCTTGGCGACATCGCTGTCCACCACATGGCCCTCATAGGCGATCAGGCCCGCGGCGCGCGCGTCCTCCATCGCCTTCTGGGCGCGGGCGACCTGGTTCGTCGGGCAAGAGAAGGTCATGTCCGTGACCGGCCCGCCATCCTTGCCGGCATGGTCCGAGATGTTCTGGACGATCATGTCCACGTTCACGCCCGCCTCGGCCAGCGGCCCGAAGATCGCGGCGGCCACGCCCGGCCGGTCGGCCACGGCGATCAGCGTCATCTTCGCCTCGTCGCGCGAATAGGCGACGCCAGAGACCACTTTCGATTCCATGATTTCATCCTCGTCGCAGACCAGCGTTCCAGAAGTCTCGTCGGTGTCCTCGAACGAGGACAGCACGCGCAGCCGCACCTTGTAGCGCATCGCCAGTTCGACCGACCGCGTCTGCAGCACCTTGGCACCCAGAGAGGCCAGTTCCAGCATCTCCTCGAAGGCGATCTTGTCCAGCTTGCGCGCCTTGTCGGTGATGCGGGGGTCGGTGGTATAGACGCCGTCCACATCGGTGTAGATGTCGCAGCGTTCGGCCCCGAAGGCGGCGGCAAAGGCCACGGCCGTGGTGTCGCTGCCGCCGCGGCCAAGCGTGGTGATGCGGCCCTCGGCCGAAACGCCCTGGAAGCCCGCCACCACCGCGACCTTGAAGCCCTCGGCGAACTTGGCGTCGATGTTGTCGCGCGGGATCGACACGAACCGCGCCGAGCCATGCGCCGAAGTGGTGTTGATCGGCACCTGCCAGCCCTGCCAGGACCGCGCGGGAATTCCCATCTCCTGCAGGCGCAACGCCATCAACCCGGCGGTCACATTCTCTCCGCTCGCCACGACGGCATCGTATTCGCGCGCGTCGTAAAGCTTCGAGGTGGTCTCGACCCAGCCCACCAGTTCGTTGGTCTTGCCCGACATGGCGCTGACGATGACGATCACGTCATAGCCGCGCTCCACCTCTTTCTGGACCTTCTTCGCGGCATTCTCGATGCGCGCGAGGTCAGCCACCGAGGTGCCGCCGAATTTCATCACCAGAAGCGGCATGGATACCCCCCACGGCCCCGAACATCGGGCGTTCCTTTATGCGGCACGGCGCGAGGGTGCAAGGGTGACACTGACACGTAGCTGTCGTGTTTCCCTGATAGGGGCGGCGCAGCATGAGGAGAGCGCCGATGGATGGCAGCAGCGCCGAACGGCCGCAAACCGGGGACAAGCAGATCGCCGCCGTGGTCCGCATGGCCGAAGGCCAGGACATCGCCGCCCGCCAGCTTCTGGACCGTCTGACCGAACTGCGCGCCGAAATCGCCAGTCGCGCCGCGCGCCGCATGTCCGACTGGGCGCCGCGCGTCCGGCGCATGGAGTTCCTCACCTCGGTCGAAAACCTCGCCGACTGGCTGGCGCTGCGCGAGACCGACCTCACCCCGGTGCAGGCGGCCCTCGGCCAGCTTGGCCTGTCCTCGCTTGGCCGGCTCGATGGCCATGTCCGCCCCTCGCTTGACGCGGTGATCGCGGCGCTGTCGCTCATCGCGGGCGAACCCGAGGCGGTGTTTCCCGACCCCGCGGCCATCACCGGGGGCGCGGTGCTTCTGGCCGAACGCCGCTCGCGCCTGTTCGGCGAACGTCCCGATGGCACGGGCCCCGAGACGCGCATCATGGTGACACTGGCCGGCGAGACAGCCCACGCCTCTGGCCGGATCGCCGATCTGGCGGCGGCGGGGGCCGACTGCTTCCGCATCAACTGCGCCCATGACGGCCCCGGCGAATGGCGCGAGATGATCCGCCACATCCGCGACACCGGCGCGCGCCTGGGGCGGCGCCTGCCCGTCTCGATGGATCTGGGCGGGCCAAAGTTCCGCGTGGCCCGGGTCTGGGGCCCCGACAAGCTCCGCCTTGGCCGGGGCGACCGCTTCGCACTGGTGCTCTCGCCCCGCGACCTGCCCGGCAAGCTTCCGGCCGCCCAGCTCAGCGACCCCGCCCTGGTCCAGGCGCTCGGGACCGGGGCGCTCGTCTCGCTGGATGACGGCAAGCTTTGGGCCGAGGTCACGGCACGGCGCGGCGGCGCGGCCGAGCTTGTGGTGACGCGCGCGCCGGACGAGGGCCTGCGCCTGAAGCCCGGCAAGGGCGTCAACCTGCCGGGGATCGATCTCGACGTGCCCGCCCTGACCGCCGACGACCGCGCCGCGCTCGATGTGGTGGTGCCGCTGGCCGACATCGTGGCCTTCTCCTTCGTCCAGACGCCGGCCGATGTGCGCGGGCTGATCGACGCGATGGAAGACCGCGCGGGCGGCCTGCGCCTTCCGGCAGTGCTTCTGAAGATCGAGACGCCGCTCGCCCTGCGCAACCTGCCCGACCTGATCGTCGAGGCGGGCGGGCGGGTGCCTGTCGGCGTGATGATCGCCCGCGGCGACCTCGCGGTCGAGATCGGCTTCGACCGTCTGTCGGAAATCCAGGAAGAGGTGCTCTGGCTCTGCGAGGCGGCGCAGGTGCCGGTCGTCTGGGCGACGCAGGTGCTGGAAGGCATGGTCAAGGAAGGCCAGGCCAGCCGGGCCGAGATCACCGACGCCGCCATGAGCCAGCGCGCAGAATGCGTCATGCTGAACAAGGGCGCACACCAGGCCGAGGCCGTGTCCTTCCTGCGCGACATCCTGGTGCGGATGGACCGTCACCAGGACAAGAAACGCGCCCGCCTCTCCGCCCTGGGCCTGTGGCGGCAGGGATAGCCGGCCCGGATCGAACCGTCCCCGCCAGTCCCCCCGCTCAGGCGCGGGCCACCGCCGGGCGAGCCGCAGCTTGGCCAAAGGCCGCCAGAACCGGCGCCGCGCCATGAGCCTCGGACAGGCGGAGAAGCGCAAAGCGGATGCGGGCGATCTCGCGGTAGTAGTTCAGATACGCCGCGTTCAGCGCCGCACCGGCCAGCGCCCCCAGCACGGGCACCGACTGCGCGGCAAGCTTCTGGCCCAGGCTGATGCCCAGACGCGGCGCGACCGTGGCAATGACCTTCTGCAGCGCCGGCCCCGTCAGGGTCAGGCGCGCCGACAGGAACGAGGTGTTCACCCCGTCATCCGCCGCCAAGGGGCTCCCGGCGGCAAAGGCCTTCAGACATTCGGCACGGATCGCCGGATCGTCGGGGTCATAGCCCGCCGCCCGCGCCTCGCGCCGGATGGCGTGCAGCAGCACCGTCACCGTGACCGGCAGTTCGGCAATCGCCGTGGCAAGACCCCCGGCCCCGCCCGCCGCCCCACTGACCAGCACCGCCGCCATCGGGCCGCGGCGGCCAAGGCGCGGCGCGCGGTCGCCCACGGCAGCCGCCGTCATCGCCGTTTCCAAAGCACTTGCGGTGATGCGGTCGATCCGGTTGCGCAAAGCCACCGGCAGGGCGTCATGCGCCTTCTCCAGATCGCCGCCAAGCCGGTTCGCCAGCGACATCACGGGTCCGTTCGCGCGCCGCCACGCCTCGGCCAGCGCCGCGATTTCCGGAGCGGGGTCAGCAAAGGGCACGGGAAGCGCAGGCGAAGTGGCAAGCACGGTCTGTTCCATGCCAAGCAAATGGGAAGACCCCCGCCCCTGCACAAGTCCCCGGCTTCAGGCGGCCTTCTCCACCCGGCCCGCCACACCTTCCCAGGCGCCACGCTGGATTTCCATGCCAAGCACGCGCTCGGGGTTGGTGGGCGGGGGCATCTCCACCGCGTCCAGCTTGCGGAAACCGAAGCGGCGGTAATAGGGCGCGTCGCCCACCAGCATCACCCGCTCCCAGCCAAGCCGCCGCGCCTCGGCCAGCGTCTCGTGGATCAGAAGACCCCCCAGCCCCTCGCCCTGCCGCGTCGGGTGCACCGCCACCGGCCCCAGCAGAAGCACCGGCTTGCCGCCAACCTGCACCGGCCAGTAGCGGATCACCCCGGCCAGCGTGCCATCACTGTCGCGCGCCACGGTGCACAGGTCCTTCACCGGCGGCACTCCGTCGCGCAGCCGGTACGAGGACAGCGCAGTTCGGCCCGGCGCGAAGCAGAGGTCGTAAAGCGCCTCCACCTCCCACCAGTCGGCCTCGGTCTCTTCCTCCAGCCTGTAGGCCATGACCCTGCCTGCGCGAATCCCTCTGGCGCGCCGGGTAGCATGGCCCTAGGTCAGGTTCAAACCGCGAGGGGCCAATATGTTCTACCGACCTTCCGAGGGCCACGGCCTGCGCCACAACCCGTTCAACGCCATCGTCACGCCGCGCCCCATCGGCTGGATCTCCTCGACCGGCCCCTTCGGCGACAACCTCGCCCCTTATTCCTTCTTCAACGCCGCCGCCTACACCCCGCCGCAGGTCACCTTCGCCTCGACCGGTGTGAAGGATTCCCTGCGCAACGTGCTGGATACCGGCTGCTTCGCCGTCAACATCGTGGAAGAGGCGATGCTGGACGCGATGAACGCCACGTCCGAGCAACTCCCGCGCGAGGTGGACGAGTTCGACCGCGCCGGCGTCCGCCGCGCGCCCTGCGTCACCATTCCCTGCCCCCGCGTCGAGGGCGCGCCGGCCGTGCTGGAATGCCGGCTGGTTCAGGATGTCATGCTCCTTGGCCGCGACAACGTGCTGGTGATCGGCGAGGTGACGGGCATCCACCTGCGCGACGATTGCCTGGTGGACGGCCGTTTCGACGTGACCCGGTTCCGCCCCGTCGCGCGCATGGGCTACCGCGACTACACCGTGGTGCGCGAGGTGTTCGAAAGGCTGCGGCCCGACGACCGTCAGGCGTGATCCAGCCACAGGCTGGACAGCGCCTCGGCGTTCATTCCCAGGGCCAACAGGACCAGAACCAGCACCACCCCGAAGAACAGCGCGTCATGGCGCAGGTCCCAGACCCCGTTGCGCCAGGCCAGCCAGACCAGGAATGGGTGCGCCAGCAGGATCGCCACGGCCTGCCCGATCAGGGCACCGGCAAGCCCGCCGAGATTCGCCCCGATCAGGAACAGCCCGGTCTGCAGCACCGCCCGCGCAAAGGTGACAAAGAAGAACCGCCGCGAATCCCCCGCCGCCAGCGCCGCCTGGTCATAGCTCAGCCCGATCGCCTGGGGCATCAGCACGCAGGACAAGGCCACCGCGATGGCCCCCGCCTCCTGATAGGCCGGGCTGTACAATAGCCGCACGATCGGCACGCCGCCAAAGGCAAAGACCGCCAGCAGCGCCACCAGCACCGCCGTGAGCCCATAACGCAGCCGCCGCATCCGCGCCCGCACGGCCTCGCCCCCCACCGGCTCGCGCGCCTCGCGGTACAAGGGGATCAATACGCGCCCCGTGACCGCCTGGCCCAGCAGGATCGGGAAGGTCGCCAGGAAAGCGCCGATGTTGTAGACGCCAAGTTCGGTCAGCGTGAGATGGGCGCCCAGGATCGCCCGGTCGCCCTGCAGCAGGAAGAAGCCGCCCACGGTGGACAGGAAAATCCACTTGCCGAAATGGATCAGGTCATGCGCCGCAGCGCGCTCCCACCGGAACCGGTTGACCTCGCCCGGCAGGAACCGCAGCACCAGCGGAATGCGCAGCAGGGGCGTCAGCAACCCACCGATGACCAGCGCCCAGACCGACCCGGTCGCCCAGGCCACCAGGATCATCGCAGCGATGGTCGCCGCCTGCACGAAAAGGTCCAGGAACACCACCCGCTCCAGCATCAGGTGGCGATTGGCGCTGTCCACCCGCGTGGGCGTGAAGCCCCCGATCAAAAGCCCGACGGCCCCGACCGGCAAAAGCACAAGAAGCTGCGGCGCCTCGTAGAACCAGGCCGCCGGCCAGGCCAGCGCCGAGGCCACGACGAACAGCAAAGCCCCCCGGATCACCCCGATGGTCCAGGCGGTGTTCAGGTAATCGGGATCGTCCCCCCGCTTGTGCTGCGCGATGGAGGGCCCGATGCCCATGTCGGAAAACAGCGCCAGCCCGATCAGCACCATCGACACCAGCGCCATCAGACCAAAGGCCTCGGGCGCCAGAAGCCGCGTCAGGATCAGGTTCGAGGCCAGCCGCAGCACCTGCGCCAGCACGAAGGCGATGGCCGTCACCGCCGACCCGCGCATCGCGCGCTCAAACAGACCCTGCCCCCGAAAGGCACGAAGAAGCCGGCCCATTCAAACCCCTTGCATTGAGGAACCACCCTAGGAACCGCGCGACCAAAGCGCAATCGCCATGCCGGGGACGGACTGTCGCGCTTGCGGTTGCGTCAGCCCGCAGCCTAATCTGCCGCGCAACCGGAAGGAGACATCCATGCAGACCATGATCGGGGTGATCGGCGGATCGGGCCTCTACCAGATCGAGGGGCTGGAGGGCGCCTCCTGGGTCAAGGTCGACACGCCCTGGGGCAAACCCTCGGACGAGGTTCTGGTGGGCCGCCTGGACGGCGTGCCGATGGCCTTCCTGCCACGCCACGGCCGCGGCCATGTGCAGACCCCTACCTCGATCAACTACCGCGCCAACATCGACGCGCTGAAGCGGCTCGGCTGCACCGATGTGGTGGCCGTCTCCGCCGTGGGCTCGCTGCGCGAGGATTACCGCCCCGGCGATTTCGTCCTGGTCGACCAGTACATCGACCGCACCTTCGCGCGGGAGAAATCCTTCTTCGGCCCCGGCCTCGTGGGCCACGTCGGCTTTGCCCATCCAACCTGCCCCCGCCTCTCGGACACCTGCGCCGAGGCAGCCCTGGCCCAGGGCGTGACGGTCCATCGCGGCGCGACCTATGTGGCGATGGAAGGCCCGCAGTTCTCCACCCTCGCCGAAAGCCGCCTCTATCGCTCCTGGGGCGCCGACGTGATCGGCATGACCGGCATGCCCGAGGCCAAGCTCGCCCGCGAGGCCGAGCTTTGCTATGCCTGCGTGGCCATGGTCACGGACTACGACTGCTGGCACCCCGACCACGACAGCGTGGACGTGGCGATGGTCATCCGCACCCTGACGCAAAACGCCGGCCACGCCCGCGGCCTCGTCGCCCGCCTGCCCGCCCTCCTCGGCCAGGACCGCGCCCCCTGCCCCCACGGCTGCGACCGCGCGCTGGACACCGCGCTGATGACCGCCCCCGAAAAGCGCGACCCCGAGCTTCTGGCGAAACTGGATGCCGTGGCGGGCCGGGTCCTGCGCTGAATGCGCGTCCTCGTTGCCGGCGCGGACGGGTTCATCGGTCGACACATCGCCTTTCACCTGCGCGCTTCGGGCATCGAGGTGCTCGCGCAGGCGCGCCGCCCCGACCGGCTGGCGCGCATGGGCTTTGCCACGCTTGCCGCCGACCTGACGGAGCTTGCGGCGCAGGATGTGGACTTCTGGCGTCCGCAACTGGCGGGAGTTACGCATCTGGTCTGGTGCGCGGGCGTGTTGACCGGGACCGAGGCCGCCTTCGCCGCCGTGCATGGCACAGCGCCCCGCGCCGTGCTGGCGGCCCTGCCCGGTGCGCCCGCCGTCCTGGTTTCGGCCGTCGGGATTGAGGCCGAAACCCCCTTTGCCCGCTGGCGCCGCCAAACGGAACAGGTCTTTGCCGGCGCCACGATCCTTCGCCCCGGCCTTGTGCTGGCCGACACGTCCTATGGCGGCTCGTCACTGCTGCGGGCGCTGGCGGCGCTGCCCTTCGCCACGCCAGTGGTGGGGAGCGGCGACCAGCGGTTCAACCCGATCCACGCCGCCGACCTGGCCGAACAGGTGCGCCTCTGCCTTGTCTCACCTCCCGGCCCCGGCCCGCAGAAGGACACCTGGCCAACCGGTGGCCCCGAGGTCCGGACCCAGGCCGACCTGGCGCGCGACTTGCGCAACTGGATGGGCCTGCCGCCCTGCCCCCTGCTCCGGCTGCCCCTTCCCCTCGCCCGCGCGGCCGGCCGGGTGGGAGACCTCCTGCAACTCGGCCCGATCTCGGCCACCGCCGTCGCACAGCTGGAAACCGGGGTCAGCACAGACGCCGCCCCGCTGATGCAACGGCTCGGCTTCGCGCCGCGCGGCGTCAGCGCCTTCCTTGCCGCCCGCCCCGCCGGCACGCAAGACCTCTGGCACGCCCGGCTCTACCTTCTGAAGCCGCTGATCCGGCTCACCCTCGCGGCCATCTGGCTCGCCTCGGCCGCGCTCGGGCTGTTCACACAGCCGGCCATGTTCCTTCCTGCCCTCGGCCCTGCCCTGCCGGACGGGCTGGCCGTCCTCATGGCCCGCGCCGGCGGCCTGGCAGATCTCGCTCTTGGTCTGGCCCTGCTGGCGAACTGGCGCCCCGCCCCGGTCGCCCGCGCGCAGCTTGGCCTGGTGCTGGTCTATACCGCCGGCCTGACCCTCATCGCGCCGTCCCTTTGGCTCGACCCTTTCGGCGGGCTGATGAAGAACCTCGGGATCCTTGCCCTGATCCTGGCCCATCTTGCCCTGGCGGAAGAACGGTGATGGACCTCGATTTCCTGGCCAAATGGCTGCACATCCTGTCCTCGACCGTGCTGTTCGGCACGGGAATCGGCACCGCCTTCCAGATGGTCATGGCGATCCGCACCCGGCGGGCAGAGACCGTCGCCTCCGTCGCCTCTGCGGTGGTCTTGGCCGATTGGGTCTTCACCACGCCGGCCGGGCTGATCCAGCCGGCAACCGGCCTCTGGCTGATCCACCTGACCGGCCACCCATGGAACGCGCCCTGGCTGATGGCCACCTATGCGCTCTATGTCCTCGCCTTCCTGTGCTGGGTGCCGGTCGTATGGCTGCAATACCGCATCCGCGATCTGGCCCGCGCGGCCCATGCCGCGGGCGCCCCCCTTCCCGATGCGGCGATCCGTCTCTGGCGGATATGGTTCGCGCTCGGCTGGCCCGCCTTCACCGCGCTTGTCGCGGTTTTCTGGCTCATGGTATCGAAACCCGACCCCCTGTTCTGAAGGCTGCCCCATGTCCAAGACCGTCAAGGACTACATCCGCACCATCGTGGATTTCCCGCATGAGGGGATCCTGTTCCGCGATGTGACCACGCTCTTCGCCGATGCGCGCGGCTTCCGCATGGCGATCGACCAGCTCCTGAACCCCTATGCCGGCATGCGCATCGACAAGGTGGCGGGGCTGGAAGCGCGCGGTTTCATCCTGGGCGGCGCGGTGGCGCATCAGCTCTCCACCGGCTTCGTGCCGATCCGCAAGAAGGGCAAGCTGCCCGGCCGCACCATCGCGCAGGGCTATACGCTGGAATATGGCGAGGCGGTGATGGAGGTGCATGACGATGCCCTCCTGCCCGGCGAGAAGGTGCTTCTGGTCGATGACCTCCTTGCCACCGGCGGCACCGCCGAGGCCGGCATCCGCCTGATCGAACGCCTCGGTGGCGAGGTCGTGGGCTGCGCCTTCGTCATCGACCTCCCCGACCTCGGCGGCCGCCGCAAGCTGGAGGCGATGGGGATGGAGGTCCACTGCCTCTGCGCCTTCGAAGGGCATTGAGGCCACCGCCGCCCGGGCCTCGCCCTGTCATCCCCCGCCCCGGCGAAGGCCGGGGCCCCGCACCCCTGTCAGACCCGCCGCGACACCTTTCCCTCGCGCAACAAAGGGGAGCGCGATAGCCTCGACCCCAAAGATCTGGCCGCGGCGGCTTCGGCCGGCGGCTCGCAGGGGTGGTGGTGTGGTGTGGGCCTTGGTGAGGCGTACTCAAGCGGTCGAGGGCGGGTCCCTTCCTTCCCTGTTTCCATCGTTGACGGATTAGCCGTCTCTGGTCTCGGGAGCCCTCAGGGCTGCCCGAGTCCGGACGGAATTTCGGGGAGGATATCCATGGATTGCGCGGGGGAGTCCCCTGGGGACGGTCCGAAGACCCGCACGGCCTGGGCGGGGGTGGGCGACGGGGCGCTGTTCCGTGACGCCGGGGGCGACGGGCAGATCACGGAAGGTCGGGAGGTCGCGGTCACCGAATGGGACCCGACCGCCAAAGACGACAGGACGGAGCCGCGGGTTTGGGGCGAGGTGTCCGAGCTTGGCCGTTTGCGCACGCGGATACATCTGGCTGCAAGGAGTGGGCGAAGAGGGAATGCGTCGAGAAGCTAATGCAGCTAGCCGCCGCCGCTGCCCATCAGGGACGAAATTCAAGACTTCACGAAGTCATCATGTGGAACACAAGTCGGGGAGAGTGCGTCATAATTGACGCCTTTTCTCTTCGGCCGTTGAGTGAGACCCTGCCCTACTCCAGGATGAATTTTCAGCGAGCTGTGGATATCAGGAGCACCAAAGAATGCAAAGGCACCCTAGCGGTTCCGGCACCCGCACATCCTTCTCATCGGGGCGAGGCGAGCAGAGCTTACTTTGGACGGTGCTTCTGTTGGTGACGCTTTGCGCCGCTCCGTCACAAACTCACGCGGACGAATTGGACGACATTGTTGCGTCGCTTGACTGTGGCCCAGTTCAAGGAAATCGCGTGCTGGCACGTAATGGCGCACAAATCCTGGACAGCGATCCCGGTAGATCGACAGAGAACCGGCTGCATTTTCTTAGGCTGAGAACCGGCTGCCACGTATCCGTATATGCGTCAAGGGCGCTGGCTGGGCAAATTCCATTCGAAGGTGAGGAGACGCGCGGCAAGTTCGACAGCCCGGGATTTCGCCCCACTAACTTCTTTGCCATGGATGACTTGATCGCAAAGAAGATGGAGATGGCAAAGGTGAAATGCAACGGCCGCGACAACACCACCCCAAAGAAGGGATACTTGGTCTCAGACTTTACGGCGTGCGTCTATGAGCGAACCAGGCGGGATTTGACAGGTTACACCCTAGTGGAATTCGTGGTGGAGCCAGTCAATGGCGGGTCATCACCAGCTATCTATTCGCTCGTTGTGTCTCGTGATCGGTTCCTGAGCGTCCGACGCGCCGACCAAGCGCCGGACCCAAAAAGAAGAAACCATACTGAGCGAAATTTCTGATGTCGATGGTGGAGAGATCATGACCGAAGTTTGCACAATCGGCGGGATATCTGTTTTCAACATGACCGGCAGCGCGGCAAGCCGTAGGTCGGGGTTCAACCCGACACCCAGCACAAACGACGGCCCAACAGATCGACGGCAGCGTGAACTTACTCCCCCGACGCTGAGCCGGTGTTCGCTCTTGCCGGCGCATCCATCACACGGGGGGCCAAAAGGATTACCGGCGCCTGGACATGGCCGGCCATGACGACATGCCGGGCCACCATTCCTTGCCGACACGGTAATTGCCGCGCATGACCCATTGCCTATGCATGGTTCCACCCGGATTCCGAACCCGGACGCGTCCAATCCGACCGCTGCAATCTGGAAACCATCGGGACAAAGGTCCACGGCATCTGCGCCTTCGAAGGGCATTGAGGCCACCGCCGCCCGGGCCTCGCCCTGTCATCCCCCGCCCCGGCGAAGGCCGGGGCCCCGCACCCCTGTCAGACCCGCCCCCCGACACCTTTCCCTCGCGCAACGAAGCGGAGCGCGATAGCCTCGGTCCCAAAGATCTGGCCGCGGTAGCTTTGGCCGGCGGCCCGCAGGGGTGGTGGCGTGGGCCTTGTTGAAGCGTGCTCAAGCGGTCGTGGGCGGGTCCCTCCCTTCCCTGTTTCCATCGATGACGGATTAGCCGTCTCTGGTCTCGGGAGCCCTCAGGGCTGCCCGAGTCCGGACGGAATTGCGGGGAGGATATCCATGGATTGCGCGGGGGAGTCCCCTGGGGACGGTCCGAAGACCCGCACGGACTGGGCGGGGGTGGGCGACAGGATGCTGTTGCATGACGCCGGGGGCGACGGGCAGATCACGCAAGACCGGGAGTTCGCGGCCACCGATTGGGACCCGACCGCCAGGGACGACAGGACGGCGCTGCGGGTTTGGAGCGAGGTGTCCGAGCTCGAACGCTTGCGGGGGGTGAGGGATATCAAAGGATTGCGTAACGGGATTCAACTGGCGTTAAGGAATGGACGGGGGAAGAGGGGCGATGGTTGCACACGGAGAGATATCGCCCTGTGCGGCTCTGTGATGACGAGAGTATTCGTTCACCGGCGCGCATTGCGTGGCAGCATACTTCAGATGCGATTTGGGAGTGGGTGTAGTGCGTAAACGGATCGGCGATGGTGGCTTGCACCCACCTACTCGCTTTCGAGAAGTGGCGTAATATGAGCGCGAAGATCGCAGCCGACGCGGCGCTAACACTGGTTTACATTCTTTTGCTCCGTGAATTTGGCCTGAGGTTGGCCTTGCGGCCGCCCTTCCTCTCTTTGGCCCGTCCGATGCGATTTGCCGAGCGCATGGTGGAATCGTTGGCGCGGGGTAGGCCGAAGGAGACAAAAGACGTAACATGGCAACGTGCCCTCGACGAACGAGAACCCGCCAGTTCGCCCGCAAGGCGGCGAGTACAAATGAAGATAATTGGAGCTATACTGTCGATCGCGGTGGTCAATCTGTTCCTCGCGGATATGTAGAATTCGCTGCGGGCAGAGCCGTTCCTGAGTAGCTGAGGGGAAAACTGTGACGAGTCGTGGCGAAACCTCTTTCACGGGCGCTAGCGCGGATTGGGTACATAGCGAGCGTAGGGTGGGTGAAACCCACCACTTCCCGACCCATGAGTTTCGTGACGGAACGCTTCAGCAAGC
>Ga0209368_1000321_pt1 | contig 52668 bp, 42 predicted proteins | sample EBPBio242008_DNA_FD_185862 | JGI IMG/M metagenome (GOLD analysis project Ga0209368, IMG submission 185862) | Wastewater treatment Type I Accumulibacter community from EBPR Bioreactor in Madison, WI, USA - Reactor 1_4/24/2008_ DNA (SPAdes)... | ecosystem: Engineered > Bioreactor > EBPR >...
CAGCACATCGACCTGGCGTAGCTTCGCGACGATCTCTTCGGGCTTATGGCGCTTCTTCGGCATCTCGATCCTCCTGTCTGCCAAAAGACATACTTCAGGGTGGACCAATTCAAGGGGGGTGGATCACGCTCTGCCGGCGGCGGCTGTCCGGTGAGTGTGGTTGGGCAGTGCAGTGCACTGCCGGAGGCAGGCAGAGGGAGTGCTTGCAAAGTTGTAGGGGGTGTAAAGGTAGATAGTGCCGAATGCAGGCGTTTTATAGCGCGCGGCACATTGATTGCGCGCCAGTCCCTGAGCGTTTACGAAAGCTGCTGGCTTTCGCCTTGCTCCTCATAAAGCGCCGACAGATCGACCTTGATATCGATTTTGTCGATAGCCTCCTTCAATTGAGTGACAAAGCTTTCTTTATTGTAGCGGCTCGTCTCGCCCGGCGTGGTGTGCCCCGTTAGTCGATCAATGATCGAATCCTCGACGTCGCCCTGGCCCAGGAAGGTCGTGGCGCTATGCCGGAAGGAATGAAAGTCTTTGCCCTCCTTGTAGAGCCCAGCAGCGCGCCGATAGCGGGTGAACCACTTGGTGAAGCCGTGGCCGAAGCGGTCGTCGGCACCGCCCGGCCCCAAATTCGGGAACACGCGATCCTGGCCTGCTCGCCGTTGCACTTCGACGTATTTGAGAAAACCGATTCGTATCAGCTCTCTATGGATCGGGACGATGCGGACAGCCGACGCGTTCTTTAATTGCCTCGGCTCCTCGTCGTTGATGTCGAATACCCAGATCCCGGCCTGCTGCTGGATGTCCTCGATACGCAACTGACAGATTTCCTCTTGGCGAGCGCCAGAGAAGACGGCGATGAGTGGAATCCAGAATCGCTCGTCGCGGATGATCATGCTGCCGGGCAAGGTCCTCCGCCCGGCGGATTGGCAGCCTGTCCAGATCGGTGTCTTGAACAAGCGTTTCAGGTCATCCCGCGACCACAGCGCCCGTTGATCTCGGGCGCGCTTCTGCTTCGAGAACGGGAAGCCTGAAAAAATACCCTTTGCGGCCTCATCGTGAGAATGCATTTCATCCCAGAGGGATGATAGCGCCGAAAGATGACGTTTGACGGTCTTGATCGCGAGACGCGGCTTTTTGCTGCCGCTTTCGGCGTCCAGCGCCAGAATCTCGGCAGGCATCTTGCCAAGGTATTGGGACGCCTTGCCGTAGTCCGATGGCAGCCGTTGGAGCACGTCCTTGAACGTCGCCGCGTCCTTGCGGGTATAGGAGCGCAAAGGCCGGTTGCCACAGATGGCCTCGAAGAGTTCGTAGCTTTTCTCGTTCTGCGCAGCGGTCTGGTTCTCCCAGGTGCGCGTTAGTTTCTGCTTGGCGACGAAATCCGCAGCCGCTTTGGTGAACAGCGGCCCAGTCTCATTTGCTGCCGTCTCTGCTGGCGCCGCCGAGGTCTGCTGCTCTGAAGCGCGGGGTTGAGCAAAAAGAGCATCAACCTTGCGCGCCAAAAGCTTGTCACGGGGCTCGAAGTTGAAGTCGCCCTCGTAGCGAGCCCGGACAGCCTCCGCGAGGTCAATACCGCCTCGGATCAGCGCCTGAGAGAGCTGATCCCGGCCAGTCTTGTCGAGCTGTCCGGCGAGGTTGTGCTTACGCAGCATGGCCTCGGTGACGAACGCGACGGTCCCGAACTCATTGGCTCCCAGATCGGTCCGCGCCCGCTGGGCCACGTCTCGAAAATACTCGGCACGCTGGATTCGAATTTCTTCCGGGACACGTCCATGCCTGAGCCGCAGCTTATTCTCCTGGTCGAGGACGTAGCCGTAGAAGTCCTGCACGATGGCCGCGAGCTGATCATCTGAGAGCATGGGGTCGCGGCGGCTTTCCTCGAAAAGCGATTCGGCCACCAGATATAGCTCCCGCGCCCTGATCCCGGCGAGGTGCAATTCGGAGGTTCTCAGCGAGCAGGTGATCTCGCGGCGCCCAAAGCGGGAGCGCAGGTCGAGCGGGATGCCACGACGGAAATGGAAGATGCGGTTGCGCTGGACGACGTTGCGGAGGAGACGCGCCAAAACGGTGCCCTTTGTAGCAACCGGACGGGCAAATCGCGTTGCCGGCCCGGAGAGGGCAGAAGAACCGCTTTGAAATCAGCTACTTCGGGAAAAGTGGCTGGGGGACTAGGATTCGAACCTAGACAACCAGAGTCAGAGTCTGGGGTCCTACCGTTAGACGATCCCCCAACGACAGGGCGCTTGGTGCAGCGCCGCGTTGGTGAGCCGGGGTCTAATCAATGCGATCCGGCTTGGCAAGAGCAGAATTCATCGTCGATGCGAAACGCTTCACAGAAACGTCGTCATGCACCTTCTGCGAGACCGCTCGGGCTCGGTCGTTCCGGCCTGCACTGGCGGTTGCGCTACCGATCTGCGCAGGGCGCATGCAACTCGCCTTGCGCGTCACCGCCCTCATCGGAGAACATCTCGGCATGAATCAGCATAACGCCGCCGCCGCGCTCTCCGTCTGGGTTGCGCTTGAAAGCCCCACCAGCCACCCTGCCGGCCTGAACGGCATGATGGACCTCGTCCAGAAGGAGGTCGCCGGGCTGCCGATCGCGGTCGAGCGCATTCCCGGCCGCGACGGGCTCGGCGACATGGTCGTGCTGCGCGCCGGTCTCGACAACGGCCAGCCCGCTGTCGCCGTGATGTCGCATCTCGATACGGTGCATCCGGTCGGTACCAGCGCCAAGGAATTACCCGTCAGGATCGAGGGAGACCGGCTCTACGGCCCCGGTGTCTACGACATGAAGGGCGGTGCCTGGCTCGCCCTGCAGGCCTTCAAGCAGGTCGCGGCCGCAGGCTCGGCCAAGCGGCCGATGACCTTCCTGTTCACGCCGGACGAGGAGATCGGCTCGCCGACGAGCCGGGCCCTGATCGAGGAGATCGGCAAGGGATCGAAGGCGGTGCTCGTCACCGAGCCAGCGCGCTCGGGCGGCAAGATCGTGACTGCTCGAAAGGGCGTCGGCCGCTTCGACGTCAGGCTGGAAGGGCGTCCGGCCCATGCGGGCTCGAAACATGCCGACGGGCGCAGCGCCATCCGCGAGGCGGCGCACCAGATCCTCGCGATCGAGGGCATGACCGATTATGCGCGCGGCATCACCACCAGCGTCGCGCTGATCGGCGGCGGTACAGCGGCGAATGTCATTCCGCAGCATGCCTGGTTCAGCGTCGATTGCCGCGTCACTACGCTCGCCGATGGCACGATGATGGAGAACCGCATCCTCAGCCTGAAACCGCATGATCCGGATGTTCAGCTCCGCATCACCGGTGGCATGAACCGGCCACCCTACGAGAAGTCGGACGCCGTGGCCGAGCTGTTCGAGCTGGCGCGCAAGGTCGCGGCCGATGTCGGCTTCGACCTGCAGGATTGCCCGATGACCGGCGGCGGCTCAGACGGCAATTTCACGGCGGCACTCGGCGTGCCCACCCTCGACGGGCTCGGCATCGACGGTGACGGCGCCCATACGTTGCAGGAATACGGGCTGATCTCGTCCATCGCGCCGCGGCAGGCGCTGATGAAGGGCCTGCTGCAAACGATCTGAGCGCGATCTGCTTCTGTATCGGTTTTCAAGGACGACGCGGGTCATCCCGGGCGACCGCAGGGAGACCCGGGATCCATGCCTGAACCTTTCATGGAAGCGCTCCGGCATGGATCCCGGGGCTGGGCTTCGCTCCGCCCGGGATGACACGCGGATTTGAATTCGAGAGCAGTGGACAAGAAAAAAGCCCCTCGCATCGCGAGGGGCTTTTTCATATCGGGAGCTGCCGAAGCCTCAGGCTTCCGGCTCGCCCATGCCGCCGGCGGCGAGGAATTTCTCGAGCCAGTGGATGTTGTAGTCGCCGTTGAGGATGTCCTGGTTGCGCACCAGCGTGCGGAACAGCGGGAGCGTCGTATCGACGCCGTCGACGACGAACTCGTCGAGCGAACGGCGCAGGCGCATCAGGCATTCGTCGCGGTTACGGCCATGCACGATCAGCTTGCCGACGAGCGAGTCATAATGCGGCGGGATCGAATAGCCCTGATAGGCCGCCGAATCGACGCGCACGCCGAGGCCGCCCGGCGTGTGGAACGAGGCGATCTTGCCGGGCGAGGGGCGGAAGGTCGCGTGATGCTCGGCATTGACCCGGCACTCGATGGCATGGCCCTCGATGATGATGTCGGACTGCTTGAGCGAGAGCGGCGCGCCCGCGGCGATGCGGATCTGCTCGTTGACGAGGTCGATCCCGGTGATCATCTCGGTCACCGGATGCTCGACCTGGATACGGGTGTTCATCTCGATGAAGTAGAACTCGCCGTCTTCATAGAGGAACTCGATGGTGCCGGCGCCGCGATATTGCAGCTCGCGCATCGCCTTGGCGCAGATCTCGCCGATCCGGTCGCGCTCGCCGGCGTTGAGCGCGGGCGAGGGGCCTTCTTCCCAGACCTTCTGGTGGCGGCGCTGTAGCGAGCAGTCGCGCTCGCCGAGATGGATGGCGTTGCCGCGGCCGTCGCCGAGCACCTGGATCTCGATATGGCGCGGCTTCTCGAGGTACTTCTCGATATAGACCGCGTCATCGCCGAAATTGGCCTTGGCCTCGCTGCGGGCGGTGGCGAGCAGGACGGCGATCTCGTCCTCGGTGCGCACCACCTTCATGCCCTTGCCGCCGCCGCCGGAGGCAGCCTTGATGATGACGGGCAGGCCGATCTCGCGGATGATGCGCAGCGCCTCGGCCTCGTCGGCGACGCCGCCTTCGGAGCCCGGCACACAGGGGATGCCGAGGCGCTTGGCGGTGCGCTTGGCCTCGATCTTGTCGCCCATCGAGCGGATATGCTCGGCCTTGGGGCCGATGAAGGTGATGTTGTGCCGGTCGAGGATGTCGGCGAAGCGGGCGTTCTCGGAGAGGAAGCCGTAGCCGGGATGGACCGCATCGGCGCCGGTGATCTCGCAGGCCGCGATCAGGGCGGGGATGTTGAGATAGCTCTCGCGGGCCGGCGGCGGCCCGATGCAGACGCTCTCATCGGCGAGGCGCACATGCATGGCGTTGGCGTCGGCCGTGGAATGCACCGCGACGGTCGCGATGCCGAGCTCCTTGGCGGCGCGCAGCACGCGCAGCGCGATCTCTCCACGATTGGCGATCAGGATCTTGTCGAACATCTTGAAATCCAAATCGGCGGCGCGCGGCGCCACGCTCACTCGATCACCAGCAGCGGCTCGCCGTATTCCACCGGCTGGCCGTCCTCGACCATGATGGCCGTGACCTTGCCGGCGCGGGGCGCGACGATGTCGTTGAAGGTCTTCATCGCCTCGACGAGCAGGATGCGCTCGCCCTGCTTCACGACGCTGCCCACTTCGACGAAGGGCTTGGCATCGGGCGAGGGGCGGCGATAGGCGGTGCCGACCATCGGGGAGGGCACGGCGCCGGGATGGGCCGCGGTCGGCTTGGCCTCGACCGGAGCAGCAACCGCGGCGGCGACCGGGGCCGGCATCGCGACCATCGGGGCAGCGGCGGGAACCTGCACGGTCGTGGAGATGTTGCGGGCGACGCGGACGCGCAGATCGCCCTTTTCGACCTCGATCTCGGTGAGATCGGTCTGGTTCAGGAGCTCTGCAAGCTCGCGGACAAGTTCGGGGTCGATCGGGCTCTTGGTCGCCATGGCGGGTATCACCGTCTTCTTCGGATATTCGGATGGAGGCGACGGCCCTGGCCGTGCTCCCGTTCAAAAAGGTTCAGGCGGTTTTCGCCGCCCGCTTTTCCAGCAGCGGCACGATCGCGTCGAGTGCGAGATCATAGCTCGCGACGCCGAAGCCGCAGATCACGCCGACGCAGACCGGCGCCATATAGGAATGGTGCCGGAATTCCTCGCGCGCATGCACGTTGGAGATATGGACCTCGATCGCCAGCGCATCGACGCCCTTGATCGCGTCGCGCAGGGCCACCGAGGTGTGGGTATAGGCGCCCGCGTTGATGATGACGCCGGCGCCGGCCAAACCCGCCTGCTGGATGAAGGTGACGAGCTCGCCCTCGAAATTGGTCTGGCGGAAGGTGAGATCGACGCCCGCCGCCTCTGCCTTGCGGCGCAGGCGCTCCTCGACGCCGGCCAGCGTGACCGCGCCATAGGTTCCGGGCTCGCGGGTTCCGAGCAGGTTGAGATTGGGTCCGTTCAGGACGTGGACGGCGACCATAGGTGGCGTTGATTCCGGCACCGCGCGCGGGCGGCAGGAGCCGCCCTCATAAACGTTGCAGGCCGGCAGGGGAAGCCTGAAGCACCCTGCCGGCCTATCGGGTTCGTTGGTGGCGGTCGTTCAGCCGGCGCAGTCGGTCTTGCCGCAGCGGCGCACGGAATCGATCTTCGCCTTGAGAGCGGCCTGGCCGACCGCGCCGAAGACGATCTCGTCGCCGATGATGAAGGCCGGCGTGCCGGTGAGGCCGAGGCGGTCGCCAAGCGCGACGGTGTCGGCGATCGCGGCCTTGGTGGCCGGCGCCTCCATGTCCTTCTTCAACTGGGCGACGTCGGCGCCGGCTTCCTTGGCGACCTCGAGCGCCTTGGCGGCATTGATCTTGCCCTTCACGGCCATCAGCTTGTTGTGGAACTCGAAATATTTCGGGCCCTGAAGCTGGTTCTTGGCGGCGATGGCGACGCGGCTGGCCTCGACCGAATCAGGTCCGAGGATCGGGAAATCCTTGAGCACGACGCGCAGCTTGGGATCGGCCTTGGAGAGCGCGGTGACGTCCTCCATCGCCCTTTTGCAGTAGCCGCAATTGTAATCCATGAACTCGACGAGGGTGATGTCGCCCTCGGGATTGCCGATGATGACGGACGTCGCCGGATCGGTGATGCGGGCCTTCTCGGCCGCGACCGCGCTACGCTGGGCATCGGCCTGGGCGACCGTGTTGCGGCGCTCCAGCTCGATCAGGGCGTCCTGGATGATCTCGGGATTCTTCAGGATCGTCTCGCGGATCAGATCTGTCACCGCCTTGCGCTGCTCGGGCGAGAGAGGCTGGCCCTGCGCCATGGCCGGTGCGGCGGAAGCCGCGAGCCAGAGGCTCAGCGCGACGGCAGCTGGCCGCAGGCAGGCACGCGCCATGCTGATGAGGGTCGGGAAAGCCATCTCGTCATCCTTTCAAAGCCGCCAGGCGGAAAACCGCGACTGAAGCAGCGTTTCCAGCCGCGAGGTTGTGGTTGTTCGGGGGGCGAAGGTCAAATCACAGCTCTGCCACCGGATGCGGCCGATGGTTGCAGGGCGCGACAGGCTCGGCTACGCGGGCGGGCCTCCTTACGAAACCGGACAAGCCGATGTCGAAGCCCCTGATCGTGCCCGCCGCCTTGCCCGCTCTGGCCGAGCGGGCCGAGCGCGTCGCCCCCTTCATCGTCATGGACGTGATGAACCAGGCGGCGGCCATCGAGCGTCGCGGCGGCTCGGTCGTGCATATGGAGGTCGGGCAACCCTCGGCGCCGACGCCGGCCTCGATCCGCGCCGCAGCAGCCAAGGCGCTGGAGCATGGCCGGATCGGGTACACGCAGGCGCTCGGCACGGATTCGCTGAGAGAACGCATCGCGCGGCATTATCAGGACGCTTATGGCGTCCAGGTGGCGGCCGAGCGCGTTGTCGTCACGACAGGTTCGTCCGGCGGCTTCATCCTCGCCTTCCTCGCCTGCTTCCAGCCGGGTTCGCGGATCGCGATCACCGCGCCGGGCTACCCCGCCTATCGCAACATCCTGATTGCGCTCGGGCTGGAGCCGGTGGCGATCGAGGTCGGCCCCGAGACGCGCTTCGCGCTGACGCCGGACCTGATCGAGCGCGCCCACCGCGAGAAGCCGCTGGCCGGCGTGCTGACCATGAGCCCGGCCAACCCGACCGGCGTGGTGATGACGCCGGAGGCCATCGCGGATGTTGCCGCCTGCTGCCGCAAGCTCGGGCTCTGGTACATCTCTGACGAGATCTATCACGGCCTGACCTACGAGACCCCGGCGACGACGGCGCTCGCCGCCGATCCCGACGCGATCATCGTCAACTCCTTCTCCAAGTACTACTGCATGACCGGCTGGCGTGTCGGCTGGCTCGTGGTGCCGCAGCGCCTTGTGCGCACGATCGAGCGGTTGCAGCAGAATTTCTCGATCTCGGTGCCCTATCTCAGCCAGGTGGCGGGCGAGGCGGCTTTCGACGCGACGGCGGAATGTGAGGCGATCAAGGCTGGCTATGCGCAAAACCGCGCCTTCCTGCTGAAGGCGCTGCCGGAGATCGGTCTTGGCGACTTCCTGCCGGTGGACGGCGCCTTCTACATCTATCTCGACATCGGCCGATACTCGAACGATTCCATGGCCTTCTGCCGCAGCGTTCTCGAGGAGGCCGGCGTCGCGATCACGCCCGGGCTCGATTTCGACGAGGCGCGCGGCGCGCGCACGATCAGGCTTTCCTTCGCTGGTTCGCTCAGTGAATGCGAGGACGCGGTGACGCGGATCGGCGGCTGGATGAAGAAGCGCTGACGAAAGCTTCGCCCGGCCACGCGAATGGCTTGCAAGATTTAGCGAAACCTCAGCATTCTGCGTCCTGGGGATAGCACGGAGACCTGCCATGAACGTCGCTGCACCGGGCGGAACCGTCCCGCGGCGTAGCATTGTCCGGCCAGCTGTGCTGTTCGGCTGGCTGGCGCTCGCCTTCGCATGTCTCTCGCCGGGCGCGCCAGCGATGGCCGAGGGCCCATCCTCCGTGGTTCTCAACCTGCGCGGCGACGAGACGCCCGAGGCGATCCGCAAGATGGTCGATGCCCTGTCCGCTCCCGGACGACAGGTCGAGATCAGGGTCGGCGGCGCGACCGCGGTCCCCGTTGCGGCAACACCGGCGGAGCCCGCCGGGAAGGCGAAGCCCGCCGCCACTCAGCCCGCGCCCGCTCTGTCGATGGCGGATGAGGAAGGCTTCCAGGCCGAGGTTAGCGCCCTCGTCGACCGCTTTATCGACGGTGTCGAATATGGCGGCGCTTCGATTCCCGCTATCGGCGAACTGCCGGACAGCTGGGCGCGCGCCTGGCTGCGCAATCTCAATGGCCGCGAAGGAGCAACCGCCGGCTGGCGCGTCTTCGGCATCATCTGCCTTGCGCTCACTGCCGCTTTCGCCTTCCGGCTCGCGACCGCCCGCTGGTTCGCGCGCAAGATGCAGCCTGCGGGGCTGGAATTCACGCCTCGCCTCATCGCCTCGTCCTGGGGTCTGCTCCAGGATGTCGCGACACTCCTGCTCGCCCTGGCCGTGGCGCGAGTCACCCGCAATGCCTGGCTGCCTGAGAGCGATTTCGCCAATATCGCTCTCACAACCAGCGCCAACGGCGCGGCGATCGGCGCGCTCTACATAGCTGTCGGCCGTTTCCTGCTCGCACCCGGCGCGCCGGAACGGCGGATCATGCCACTGCCGCGCGCCGAGGTGCATTTCCGGCGGTTCGTCGCCTACGCGATCCTGACGCCGCTGATCGTGACCAGCATCCTGCTTTCCCACCATGTCAGCGCGGGGCCGCGGCCCGTGACGGGGCTGATCGCGCTGACAGGTCTTCTCATCACGCTGTTCAAGATCTGGTGGTTCCATGACGGGCGGCACGATCTGGCTGCGCTAATCCTGTCGGGCTCCTCCGAGCCCGGCCCGATCCGGCGGCTGATCGCGACCGGTACGGCCTGGTTCTACATCGCCACGACGGCCCTGTTGTGGATGGTCAGCAGCGCCGCCGCGATGATGTCGAATGGCGGGCGCTGGGCCGAAGCCTCGGCGATGACCCAGGTGGCGATCGTCCTGATCCCGATCCTCGCCGTCGGCGTTGCCAGCCTGCTGCGCTGCCATGCGATGCGGCGCGAGGCGGAGCAAGGTGTCACCCCGATGATGCGCGCAAGTGGCGCGGCCCTGCGTGCGGCGGCTGTCGGCGTGCTATGGGCCGCCGGCTTCTTCGTGCTGTCGCGCCTCTGGGCCGGCTTGCTGCTCGGCGTCAGTTCGGCGCAGTTCGCCGCCGTGATGCGCCAGACGGCCGGTGTCGCGATCTTCGCCTTCATCGGCTGGGTGGCGCTCGTCTTCCTGCATGCCTTCTTCGACGCCTATACGCCGCGGCGGCGCGTCGTCGGACCCGGCGACGAGGATGTTGCGCATGAGGAGAGCGTGCCAAGCCGGCTGGCGACGGTGCTGCCGGTCCTGCGCGGCGTCGTTCTGGGCGCGGTGCTCGGCCTCACCATCCTCATCGTGCTGTCGCGGCTGGGCGTTGATATCGGCCCGCTGCTCGCCGGCTTCGGCATCCTCGGCCTTGCCCTTTCCTTCGGCTCGCAAGCATTGGTGCGCGATATCGTCTCCGGCGTGTTCTTCATGCTGGAGGACGCCTTCCGCGTCGGCGAATATGTCGATACCGGCCGGCTCAAGGGCACGGTCGAGAAGATTTCGCTGCGCTCGATGCAGTTGCGCCACCAGAGCGGCCAGATCCACACCGTGCCTTTCGGCCAGGTTCAGTCGCTGACCAATGCCAGCCGCGACTGGGCGACGATCAAATTCAATGTCCGTCTCGACCATTCCGCCGATATCGAGCAGGCCCGCAAGGCGATCAAGAAGACCGGCATCGCGCTGATGGAGGACCCCGAATACGGGCCGCATTTCATCGCCCCGCTCAAGATGCAGGGCGTCGCCGACATCACCGACAGCGCCATCGTGATCCGGTTGAAATTCACCAGCAAGCCGAACCAGTCCTCGATGCTGCAGCGGGAGTCGCTGAAGCGGGTCTATCGCGCCCTCAACGACGCGCATGTGCCCTTCGCCTCGAACGCCGTCACGGTGCGCGGCGGCGAGGGCGGTTCGCAGAGCCAGGCGGCCGCCGCGATCAAGGCCGTGCCGCCGCCGGTCCCGCTTGCGCCAGTCCCGGGTTGAGATGGGCTGATCGTCGCCATCGGCGGATCGGCAGGGCTCGTCTCTACCAGGGCCTGCCCCTCTGGACAGAGTTCCAGAGCGTGCCGCCGAACAGATCGAACAGCTCCGAGAAGCCGGAGCGCCCCCATCCGAGGAAGACCAGCCCGAAGCCTATGACGGCGAGGAGGGCGCCGGCATAGGCGAACAGGCGAGCCGAGGAGGTGAAGGCTGCAATCTCCACGCGCCGGCCCGCCCGCTCGGCAGGGTTTTGCGCGCGCTCGGCGTGGAAATGATCGGCGTAAAGCGTAGGAGTCGTCTGCGTGCCGACGGGACGGTCTCCCTCAAGCTCGACCCTGAGCGCGATGAAAAGCACCAGCAGCCCGAGCATGCCCACGCCGAACCAGCCGATCGCACTCCGTGCGAGATAGGCGAGGCCGAGCAGGCCGATGGCGATCAGCGCAATCATGACGAGACGCTCGCGATTGCGTGGCGGCGGTATCGGCTCCTGCCTGAAGTGGATCGGTCTCCGGGCGGCAATTCTGGCTGGTTTACCCGCCCGTGAAAACAGAAAGCCCGCTGCGGATCGCAGCGGGCTTCGTCATCGTTCGATTCTGGGTGGTTCGATCAGGAGCGACCTGCGAGCCGGTTCCACCAGCCGCCACGCTTGGGCCGGTTCGGGTCAGGCTCGGTCAGCACGACCGCGACAGGCTCCTCCGCCGGGGCCTTGACCGGGGCGGGCTCGGGCGCCGGGGCAGGCTCGGCCGGGGCTGCGACAGCCTCGGGAGCAGCGGCGACCGAAGCCTCGGCCTTCGCCTCGACCGGCGCCGGAGCGGCTTCGGCGACGGCCTCACCGCCCTCGGTGATCGGCACGACCTTCTTGCGCGAGCGGCTGCGCTTGGGCTTCTCGGCCTCGGCGGGAGCAGCCTCTGCCGCGACCGTCTCGGCCTTGGCTTCGGTCTCCTTGGCGGCCTCGGCCTTCGGCTTGCGGGCGCGGCTGCGCTTCGGCTTGGCGGTCTCGGCGGCAGGCGCCTCGACGACCGGCTCCGGAGCCGCTTCGGCAACGGCTTCGGCGACCGGCTCGGCCGCGGCCGGGGTCACGGCTTCATCGCCGTCTTCCTCGCCCTCGTCGCCTTCGTCATCGCCTTGCGCGCCTTCGAGCTGCTGGCCCTGATCGTCACGCTCGCCACCACGCCGACGGCGCCGACGACGGCGGCGGCGACGACCGTTCTCGCCCTCGCCACGTTCGGCCTGGGCCTCGTCGGCGGCAGTCTCGGTGCCGCCGGTCTCGGCGTCGAGAGCGGCCGCTTCCGCGGCGGCGTCAAGCGCCTCGTCGTCGACATCCGACGCGATCGCCTCGGCCTTGAAGCTGGTCGGGATGATCCGGCCTTCATTGCCGACGAACTCGCCGCGCTCGACCTCGAAATAGCGCGTACCGAGCAGGTTGGCGTCGGTCGAGATCGTGATCGCGATGGCGAAGCGGGTCTCGAGATCGGTGAGATGGGCGCGCTTCTGGTTGAGGACGTAGAGCGCGACCTCCGGCCGCGTGCGGACGGTGAGGTTATGCGAGGCGCTCTTGATCAGCGTCTCCTCCAGCGCGCGCAGGATCTGCAGCGCGACCGAGGGGGTCGAGCGGATCATGCCGGCGCCGGCGCAGTGCGGGCAGGGCACCGAGGACGATTCGAGCACGCCGGTGCGGATGCGCTGGCGCGACATCTCCAGCAGGCCGAAGGCCGAGATGCGGCCGACCTGGATGCGGGCGCGGTCGTCCTTCAGGCACTCCTTCAGCTTCTTCTCGACGGCGCGGTTGTTCCGGTTCTCCTCCATGTCGATGAAATCGATCACGATGAGGCCGGCGAGGTCGCGCAGGCGCAGCTGGCGGGAGATTTCCTCCGCCGCTTCGAGATTGGTCTTGAGGGCGGTGTCCTCGATATTGTGCTCGCGGGTCGAGCGGCCCGAATTGATGTCGATCGCGACCAGCGCTTCCGTCTGGTTGATGACGAGGTAGCCGCCCGACTTCAGCGTGACCGTGTTCGAGAACATCGCGTCGAGCTGGCTCTCGACGCCGAACGCGGCGAAGAGCGGGGTCTGCTCGCGATAGGGCTTCACGCTCTTGGCATGGCTCGGCATGAGCATGCGCATGAAGTCCTTGGCCTCGCGATAGGCGTTCTCGCCGGCAACGTGAACTTCGTCGATATCCTTGTTGTAGAGGTCGCGGATCGAGCGCTTGACGAGGTTGCCCTCCTCATAGACCAGCGCCGGGGCGACGGAGGCCAGCGTCAGCTCGCGCACGCTTTCCCACATGCGCATCAGATATTCGTAGTCGCGCCGGATCTCGACCTTGGTGCGCGAGGCGCCGGCCGTGCGCAGGATCAGGCCCATCCCCTCCGGGACCTCCAGCTCCTGGGCGATCTCCTTCAGGCGCTTGCGGTCCTCGGCATTGGTGATCTTGCGCGAGATGCCGCCGCCCTTGCCGGTGTTCGGCATCAGCACCGAATAGCGGCCGGCGAGCGAGAGATAGGTGGTGAGCGCCGCACCCTTGTTGCCGCGCTCTTCCTTGACGACCTGGACCAGGATGATCTGGCGGCGCTTGATCACCTCCTGGATCTTGTACTGGCGGCGCGACTGGCGCTGCGGGCGCTCCGGCATGTCGTCGAGCGCGTCGCCGCCGCCGAGCTGCTCGGGAGCCTCCTCGGCGTCCTCGTCGCCGTTCTCGTCGTCGCCATCGTCCTCGGAGCGCTTGCGGGCCTCAGCCGCAGCGCTCTCCGGCGCTTCGGCCGAAACGACAGTCTCCTCGACCGAGACGCTCGCCTCGACGGTCTCGAAGGTCAGCGGAGCCGCGTTCGGGGCGGCATCCTCGGTGGTCGATTCGGCGACGTCCGGGGCGAAGAACTCGCCGAAGGCCGGGCCGCCCTCGTTGACCATCGCGGCTTCCTTGCCGTCGGTCTCGACCTGTACATCCTCGCTGGTCGCCTCGACCTCGGCCGAGACGGTCTCGTCGGCGGCAGCCTTCTTGGCGCGGTTGTCGCGATCGCCGCGACGGCCGCGGTCACGGCGGCCGCGCTTCTCGCGGCGCTCCTCGTCGCGCTCCTCGTCACGCTCGGCGCGGGCCTCGTCCTCGAGCAGCGCCTGCCGGTCGGCGACCGGAATCTGGTAGTAGTCGGGATGGATCTCGGAGAAGGCGAGGAAGCCGTGGCGGTTGCCGCCATACTCGACGAAGGCCGCCTGGAGCGAGGGCTCCACGCGGGTCACTTTGGCGAGATAGATATTGCCGCGGAGCGGCTTTCGGCTTGCAGACTCGAAATCAAATTCTTCGACGCGGGATCCGCGGACCACCACGACCCGGGTCTCCTCCGGGTGGGTGGCATCGATAAGCATCTTGTTGGCCATAAGAAATTTCCATTGGCGCGGCCGCCAACCAAGGCTGCGCGGCTACGGATGCGAATCCGCTGCCGCGTGCAAGGGCGCCGCGAGAAGGCCGGAGAAAGCCGGCATGTTGCAGGAGGGAGGAGGAAGCGGTCGAGACAGGAAGGCGGCTCGGAACAGCCACTCGGGCGGCAAGCCCGGCGCGGTTCCGCAGGTTCGGACGGTTCACCGATGGTGCTAGCGGCGTCTTATGCCCCGTCATCTGTCCTGACCTGCGATGCTCCGGCCAGGCAGCCAGGCGCATCGCGTTTGCACGCTCGCAAGACAGGGCAGGGCGCAGAAAACACGCAATCCCGATGCCAACCGTCTGCGGACGATCCGTTGCGGTCGTCTTGTTGCCGTCGCTCCGAGGAGGAGCGGCAGCCCAACCTGCTTCGGACGCCGACGGATCGCACGATCCGGATGTGTCTCTCGGGCAGGCTGACAAGCAACCTGTTCCATTACAGACAGGTGATGGTGATTTGCAAGTCACATGACGGCTGCATCGCACCCGGCCCTCGGCAGGGCGGTTCACGGTCTCGGGAAGAGGTGGTAACGGGCTGTTAGGATTTCAGCTCCGTTATGGTTAAACCCTCGTAATAAGAGACGGGATTTTTCAGCTGTTCTCGTGCCTCCACCGCGCCGATTCGAGCCGTTACGATGCGCCGTGGCGATTGCGGGCGCTGCGGAGCGCGCTGGTGGTCGCTTGCCTGCTGGTGGCCGTCGCCATGCCGGTATCGGCGCAGACGAAGGCCGAGCCGCGGCCGCAGAGCGAATACCCGGTTGCGACCGACGCCCGCATCGAGCAGGCCGGCGAGACCGTTCGCCTGACGATGACGCTGTCCTCGTCGGTTGCTGTCGATGCCTGGGTGCAGGCCGGGCCGGACCGCATCATCGTCGAGTTGCCTTCGACCAATTTCCAGATCCAGCCCGCCGCCAGGCGTAGTGCCGGTTTCGTGAGCGGCTATCGCTTCGGCCTGTTCACCGCCGACAAGGCCCGAATCATCATCGATCTGTCCCATCCCGCGACCATCGCCAGGGCGGAGGTGAAGACGGTGCGCGGCGGCTTCGGCGAGCTGACGATCGAATTGAAGAAGGCGGCACGGGCGGATTTCCTCGCCGAGGCCGGCAAGGTGCTCAAGCCGGCGCCCGCCGCTCCCGCTCCCGTGCCCGCCAAGGCGGCAGGCGAGACCCGCCGCACCATCGTGATCGATCCCGGCCATGGCGGCATCGACCCCGGCGCGACCGTCGCCGCCATCGCCGAGAAAACGGTGGTGCTGGCCTTCGGCAAGGCGCTCAAGGATCAGCTTGAATCCAGCGGCCGCTACCGGGTCGTCATGACCCGTGACGACGACCGTTTCGTCTCGCTCGGCGATCGCGTGCAGATCGGACGCGGAGAGCAGGCCGATCTGTTCATCTCGATTCATGCCGATTCGCTGTCCCAGGCCCAGGAGGTGCGCGGCGCCACGGTCTATACGCGTTCCGAGCGCGCGACCGACGCGGAGGCCGCCCGGCTCGCGGCCAAGGAGAACGAGGCCGATGCCGTCGCCGGCCTGGAGACCAGCGAGGAGTTGCAGGACGTCGCCGGCATCCTGATGGATCTCGCCCGGCGCGAGACACGGACCTTCACCGGGGTTTTCGCGCGCAATCTGGTCGAGAAGCTCGGCGGCTCGATCAAGATGCACAAGATTCCGCTGCGTTCGGCGCGGTTCTGGGTTCTGAGCGCGCCGGATGTGCCGTCGGTTCTGATCGAGCTCGGCTACATGTCGAGCCCGAAGGACGCCGAACTGCTGAATTCGCCGGAATGGCGCGGCAAGGCCGTGGCGGCGGTCTCGGCCGCGATCGACGATTATGTTGCCCGCGAGCGGGCCTCGGTCGGCAAGGCGGCGGAAAGCCGGAACTAGGCAGCCACGGTTGCGCCGGAGGCGCATCGGCGGCAGGGATGGGGCAACGGCCGAATCGTCGGCGCATGCCCATGGGTAGCGCAAAGTCAGCGGATGATACGGAATGTGGTCGTGAGGCCACGGTTCCGCCATCTCCGTCATGTTATAGCTATGATTTGCGAAGCGCCCTGATTTGGCGCCAGCCGATGGCAGTTACGGGGTCCAGGGCCTGAGATGCGGTTCATTCTGCGAATCTTCGGATGGTTGTTCGCCGCCGGCGCGATCGCTTTCGTGATCGGCGCCGCCATCGCGGGCGGCTTGATCTGGCACTACTCGCGCGACCTTCCGGACTACGCCCAGCTCCGGAATTACGAGCCGCCGGTGATGACCCGCGTCCATGCGGGCGACGGCAGCCTGATCGCCGAATATGCGCGCGAGCGGCGCCTCTACCTGCCGATCCAGGCCGTGCCGAAGCTCGTCGTCGACGCCTATCTCTCGGCCGAGGACAAGAATTTCTACAAGCATGTCGGCGTCGATCCGGAAGGCCTGGTTCGTGCCGCGATCTCCAATTTCCGCAACCGCGGCGCGAATCGCCGCCCGCAGGGCGCCTCGACCATCACCCAGCAGGTCGCGAAGAACTTCTTCCTGAGCCCGGAACAGTCGATCGAGCGCAAGATCCGCGAGGCGCTCGTCGCGCTGAAGCTCGAATCGACCTACTCGAAGGACAAGATCCTCGAACTCTACCTGAACGAGATCTATCTCGGCGCGCCGGCGCCGGGGCAGGGCAGCTACGGCATCGCCGCGGCGGCGCTGAACTATTTCGGCAAGTCGGTGCATGAGATCAATCTGCAGGAAGCGGCCTATCTCGCGGCCCTGCCGAAGGCGCCGACCGACCTCCACCCCTTCCGCAACCGCGACCGCGCGATCGAGCGCCGCAACTACGTCATCGACCGCATGGTCGAGAATGGCTACGTCAAGCGCGAGGCGGGCGAGAACGCCAAGAAGCAGCCGCTCGGCGTCAATCCGCGCACGGTCTCGCCGAACCAGATCGCCGCCGGCTATTTCGCCGAGGAGATTCGGCGCGAGTTGCAGGACCGCTATGGCGAGAAGAAGCTGCTGGAAGGCGGCCTCTCGGTCCGTGCCACGGTCGATCCCAAGACGCAGCTGATGGCGCGCAAGGCGCTGGTCGACGGTCTCGTGCGCTTCGACGAGGCGCGCGGCTGGCGCGGCGCCATCCAGAAGATCGATCTCGGCGGCAAGGAGTGGGGCACGGTTGTCGGCGAACTGCCGGTGCTCGGCGACGTCGCGCCGTGGCGGTTGGCCGTGGTGCTCGAGGTCAACGGCGACAGCGCCAGGCTCGGCCTGCATCCGCTGCGCGACAATGCCGGTCATCTCAACAAGGAGCGCCAGATCCTGACGCTCGCCGCCGACGGCATCAAATGGACCCGCCGCGCCCGCGTCTCGCAGGCCGTCTCGGTCGGCGACATCGTCTATGTCGAGCCGATGGACAGTCGGCCGGGCTTCGCGCGGCTGCGGCAATTGCCGGAGGTCAACGGTGCCATCGTCGCGATGGATCCGTTTTCGGGCCGCGTGCTCGCCATGGTCGGCGGCTTCAGCCACGACCAGTCGGAGTTCAACCGCGCGACGCAGGCGCTGCGTCAGCCCGGCTCCTCGTTCAAGCCCTTCGTCTACGCGACCGCGCTCGACAACGGCTACACCCCGTCCAGCATCATCCTGGACGCACCGATCGAGGTCGATCAGGGCCCGGGCCTCGGGATGTGGCGGCCGGAGAACTACGACGGCAAGTCGACCGGCCCGCGCACGCTGCGCTACGGCATCCAGTTCTCGAAGAACCTGATGACGGTGCGGCTCGCCAAGGATGTCGGCATGCCGCTGATCGCGGAGTATTCCCGCCGCTTCGGCATCTATGACGACCTCCAGCCGGTGCTGTCGATGTCGCTCGGTGCCGGCGAGACGACCGTGATGCGTATGACCGCGGCCTATTCGATGCTGGTCAACGGTGGCAAGCGCATCCGGCCGACCTTGATCGACCGTATCCAGGACCGCTCGGGCTCGACGATCTTCCGGCACGACCAGCGGGTCTGCGAGGGCTGCAACGCCGAGAAATGGGCGAACCAGCCCGAACCGCGCCTGGTCGACAACCGCGAGCAGGTGCTGGACCCGCTGACCGCCTACCAGATGGTCTCGATCCTCGAAGGCGTGGTCAATGCCGGCACGGCGACGGTGGTCAAGTCCGTCGGCAAGCCGCTCGCCGGCAAGACCGGCACGACCAACGATGCCAAGGACGTCTGGTTCGTCGGCTTCTCGCCGGACCTCGCCGTCGGCGTCTATATGGGCTTCGACAAGCCGAAATCGCTCGGCACATCGGCGACGGCCGGCCAGTACGCGGCGCCGATCTTCCGCGACTTCATGAGTGTGGCGCTGAAGGAGAAGCCGGCGACGCCGTTCCGTGTTCCGGCCGGCATCAAGCTGATCCGCGTCGACCCTCGCAGCGGCATGCGTGCCGGCGGCGAAGGCGGCATCCTCGAAGCCTTCAAGCCGGGCACGGCGCCGCCGGACAGCTATTCGGTGATCGGCGCCGCCGGTGACGGCAGCGCGCCGCTCAATGTCGGCCCGGGTGGTGGCGGCCGTGCCGTCGGTTCCGGCACCGGCGGGCTCTACTGAACGCCGCACTCTCGAATTCAAGCGCCCGGAGTTCACCTCCGGGCGCTGTCTTTTGAGGGCTATGTTCCCGCTGTGGCGGCCTGATGATGCCGCGGGCGTTTACAGCCGGCGCGTTCGCCCCTATCTCAGCCCCCAAGCTCAGTTCACAAGGACGTTCAGACGGAATCATGCGCCCCGAAATCCAGACGCAGCTCGATAACGCCAAGCAGTCGATCGGACTGCTGAGGAGGCATCTTTGACTGGGATCAAGCCCAGCGCCGCCTAGCGGAACTCAACGCCCTCTCCGAGGGGCCCGATTTTTGGAACGATGCCGAAACCGCGCAGAAGCTGATGCGCGAGCGCACCTCGCTGGAGACCCAGATCGAGGGCATCATCAAGCTCGAACGCGAGCTCGATGACGCGCTGACGCTGATCGAGCTCGGCGAGATGGAAGGCGACGACGCCACCGTCACCGAGGGCGAGCAGGCGATCAAGGCCGTGCAGGACGAGGCGGCGCGCCTCCAGGTCGAGACCTTGCTCTCCGGCGAGGCCGACATGCTCGACACCTATGTCGAGATCCATCCCGGCGCGGGCGGCACCGAGAGCCAGGACTGGGCCGAGATGCTGCTGCGCATGTATCGGCGCTGGGGCGAGCGGCGGAAGTTCAAGGTCGAGACGCTCGAATACCAGGACGGCGACACGGCCGGCATCAAGTCGGCGACGCTCCAGTTCAAGGGCCATAACGCCTATGGCTGGCTGAAGACCGAATCGGGCGTGCACCGGCTGGTGCGCATCTCGCCCTTCGACTCCAATGCGAGACGCCAGACCTCGTTTGCGTCGATCTGGGTCTATCCCGTCGTCGACGACCGCATCGTCATCGACATCAACGAATCGGACTGCCGCATCGACACCTATCGGGCGCAGGGGGCCGGCGGCCAGCACATCAACACGACGGATTCGGCCGTGCGCATCACGCATATCCCGACCGGCATCGCGGTGTCCTGCCAGCAGGAGCGCTCGCAGCACAAGAACCGGGCCAAGGCCTGGGACATGCTGCGCGCCCGCCTCTACGAAGTTGAGCTGAAGAAGCGCGAGGACAAGGCGAATGCCGAGCAGGCCTCCAAGACCGATATCGGCTGGGGCCACCAGATCCGCTCCTATGTGCTGCAGCCCTACCAGCTTGTGAAGGATCTGCGCACGGGCGTCAGCTCGACGGCGCCGTCCGAGGTGCTCGACGGCGATCTCGACGCCTTCATGGAAGCGTCGCTGGCACAGCGCGTCTACGGAACGCAGGTCGACGTCGAGGACATCGACTGACTTCGGGCTCCAAGCCGGACTGCAAACAAAAAGGCCGCGCTTCGAGCGCGGCCTTTTTCGTTTAGGGGCGTTCTCTCAGAGCGCGTTCGCGAGCAGCTTGCCGCCGGCACGCAGGAAGCGGGTCGGGTCGACCGGCTCGTCGTTGATCCGGGTTTCGTAGTGCAGGTGCGGGCCGGTCGAGCGGCCGGTGGACCCGACCCGGCCGACCACCGTGCCGGCCTTGACCATCTGGCCGGTCGTGACCGAGATCGCCGACATATGGGCGTAGCGGGTGGTCAGGCCATTGGCATGCTCGACCTCGACCATGTTGCCGTAGCCGCCATTGTACTCGGCGACCACGACCTTGCCCGGCGCGGTCGCCATGATCGAGGAGCCGGTCTCGGCCCGGAAATCGACGCCGGTATGCATCGCGAGGCCGCGGGTGAACGGGTCGGTGCGGTAGCCGTAATTCGAGGAAAAGTCGTGGTCGCCCGCCATCGGCCGGGCGAGCGGCAACTGGTCGATCACCCCGCGCAGGCGCATGACCGCCGCCAGGCGCGGCTGGAGGGCGTTGAGGGTGGCCGCGAAGGGACCTTCCGACGGATCGAGCTTCACCGGCACGAACGGTCCGCCCATGCCGCCGGTCGCGGAGGCCGGAGCGGCTAGGCGCTCGAGATCCAGCCCGGTTTCGGCGAGTGCGCTGCGCAGGCGCTTCTGAGCGGCCGCGACACGCTCGTCCATGTCCTTCAAGGCCGAAAGCTGGGCGTCCGAGCTTCTCGCCATGGCGCCGTCGAGCCTGGTCAGCGCGGCATCGACGCGCTTGGCCGGCGGTTCGGCCGGCGGGGTTTCGCCGGATTGCCAGCCGCCCGCCGCGCCGCCATCGGCGCCACGCAGCGAAGGCGTCTCGGGCGCCGGCGTCGGCTTATTCGGCAGGATCGGGGCGAAGCTGGTCACGCCGGAGGCGCGGATCGGTTCGCCGGGCTTGATGACCTGCGAGCGCAGGGGCAGCTTCGCGGCCGGGATCAAGCCGCTGGATTGGAGGGTGTCGGTCAGGGCGGCGACCAGCGACTGGCGCGATTCGAGCTCGGCCTGCCGGCTGGCGAGTTCATCGACGCGCGACTCAACGCCATCCTGGTCGAGCAGGGCGCGGCTGGCGTAGCGGTCGATATCGGCCCGCAACGCGGAAATCCGATCCTCATAGGCATACTGGCGCGAGGTCTCGCGGGCGATCAGCCTGGCGGCGAGATCGTCGCGGCTGAGGATGTACCAGCCGGCGCCGCCGCTGCAGGCCGTGCTCAGGGCCAGCCAGGCCAGTCCCGCGAGCATGGTGGAGCGGCGCACCGTATAGGTCTTGTGGACGACGAGGCCGACGGTCGAGAGGGCGGGGGCTGTCTGGGACTGATGATTCATACGCGGAACCGGTAATCACGCTGCCGATACCGTCATCAGACATTGTTAGGGTTAATCTTTCGCAAATCCCGGCCGATGCAACGCCTCTGCAATGCTTCAAAACGTCAAAGCGCCTGCGCTGCCGCGAGGACCTCCTCGGCGTGGCCGGCGACCTTGACCTTGCGCCAGATCCGGGCGAGGTGGCCCTCGGCATCGATCAGGAAGGTCGACCGTTCGACCCCCATATACTTGCGGCCATAGAGGCTCTTCTCGACCCATATGCCATAGGCGTTCGCCAGCGCTTGCGCCTCGTCTGCAAGCAGGGGGAAGTCGAGTTCGTACTTGCGCTTGAAATTGCCGTGCTTCTTCGCCGAATCGGGCGAAACGCCGATGATTTCCGTGCCGCAGGCCGTGAATTCCCGGCGCAGGCGGTTGAAGGCGATCGCCTCCTCGGTGCAGGCCGGGGTGTTGTCCTTGGGATAGGCATAGAGCACGACCTTGCGGCCGCGCAGCGCGCTCAGGCTGATCTCGCCCCCGCCATCGCGGGGCAGCGTGAAGTTCGGCGCCGGATCGCCCTCCTGCAAAGTCATGGCCATTGCCTTCCTTTCGTCGCCTTCTCGCTGCATGGAGCGCTCGACCCGGCAAGGCGGGGCGGCTCGTGGCAGCAGCCAGCGAAACGTCGGATGCCTCCGTTTCCGGATTGCCGAATCGCTTCGTCTGACCGCATCGACATGCATGCCGCCTTCAGGGATTGCGGCAAGGGGCGATCGGCCGCACCCTGACACGAGCCGGCACAGGCGCCGAAGAGGACCACGCGGATTTTGGCCGACCACGAAGCAAAGGCTGCGGCTGCCGGGCAAGACGATGTTTCGCCCGCGGGCGAAGCCTGTGATGTCGCGGCCGTGAAGCGGCGGGCCAAGGCCGGGCTCGCCCTGGTCTGCGTCGCCGTCACGGTCGCCCTTGTGGTGCTGGCCGGTGCGGCGGCGACGCTGCTGGCCACCGGCATCGTTCCGCTCTCGGGTTTCGAGGGACGCATCACCGCCGCCATCGAGGAGAGGCTCGGTCCTGACTGGAAAGTCGCGGCCGCCGCCGCCGAGCTCGGCCGTATCGACGGACGTTCCCAGCTTCGGGTGCGGCAGGTTTCGTTCCAGCATGTCAGCGGCGCCGTGATCCGGGCGCCCGAAGCCGTCCTCGGCTATGCGCCGATGGCGCTGCTTACGGGCGATATCCGGCTCGTCTCCGTCGATCTGCGCGGCGTCAATGTCCGGCTCGGCGTCACCAAGGACGGCGCGCTGGTGGTCAATGCCGATTCGGCGCCGGCCGAGGCACCACCCCAGCCGACCGTGCCGGATGCCGCGCAATGGAACGCCTTCACCGGCATCATGAGCGCGATCTCGACGCTGGCGCGCGGCGACGGCCTCCTCGGTGCGCTCGAGGAAGCCGGCATCAACGGCGCGCGGTTGTCCCTCGTCGACCCGGACGGGCGCCAGAAGGCCGGGCTGGAAGATGTCGAGATCAGGCTGACCCGCATCGCCGAGCGTGGCACGCGGATGACGATGAAGGGGCGGACCGGCCAGCGCTGGAAGGAATTGGCGGTCGATATGTCGACCGAGCCCGACGGCACGCAGCGCGCCGATATCGATATCCTGCGCTTTGAGCCCGCCGAGGTGGTCGCGCTCGCCTTCGGGACCGGCGGCGTCCTGGTCGAGGGCCTGCCGATGCAGGGCCGTGCGACGCTTCGGCAATCCTCGGACGGCAAGAAGTCTATCACGGCGCGGATCGCGGTTCGTGCCGGCACGCTGCGCTTCCCGGAAGGCCCGGTCTCGCCCTTCGCGGTGGATTCGGCCGATCTCGAGCTGGCGAGCGGCGCCGACCTGTCCGAGCTCAATATCGTGCGCAGCGAGATCAAGGCCGGAGCCACGCAGTTTTCGGCAACGGGCTCGTTGCGGGAGGATGATGGCGGTTGGCGTATAGCGCTCGACGGCAAGGGCCAGCTCGTCGGGATCGACGCCGATCCGCCGGTCCAGATCGACAGCCTGAAAGCGACGCTGAAGCTGGACCAGGCCAACAATGCCGTGACTATCGATTCGTTGTCCCTGCGCGGGCCGGTCGCGTCCGTCGACATGTCGGCCCTGGTCCAACGGGTGAACGGTTCTCCGCTGCAGCGCTTCGCGATCAAGGCGACGAATTCCGATGCCCGCTCGCTTCTCGCGATCTGGCCGGGCTTTACCTCGCCGCAGGTGCACGACACGCTGCGCCGCCAGCTCGCCGCGGGGCGGCTCAAGTCGCTGTCGGTCGATCTCGACCTGGCGCCGGAGGATCATGCCCGCCTGCTCAAGGGCGAAGGTATGCCCGATGCCTCGCTCTCGGTGATGATCGATGCCGACCGGGTCCGATACCTTCCCGATCCGGGACTTCCGCCTCTGACGGACGCGACCGTGACCGGACGCGTCGGCGGGCGCACCGTCCAGCTCGCCATCGGCAAGGCCACGGCCGAGCTCGGCGGTGGCCGCCAGCTTCAGTTGAGCGAGGGCAGCTTTGCCATGCCCGATTACCATCAGCTTCGCGCGCAGGCCCGGATCGGCTTCCGCTCGCTCGGCTCGATGGATGCGCTGGCGGCGCTGTTCGCCTTCCCATCCCTGAAAGATTTCACCCCCGGCAAGATCGACCCGGCGGCGATCAAGGGTACGAACGACCTGAAGGTCGGCATCGCTCTGCCGCTCGCAGACGACCTGAAGCCGGACGAGGTCATTGTCACCGCCACGGGCACGCTTGCGAATGTCGCGTCTGATACGCTGCTGGGCACGGAGAAGCTCGATTCTGGTACCTTTGCCGTCAATGTCGACCGCAACGGACTGCTGCTGCGCGGCGATGCGCGCGTCGGCGGAGACAAGGCGCAGATCGAGCTCAAGCAGAACGGCAAGGGCCAGGGCGAGGCGACGCTTCAGCTCGCGCTCGATGCGGCCGCGCGGCAGCGGCGCGGCTTCGGGAGCGACACCGGCATTTCCGGGACATTGCCGGTGAGGGTGGTCAAGCCGCTCGGCAAGGGCACGGAGCAGCCGCCGCGCGTCGAGATCGACCTGGCCAAGGTCGCCCTCGACGGCGTCGTGCCGGGCCTGAACAAGCCGGCGGGGCGGCCCGGCAAGGTCTCGTTCGCCTATGTCGCCGACCCGGATGGGCCCGATCTCGAGGATTTTTCATTCGAGGCCGGCTCGGCCCTGATCAAGGGACGCATGGAGCTGAACAAGCAGAACGGGCTGGACAGCGCGAGCTTCTCGCAGTTCCGCCTCTCGCCCGGCGACAACCTCAAGATCGATGCCAAGCGCGACGGCAATATCGTCAAGCTGACGGTGCGCGGCGCTGTCGCGGACCTGCGCCCCTTCATCAAGGACCTGCAAGGCCCGGGCTCATCGGGCAAGGGCGACAAGTCCGGAGCCAAGGGCGGCGACTACGATATCGATCTCGACGTACCGATCCTGACCGGCTTCAACAACGAGGCTATCACCAACGGAACCCTGAAATTCGCCAAGCGTGGTGGCGAAATCCGCTCGGCCAACTTCCAGGGGCGGATCGGCCGGGCCGATGTCTCGGCCCGGCAAGGCCGGCAGGGCGAGGGCGGGAAGCTGATCGTACAGTCGGAAAACGGGGGCTCGCTGCTGCGCTTCCTCGACCTCTACAACAAGGCCCATGGCGGCGATCTCGTGCTGACATTGGGGCCGGGGGAGAGCCAGAGCGGTGACCTGCTGTTCCGCAATTTCCTGGTTCGGGACGAACCGGCGCTGCGCCGCGTTGTCAGCTCGCAGCCGGCGAACACCTTTGCCGGCGACAGTGCGGCTGAGCCGCGCATCGATGTCAGCGAAGTCGCCTTCACCAAGCTCAAGGCCGAGTTCACCCGCTCTGCCAGCCGGCTCGATGTCTCCGAGATGGTGATCTGGGGGCAGCAGGTCGGATTCACGCTGCAGGGCCACGTCGATTACGGCCGCGACCGCGTCGATATCGGCGGGACCTTCGTGCCTGGCTACGCCTTCAACAATGCCTTCGCGCAGGTGCCGGTGGTCGGTGCGCTGCTTGGCGGCGGCAGTCAGTATGGCGGGCTCTTCGCGGTGAATTTCCGAATCTCAGGCGCCGCCAGCGCGCCGACCATGTCGATCAATCCGCTCTCGGCGCTGGCGCCCGGCATCTTGCGTCGCTTCGTCGATCCGCTCGGCGGCGCCCCGGCGCAGAAGCCGGTCCAGCCCCGGCAGACGCAGCCGCGCTGAGGCGCGTGTCTTCCCGCACGCGCTGCGGCACGAAGTGCTGCTGCGCAGATGCGGGACCGTCCGCAGGAAAGGCGCCTTCTCGTCGCGCGGTCCCGTGTCTGCGGCGCATCGCTGCGCGCTGCACCGCGCACGGGATGACAGGTGGAGAGCTTATTCCGGCCGCAGCAGGATGTGCTTCTTCTTGCCGAAAGAGAGCTTGATCACGCCTTCCGAGGTGAGATCGCCGAGGCCGAGCGAGGCACGCTCGTCCGTAACAACCACGTCGTTGACACGCAGGCCCCCGGCCTTGACCTGCCGGCGGGCCTCGCCCGTCGAGGGCACCAACCCCGCCTTGACGAAGGCGGTGAGCACGCCGACGCCGGGTTCGATCTCGTCCCGCGCGATCGCGACGCTCGGCAGGTCGGCGGCAAGCGCGCCTTCCTCGAAGGTCTTGCGCGCGGTTTCGGCCGCGGCCTCGGCCGCCTCGCGGCCATGGACGATCGCCGTGATCTCGGTGGCGAGGATCTTCTTCGCCTCGTTCAATTCGGCGCCGCCGAGCGCGGCGAGCCTGGCGATCTCGTCCAGCGGCAGGCGCGTGAACACCTTGAGGAAGCGGCCGACATCAGCGTCCTCGGTGTTGCGGAAATACTGCCAGAAATCATAGGGGCTGAAGACGTCGGCATTGAGCCAGACGGCGCCATTGGCGGTCTTGCCCATCTTGGCGCCGGACGAGGTCGTCAGCAGCGGCGTCGTCAGGCAGTAGAGCTGCGGGCCGCCCATCCGGTGCGAGAGGTCGACGCCGTTGATGATGTTGCCCCACTGGTCGGAACCGCCCATCTGCAGGCGGCAGCCATAGCGCCGGTTGAGCTCGGTGAAGTCGTAGCCCTGCATGATCATGTAGTTGAACTCGAGGAAGGACAGCGACTGCTCGCGGTCGAGCCTGAGCTTCACCGAATCGAAGGAGAGCATGCGGTTGACCGAGAAATGCCGGCCGACATCGCGCAGGAACTCGACATAGTTCAGCTTCAAAAGCCAGTCGGCATTGTTGGCCATCATCGCGTCGGTCGGCCCGTCGCCGTAGCGCAGGATGCGGCCGAAGACCCGCTTGATGCTCTCGATATTGGTGGCGATCTCCTCGACCGTCAGCAGCTTGCGCTGGTCGTCGCGGAAGGAGGGGTCGCCGACCATGGAGGTGCCGCCGCCCATCAGCGTAATCGGGCGGTGGCCGGTCTCCTGGAACCAGTAGAGCATCGTCAACGAGATCAGGTTGCCGATATGGATCGAGGTCGCCGTCGCGTCATAGCCGACATAGGCCGTCTGGGTTCCCTGCCGGCACAGAGCATCGAGGCCCTCCGCATCGGAGACCTGATGGATGAGGCCGCGCTCGTCGAGGACGCGCAGGAAGTCGGACTTGTAGGTGGTCATGGCGGGGCTCGATGACTTTTCAGTTTTGCCGTCATGGTCGGGCTTGTCCCGACCATCCACGTCTTCCCCTTGGAGGGGCGGTGTTCAAGACGTGGATGCTCGCCACAAGGGCGAGCATGACGCGGTTGTTATTCGCAAGGCGGCGCTCAGACCTGTTCCTGCTCGGTCTTGAGGATCTCCGGGCCGACCTTGGCGTCGAGATAGGCGCCGACCTGGCTCATCAGCACATCGACCTTGCCGTCGAAGAAGTGGTTGGCGCCGTCCACGACCGTATGCTCGATCTGGATGCCCTTCTGGGTCTTCACCTTCTCGATCACCGCCATGACTTCCTTGACCGGCGCGACGCGGTCCTCGGAGCCATGGACGAACAGGCCCGAAGACGGGCAGGGTGCCAGGAACGAGAAGTCGTAGCGGTTGGCCATCGCCGCGATCGAGAGGAAGCCCTCGATCTCCGGGCGGCGCATCAGCAGCTGCATGCCGATCCAGGCGCCGAAGGAGACGCCGGAGATCCAGCAGCTCTTGGCCTCGGGGTTGAGCGCCTGCATCCAGTCGAGCGCCGCGGCGGCGTCCGAGAGCTCGCCCGCGCCATGGTCGAAATGGCCCTGGCTGCGGCCGACGCCGCGGAAATTGAAGCGCAGCGCCGAGAAGCCGCGGTTCACGAAGGTGTAGAACAGGTTGTAGACGATCTGGTTGTTCATCGTCCCGCCGAATTGCGGGTGCGGGTGCAGGATGATCGCAAGCGGCGCACCCCGCTTCTTGGCGGGCTGGTAGCGACCCTCGATCCGGCCTGCGGGCCCGTTGAAGATAACCTCTGGCATCGTCTCACCGCTTCTTGCGGCAGCGCCGGCGCGGGCGGGCAGAAAGCGGGCGCATGCCTGCTCGAAACCCGGCCACCCTTGACGGCGCCACCATGCGCGCCCTAGATGAAGAGCGCTTAGAATAGTTCTAACAGCCGTGAACAAGTCGAGAACAAAACGATGGATCGCCCGAGCGAACCGCGTTTCGACCGTTCCGGCCGGTTCGGATGGGCGGCTATAGCACGGCGCACAGGTGCGATTTCAAGCATTTCGTATCAGAGGTCGGCAATGACGAGGATGGAGCAGGCAGGATCGTGACGGCGGGGCGCGCCTATCTCGACCATAACGCCACAACCCCGGTGCGGCCGGAGGTGGTGAAAGCGGTCGCGCATGCGCTGACGCTGCCGGGCAATCCCTCCTCCGTCCATGGCGAAGGGCGTGCCGCGCGAGCCGCCATGGAGCGGGCGCGCGAGCAGGTCGCGAAGCTCGTCGGCGCCAAGGCCTCGAACGTCGTCTTCACCAGCGGCGGCACGGAAGCGAACGTCGCGGTGCTCTCGCCCGGCCTGATGGATTGCGACGGCGGCCGTGATTGCGTGCGGATGCCCGCGACGCTTCTCCTGCATAGCGCGACCGAGCATGCCTGCGTGCGCGAGGGGCATCGTTTCCCGGCTGCCGCCGTCGAGGCGGTCCCGGTCGATGCGAACGGGCTGGTCGATCTCGCCTGGCTCGATGAGCGGCTGGCGCGCTTCGTCGCCGAGAACCCCGGTGCCCGCGCGTTCGTCTCGATCCATCTCGCCAATAACGAGACCGGCGTGATCCAGCCGATCGCCGAGGCGGCCGCGATTGTTCATCGCCATGGCGGCCTCATGCATAGCGATGCCGTGCAGGCGGCCGGCAAGATCGCCATCGATATAGCGGCGCTCGGCGCCGACGTGCTCACCCTATCAGCCCACAAGATCGGCGGGCCGAAGGGCATCGGCGCGATCGTCTTCCGCACCGGCGCACTCGAACTCGCCGACAAGCCTCAGCGCGGCGGCGGGCAGGAGCGCGGCTGGCGTGCCGGCACCGAAAACCTGCCGGGAATCATCGGTTTCGGCGCGGCGGCTGAGATCGCTGGCAAGGTCCTGGCAGACGAAGCTGTCCGGCTTTCAGGTTTGCGTGACCGCCTGGAGGCGGGGATTGCAGCGCTGTCGTCTGAGACGATGATCTTCGCTCAGGCTGCACCGCGCCTGCCCAATACCAGCGCGTTCGCGACGCCGGGCCTCAAGGCCGAGACCGTGTTGATCAAGCTCGACCTTGCCGGTGCGGCGCTCTCGTCCGGCTCGGCCTGCTCCTCTGGCAAAGTCAAGCGCTCGCATGTGCTCGATGCGATGAAAATTGACCCCGCCATGAGCGCAGGGGCCTTGCGGGCATCGCTCGGATGGACCACCTGCGAGGCGGATATCGATCTCTTTCTCGCGGCCTACGAAAAGCTCGTGACCGCGCAAGCCGATCGGGGCGCCCGGGCTGCCGCCTGACGCGTTCCGCAAAACGAAGACCAAACCGGCGGGCCTTGAACCCGCACTGGAGACTGAGAAATGGCAGCGGTCCAGGAGACCATCGATCAGGTCAAGTCGATTGACGTGACCGAGTACAAATACGGCTTCGTCACGGAGCTGGAGGTCGAGAAGCCGGCCAAGGGCCTCACCGAGGACACGGTCCGCTATATCTCGGCGCGCAAGAACGAGCCGGAATGGATGCTGGAATGGCGGCTCGACGCCTTCCGCCGCTGGAAGACCATGACCGAGCCGACCTGGTCGCGGGTGAACTATCCGCCGATCGACTACCAGGACCTCTACTATTACGCGGCGCCGAAGAAGGGCGCCTCGCCCAAGTCGCTCGACGAGGTCGATCCGGCCATTCTCGAGACCTACAAGAAGCTCGGCATCCCCTTGCGCGAGCAGGAAATCCTGGCCGGCGTCGCGCCGGAGAACCGCGTCGCGGTCGATGCGGTGTTCGACTCCGTCTCGGTGGTCACGACCTTCAAGAAGGAGCTGGCGCAGGCCGGCGTGATCTTCTGCTCGATCTCGGAAGCGATCCAGGAGCATCCCGAGCTGGTGAAGAAGTACCTCGCGACCGTCGTTCCGGTGACGGACAACTATTTCGCGACGCTGAACAGCGCGGTCTTCACCGACGGCTCCTTCGTCTACATCCCCAAGGGCGTGCGCTGCCCGATGGAGCTGTCGACCTATTTCCGCATCAACGAGCAGAATACCGGCCAGTTCGAGCGCACGCTGATCATCGCCGACGAGGGCGCCTATGTCAGCTATCTCGAAGGCTGCACGGCGCCGAAGCGTGACGAGAACCAGCTCCACGCCGCGGTGGTCGAGCTGATCGCGCTCGACGATGCCGAGATCAAGTACTCGACCGTGCAGAACTGGTTCCCCGGCGATGCCGAGGGCAAGGGCGGCATCTACAATTTCGTGACCAAGCGCGGCGATTGCCGCGGCAAGAACTCGAAGATCTCGTGGACGCAGGTCGAGACCGGCTCGGCGATCACCTGGAAGTACCCGTCCTGCATCCTGCGCGGCGACGGCTCGCGCGGCGAGTTCTACTCGATCGCGGTGTCGAACGGCATGCAGCAGGTCGATAGCGGCACCAAGATGCTGCATCTCGGCAAGAACACGACCTCGAAGATCATCGCCAAGGGCATTGCCGCCGGCAAGTCGGACTCGACCTATCGCGGCATCGTCTCGGCCCATCGCAAGGCGACGGGCGCGCGCAATTTCACCAACTGCGACTCGCTGCTGATCGGCGACCAGTGCGGCGCGCACACGATCCCCTATATCGAAGCCAAGACCGCGACGGCGATCTTCGAGCACGAGGCGACCACGTCGAAGATCGGCGAGGACCAGATGTTCTACTGCCAGCAGCGCGGCCTCTCCGAGGAGGAGGCGGTGGCGCTGATCGTCAACGGCTTCGTCAAGGAGGTGCTGCAGCAGCTCCCGATGGAGTTCGCCGTCGAGGCGCAGAAGCTGATCACGATCTCGCTCGAAGGCTCGGTTGGATAAGGGCGGTCTTCCCGCACGCGCTGCGGCACGCCAATGCTGCTGCGCAGATGCGGGACCGTCATCGGAATAATCACTGGACATTACGATCCCGGATCAGCGGCGCACCGCTTCGCGCTGCACCGCGCACGGGATGACACAGGAACGAAACGATGCTCGAAATTCGCAATCTGGTCGTCAAGATCGCCGACGAGGACAAGCAGATCCTCAATGGCCTGAACCTCACCGTGAACGACGGCGAGGTCGCCGCCATCATGGGGCCGAACGGCTCCGGCAAGTCGACGCTGAGCTATGTCATCGCCGGCAAGGAGGACTATGAAGTCCTCGACGGCGAGATCCTGCTCAACGGCGAGAACGTGCTGGAGATGGAGGCCGATGCCCGCGCCGCCGCCGGCATCTTCCTCGCCTTCCAGTACCCGCTGGAGATTCCCGGCGTCGCCACCATGACCTTCCTGAAGGCCGCCATGAACGCGCAGCGCAAGGCGCGCGGTCAGGACGAGTTGCTGACCCCGGACTTCATCAAGCAGGTCAATGCCGCCGCCGACAAGCTCGGCATCGCCAAGGATATGCTGCGCCGTCCGCTCAATGTCGGCTTCTCCGGCGGTGAGAAGAAGCGCATGGAAATCCTTCAGATGGCTCTGCTTTCGCCGTCCATGTGCATCCTCGACGAGACCGATTCCGGCCTCGACATCGACGCGCTGCGCATCGTCGCCGAGGGCGTCAATGCGCTCCGCGACAAGAACCGCGGCTTCCTCGTCATCACCCATTATCAGCGCCTGCTCGACCACATCGTGCCGGACACCGTCCACGTCATGTCGAACGGCAAGATCGTGAAGACCGGCGGCAAGGAGCTCGCGCTCGAACTCGAGAAGTCGGGCTACGCTTCCTATGGGGAGGCGGCGTAATGGCCATCGTCACCCCGCTGAAGACGGCGGCCGAACAGCAGCTCGTCCAGCAATACGCTGACAGCAAGGCCGAGCTGCCGGGCGGCCCGGCCGTGCGCAAGTTGCGCGAGGACGCCTTCGCCGGCTTCGAGGCCAAGGGCCTGCCGCATCGCCGGCTCGAATCCTGGCGCTATACCGACCTGCGCACGCTGCTGCGCGAGGCGCGTCCGCTCGCCGGCGGTGCTGCTGTTACGGCGGCGGTTAAGGCTCGCCTCGCCGCGCTGAAGCTCGACGGCCTGCGCCTCGTGCTGGTCGACGGCATCTTCGCGCCGGAACTCTCCACGCTCGACGCGATCCCCGAGGGCGTCTCGGTGCAGTCGCTCGCCGATGCGCTGGTGTCGCAGCGTGAGGACCTGACCCGCATCCTGGCCGGCCCCTCGGTCGGCCATGACGACATGGGTCTTGCGCTCAACACCGCGCTGATGCGCGACGGCGTCTTCGTCGAGATCACTGAGGGCGTCGAGCTGGAGCAGCGGATCGTGATCGTCGCGCTCGCTTCGGGCGAGGAAGAGCGGGCGGTGTTCCACCGCTCGGTCGTGCTGGCCGGCAAGGGCGTCAAGGGCACGATCGTCGAGGTCAGCGAAGCCGCGGGCGATGCCGCGCAGCAGATCAACGGTGCCATCGTCTTCGAGACCGGCGACGAGAGCGAGGTCCAGCATATCCGCATCGTCACCCGCCAGCAGGCGGCGACGGTCGAGGTGCAGAGCCTGCTCGCCACGGTCGGGGCTCACGCGAAGTTCGATTCCTTCGCACTGATCTGCAATGCCGGCACGGTGCGCCAGCAGCATTTCGTCCGCTATGCCGGCGAGCACACCGAAATCGGCCTGCGCGGCGTCAACCTGATCAGCAAGGCGCAGCATTCCGATGTCACGCTGATCGTCGACCACGAGGTGCCGCATGGCACCAGCCGCGAATTGTTCAAGACGATCGCAGGCGGCGAGGCGACCGGCGTGTTCCAGGGCAAGGTCATCGTGCGCAAATACGCGCAGAAGACCGATGGCGGCATGAAGAGCAACGCGCTGCTGCTCAACGACGGCGCCTCGATGTACAACAAGCCCGAGCTTGAGATCTTCGCCGATGACGTGGTCTGCGGCCATGGCGCGACGGTCGCGCAGATCGATGGCGAGCAGCTCTTCTACCTGATGGCGCGCGGCCTGCCGCGCCCGCAGGCCGAGGCGCTGGTGCTGCAGGCTTTCGCCGGCGAGGCGGTCGAGTTCATCACTGATGAGGATGTGCGCGATCTCGTGATCGGCGAGGTCGAGTCGTGGCTGAAGGCCCGCGAGGCCGCTTCCGAGGTGAGCACCGTCTGATGCCCTACATCAATCTCCAGATCACGAAGGGCGCATCGCGCCAGCAGAAGGCGCAGATCGTGAAGGAATTCACGGAAACGCTGGTCAAGGTGCTCGGCAAGAACCCTCAGAACACCCATATCGTGATCCAGGAGATCGAGCGCGAGGATTGGGGCCATGGCGGCGAACTTGTCGCCGACAAGGCTCCTGCTTCGCCCGGAAAGGCCTGAACCGATGAACGCGCTGGCGAAGCCCTACGATGTCTTGGGCGTCCGGAAGGATTTCCCGATCCTGAGCCGGGAAGTTTACGGAAAGCCGCTGGTCTATCTCGACAACGCCGCCTCGGCCCAGAAGCCGGAAGCGGTGATCGAGGCGATGACGCGGCTGATGCGGGAGGACTACGCCAATGTCCATCGCGGCCTGCACTATCTCGCCAACGCTTCGACGGAAGCCTATGAGGCGGCTCGCGAAAGCGTACGCCGCTTCCTGAACGCGGCGCATCTGGAGGAGATCGTGTTCACGCGCTCCTCCACCGGCGCGCTCAACACCGTGGCCTCCTCGCTCGGACGCTACCTGAAGATCCAGGAAGGCGACGAGATCATCCTCTCGATCCTGGAGCACCATTCCAACATCGTGCCCTGGCACTACTGGCGCGAGCGCCATGGTGCCGTGATCAAATGGGCGCCGATCGACGAGGACGGCAATTTCCTCGTCGCGGAATTCGAGAAGCTGATCTCGCCGCGCACCAAGGTGGTGTCGCTGACGCAGATGTCGAACGCGATCGGCACGATCATCCCGATCGCCGAGGTCGCCGCGATCTGCCATTCCTATGGCATTCCGCTGGTGGTCGACGGCAGCCAGGGCGCCGTGCACATGCCGGTCGACGTGCAGACTCTGGGCTGCGATTTCTATGCCTTCACCGGCCACAAGACCTATGGGCCGACCGGCTCGGGCATCCTCTGGGGCAAGAAGGAATGGCTCGACAAGCTTCCGCCTTACGAGGGTGGCGGCGAGATGATCGTCACCGTCAGCGAAGACAGCGTGACCTATAACGATCCGCCGCACCGCTTCGAATCCGGCACGCCGGCGATCGTCGAGGCGGTGGGCTTGGGCGCCGCGCTCGATTACATGATGGCGCTCGGCCGCGAGAACATTGCCGCGCACGAGGCCAGGCTCGGCGCCTATGCGATGGAGCGTCTCGGCGAGATGAACTCGATCCGCATCTTCGGCAAGGCCCGTGAGAAGGGCGCGATCGTCGCCTTCGAGATGAAGGGCGCCCATGCCCATGACGTCGCGACCGTGATCGACCGCGCCGGTGTCGCAGTCAGGGCGGGTACCCATTGCGCCATGCCGCTTTTGGCACGATATGGAGTGACATCGACCTGCCGCGCCTCCTTCGGGCTCTACAACACGCTCGACGAGGTGGACAAGCTGGTCGATGCCCTGCGGAAGGCCGAGAGCCTGTTCGCCTGACCGGGATTTGAAGAAATGACCGACAGCGTCGCTGAAGAGATCAAGCCGAACGCCCCCGCCATGGGCAAGGGCGCCGCGCTGCCGCCGGAAGAGATCGACCGGCTGACGGACGATATCATCGCCGCCCTGAAGACGGTTTACGACCCCGAGATCCCGTCGGATATCTACGAGCTCGGCCTGATCTACCGCGTCGACATCGCCGACGACCGGCAGATCACGATCGACATGACGCTGACCGCGCCGGGCTGCCCGGTGGCCGGCGAGATGCCGGGCTGGGTCGAGAATGCCGTCAGCACGGTGCCGGGCGTCGCCGGCGTCACCGTCAACATGACCTTCGATCCGCCTTGGGACCAGTCGCGCATGTCCGACGAGGCCCGCGTCGCGCTCGACATGTGGTGAGCGCGAAGCCGGCTCTTGAGCGCGCGCTTCACCCCGGCTGAGCTGACGATCGTCAGGCGCGCCTTTGCGGCGCAGGTCTTGGCTGCTGCCGGCGTCGAGGGCAATGCGGCGCTATTCGAGGCCTTCGCCAGCGTGCCGCGCGAGGACTTCGTCGGGCCGGCGCCCTGGCAGGCGGTTCGGCAGCGCGCTTATGGCTCTGTGGTCTCCGACGATCCGGTCGTGCTCTACCAAGACGTCAACTTCGCCCTGTCGCCGGGGCGGGGCGTCAACAATGGCAGCCCGACCCTGCATGCGAGCTGGCTCGACGAACTTGGTCCGCTGGCCGGCGCGCGGGTCGTGCATGTCGGGGCCGGGACAGGGTACTACACTGCCTTGCTGTCGCGTCTGGCCGGCAAGGACGGCCGCGTTCTCGCGATCGAATACGACCCTGAACTCGCTGATCGCGCCCGGCGCAATCTGGCCGGTTTCGAGAATGTGTCGCTGATCACCGGCGATGGCACGGCAACCGTGCTGGAGCCGAGCGACGCGATATATGTCAATTTTGCCGCCGGTCGGCCAGCCGATCACTGGATCGAGGCGCTCGCGCTTGGTGGGCGGCTCGTCTTCCCGCTGGGCGTGCCCGGCCGCAAGCGCGGAGCCTCCGGCGGACAGCATGCCGGCGGGGCCGGTTTCCGGATCGAGCGGGTGGCAGGCGGCTTCTCCGCGACCTGCCTCGGGCCGGCATTCTTCGTCTATGCCGAAGGGGCGCTGGCGCCATCGACCGAAGATGGCGAGGCGCTGCGCGAGGCCTTCAAGGCGGGCGGCGTCGAATTCGTCCGGAGCCTTCGCTGGCAGGAGGCGGCGGTTCCGGGGCGATCCTGGTTCGCCGGCGCGGGCTGGAGCCTCTGCTATGACGAGCCAGCCGCTTCCGAACGGTGAGCGTTGCGCTGGCCGTGACGCCGGCGTGATGAAACGTATTCCATCGCTTCATTGGCGTTGAGGTTGTTTCGCTGGCACGAAGGGGGCGCTATCCGCTCTTGGAGCCCGCCATGACCAGCTTTCCCTACGAGACCGTCGACGTCTTCACCGATCGTCCCTTCGGCGGCAACCAGCTCGCCGTGTTCACCGATGCGCGCGGGTTGTCCGATGCCCAGATGCAGTCGCTCGCGGCGGAGATGAACTACAGCGAGACGACCTTCGTCCTGCCGCCGGACGATCCGGCCAACGACGCGCGCGTGCGCATCTTCCATCGCACGGCCGAGATGCCGTTCGCCGGCCACCCGAATGTCGGCACGGCCTGCGTGCTGGCCCGCCAGGGCCGCGACCGCAACGGCGTGCTGCGCTTCGAGCAGATGGCCGGGCTGGTCGAGATCGCGGTGGAGCGGGATGCCGCTGGTGCCGTGACCGGCGCTGTCATCGCCGCGCCGCAGGCGCTTTCGCTCGGGATAGAATTGCCGGTCGACGGCATCGCGGCCTGTGCCGGCGTAGCGGCGTCCGATATCGTCACCAGTCGCCACAAGCCGGTCCAGGCATCGCTCGGCGTGAGGTTCGTGCTGGCGCAGGTCACACCGGCCGCGCTGACCGGCGCGACTCCCGACATCACCGCCTTCCGCAAGCTGGAGGGGCAGAATCCCGAATTGCAGGGGCGGCTCTCGCTGTTCCTCTATGCCCGCGACGGCAATGCCATCCGGGCGCGGATGTTCGCTCCGCTGGCCGGCACCTGGGAAGACCCGGCCACCGGCAGCGCCAGCGCAACGCTCGGCGCATTGCTCCTGTCGCTCGATGGCGGCGACGAAGCCGCCTACAGCATCACGCAGGGCGTCGAAATGGGGCGCCCGAGCCTGTTGAACGTCACATCGCGCCGCGCCGCCGACGGGATCCGTTCGCGGGTCGGCGGCGGCTGCGTGCCGATGTTCCGCGGCGAGGCGCTGCTATAGGCACTATAGGCATTACCTTTGTCATTCCGGGGCGCGCCACAGGCGCGAACCCGGAACCCACGACGGGGTGAGACATTCGATGCCGGGTGGTGGATCGCTCGCCCGGTCGTGGGTTCTGGGTTCTTCGCTTCGCGAAGCCCCGGAATGACAGACGTGGAAGCGAACCTGCAACCACCTCTGTCGCCTAACCCAGCCCCAGCTCCGCCCGCACCCGCTTCGTCAGCCCGGCAGCGGCGAGGCGATGGCTCTCGGCGAGATAATCGCGCAGGGCATCGTCCGGCATGCTCTCCCCGGTGAGCCACTGAATCCATTTCATGCCGCGCGAGGCGAGATAAGGCGCGGGCCTGAGGCCCGGTTGCTCGCGCAGGATGTCGAAACCCATCGGGGAGCACTTGAAGGACACGGCCATCTCGCCATCCTCCTGCTGCCGGCCGATGGCGAAGACCTTGCCGCCGACCTTCCAGACATCGGCGCCGCCCCATTGCACGACATGGCTCGTGGCGGGGAGGCTCGCGCAGAAGGCGTTGTAGACTTCGGGCGACATGCTCTCAGTAGCTCTCGGCGTCGAGGCCATGCTGCCTGGCGGCGGCCACGATCTGCGACCAGGTTTCGTCGTCGAGCGGGATGCCTGCCGCCTGCCGCTCGATCCTGACCTTGCGCTCTTTGTCACCGGGCGCCAGCACCGGATTGGCCGGGTCCATCGGCTTCGCGGCACGGACGAAGGCGAGATAGCTTTCGGTGCGGTTGCGGCGCAGCTCCGCGTCCGGCTCGAGCCGGGCGGGGTCGATGATGACGCCGAAGAGCGAATTGATGACCCAGGTCTTCTGCGGCTTCTGGTCGATGCGGGCGGCGCCCATCAGGCCGGCCGAGAGCAGTTCGGCGATCAGCGAGAGGCCGGCGCCCTTATGGTCGCCGAAAGGCAGGAGCGCGCCGAGCGGATGATCCGGGCTGGCGAAGACATGAGCGGGGTCGGTAGTCGGGCGGCCCTCGCCGTCGATGATATAGCCGGGTGGCACCTGCTCCCCCTTGTTGAGGGCGACGCGTGCCTTGCCATGGGCCATGCGGCTGGTGGCGAAGTCGAGGATCAGCGGGTCGCCGCCGGGCACGGGGATGCCGATCGCATGGGGATTGGTGCCGAAACGGGCTTCCTTCGCCGCATAGGGCGCGACGATCGGCGGACGGCCGGCGACATTGACCCAGAAGAAGGAGATCAGCCCAGCGTCGGCCGCGACCTCGGCATAATGGCCGATGCGGCCGATATGATGGGAATCGAGCAGGTTGACGATGGCGACGCCGCCGGTCTGCGCCATGGCGATGGCACGGTCGACAGCATTGCGGGCGTTCGGCTGGCCGAGCGCGATCTTGCCGTCGATGATCAGGAAGGGCGCGGCGTCGACGCGCGTCTGCGGTTGCGAGGCCGGGCTGAGATTGCCGTCCGCCAGCGACTGGAAATAGAGCGGCAGCATGCCGACGCCGTGGCTGTCATGGCCGCTGAGATTGGCGAGGACGAGATGATCGGCGGTCTCCTGCGCTTCGGCATCGGTCCAGCCGGCCTTCACGACCATGTCGCGGACGAGGGCATGCAACGATTCGGGGCGATGCAGACGATGCGCCATGGGTTTCCTGCCGTTTGGAGGAGGTCTTGTCGGAAGAGGTCGTGGAGCCTCGGGGATTCTTAAGCGCCAGAGTGCATGAGCCGGATCGTTCCGCAATGCGTGGGGCGGGCAGGGGCCGGATCGTGGGCGCATGGCGCGCGGTCGGCATCTCGACGAAAGCCCTGCCGATCCCTATGTTGTCGGGAACAATCTTGCTTCACCGGGCCTTGAACCCGGTCGAGGAGGGAAACAGATGTTTTCGATACCGGGCCTCAAGGTCATTTCGCTGACCGACGCCGCGGCGGCCCGCATCCGCGAGATCATGGCGCAATCCTCTGGTGGAGATGCGCCGGCGCTCGGCCTCAAGGTCGGCGTCAAGAAGGGCGGCTGCGCCGGCATGGAATACACCTTCGAGATCGCGCGCGCGGTCAACAAGGGCGACGAGGTCGTGACCGACAAGGACGCGACGGTGGTCGTCGACGCCAAGGCCGTGCTGTTCCTGCTGGGCACCGAGCTCGACTTCAGGACCGACCGGTTCTCATCGACCTTCGTCTTCAACAATCCCAATCAGGTCTCGGCCTGCGGCTGCGGCGAATCCGTCGAGATCAAGCCGCGCAGCGAGAGCGTGCTGGCGGCACCCTGAACAGCGCTGCCTGCCTCAGGCGACGCGGCTCGTCGTCTCCACGACATCTTCGGTGACGGTGCGGTTGCGGCCGTCGCGCTTGGCCTGCATCAGGGCCTGGTCGGCCCGGTCGACCAAGGAGCCCGCCGTGTCGCCGCGACGATAGCTGGCGACGCCCAGCGAGATGGTGATGCGGCCGAGGTTTTCGTTCGTCGAGCGCTTGATCAGTTCACGGGTGAGCAGCGCCTGACGCACCGTCTCGGCACCGAATTTGCCGGCGATCAGGTCTGCCTCGGGCAGGATGATGGCGAATTCCTCGCCGCCGAAGCGGGTGATGACCGCCTTGTCCTTGAATTTGTCCTTCATCGTGCGCGCGACGAGACGCAGCACCTGGTCGCCAGTCAAATGGCCATGGGCATCGTTGAAGCGCTTGAAGAAGTCGATATCGGCCATGACCAGCGCGAAGGGCTCGCGGCGCAGCGTCGCCTGATCGATCGACTTCTGCAGCATCTCCTCGAAATGGCGGCGGTTGGCGAGCCCGGTCAGCGGATCGGTCAGGGCCTCGGCGCGGGTCGATTCCAGGGCTTCGCGCAGGTTACGGATCTCGTTGGAGCTGTTGCGCAATTCCGCTTCGAGCTGCGCCTTGCGCGTGACTTCCTCGCGGGTCGACATCACCAGAGCCTCGACCCATTCGCGCAGCTTGTGACGGTCCGTCGGCGGCGGCACATCCTCGGACATCGCGCAGAGCCGGCCGTGATAGAGTTCGCTGGAGCCAAGCGCCTTGTCGACCAGACCCATCATCGCGTCGATCTCGCCGAGCACCTGCAGGCTCGTGCGCTCGGCCTGGCGCGAGAAGCGCTCGGTCGAGATGAAGCGTTCGTAGAGGCTGTCGATATCAGCGGCACTGACCTGACCGTCACTGCCGGTGAGGATCGCGCTCATCGCGACGCTGACGGCCGGCATCTCGCCGCTCAGATGGGCGTACCAGACCTCGAAGGCGCGCGGATAGCTCGGCGAGCCATGCTGTCGCATCGCCGCGACGACGCGCTCGGCGAGATCGTCAGTGCGGGCGGGAACCGAAACCAGGTCGTCCATGCCTTCGCCATCCGGTATGAAGCCGGTTCGCGGCCTTCGGCCACGTCAGCTTCGATTGACACAATCGAAGCGGGACATCCTGTCCGTATATACGGCGGCATGCGCCCGTTCGCCGCGATGGTCATTCCATCGCTGCGATGGGCAATCTAGGTCGATGTCGTTAAAAACGAGTTGATGCTGTTACGTTAGCCGACGCGTGCCGGACGCAGCAGGAAGGCCGGGACGTGATCGCCCAGACCCTTCACCTGCGGGCCGTCATCGTCGTCGCGCGTACGGGGTGCACGGGAGCGCCGGGGTTCGTCCTGATTCCGCGCTACGGGCGGTGGCGCTGCCGTCTCGGAATCGGGCCGGATCGGCACGCGGCGCGGCTTGCGCTGTGTGTCGGCCACGTTCTCATCTGTATCCGAGCGTGAGGCACCGGATTCCGCGCGTGCGCCGCGCTCGGGACGGCCGCGACCACCACGCGACGAGGAACGTTTGTCGTCCCGGCGGCCACCGCGACGCTCGTCGCGCGGCTCGCCCGGAGGCAGTCCATCGAGGCCGGGGCCTTCGAAGGCGATGGTCTGGCCGGTCAGCTTCTCGACGGCGGAGACGAGCTTGTCGTCATGACGCGTGACGATGGTGAAGGCTGAACCGAGGCGGCCGGCGCGGCCGGTGCGGCCGATGCGGTGGACATAGTCCTCGGCATGGGTCGGCACATCGAAATTGAAGACATGGCTGACGGCGGGGATATCAAGGCCGCGCGCCGCGACATCGGAGGCGACGAGGATCGGGTTCTCGCCGGTCCGGAACGATTCCAGCGCCGCCATGCGGGCATACTGGTCCATGTCGCCATGGAGCGCGACGGCGGGGAAGCCGTGGCGTTGCAGCGACTTGTGCAGCGTCGCGACATCGCGCTTGCGGTTGCAGAAGACGATCGCGTTCTGCAGGTCGGTGGCGCCCTTGATCAGCTTGCGCAGCGTCTCGCGCTTCTCGAAATCCTGGGGATTGGAGGCGATCAGGCGCTGGGTGATCGTCGCGGCGGCAGTGGCCGGGCGGGAGACCTCGACGCGGACCGGATTGTGCAGGAACTGCTCGGAGATGCGGGTTATCTCGGGCGGCATGGTCGCGGTGAAGAACAGCGTCTGCCGGGTGAAGGGAACAAGTTTGCAGACACGCTCGATGTCCGGGATGAAGCCCATGTCGAGCATGCGGTCGGCCTCGTCGATGACGAGGAGCTCGACGCCGGTGAGCAGGAGCTTGCCGCGCTCGACATGATCGAGCAGGCGGCCGGGCGTCGCGATCAGCACGTCGACGCCGCGGGTGATCTTGGCATCCTGGTCGCCAAAGGAGACGCCGCCGATCAGCAATGCGACCGAAAGCTTCTGGTTGACGCCGTAGCGGACGAAGTTTTCCTCGACCTGGGCGGCGAGTTCGCGCGTCGGCTCCAGGATCAGGGTGCGCGGCATCCGGGCCCGGGCGCGGCCGGTTTCCAGGATGGTCAGCATCGGCAGCGTGAAGGCCGCAGTCTTGCCGGTGCCGGTCTGGGCGATGCCCAGAACGTCCTTGCGGGCAAGGACATGCGGAATGGCCTGGGCCTGGATGGGGGTCGGCGTGTTATAGCCTGCGGCCGTGACGGCCGTCAGAACCTTTTCACTCAAGCCGAGTTCGGCAAATGACATCGCGTATGCTGCTTCTTCTGGGTCGGTGAAACGCGGCAGGATGACCTGCTCAACCACCACGTTGGCGCGACGACAGTTCCTGCGCGCCTTCGGACCCGTGTGGAATGCAAAGAAAACGCGGCAAAGTCAATCATCTAGCCTCGAAAGGACTGCTTTAACCTCATGAAGGAGCCGCTTGTTCTCGTTCCCGGCCTGAGTTGCAACGCTGCGCTCTACGCTCCGCAATGGCCCGCGCTTGCCGATGGACGCCCGATCCTCGTCGCCGATCACGCCCGTGACGAAACGCTTTCGGCCATCGTTCAGCGCCTGCTTGCGGCCGCTCCGCCGCGTTTTGCGCTCTGCGGCCTGTCGATGGGCGGCTATGTCGCGTTCGAGGTTCTGCGGCAGGCGCCGGAGCGTGTGACACGGCTCGCTTTGCTCGACACCAGCGCCAGGCCGGCGACGTCCGAGACAAACCTGCCGCGCGAGCAGATGATCGCGTTGGCCGAGAAGGGGGCCTTCGACAACGTCACCACGCTGCTCTGGCAGAAGCTGGTCGCGCCGGCGCGCCTGGCGGACGAGCCCTTGCGCCTGCTGGTGCGCCGGATGGCCGATGAGGTCGGGGTCGATGGTTTCGTGCGCCAGCAGAAGGCGATCATGCGGCGGCCGGATTCAAGGCCGGTGCTGGCGGGGTTATCGATCCCGGTGCTGGTGTTGGTCGGAGCGGAGGATGAGATCACGCCCGTCGCCGAGGCGCGTGACATGGCCGGTCTCGTTGGTGCTCGTGCGCGGCTCGCGATCGTTCCCGACTGCGGCCACCTGTCGACGCTGGAAGCGCCGGAGGCTGTGACGGCGGAATTGCTGCGCTGGCTCGGCTGATCGCGCTCAGCGGGGCAGGGCGCAGGGGTCGAGCTTCGTCGCGTTCGCCGACTGGGTGATCGAGCCGGTGATCATCGGGTCGATCGCTTGGCGCTTCGAGGCGGCGAGGCTGACCTGTGCCATACGCTCCTTGTCGAGCGAGGCGGTCTGGCTCGACAGGAAATTCGCGGCAATGACCGACAGGAAGGCGATGGCCGCTCCCGCCTTGGCGATGTCGGCGGCGATGGTGCCGCGATTGTTCTTCCAGAACATCTCGATCAGGCGCATGGCGCACTCTCCGCGGCCCGTGAGGTCACGAGCTTTGCGTCAACATGCGCCCCCAGCAGTAAAGGGATGGTTAGCCAAGTCTTGCCGGTTTCCCGGCGACTTTAAGGATCGTCGGTCTTCTCGACAGTGCGGCCTGCCAGGAGGGCCTGACGCTCCTTGAAGAGCTTGCGCAGGGCGCTCAGCACGGCGGCGACGCCCGGCCTGCGGCGCGAGACCTCGTGCGAGACCAGGAAGATGTCGTCGCCGGTCTGCTCGGGCGGCGGCGCTAGACGGCGCAAGGTCGGATCGGCATCGCCCATGAAGCAGGGCGCCATCGACAATGCCCCGGACGAGCGGATGCTTTCGTAGCGGGCGGCGGAATCGCCGACGCGGGCAGCGATCGGCCGGCCGGCGGCATAGGCCATGATGTGATCGTCGATCCGCGAAGAGGTTTCGCGGTTGACGGAGATGATCGGCGCGGTCGCGGGATCGATGTCGCGACAGACATAGAGCGCCTGCATCAGGCGCCCGATCTTCTGGGCGTAATGGCCGGGCTCACCCGGGACCCTCGTCATGCGGAGCGCGATATCGGCTTCGCCGCGCGCCAGATCGAGCCGGTTGCGCGTGCTGATGATGACGATCTCGACGCCGCCGGCCGCTTGCGAGATTGCCGTGGCGTTCATCGTCAGGAGCAGGCTGATCGAGGTGGTGGCGGTGATGCGGACCGGCGCATTGGCTTGCGGGCGGGCTGCATCGGCGCGAATTGCGAAGCGTCTTGCGGCGGCCTCGACGAGGGCGGCCTCGGCCGCGAGCTCCAAGCCGACGGCGGTCGGCACGAGCCGGTTGGCCTCGCGGGTGAAAAGCTGCAGGCCGAGAGCGGTTTCGAAGCCCTTGAGCCGGCGCGCGACGGTCGCTTCGCTCAGCCCGAGCTGTGCCGCCGCCACGGCCATCGACCCGCCGACGGCGATGGCGTTGAAGATCCGGATGTCGTCCCAGGACGCCTGTCCGGCTGGTGATGCCAGTTCACCGTCGCGTCGAGATGGAGGGGAAGCAGGCTCGCCCATGCCGTCAGCGGCCAGTCCCAGGTGGTGTGGTGTCGGCGGTCATGACGGTCCGGGGTGTGATGAGAGTTCGGCATGCGCGAACCCTGCCGGGAAACTGTGTGCCGGGCAGCCCGCCGGGCCTGAGCCCCAGCCCTGCAAACATGCAGGGCTTGGCACTCACAGGTCGATCAGTTCGCCGGCAAAGGCGGCGCGTTCCTGGATGAAGATGAAGCGCGCTTCCGGCTTGTTGCCCATCAGGCGCTCGACCGTGTCGGCGGTCTCCTCCTTGGCCTCGTGATCGACCATGACCTTGAGCAGGATGCGCTTGCTCGGGTCCATGGTGGTTTCCTTGAGCTGGGCCGGCATCATTTCGCCGAGGCCCTTGAAGCGCGAGATCTCCGGCTTCTTGCCCTTGAAGACGGTCTCGATCAGCTCGTCCTTATGGGCGTCGTTGCGGGCATAGACGCTCTTGCCGCCATGCTGGAGCCGGTAGAGCGGCGGCACGGCGAGGTAGAGATGGCCCTTCTCGATCAGCCGCGGCATCTGGCGCCAGAAGAAGGTGACGAGCAGCGAGGCGATGTGCGCGCCGTCGACATCCGCGTCGGTCATCACGATGACCTTCTCGTAGCGCAGGTCGTCCTCGCGGAACTGGGTGCCGATGCCGCAGCCGAGCGCGAGGATCAGGTCGGCGAGCTGCTGGTTGGCATTGAGCTTCTCGCGCGTCGCATTGGCGACGTTGAGGATCTTGCCGCGCAAGGGGAGGATTGCCTGGTTCGAGCGGTTGCGCGCCTGCTTGGCCGAGCCGCCGGCCGAGTCGCCCTCGACGATGAAGAGCTCGGAGCCGGCCGCGCCCGCATTCGAGCAATCGGCGAGCTTGCCGGGCAGGCGCAGCTTACGCGTCGCGGTCTTGCGCGAGACTTCCTTTTCGAGGCGCCGGCGCAGGCGCTCCTCGGCGCGGTCGACCGACCAGTCGAGCAGGCGCAGGGCCTGTTGCGGCGCGGCGGCGAGCCAATGGTCGAAGGCGTCGCGCATCGCGTTTTCGACGATGCGATGCGCTTCCTGCGTCGCGAGCTTGTCCTTGGTCTGACCCTGGAATTCGGGCTCGCGGATGAAGACCGAGAGCATGGCGGCACAGGTCGCCATGACGTCGTCGGTGGTGACCTGCGCCATGCGCTTGGACTGGCCGATGCGCTCGGCATGGTCGCGCAGGCCGCGCAGCAGGGCGATGCGCAGGCCCTGCTCGTGGGTGCCGCCCTCGGGCGTCGGGATCGTGTTGCAGTAGGAGGAGGAGAAGCCGTCCTCGCCGGTCGCGAGCCAGGCCACCGCCCATTCCAGCGAGCCGTGGCTGCCTTCCTTGGTGATCTTGCCGGAGAAGATCGGTTCGGCGACGAGGTCTTTGCCCTCGATCTCGCGGCCGAGATAGTCGCGCAAGCCGCCGGGGAAGCGGAACACGGCCTCGGCGGCGACATCGCCTTCCGGCTTCAGCAGCGACGGCGCGCAGGTCCAGCGGATCTCGACGCCGCCGAAGAGATAGGCCTTGGAGCGCGCCATGCGGAACAGGCGGGCGGGGGAGAAATGCGCGCCTTCGCCGAAGATCTGCGCGTCGGGATGGAAGCGTACGCGGGTGCCGCGCCGGTTGGCGACGGCGCCGACGGTCTCCAGCGGCCCCTGCGGCAGGCCGCGCGAGAAAATCTGGCGATAGAGCGTCTTGCCGCGCGCGACCTCGACCTCGAGCCGGTCCGACAGGGCGTTGACGACGGAAACGCCGACGCCGTGCAGGCCGCCCGAGGTCTCGTAGGCCTTGGAATCGAACTTTCCGCCGGCATGCAGCGTCGTCATGATGACTTCGAGCGCCGATTTGCCGGGGAATTTCGGGTGCGGATCGACCGGAATGCCGCGGCCGTTATCTGTCACGGCGATCGAACCGTCCTCGAACAATTCGACATCGATGAAGGTGGCGTGGCCCGCGACCGCCTCGTCCATCGCGTTGTCGATCACTTCGGCGAAGAGGTGATGCAGGGCGCGCTCGTCGGTGCCGCCGATATACATGCCCGGCCGGCGGCGGACCGGCTCCAGTCCTTCGAGGACCTCGATCGCCGAAGCGTCGTAGCCGGCCTCGGACAGCGTGCCGTTGCGGGCGGGCGCGGCAGCGGTCGGCGCCGCCTTGGGGCTCGCGGCAGGCGGGCGCGCTTCCGGTCGCGGGCTCGCCGCGTCGGGCCGCTCCGGTTCTCCGCCGAAAAGATCGCCGTTATCCGCCATTGCCACCAATTGCTTCCTGATTCGCGACTTCAAACTCTAGCGCATTGCGGCCCGCCACACCCTGTCAGGGGCAGCTTATAGACACCTCATCCGTGGATCGAAACCGCCTTGCGCGCTTGGGTGCGCATTCCCATCACATCCCTGTCGTCGAGATCGGGAAGAGCGAGGTGGAACGGGTCCGTTCAGGCCACGTTAACCATCGGAGCCGAGGATGATCAGCACGATCTGGCCTATGCGGATTTCCGCAATGCGCTATGATCGGCCGGAAGGGGGGAAGGCCGTGGCGTCGCGTCAGTCAGTGCCGGTTGCGGGTATCGCGGGTCTGCAGCGTGCTGCACGCCTCGCCGGCGAATCCTTCGGTCATGAGGATGTGATCGGAGCGCCCTTGGCGGCGACCGATCCGCACGCCGCGCGCTGGCTCTGGTGGCTGGCCGCGATCGCCGCTTCGGCTGGGCTCGCGGTTCTGCATTTCTCCTGAGTGTCTGATCGAAAATTCGAGCCCTCATCCTGAGGAGCCACGTCAGCGGCGTCTCGAAGGAAGCTCCAGATGTCTCCGGAACTTTCTGGAGCTTCCTTCGAGACGCCATTCCTGACGAAACGGCTCCTCAGGATGAGGGCTGAGGGAATAGCCGGCGAGATAAAGACGACACCGCTCCTCCAGCGCGGAAATATCAACCTTTTTGCCCTAGGCCTGTGGCCGGAGGGTAATCCGATGTGCTGCGCCATCGCGGGGGATTTCAAGGCGGCCAATAGCGGCGCGCGGTTGCGCGCCGTGGCTGGCCTGGGCTGAGCAGGGCGTCGCGCCGGTGGGTCAGCTCGTCGCTCTCGGAGCCTATGCCTATCAGGCCGTGCTGGCGCTCGTGCTGCTGCTGCTGGTCTCGCGCATCCTGCCGCCGCAGGAATTCACGCATTACTCGCTCTTCGTCACGATCAGCCAGTTCGCCAGCATCGCCGTCTTCGAATGGATACGGTTCTCCTGCAGCCGGTTCTACCCCGGCGCCGACGAGGCGGCGCAGCGCTCGGTGATCCTCTATGCCTTCGCCGCCTGTGCCGGGCTTTGCCTGCTGGCGGGCGGAGGCGTTCTCGCGTCGGGCATCATCTCCGCGGGCATCGCCGTCGGCGGCGCCTTGGTGGCGGTCTTCCAGGGCGGCACCGAGCTGCATCTGACGATGCTGCGCTTTCGGCAGGACTTCCGGCTGTTCTCGATCCTGCAAGCCGCTCGCGCGTCGCTGCTGGCGATCGGGACGGTCGGCGGAGCCCTGCTTGCCCCGACGCTGTCCGGCGCGGTGGCCGGCATGCTGGCCGGAGGCCTCGTCTATGTCATGCTGGTGCGGCTTGCCGGCGGCTCCCTGGCGCAAGGGCTTCGGCGCCCGCAGCGCCAGCTCGTGACGAGATACCTGGCCTATGGCGGCGTCTCGGCCGGCGCCTCGGTGGCGAGCCTGCTGGCGCCGCTCGGGCTCAAGACATTGATCACGGCCATGATCGGCAGCCAGGGCGCGGCCGGCGCGTTGCTGGCGCTCGACCTGCTGCAGCGGCCCTTCGTCCTGGTCGTCTCGGCGCTGCATGCGATCCGCTATCCCGAACTGGTCGCGAGCTATGACCGGGAGCCGGGCTCGCCGGCATTCCGTGAGCGCCTCGGCGGCTATTACGGGCAATTGGCGAATTGCTCGCTCGTGGCGGCGGCCGTGATCCTGTGCCTGCTGGCGCCGGTTGCCGCCTGGCTGGTCAAGGCCGAGCTGCGTGAGGCCTTCCTGCTGGCCGCGCCGGCCGTGACGATCCTCGCGCTGCTGCGGGCCTGGGTCCAGAACCTGCTGCCGACGCCGGCGCATCTGGCGCAGCGCCTGCGGCCGATCATCGGGCTCGCCGTTGCTGACGCCATCCTGCTCAACCTGAGCGCGCTCGCCGGCTGGACCCTGTCCGGCGGCTCGCTGGCCGGGCTGCTCTATAGCGGTGCCGCCGGGGCGGCCGTCGCCGTCATGCTGGGGACGCCGCTCTTCCTGTCGATGCCGTTCCGCTGGCCGCGATTCACGCTGGGCAGCGCGCTCGCCGCGCTCGCTGTCGCGGGGATCGCCAATGGCGGCACCCCGCAGACATCATTGCCGGTGTCTCTGGTGGTCTTCCTGCTGTGCATCCCGCCGACGGTCGCGACCGTCACCGCATTGCTCCAGCGCCAGGACGCGTCGCCGAAGATGTCCTGACGGGCGCGGTCAGGGCTGCGGTGCCGCCATCTCCGACAGGGTCGACAGCAGCGCCCCGGCGCTCTTGTCCCATGAAAAGCGGGCGAGATTGGCCCGCGCCTTCTCGACCAGCCCGGTTGTGTCGCCGCCGGCGTCCATGATCCCGCGCATGGCATCTTCGAGGCTCGCCCGATTGCGCGGATCGAAATAGAGCGCCGCCTCGCCGCAGGCCTCGCGGACCGCCGGGATATCCGCAGCCAGGACCGGGCAGCCCTGCGTCATCGCTTCGAGCGGCGGGATGCCGAAGCCCTCGTAGAGGCTCGGAAAGACGAAGGCGCGGGCGCGGCGTTCGAGCGCGATGATCTCGGCATCGCTCAGGCGTCCGGTGAAGATCAGGTTCTCGGCGCTTGCCGGCGCGTCGGCCTTGAACACGCCGCTCCTGTCGAGCGCGCCCGCGATGACGAGTTTCCAGCCGCGGTCGCCGAGGGCATCGAAGGCGCGGATGGCGAAATCGACATTCTTGTTGGGCTTCAGGGTGCCCAGCATGAAGAAGAAGTTCGTGCCGTCGAGTCCGAGGCGCTGCAGGACGGTTTCGTCCGGGATGAGCCCGGAGAAATGGTCGGTAGCGTTGTAGATCACCGCGATCTTGTCCGGCCGGACCCGGAAGATCGTGCCCAGCTCGCCGCGCGAGAACCGTGAGACGGTGGCGATGCGCGCGGTGCGCGTCAGCCCGAAGCCGAGCGCCTTATGGGTAGCGCGATAGGCCCGGCTGAAGGCTTCCGGATGCCGGAAGATGGTGACGTCATGGATGACGACGAGCTGGCGGCGGTGGAGCAGGGGGCCGCTGCCGCCGAAGCCGACGAGGATGTCTCCCGCCGCCCGGCGCGCGAGCGCGGTCTGTTCCCAGAGATGGCCGGAGAACGGCCCGAAGCGCTTCAGCGCGATATGCCGGAACTCATGGGTCTGGGGGACGTCCATGGGCGCGAGCAGGCGCCAGCGCGCATTCTTCAGCCGATCGGGAAGCGCGCCTGCGCCGATCCGCTGGTCGAGCGCCCTGGTCAGTTCCAGCGCAAAGCGCTGCACGCCGGTCAGCGGCTGGCCGAGAAACCGCCCGTTGATCGAGATCGTCTGCACATCCTGGGTCTGCAAGTTCGGGGCACCGTCATCCAGCCGTTCTCCGCCGAACCTGCCCGATCACGCATGAAGGCGAGGTTACCCGGTGCCACGGGGCCCGCGCCCAACGAAAAGGCCGGGGCGTCGCCGCCCCGGCCTTGACCGTCTTGGGGGTGTCGGCCGGCGCCTGCGCAACCGGCCGGAAATCCCTCAGTAGGAGTAGTACATCGCGAACTCGACCGGGTGCGGCGTCATCTCGAAGCGCGCCACATCCTGCATCTTGAGTTCGATATAGCTCTCGATGAAGTCGTCGGAGAAGACGCCGCCGGCCTTGAGGTAGGCGTTGTCCTTCTTGAGCGCTTCCAGCGCCTCGCGCAGCGAGCCGCAGACGGTCGGGATCTTCTTCAGCTCGCGCGGCGGCAGGTCGTAGAGGTCCTTGTCCATCGCCGGGCCGGGATCGATCTTGTTCACGATGCCGTCGAGGCCGGCCATCATCAGGGCCGAGAAGGCGAGATAGGGGTTCGCCATCGGATCGGGGAAGCGGACCTCGACGCGCTTGGCCTTCGGCGAGGTCGTCCACGGAATACGGCAGGAGGCCGAGCGGTTGCGCGCGGAATAGGCGAGCAGCACCGGGGCCTCATAGCCCGGGACGAGGCGCTTGTAGGAGTTGGTCGAGGGATTGGTGAAGGCGTTCAGCGACTTGGCGTGCTTGATGATGCCGCCGATGTACCAGAGGCACTCCTGCGACAGGTCGGCATACTTGTTGCCGGCGAAGAGCGGCTTGCCGTTCTTCCAGATCGACTGGTGGACGTGCATGCCCGAGCCGTTGTCGCCATAGACCGGCTTCGGCATGAAGGTCGCGGTCTTGCCGTAGCTCTGGGCGACGTTGTGGATGCAGTACTTGTAGGTCTGCAGCAGGTCGGCGGTCTTCACCAGCGTGTCGAACTTCATGCCGAGCTCGTGCTGGGCCGAGGCGACCTCGTGGTGGTGCTTCTCGACGGCGACGCCCATCGAGGCCATGGCCGCGAGCATCTCGCCGCGCATGTCCTGCGCCATATCCTGCGGCGGAACCGGGAAGTAGCCGCCCTTGGTCGCGATGCGGTGGCCGAGATTGCCGCCCTCGTAATCGGTCATGCCGTTGGTCGGCAGCTCGGCTGCGTCGAGCTTGAAGCCCGTGTTGTACGGGTCGGCCGCGATCTTGACGTCGTCGAAGATGAAGAACTCGGCCTCGGGGCCGACATAGACGGTGTCGCCGATGCCGGTCGACTTGAGATAGGCCTCGGCCTTCTTGGCGATGCCGCGCGGGTCGCGGCTATAGGGCTCGCCGGTGGCGGGCTCGAGCACGTCGCAGTTGATGACCATGGTCGCGGCCGAGAAGAACGGGTCCATCACGGCGGTCGTCGGATCCGGCATCAGCAGCATGTCGGACTCGTTGATCGCCTTCCAGCCGGCGATCGACGAGCCGTCGAACATCGTGCCCTCGGCGAAGATGTCCTCGTCGATGATGCTGACGTCGAAGGTCCAGTGCTGCCACTTGCCGCGCGGGTCGGTGAAGCGGAAGTCGACGTATTTGACGTCGTTGTCCTTGATCGCCTTGAGGACATCCTTGGCGCTTTTCATTTCAGCAATTCCTCTTGCCAGCCATGTTCACATTCACGCTGCCGCACCCGGCTCCAATCCGGCCTGCGGCTCGTTATTCGATGAGGAGGGAGAAGTCCTCAGATCGCGTCCGCGCCGGTCTCGCCGGTGCGGATGCGGATCACCCCCTCGATGGTCGATACAAAAATCTTGCCATCTCCGATCCGGCCGGTCTGGGCGGCCTTCATGATGGCCTCGATGGCGCGATCCAGCATGTCGTCGGCGAGCACGATCTCGATCTTCACCTTCGGCAGGAAGTCGACGACGTATTCGGCGCCGCGATAGAGCTCGGTATGGCCTTTCTGGCGGCCGAATCCCTTGGCTTCCAGCACCGTGATGCCCTGCAGCCCGACCTCCTGGAGAGCCTCCTTCACCTCGTCCAGCTTGAAGGGCTTGATGATCGCTTCGATCTTCTTCATGCGCCGACCGGCCTCCCTTGCGTCTCGAGCTCCGGCCGGGGCCGGACTGTAACTGATGGCACCCTTGGGCGCGGGACAAAGCCCCGCAGCCTCGGACGCCTGCAACCCTGCTTCTGCTCATAGCATTGGCGCCGGCGCCCCGCCATGCGGCAGCGCCCGCTGGGGCGCCCGACGAAAAGGCAATAAACAGCACAAAAAATGAGCATCTGCGCATCTGTTGATCATAAGCGGCATTCCGTCGCAACTTGCGGCCTGCCGGGCGCCGCCCGAAGATGCGGCATGGACGACAAGAGCGCCGGCATGACGGGCAAGGCGGAACTCGCCCTGCTGACCACGCAGCAGATGGCGGCGGCCGATCGCGTCGCGATCGCGGCCGGCACGCCCGGCATCGTGCTCATGGAGCGCGCGGGCCGCGCGGTGGCGGATGCCGTGCTCGGGCGAGCAGGGGCGGGAGGCTCCGTCACGCTGCTCTGCGGGCCTGGCAATAATGGCGGCGACGGATTCGTCGCGGCGCGCCTCCTGCGCGAGCGGGGGCTGACGGTTCGCGTCGTCCTGCCGGGGGGCGTAGACGGCTTCAAGGGCGACGCCGCCCTCGCGCTGCAAAGCTGGGCCGGCCCGGTCGAGCCTCTAAGTGGGTTCAACGCCGCGCAGAGCGATATCGTCGTCGATGCCATGTTCGGGGCCGGCCTGACGCGTCCGTTATCCGGGGCCTTCGCCGACGCGGCGGCGTTTCTCAACAATGCTGGGCGCCCGGTCATCGCCGTCGACATACCGAGCGGCGTGTCCGGCGATACCGGCAGGGCGGACGGCATCGCCGTCAAGGCGAGCGAGACCGTCACCTTCTTCCGGTTGAAGCCGGGGCATCTGCTCCAGCCGGGGCGGTCGCTCTGCGGCCCGGTGACGG
>Ga0209368_1000322_pt1 | contig 52616 bp, 54 predicted proteins | sample EBPBio242008_DNA_FD_185862 | JGI IMG/M metagenome (GOLD analysis project Ga0209368, IMG submission 185862) | Wastewater treatment Type I Accumulibacter community from EBPR Bioreactor in Madison, WI, USA - Reactor 1_4/24/2008_ DNA (SPAdes)... | ecosystem: Engineered > Bioreactor > EBPR >...
TCGGGCGCCTCGACCACCTGCAAGTCGCAGATCGTGCCCGGCTTCGGCACCCAGGGCGCCTGGGCCGAATATGTGGCCGTGCCCCATGCCCACAACCTTGCCGCCCTGCCCGAAGGGCTGTCGCCCGTGCTGGCCGCGGGCCTTGGCTGTCGCGTCACCACCGCCTGGCACGCCTTGACCGGCCGCGCGGCGCTTCAGGCCGGCGAATGGCTGGCGATCCATGGCACCGGCGGGGTCGGGCTGTCGGCCCTGATCCTGGGCCGCGCGCTTGGCGCGCGTGTCATCGCGGTGGACGTCGTGCCCGAACGGCTGGATCATGCGCTGTCCCTTGGCGCCGAAGCGGTGGTCGATGCCCGCACAGGCCGCGCGGCGGCCGAGATCGTGGAGATCACCGGCGGCGGCGCCCATGTCAGCATCGAGGCGCTTGGCCATCCCGCCACCCTCGCCGCCTCGGTCGCCTGCCTGCGCCCTCTGGGCCGTCATGTGCAGGTGGGCCTGCCCACCGGCCACCAGGCCCGGATGGAGATCGACCTGAACGCGGTCTACATGAAGCAGCTCGCGCTCTTTGGCACCCGTGGGATGCCGTCCTGGCGATATCCCTCGCTTCTGGGGCTCATCGCGGCGGGGCGTGTCGATGTCTCGCCCATCGTGGCGCGCACCGTGCCCCTGTCGGGCGCCAGCGCCGAGCTTGCCGCCTTCAACGGCCCCATGCCCCCCGGCGTCGCGGTGATTGACAACTTCGCCGCCTGAGGGCTCACCGCCAGACCGGCAGGCTCGTCACCACGGCAAGCGCAATCAACAGAAGGCTGGCGCGACGAAAGCTCCGCTCGTCCGCCAGCCAGAACAGGCGTGCCCCGGCGAAAAGCCCCAGTCCATAGGCCGGCCCCATCACCAGCGCCCACCAAAGAGTGTCTCGCCCGATCAGGCCCGAGACCAGATAGGTCGCCAGCGAGATAAGGCTGCTCCCGGCAAAGAACACGATGATCTTGGCCCGCGCTTCGGTGTGGTCGCCCTGGCCGCCCAGCCAATAGGCCACCACCGGCGGGCCACCGATCTGCGCGACGCCGCTGAACAGACCCGAAGCCGCTCCCACCGCCAGATCGGCCAGCGGATGCGGCGTCCCGCGGTAACGCCAACCGGAAGCCAGCAGTCCCAGCATCACCGTTGCGATGCCGGCAATCATCCAGCGCAGGGTCATGGGATCCAGGGACTTCAGAAGCCAGGCGCCGGCCGGCACGGTCACCGCCGCTCCTGCCAGCATCACGGCAATGGCGGGCAGGGACACCTTTGGCAGCGCCCGAGGGATCATCGGCGCAGCCAGCACGATATCCACCAGCGCCAGCGTCGTTGCGGCCAGTTGCGGGCCGACCAACGCGCTTGCCGGAGGCATGAAGATCAAGGCCGCCCCAAAGCCCGAAAACCCGCGGGCCAGTCCGGCAGTCAGCGCGACAAGGGCAAAGAGGGCAGGGGTCGGGACAGACATGCAGGTCTCCGGACCCGTCGCGGCATTGGCCTGCAACAGACCCCAGCCGCGCATCGGATGCAAGGTGGCGCCGCCGCGCGGCGATGGGGCCGGCAATTTCTCTGCGAAGGACTGGCGCCGGCGATCCCTCTGGAGAAGGTTCCCCAAACCGCCGCGCCCGGGGTTTTCGCGGAAATCCAGCGCCCATGACCCTTCGCAGAGGATTCCTGCACTGGAACCCGCGGCCCCGATGCGCTAGGGCACCCTCAGCCGCCACGCCATAGGGAGCGCCCGATGAAGGCCGCCGTCATCACCTTCCCCGGTTCCAACTGCGACCGCGATCTTGCCACCGCCTTCGAACGCGCGGGCTTCGATGTCGTCCGCGTCTGGCACAAGGAAACCGCGCTGCCCGCCGGCACCGACATCGTCGGCATCCCCGGCGGCTTCTCCTTCGGCGATTACCTGCGCTGCGGCGCCATCGCCGCCCGCTCGCCGGTGGGCCAGGCGGTCGTAGCCCATGCCGAACGCGGCGGCTTCGTCCTTGGCATCTGCAACGGCTTCCAGGTCCTCACCGAGATGGGCCTCCTGCCCGGCGCGCTGATGCGCAACGCGGGGCTCAAGTTCGTCTGCCGCCCGGTGACGCTGACCGTCGCCACCAGTGCCAGCGCCTTCACCTCGGGCTATTCCGCCGGCCAGCAGATTCGCATCCCCGTCGCCCACCACGACGGCAACTACACCGCCGATGCCGCGACGCTGGCGGTCCTCAAGGCCGAGGACCGCATCGCCTTTACCTATGCTGACAACCCCAACGGCTCGATGGGCGACATCGCCGGCATCCTGTCCGCCAACCGCCGCGTCCTGGGCATGATGCCCCACCCCGAGCGCGTGGTGGACCCGGTGCAGGGCGGCACCGACGGCACGGCGATGTTCACCGCGCTTCTTGGCGGGATGGTGCCGGCCTGAGGCCTCTCACGGGGGCCTCGCTTGTGGCCCCCTGCGCCGGGGCCTAGATTCGCCCCATGACTCTCCGCAGCCCGCTCGCCCCGTCGCCCGACGACTCGACGGCCTCTTGGCCGATCCGCCTTGCGGTCGGCCTTCTCGTGCTTCTTGCCATCGTCGTGGTGCTGATCACCAACCGCTGGCTGTCGGACCGCTTCACCGAAACCACCCGCAACCGTGCCGACCTCCGGCTCGCGCTCTATTCCGGCAACATCGTCTCGGAACTGCAGCGCACCTCTGTCGTGCCCTTGCTCCTGGGCTCCGACCCCGCGCTGCTGCAGGCGCTGAACGAAGGCACCTTCACCTCGACCTCGCAGCGCCTGATGCGCGTCCAGCAAGAGATCGGCGTTGCCTCGATCATGCTTCTGGACAAGGACGGCCGCACCGTCGCTGCCACCAACCGCAACATCCTCGGCACCTGGTTCGCCTCCGCGCCCTTCTTCCTTGATGCCATCCGCGCCGGCGACACGGTCTTCACGGCCACCCCGCGCGATGGCGGCGGCTTCGACTTCGCCTATTCCCGCGCCATCGTGGCCGATGGCAAGCCTCTTGGCGTCATCGTCGTGGCCGTGGACCTGATGAAGTTCGAACGCTCCTGGTCCGGCCTGCAGGACGTGGTCGTTGTCACCAATTCCGAAGGGATCGTCGTCCTGGGGACCGACCCGCGCTGGCGCGGAAAACCGCTTGAAGAGGCGCTCACCCGCGGCGACCGGCAGTCGGTCTTCGACCGCGCGCTTCAGGCCACCACCGATTTCACGCAGCGCCCGCCGGATGCCTACCTCCGCGGCGAGGCGGTGATGAAGACCGAGGCGCGCGTGCCCTTCCGCGGCTGGCGCATCTACAACTTCACCGCCTACGATTCCGTGCGCGAACGCGTGAACGGCGTGCTGGCCCTGGAGATCATGGGCTTCGCCATCCTGCTCGCGCTGACCTTCTACCTGCTCTCGCGCCGCGCCTGGTCCCAGACCCGCAGCTTCCGCCGCGAGTCCGCCGAACTGCGGCTCCTGAACGCCCGGCTTCAGCGCGAAATCGCCGAACGCGAGAAGGCGCAGAAATCGCTGGAAGTCGCCGAACTCACCCTCGCCCAGTCCTCAAAGCTTGCCGCCCTGGGCGAGATGTCGGCCGCCGTCAGCCACGAACTGAACCAGCCGCTCGCCGCGATGAAGACCTACCTCGCCGGCGCGCGGCTCCTTCTGCAACGCAAGCGCCCCGAAGAGGCGCTGTCCTCCTTCCAGCGCATCGACGACCTGATCGACCGCATGGGCGCCATCACCCGCCAGCTCAAATCCTACGCCCGCAAGGGCGGCGAGGCGTTCGAGCCCGTGGACCTGCGCACCTCGCTTTCCTCCGCCCTGTCGATGATGGAGCCGCAGCTGAAGCAGCGCCTGGTGAAGATCACCCGCGCCCTGCCGCGCCAGCCCGTCATGGTCATGGCCGACCGCATCCGCCTGGAACAGGTCATCATCAACCTGTTGCGCAACGCGCTGGACGCCACGCGCCAGACCGCCGCGCCGCAGATCGACCTGATGATCGCCGCCGGCGAAACCGCGACCCTCACCGTGCGCGACAACGGCCACGGCATCGAGGATCTGGAGAATCTCTTCGAACCTTTCTACACCACCAAGAAACCGGGCGAGGGCGTGGGCCTTGGCCTGGCGATCTCCTCGGGCATCGTGACCGATCTCGGCGGCCGCCTCACGGCGCGCAATGCCGAAGGCGGCGGCGCGGTGTTCGAAATGCAGCTGCCCATCTACGGCAGCGAAGCCGAAGCAGCAGAATGAGGGGCGCATGACCCGGGCAATGAAAGTGGCCATCGTCGATGACGAGGCCGACATGAGGGCATCCATCAGCCAATGGCTGGCGCTGTCTGGATTCGACACCGAAACCTATGCCAGCGCCGAAGATGCGCTCAAGGGCATCGGTCCCGACTGGCCCGGCGTCGTGGTCAGCGACATCAAGATGCCGGGCATGGACGGCATGGCTTTCCTGAAACGGCTGATGAGCCTCGATTCCGGCCTGCCGGTCATCCTCATCACCGGCCACGGCGACGTGCCGATGGCCGTCGAAGCCATGCGCGTCGGCGCCTTCGACTTCCTGGAAAAGCCGTTCAACCCCGACCGCATGACGGAACTTGCCAAGCGCGCCACCCAGACGCGGCGGCTCACGCTCGACAACCGCGCGCTGCGCAAGGAACTCGCCGACGGCTCGGTGATGATGAAGAAGCTCATCGGCGGCTCGCCCGCGATGGACCGCCTGCGCGAAGACATCCTCGATCTTGGCCAGGCCGACAGCCATGTGCTGATCGACGGCGAAACCGGCACCGGCAAGACGCTGGTGGCGCATGCGCTCCATGCCGTCGGCCCCCGCGCGTCCAAGAAATTCGTCTCGATCTCCTGCGCCGCCTGGTCGGAAGACCAGCTGGTCAGCCGACTGTTCGGCCCGGCCGAGGATGGCACCATCCCCGTTGTCGAGGAAGCCAGGGGCGGCACGCTCTGCCTTGAAGACATCGAAGACCTGCCGAACGCCCTGCAAGCCCGGCTCCTGGCCTTCATCAACGACCAGGGCACGCCGCCCGAAACCCGCATCATCGCCATCTGCAACGGCCACTCGCCCGACAAGACCCTGGCCGAAACGCTGCGCCCCGATCTCTTCTACCGGCTTGGCGCCATGACGATCGTCTGCCCGCCGCTGCGCACCCGAGGCGAGGACATCCTGACCCTCTTCACCCGCCTTTCCGAACAATTCGCCGAAGAATACGGCTGCGATGCCCCGCAGGTCACCGCGCAAGAGGCCGCCCAGCTTCTTCAGGCGCCCTGGCCCGGCAACGTGCGCCAGCTCGTGAACATCGCTGAACGCGCCGTCCTGCAAAACCGCCGCGGTTCGGGCTCCATCGCCTCTCTGCTGATGGCCGACAACGAGGCTGCAGGCCCGACGCTGACCACCGAAGGCAAGCCGCTGAAAGACTACGTCGAAGCCTTCGAACGCATGCTGATCGACAACACCATGCGCCGCCACAAGGGCAGCATCGTCGCGGTGATGGAGGAACTCTGCCTTCCCCGCCGTACGCTGAACGAGAAGATGGCCAAGTATGGCCTGACCCGGCAGGACTACGTCTGACCTCCGGCCCCAACCTCTCCCATGGAAGCGCCTCCCTCCCCCTAGTGGGGAGGGATGGGGAGGGGGGGCGGCCTCGTTCCCTGTCCCGCGGTGTCCGCCCGTTCCGGCATCCCGCCCCGGCGAAGGCCGGGGCCTCGATCCGCCGCCCACACCTGCTCCCACGCGGGGACGTAAAGACTCGCACCCCACGCCCTGACCTCCGGGAACATCGGACCCGGTGCTGATCGGCCCGGAACCAGGAAACCTGCACCCGGTGGTCGGCCCTCGCGATGACCTAACATCTCCCCCTTGCCGCCGCTCCTCTGCCGCGCCACTCTCGCGCCATGGAAAGCCTCGCCCAGTTCCGCGCCGACCGTCTTGCCGCCCTCACCGCCCCGGACGGCTGGCTCAACCTCATCGACCGCATCGAGACCGGCCCCGGCACCTGGACCGTCGGCCGGGCCAAGGGCAACGACCTGCGGCTCTCGGCCGGCCCCGACCACCTCGGCCGCCTGACGGTCACACCGGACAACAAGGCCGTCCTCACTGACCTGGCAGGGCAGGACCACCCATTCCAGCCCCGGCCAGAGGCGCCGGCGGGGCTGGAGGTCGCCAACCTCCTCCTCGAACTCCACATCTTCGAAGGCCAGCCGGCGCTGCGCGTGCGCCAGATCGACCATCCGGCGCGGCTCGCCTTCACGGGCCTGCACCACTTCCCCGACAATCCGGACTGGGTGATCCGCGCCGATTGGGAGGTGCTCGATGAACCCGAGGCCCTGGCCATCGCCATGAAGGGCGGTGCCGCCGATACCGTCACCATCTCGCACCGTGCCCGCTTCACCCATGACGGGCGCGAGGTCGTGCTGACGCCCACCCACCGCAAGGGCGGCAAGCCGATGTTCGTGATCCGCGACGCCACGGCGGGCAAGGAAACCTACGGCGCCGCGCGGTTCCTTCTGGGCGAAGACCGGACCGAGGGTTCCATCACGCTGGATTTCAACCGCGCCATCAACCCGCCCTGCGCCTTCACCGACCTCGCCATCTGCCCGCTGCCGCCGCCCGGCAACGTGCTGCCCTTCCGCATCGAGGCGGGCGAACGCTGGCCGTGATCCCGCCCTTGCCATGGTGATCCGCCGCCAGAGCGGCGGCACGCCGTTCTGTCGCTTGTGCGGCGGAAGGGCCGCGAAGGCTCCGGTTGCGCGCCGCGCGTGAGTATTGGCGCCAAAGAGGAAAGGCCCGTCAGATCATGGCGATCAAGATCACCAGCAGCAGCAGGGCACCGTGGATGGCCAGCAGCGCGACTTCCTGAACCCGGTCGCGCTGCCACAGCTTCGCGGCCTCGGGCTGGCCGTCCCGCCGCCAGGACCGCACTGATAAGGCAAGCGTCACGATCAGCGCGCTGAAGGTGATCAGCGAAATCTGGTCCACCAGCCCGAACTGCGCATCGAAGCCGATGACATCCTCCAGCCGATAGCGGTTCACCACCGCGGCAAAGACCGATCCCGTCAGCATTCCGCCCCTGACGCCCAGTTCGCGCGGCGGTACGGCCAGCGCCACCGCCGCGATGATGAAGGCTACGAGGAAGCCCGTGAACTTCTCGATCAGCAGGGGCGAGCGGCTGCGCTGCACCTCGACGGTGACGCCGACGCGTGAGAAGCCCGCATTTGCGGTGCGATAGCCGAAACCGGTCTCATAGTGCTGCACCGCAGGGTCCAGCCGCAGCCCGACAATGTCCCAGCCAGCGACCTCGATACCCTGCGACAGGGTGCTGTCGCGCTGGTCCGGCACCAGCGCCAGGCTCAGCGAGCTGTCGCGCGCCTCGATTGTCAGGGTCAAGTCCTGACGGTCGAACGGGAAGCTACCAAGGTCGAAGGCCTTGTCCACCACCGCGTCGAAGGCGGCGGCGACATAGCTCAGCCCGTCGGGCAGGCGGGTGGTGACGAAGGGGGTTACATTGGCCTGCCGCGCCAGAAGCTCGATATCCTTCTGCGGGTCGAGAGGCTCGCCGACGGCCACGAGCCAAAGATAGCCCGAGATTCGAAAACTGCCATCCGCAGCGTCGACGCCCGATACCGAGGTGACAAAAACGCCAAGCCGGGCCTGGCGCGGTTCGGCATTTGCAGTTGCACCTGTTAGGGCGAGCACCAAGAGAAACAGGATCGACAGGATCCTCGGCATGGCGCCTCCATGACTGGCCTTCAGCTTGCCTTGGCCGTGGAGGCTTGGCAAGCACGATGACGGGCCGCGCGAGGCGGGCAGAAGTTAATGTCCGGTAAATCCGAATACGTAAGGCATTGAAATTGCTTGGATCTAGAAAGCGTCCGAGCTCGGACGCCTAGCGGGCGACCGGGGTCCACAGGATATGGTCTATGCTGGGCGCCCCGGTGGCCAGCATCACCAGCCGGTCGAACCCCATGGCAATCCCCGAGGCCGGGGGCATCAGGGCAAGGGCGGCCAGGAACTCCTCGTCCAGGGGATACCGCTCCCCATAGACCCGGGCCTTCTCGTCCATCTCGGCCTCGAACCGGCGGCGCTGCTCGGCCGGGTCCGTCAGCTCGCCGAACCCGTTGGCCAGCTCCACCCCGCAGGCATAGACCTCGAACCTCTCCGCCACCCGCGGGTCGTCCGGGCACCGCCGCGCCAGCGCCGCCTCTGCCGCCGGGTAGCGGTCCAGCACGGTCAGCCGCCCGTGGCCCAGATGCGGCTCCACCCTCTCGACCAGCACGCGGGACAGCATGTCGGACCAGGTATCGTCCGGTGCAGCCTTCATCCCCGCCCCCGCCATCGCCGCCCGCAGGGCAGGGGCGTCGGTCGTCCCGTCGCCCCGGATCGTGGCCAGCAGGTCGATGCCGGCATGGTCCGCGAAGGCCTCGGCCACCGACACCCGCTCGAAGGGCAGCGCCGGGTCGCAGCTCCGGTCACGGAACCGCAGCACCCCCGCGCCCGAGGCGTCGGCCGCCAGCCGCGCGAAGGCCGCCACGTCCTCCATCAGGACCGCGTAGTCCTCGCCCACCCGGTACCATTCCAGCATCGTGAACTCGGGGCTGTGCAGCGCCCCCCGCTCCCGGTTCCGCCAGACATGAGTGAAGGCCGCGATCCGCCGCTCCCCCGCCGCCAGCAGCTTCTTCATGGCGAACTCGGGCGAGGTATGCAGGTACATCGCCCGTCCCGCCCCATCGTTCCCGATGGCCGTGGTGGCAAAGCCATGCAGGTGGGCCTCGTTCCCCGGGCTGACCTGCAGCGCCGCGGGGTCCACCTCGACGAAGTCGCGCGCCGCGAGCCAGCCGCCGATGGCCAGCCGGATGCGGTTGCGGGCCAGAAGCCCGGCCCGCCGCCCCTCGTGCACTTCGGGTCGCCACCACTGATCCATGCCGTTCTCTCTGGAATTCCTGTGCCGGATGCGCTAGGGCCAGCGCCAATTCCGCGCGCGTCTAGCGCGGACCCAGGACCGCTGCAAGGAAACACCCGTGAAAGTCATCGCCTCTTCCCTCCGCAAGGGCAATGTCGTCGATATGGACGGCCGGCTCTACGTCGTTCTCTCCGCCACCAACTTCCACCCCGGCAAGGGCACGCCGACCACCTCGGTCGACATGCGCCGCATCTCGGACGGCGTGAAGGTGTCGGAGCGCTGGAAGACCACCGACCAGGTGGAGAAAGCCACCGTGGACGAGCGGGAGTACGACTTCCTCTATGAGGACGGCGAAGGCTTCCACTTCATGGAACCGGAAAGCTATGACCAGGTCGTGGTGACCGAGGATATCATGGGCGCCAACAAGGTCTATCTGCAGGAAGGCATGCGCTGCTACCTCAAGACCTTTGACGGTGCGCCGATCGCCATCGAAGTGCCGCAGAAGATCACCGTCGAGATCACCGAGACCGAGCCGGTGGTGAAGGGTCAGACGGCCTCGTCGTCCTACAAGCCGGCGATGACCTCGAACGGCCTGCGCGTGATGGTGCCGCCGCATATCGGGCCGGGCACCCGCATCGTCATCAACACCGACGACGACAGCTACGTCGAGCGCGCCAAGGACTGATCCTGGCAAGGCCGATACAAGAGGGGCCGCAGTCCGCTGCGGCCCCTTTGCTTTGGGGCGGGTCAGAACCAGGCGCGCCAGGCGTAGATCAGGGTCATGGCACAGCCGATCACGATGATCGTGCTGCGCACCGCCTGGGCCGGCAGCACGGCGATCAGTTTCCCGCCGGAAAACCCGCCACAGGCCGCGCCGACCAGCATCACCAGCGTTTGCGGCCAGGCGATCAGGCCCATCACCACGAAGACCACCACAGCGGTCAGGTTGGCAACCGTGGAGGCCACGTTCTTGATGGCATTGGCCTGGCGCAGTTCCTCGTGTCCGGTGATGGCCAGCACGGCCATGAGCATCACGCCAAGCCCCGCACCGAAATAGCCGCCATAGGCGGCGGCCGGGAAGATCAGGCCGATGCGCAGCTTCTCGGACCCGTCGGCCAGCCCGCGCACCATGCCCTGGATGCGCTTGCCGAAGGCGAAGATCAGCGTGGCGAAGCCGATCAGCGCCGGCACCAGCAAGGAGAAGAGCCGGTCCGAGGTCAGCATGAGGAGCACGCCGCCGAAGGCCCCGCCGAGGAGGGCGGAGACAAGTAGCAGGGCGAAGCCGTTGCTCCAGCCCGGCAGCTTCCCGCGGTCGGCCCAAGCGGCCATCAGGGCACCGGGCAATACAGCGAGCGCGTTCGAGGCATTGGCGATGACGGGAGGCAGGCCCGAGGCCAGCATGGCCGGAAAGGTGATCAGCGTGGCGCCACCGGCGATGGCATTGGCCAGACCGCCGAGGAAGCCAGCACCGAAGAGCATGAGAATGATCCAGAGTTCCAAGACGCCTCCGCTGGCCCGACCTGCAAGAGACACGATCCTTTCGCCGGTGTGAAGGAAAGGCAAGGCACGACAGTCGCTTCGGATCAACTGCGGATCTCGGCCAGGAGGCCGTCGCGGAAGACGAGCAGGCTGTCGTGGCGTGCCTTGGCCAGGCGGCGCCCCGTGGTTGTCTGAAACCCTTTGGCGAGGGTGAGGAGCTTGGTTTCAAAGTGGTCCAGCGCGAAGCGCCGGTCATCCAGCGGGCGGTCGGCAGCCAGCGGGTCCTCGGGGTCGTAAAGCGCGGCGCCGGTGCGCCCGGCGACATAGAAGCAGCGGGCCACGCCGATCAGGCCGATGGCATCCAGCCGGTCGGCGTCCTGCAGGATGCGGGCCTCCAGCGTTTCCGGTGCGATGCCGGCAGAAAAGCTGTGCGCGGCGATGGCGTGGGTGACGGCAGCGATGCGCGGGGCGGGCCAGCCGAGGCCAGCGAGGGTTTCGCCCGCCCGTTCTGCGGCCAGGCGCGAAGCCTGGGACCGGAGCGGCGAGGTCTTCTCGACCGCGACGCAATCGTGAAGCAGCGTGGCGGCCAACAGGATCTCTGCATCGCCACCCTCTGCGGCCATCAGTTGCCGCACGTTGGCCCACACCCGCAGGATATGGCTGAGGTCGTGCGAGCCGTCACCGGGGCTGGCGGCGTGTGGCAGAAGCCGGGCGGCGAGGGCGTTATGCGGGTCAAATCGGGGATCGGTCATGCCGTGCAGGCTGTCGCAGGGGGAGCGGGCTGTCCAGTGGGGCGCTCGCGTGCCTTTGCCTTGCGTTTTGCCGTCCGTTTCGGCAGGAAACCCGCGTCACTTGCAGGGATGTCCGCCATGACCTACCGCGTCGCCATTCTGGGAGCCTCGGGCTATACGGGGGCGGAGCTTGTCCGTCTGCTGGCCACGCATCCCGACCTGCGCATCGTGGCGCTGTCGGCTGACCGCAAGGCCGGACAGTCGATGGCAGAGGTGTTTCCCTTCCTGCGCCATCTGGACCTGCCGCGTCTGGTGAAGATCGACGAGATCGACTTTTCGGGCGTGGACCTGTGCTTCTGCGCGCTGCCCCATGCGACCACCCAGGCGGTGATCGCCGGTCTGCCGCGCGATCTGAAGATTGTAGACCTGTCGGCGGACTTCCGGCTGCGTGATCCGGCGGAATACGAGAAGTGGTATGGCCAGCCCCATGCCGCGGTGGAGGTGCAGAAGGAAGCCGTCTACGGCCTGACCGAGTTCTACCGCGACGAGATCCGCAAGGGTCGGCTGATCGCGGGAACGGGCTGCAATGCGGCGACAGGGCAATACGCCTTGCGGCCGCTGATCGCGGCGGGGGTGATCGACCTGGACGATATCCTGATCGACCTGAAGGCGGGGGTTTCCGGCGCGGGACGGTCGCTGAAGGAGAACCTGCTTCATGCCGAGCTTTCGGGCGGCACGCACACCTATTCGGCGGGCGGCAAGCACCGGCACCTGGGCGAGTTCGATCAGGAGTTCTCGAAGATCGCGGGTCGTCCGGTGCGGGTGCAGTTCACGCCGCATCTTCTGCCGATGAACCGGGGCATCCTTGCGACTGTCTATGTGAAAGGCGACCCGAGCGCGGTTCATGCGACGCTGGCGGCGGCCTATGCCGAGGAACCGTTCCTGAAGGTGCTTCCTTTCGGCGCACTCCCCTCGACAAGGGATATCGCGGGCTCCAACTTCTGCCATATCGGCGTGATCGGCGACCGCATTCCCGGGCGGGCTGTCGTGGTAGCCGTGCTGGACAACCTGACCAAGGGCTCGTCCGGACAGGCGATCCAGAACGCCAACCTGATGCTGGGGATCGAGGAAACCACGGGGCTGATGCTGGCGCCCGTGTTCCCGTGAGGAGAACATGGCTGGTCTGAAGGGTCTGAAGAAGCAGCGGCGCATCCAGGTCATCGCGCTTGCCTTTGTTGCGCTGGCGGTGTCGGCCGGTCTGATCGGCTATGCCATGCGTGACGGGATCAACTTCTTCCGCTCGCCCGCTCAGGTCGTCTCGGACCCACCGAGCGCGGGCGAGGTGTTCCGTCTGGGCGGGCTGGTGGAAGAAGGCAGCCTGGTGCGCGGGCAGGGCGAGACCGTGAGCTTCGCAGTGACGGATGGCGCGGCCAAGGTGGCCGTCACCTATACCGGCGTTCTGCCGGACCTTTTTGCCGAAGGGCAGGGCGTGGTTGCGATGGGTGAGATGACGGGCGATACCTTCACCGCTTCGGAGATCCTTGCCAAGCATGACGAAACCTACATGCCCGCGGAAGTGATCGACGCCCTGAAGGAACAGGGCACCTATGTCGATCCGGCCGCAGCGGGCGGTTGATTGCTGCTTCGTTAACGTGATCGTCGGAGGCTGGCCGCAGTTGGAAGCTGCGGAGGCCCCATGCGATCCGTCCGGTCCCTTGCCGAAGAGATCGTCGCCCGCGAGGGCGGCTATGTGAACGACCCCGACGACCCCGGCGGTGCCACGAACCACGGGGTCACGATCGGCACCCTGCGCCGGCTGGGGCTTGACCTGACGGGCGATGGCCGGGTGAGCACCGCCGATGTGCGCAAGCTGACACGGGCTCAGGCGGTCGAAATCTTCATCGACCACTACTGGCGGCGTCCCGGCATCGACCGGCTGCCCGAGGACCTGCAGCCCGCTGTCTTCGACATGTATGTCAACGCGGGTACCAATGCGGTGAAGATCCTGCAGCGGTTGCTGACGCGCCTTGGGCGGCCTTGCCCGGATGACGGGATCATCGGACCGCGCACGGTGGCCGCGGCCTATGGCGCGGGAGGTGGTATCGCCGAGGCCTATGCCATAGCGCGCAGGGACTACTACTACGCCTTGGCCGATGCCCGGCCCGCCAGCCGCAAGTATGCCCGAAGACGCGATGGCGGGAAGGGCGGGTGGATCACGCGGGCCGAGGAGTTCATGGCGCCGCAGCATCGTCTGAGCGAGGCGCAGCATCGGGAAAGGGTGGCGAAATGGGACTGAATATCCGCAATCTGGGCCAGACCTTGGGCGATCTGGCCGAAGGGCTGGTCGAGGGCGAGCCGGGCATCGGCCCAGTGCCCGCGCAGAAGCCGGCCTCGGATGCCGGAAAGAAGGGCTATGACCGCGCCATCGATGCGCTGAACCGTCTGCCACGGCCGGCGGCGGCGCTTGGCGCTTTGGCGCTGATGGGGTTTGCGCTGGTGGACCCCGCAGGCTTCGAGGCGCGGATGCAGGCACTGGCCGCCATGCCGGAGGAACTATGGTGGCTGCTTGGCGGCGTCCTGACTTTCACCTTCGGCGCGCGCGAGGCCTTCTATATCCGTGCCGCGCGGAACCCACCGGAGGTGGGCGAGCGGCGCTGACGGGACCGCCGGTCTGGTCTTGCAGCCTGCGAACCTTGACCTGTCCCGGTCCCTCTGTCATTGCGCGAGGAGGGAACGGGACTTGATCAAATGAACCTCTTTGCCGAAATCCGTGCGCTGGTCCTTGACGAGATCGCAGCGATGGTGGCGGCGGGCGAACTGCCCGCGGGCCTTGACCTTTCCGCCGTGGCGGTCGAGCCGCCGCGCGATCCGGCACATGGCGATATGGCGACCAACGCGGCCATGGTGCTGGCAAAGCCCGCGGGACTGCCGCCCCGCCAGATCGCCGATGGGCTGGCCGCGGGCCTGGCTCGCGATCCCCGCGTGATCGCGGCAGAAGTCGCGGGTCCCGGCTTCCTGAACCTGCGCCTTTCGCCCGGCGTATGGCAGGGCCTTGTGCGCAACCTGCTGGAAGAGGGCGCCGATTACGGGCGGTCCACCCTTGGCGCGGGCCAGAAGGTCAATGTGGAGTTCGTCTCCGCCAACCCGACGGGCCCGATGCATGTGGGCCATACCCGCGGCGCCGTGTTCGGCGACGCTCTGGCGCGGTTGCTGGCCTTTGCCGGCTGGGACGTGACGCGGGAATACTACATCAACGACGGCGGGGCGCAGGTCGATGTGCTGGCGCGGTCGGCCTATGAGCGTTACCGCGAGGCGAACGGCCTGGAGCCGGAAATCCGCGAGGGGCTTTACCCCGGTGATTATCTGATCCCAGTGGGTGAGGCGCTGAAGGCGAAATACGGAGCCAGTCTGCTGGACAAGGGCGAGCAGTACTGGCTGAAGGAAATTCGCGAGTTCGCCACCGAGATGATGATGGAGGAAATCCGGTCCGACCTCGCGCTTCTGGGCGTCGAGATGGATGTCTATTCCTCCGAGAAGGCACTGTACGGGACCGGCAAGATCGAGGCGGCCCTGCAGGCGCTGCGGGACAAGGGCCTGATTTACGAAGGGGTCCTGGAGCCGCCCAAGGGCAAGACACCCGAGGATTGGGAGCCCCGGCAGCAGACGCTGTTCCGCTCTACCGCCCATGGCGATGACGTGGACCGCCCCGTGATGAAGTCGGACGGGTCCTGGACCTATTTCGCCCCCGATATCGCCTATCACTACGACAAGGTGATCCGTGGCTTCGACCAGTTGATCGACATCTTCGGCGCTGACCATTCCGGCTATGTGAAGCGGATGAAGGCGGCCGTCGCGGCCCTTTCGGATGGCAAGGTGCCTCTGGACATCAAGCTGATCCAGTTGGTGAAGCTGTACAAGAACGGCGAGCCGTTCAAGATGTCGAAGCGGGCCGGGACATTTGTTACCCTGCGCGACGTCGTGGAGCAGGCAGGCGCCGATGTGACGCGCTTTGTCATGCTGACCCGAAAGAACGACATGGCGTTGGATTTCGACTTCGACAAGGTGCTGGAGCAGTCGAAGGACAACCCGGTCTTCTATGTGCAGTATGCCAATGCCCGGGTGAATTCGGTTCTGCGCAAAGCGCGCGAGGCCGGGATTGCCTGTGACGATACCACGCTCGCGGCGGCGGATCTTGCGCGGCTGGACCACCCTGCAGAAATCGCCATGGCGGCCAAGCTGGCCGAATTCCCGCGGCTTGTGGAAATCGCGGCGCGCAACAACGAACCGCACCGCGTTGCCTTCTACCTGTACGAACTGGCATCGGAATTCCACGGCTTGTGGAACCGCGGCAATGATGACACCTCGCTGCGTTTCATCCAGGAAGGCGACATTGCGACCTCGCAGGCGAAAATCGCCCTCGCGCGCGCCACGGGCGTTGTGATTTCCAACGGTTTGGGTATCCTCGGCGTCACTCCGGTCGAGGAAATGCGCTGACGAACAGGCGCCCGCCGGCGTGAACGGGCAAGGGCGGGGCAAAGTGGCCCCGGCGAGGCAGGCATGGCGGACGTTGAATTCGACGAGATCGGCGCGATGGACGCTCCGATGCGCCCGCATCGGGTGCAGAAACTGGTGCATCTGGCCGGTGCGCTGACGTCCATTGCCCTGGTGTTGGGGCTTGGGTACTGGGGCTATCGCATTGCGGTGCGCGACATTTCCGGCGTGCCCGTCGTGCGAGCGCTGGAAGGTCCGCTGCGGGTTGCGCCTGAAAACCCTGGCGGCGAGATCACGTTGCACCAGGGGCTTGCGGTGAACGCGATCCCCGAAGCAGGCATGGCCGAACCCGTGGCCGACCAGATTGCCCTGGCCCCGCGCGCGCAGGACCTTTCCGAGGAGGATCTGCCCGGTTTGCTGCAGGCGCCGGAGATCGTCGCGGCTTCCCCCGCTGTTGCACCCGGTTCGGCCGGGATCGTCACGCCGCCGCCCGTGCTGCCGTCGGCTGCTTCTGCGCCGGTGATCGAAGACCCTGAGCAGTCGGTTGCCGACACCGCGTCGGGCGAGGATCTGGAGAGTGTGCTTGCCGCGGCTGCCGAAGCGCCTGTTGTCGATCCAGCATTAGCCACGGAGGCCGTGGCGGAGGAAGCTGCTGATCCGTTGGCAACAACCGACGCTCCCGTGGAGAACCCGGCGGTGGCGAAGTCGCTGCGGCCGCCGCCCCGTCCTGCGAAGCTTGAGGATGTCGCCGCAACGGCGGCAGCAAGCACCGCGGCCCCAGGTCCAGCCGCGCCGCCGCGCGTGGTCGATCCGGCAACGCTGAAGGTGGGCACCCGTCTAGTGCAATTCGGAGCCTACGACAGCCCCGAGGCGGCCGAGGCCGACTGGACCCGTATCGCAACCCAGTTCGCCGAGTTGATGGCGGGCAAAGGCATGGTGGTGCAAGCGGCGCAGTCGGGTGGGCGCGCCTTCTGGCGGCTGCGTGCGGAAGGCTTCGAGGATGATGCGGACGCCCGTCGGTTCTGCGCGGCTTTGCAGGCCGAGAACGCCACCTGCATTCCGGTCGTCTGGAGATGACGGCCCGCCTTGCCGCCATCTTCGGCTGCGCAGAAGCGCGACTTCTTGCGGACGAACGGGACTTCTATCGCGACGTCCAGCCCGCAGGCTTCATCCTGTTCGCCCGAAACGTCGAGGACCCTTCGCAACTGGCGCGGCTCACGGCAGATCTGCGCGAGGCCGTGGGCTGGAATGCTCCGGTGCTGGTCGACCAGGAGGGGGGAAGGGTCCAGCGTCTGCGCGCGCCGCACTGGCGGGAATGGGCGCCGCCGCTGGACACGGTCATGTCGGCGCCGGATACCCCAACTGCGGCCAAGATCATGGGGCTGCGCATGCGCATCATCGCGCAGGAACTGCGCGCTGTGGGAATTGACGCCGATTGTGCGCCGCTTGGCGATCTGGCGCTGGATGAGACGCATCCGTTCTTGAGGAACCGTTGCTATGGCACTTCGGTCGACCAGGTGATCGCGGTTGCCCGTGCCGTGGCTGACGGGTTGATGGCTGGGGGAGTTCTGCCGGTCATGAAGCATCTGCCCGGCCACGGGCGCAGCTATACCGACACGCATCACGCGTTGCCCACCGTGACCGCAGACCGGGACACGCTGGTGGCCGAGGATTATGCTCCGTTCCGGGCGCTGAACGGTCTTCCTATGGCGATGACGGGTCACCTGGTCTTTGCTGCCTGCGATGCCGAACGCCCTGCCACGCAGTCGCCCGAAATGATCCGCGTGATCCGCGAGGAGATCGGCTTTGCGGGCCTCTTGATGACCGACGATCTGAACATGCAGGCGCTTTCGGGAACCCTTGCGGAACGTGCTGCCCGTGCAATTGCGGCGGGATGCGATATTGCGCTGCACTGCAAGGGCGACATGGGCGAGATGCTGCAGGTCGCCTCGGCTTGTGGCGAGTTGACGCCTGCGGCGCAGGCGCGGCTGCAGGCCGCACTGGCACGTCGTCCGGCGTCTGACACGGTTGACATCGCTGCGCTGGAGGCCGACCTTGCGGCGCTCTCGCGCGGTGGGGCCCATGGCTGAGGAAGACTGGAGCATCGAACAGCTAGCCCCGGCCGACCGAATGGTGGCCGAGGCTCTGATCGTTGACGTCGACGGTTATGAAGGCCCGCTTGACCTTTTGCTGACCCTTTCGCGCACGCAGAAGGTGGACCTGCGCCGCATCTCGGTGCTGCAATTGGCCGAGCAGTATCTCTCCTTCGTCGGACGTGCCCAGGCACTTCGGATCGAACTCGCGGCCGATTATCTGGTCATGGCGGCCTGGCTTGCCTTCCTGAAGTCGCGCCTTTTGCTTCCGCCAGAGCCCGGGGCCGAAGGTCCATCGGCCGAGGAACTGGCGGCTCATCTTGCCTTTCAGCTGGAACGCTTGCAGGCGATGCGCGAAGCGGCGGCCCGGCTGATGGCGCGTGACCAGAAAGGGCGGGATTTCTTCGCCCGCGGCCTTCCCGAGGACATGACGCTGCACCGCAACGTCACCCATGTGGCCACTCTGCTGGACCTGATGCGCGCCTATGCCCGGATCCGGACCAAGGATGACTTCCGCCCCTTTGTGATGGACCGCGACCATGTATTCACCATGGAGCAGGCACTGGACCGGATGCGTGGGCTGATCGGCTATGCTGGCGAATGGTCTGATCTTGCTTCTTTCCTGCCCGATGGCTGGACCGCGACACCCATGCGGCGCCGGTCTTCGGTCGCGGCACATTTCGCCGCGGTCCTGGAACTCGCGAAGCGCGGCCAGATCGATCTGCGCCAGTCCGAGACCTTTGCCCCTCTCCAGATCAAGCGCCGGGAGGGGACATGATCGACGGTGACGAGAAGAGCCTCTTCGCCGCCCCGCCGATGGGGGAGCAGGAGCGGATGGTGGAGGCTATCCTGTTCGCCTCGGCCGATCCGGTAACGGTGGCCGAACTGGAATCGCGGATGCCGCATGGATGCGACCCGGCTGAAGCCCTGGTTCATCTGCGCAAGCGCTATGAGGGCAGGGGGGTGGCGCTTACCCGTGTGGGCGACGCATGGGCGTTTCGCACCGCGCCGGATCTTGGCTTCCTCATGCGCAAGGAGACGGTCGAACAGCGCAAGCTTTCTCGCGCGGCGATAGAGACCCTGGCCATTGTCGCCTATCACCAGCCTGTCACCCGCACCGAGATCGAGGAAATCCGCGGCGTTGCTGTCAGCCCGGGCACCATCCAGCAGTTGTTGGAAATGGACTGGATCCGGCTTGGCCGCCGCCGGATGACCCCCGGTCGACCCGTGACCTTTGTAGTGACAGAAGCCTTCCTTGACCATTTCGGCCTGGAAAGCGCGCGCGACCTGCCGGGGCTGAAGGAACTGCGCGCTGCCGGGCTTCTGGACAATCGCCCCTTGCCGGGCTCGATGCGCGAGACGCAGGAGCCGGAGGAAGAGCAGGCCACGGGCCAGACAGAACTGTTCGAGGACTGACGCGTCCGGACTGGCCCGTCGTCCGGCCAAGGTGGCCGTTCCGTGAATCCGGGATGTCAGGCTCGGCGCGCCCAAGTTTGGTGAGGCATGGAGCGAGCGTCATCGACCGCGGCTCAGGATTGAGGGCCCTGCTGAAAGGCGTGAAATGGTCAGTTGCGCCCATGCCTTTGCGCAAGCCAGGCCTGAAGCTCGGACTCGGCGCGCTCCAGCCCGCCGTAGTTCAGCAGTTTGCGCAACATCGCCACTGTGACCGCGCGCGCCCTGAGGTTCAGCGTGGGCTCGTCCGTCGGGTGGATGGGCTGGTAAACATCCAGCTTTTCATAGATCTGGTGCAGCCGGTTCTGAACTGACCGCAGCGACAGGCCCCGTCGTTCCGCGATTGCCCGGTCGGTCATTCCAAGGGCGATGTCCACCAGTATCTCGTATTCGGAATCCGTGAAGCCGGAAACCGCATAGCTGCGAGCCTGGGTTCCCCGCACCTCGTTGTCGATGACGCATTGGTTCTGCAGGAAGATCGAGCGCAGTGCGAGGCGGAGCCGTTCGTCCGAGGCAGATTTCAGGACATAACCATAGGCTGCCCCGGCCGGAACGATGCGGCTGACACCCCGGACATAGGCTTCGTCTGAGTAATTCGACCAGAACAGGATGCGCGTGGCCGGCCTTTCGTGCCAGATGGTCCTTGCGGCCTCGATGCCGTTGCGACCAGTCATCTGAAGATCCATCACGATATCCGCCGTGCGGTACTCCCGAGCAAGCCGTTCGGCGTCGCCGCCGTTTGTAGCCTCGAAGACCTCCTTGCACTCGGGCAAGGCGGAGGCGATCTGCTCGCGCAGGTAGGCGCGGTGCAATGGGTCGTCTTCGACCAACAGCAGCTTCATGGCGCTATCGCCCCGGCGACAGGCATTGTCGAAACATCCTGTTGGGCAAGATGGATGCTGACCTGCGTCCCCCGCCCCCCCGGCCCCGCACTCAGGGCGAAGCGGGCCGATATGAGACGCGCGCGTGTGCGCATGTTGTCGATGCCACTGCCGGTTCGCCCTCGGCCACGCGGAATGCCAGTTCCGTCATCAACGATATCCATGGTCATGTACCGCCCGGACGCGGAAAGCCGCAGGGTAATCGCAGAGGCGCCGGCATGGTGCACTGCATTGTTCACCGCTTCTTGCGCGATGCGGAACAGGGCCACGCTGACCTTGGGATCAAGACGATCGAAAGCCCCGGCGCTGTCGTCCCGGAAGGTCCAGCCGATGGACAGCCCGCTGTCACGCACCGACCGTTCCAGGTGGTTCTCGACGGCCTGCGCAAAGCCGAACAGGTGCAGCACCGACGGTTTGGCCTGATCAATGATCTGGCGGAGATCCTGCATGCACTGGTGCAGTCCGCGTGCGACCGGGTCGAGCACCTCGGACGAGGCGCGTCCTGAACGGGCGATGCTTTCCAGCCGGCGCACCAGTCGCGTCAGGTCGGCCAGGGTCTGGTCGTGCAGGTCCATCCCGATGCGCTGGCGTTCCGTTTCCAGTGCCTCGGTCAGCCTAAGCGCACCAAGCCGAAGCCCTTCTTCGCGTGCACGTGCTTCCGCTTCCACGATGGCGGCCTTGTGCGCCTGTTCGGCTGAGCGCAGGGCATAGAAATAGGGCGACAGAAGATCGGCCACGAAACGCGCAATCCGCACGTCTTCTGGCCCATAGACCGCGGGTGCCAGCCGTGAGCAACTGAAGGCGCCGATGATCTCGCCGTGCACCATCATCGGAACATGGATCCGGCTTTTCAGGCCATGCTCGAAGATTGGCCGGTGCCAGGGCGCATCGCGGCGAAAGCGCGGATCGTTGCAGGCGTCCGCCGTAAGGATGTGATCGACCTCGCCCAAGAGCAGCGGGCGGATCGGGCTGTCTGTGACGGGCGCAGCGGGGTGGGTGCCCCAGACCGTCTGGAAGCCCGATTCGTATGCCGTGTGGAAATTTCCCTCTGCCCGAAGGATACAGACGTCGAGGTGGTCGTGTGGCAGGATCTGGGCCACCTCGGTCGCCACAGCACGGATGGCGGAATGAAAATCGAGCTTCCCGGCCAGAAGTCGGGAGATCGAGAAGAAATGGTCGCTCAAATCGCGCGGCGCGCTGTCCGGCATGTTCTCCCCCGGCGGCCCCTCCCGGCTGCACAGGCGCATCATGACATAGCATGCGCAACATGCCCACACGACGACCGGCACAAGACTTGCGGGTTCCCGCAGTTCCGGCGCGCGATCCCGCAAACGGCTTGCCGGTTTCCGACTGGCCGCGGGGCCTGTTTGGTTTCATCCTTGACGAACTGAGGGAGGAACTCAGCCCGATTGCAAAGCGACATGACCGCTTTCTGGCGGTCCGGTTGTCCGTGCCGTTCCACGGACCCAAGGGAGGAAGACATGACGACAAAGACGCTTCTGATGGCGACCGCTGCGCTTGCCGCCCTCGCCGGCGCAGCCATGGCCGATACCGCCGACAAGAAGATCGCTCTGTCCAACAACTATGCCGGCAACTCCTGGCGGCAGGCGATGCTGCAAAGCTGGGACAAGATCACCAAGGAGGCCGTGGCGAGCGGCGTTGTGGCGGCAGCCGATGCCTTTACCACCGCTGAGAACCAGGCCACAGAACAGGCCGCGCAGATCCAGAACATGATCCTGCAGGGGTATGACGCCATTGTGGTCAACGCGGCCTCGCCCACGGCGATCAATGGTGCGATCAAAGAAGCCTGCGATGCAGGCATCGTCGTGGTGTCTTTCGATGGTATTGTTGACGAGCCCTGCGCCTGGCGTATCGCCGTCGACTTCAAGGGCATGGGCAAGTCGGAAATCGACTATCTGAAGGAGGCGCTGCCCGAGGGCGGCAACCTTCTGGAAATCCGCGGGCTGGCTGGGGTGTTCGTGGATGACGCGATTTCCGCGGGCATCAACGAGGGTGTGGCCGAGAATTCGCAGTTCAAGATCGTCGGCTCGGTCCATGGTGACTGGGCCCAGGATGTGGCGCAAAAGGCGGTGGCCGGCATCCTGCCCTCGCTGCCCGAAATCGCCGCTGTTGTAACGCAGGGCGGTGATGGCTACGGCGCGGCTCAGGCCTTCGCGGCGGCGGGTCGGCCTACGCCCATCATCATCATGGGCAACCGCCAAGATGAGTTGAAGTGGTGGAAGGAACAGAAGGACGCCAACGGCTACAAGACCATGTCGGTCTCGATCGCGCCCGGCGTGTCGACCCTGGCCTTCTGGGTGGCGCAACAGATCCTTGACGGCAAGGAAGTGCCCAAGGACCTGACCGTACCGTTCCTGCGTATCGACCAGGACACGCTGGAGGCGAACCTCGCGGCCACGCCCGAGGGCGGCGTTGCCAACGTCGAGTACAGCCAGGATGATGCGATCAAGGTGATCGAAGGGGCCAAGTGACCTTGGTTCTTCGGAGACGTGGAGCCGGGCGCACGCGCCCGGTTTCGACTGCAGCAGGGACCTGGCAAAGATGACAAGCGATCCGCCGCCGGCTGTCTTGGAGGTGACTGACATCGCGGTGCGGTTCGGCGAAGTCACCGCCCTGGACGGTGTTTCGCTTTCCATTCGACCGGGCGAGTGCATCGGGCTGGTCGGGCACAACGGGGCGGGAAAGTCCACGATCGTCTCGGTGATCAACGGCGGCCTGACACCTCAACGCGGCGGGGTCGAGGGAAATGGTCGCAGCATTGCGGCATATGACGTGGCAGCGGCACGCGCCCTGGGGGTCCGCTGCGTCTTTCAGGAACTGTCGCTGTGCCCCAACCTGACCATCGTCGAGAACACCCGTATCGCCCATCGCGATCTTGGGGGCTGGAGATGGCGCAAGAGGGCCCTCAAGACCATCCAGGCGAGCCTGGATGAGATCTTCCCTGGTCACGGCATCGACTGTGGTGGGCAGGTGGGTGATCTGTCCATTGCCGAACGGCAGATGGTCGAAGTTGCAATGGCCTTTTCCAGCCCCGGACAGCCGCCCCGCCTCGTAATCCTGGACGAGCCGACATCATCGCTGGACGCGGGCCTGGCGGCGCTCCTTCTGGCCCACGTCCGCCGCTATGTGGTCGGAGGCGGCGCTGTCATCCTGATCAGCCACATCCTGGACGAGATCCTTTCGACGGCGAGTCGGGTCGTGGTGATGAAGGATGGTCGCATCGTTGCCGAGCGCGAGGCCGGAAGCTTTACGCAGGCTGGGCTGGTGGCGGCCATGGGAAGCGCAGCGCAGGAAATGTCAGCACGGCGAGCGCCCGCCGTGGGGGCATCACCAGTGCTGACACTGGACCTGCCCCAGGGCTTGCCGTTCAGGGCGGCCAAGGGAGAGATCGTTGGGCTGGCGGGTCTTGGCGGGCATGGCCAGACCGAGATGCTGCTGGCTCTCTTTGATGCGGAGTCTCCCCAATGGTGGCCCGCCCGTGAGCCGGCCGTGGCCTTTGTCGCCGGGGATCGCCGCACCAATGGTGTATTCGATTTGTGGTCTATCTTGAAGAACATGACTATCGCCGGCCTATCGGACCTCGCCTCGCGCGGGTTTCTGGACAACGTGGCCGAGTCTGGGCAGGGAGCGGACTGGCAGAAGCGCATCGGTATCCGCACGCCGGATCTCGAAAACCCGATCCTCTCGCTGTCCGGAGGAAACCAGCAAAAGGTGCTCTTCGCCAGAGCCCTCTCGACCCGCGCGCGGGTCGTGCTGATGGACGACCCGATGCGGGGGGTGGATGTTGGCACCAAGCAGGAGGTCTATCGCATCATCCGTTCCGAAGCCGAGGCAGGGCGCACGTTTGTGTGGTACTCGACCGAGATGGAGGAGATGGGGCTGTGCGATCGCGTCTATGTCTTCCGCGACGGTTCCATTGTGGCCGAGCTGAAGGGCGACGAGATCGATGAGAAAGCGATCCTGGAGGCTTCGTTCAAGGGTGCGACCTCGGAGCTGGCGGCATGAGGATCTCGGCTGAGGCAGTAAGGCTGCTGGTGCCGGTGATGGCGCTGGCCCTGCTGCTGGCCGGGGTGTTTACACTCCAGCCGCGCGCCATGAGCTATACTGGGCTGAACCTCTTGTTCAACCTGGCGGTGCCGATCGCGCTCGCAACCATCGCTCAGATGCTGATCATGGCAGTCAACGATCTCGACCTGTCCATGGGCACCTTCGTCAGTTTTGTGGCCTGCGTCTCCGCGACCTTCCTGAACGATGCCCCGGTGATCGGTGTGCTGATCCTGTTGGCCTCAATCGGCGTCTATGCCGGTCTGGGCGTGGTGATCCACCTGCGCAACCTGCCTTCAATCGTGGTCACGCTTGGCATGAGCTTTGTCTGGGGCGGGTTGGCGGTCCTGATCCTGCCGTCACCAGGTGGTGCGGCACCAGCCTGGGCGCGGACGGTGATGACAGTGAAGCCCCCACTGGCACCGATGGCGATCTGGGCATCCGTGCTGATCGCGCTGGTGGCGTGGTTCATCGTGTCGCGCTCGACCTTCGGTGTGAGGGTCCGCGCCGTGGGCGGCAACGCAAGGACTGTCCACCGCGCCGGGTCCTCGGTCCTGCTGATCCGCGCAGGGGCATATGCATTGGCAGCCTGTTTTGCGGTGGCGGCGGGCATTGCCCTGGTCGGTCTTGCGACATCAGCCGATGCCAATATTGCGCTTCGCTATACCCTTCTGTCGATTGCCGGAGTCATCCTTGGCGGCGGCGAGTTCATTGGCGGGCGTGTATCCCCCATTGGGGCAGTAATCGGGGCCCTGACTCTGGCCCTGGCGGGGTCCTTTCTGTCCTTCCTGAAGATCTCACCGGACTGGCAGATCGGCGCTCAGGGCGGCATCCTGATCCTGGTGCTGGCGATGCGGATCGGCCTGAACCGTCTTGACCAGCGGCGGAGGCGGTCATGAAGTCCCTGTTGTCGCGGCCCTGGCTCTGGTCCTTCGTGGCGGCCCTTGCGGTCTGGATCGCAACCATTGCGGTGACTGCAGGTGCCAGCAGCGGCGGGCTGACCCAGGCCGCCCTGACTTTTGCGGCTTTCTCGGTGCTTGTCGGGCTTGGGCAGATGTTCGTCATCACGCTTGGGCCCGGCAACATTGACCTGTCCGTACCGGCAACGATGACGCTTGCCGGCACTGTCTCGCTCAAGTTCATGGACTCGCAGGATGCGATGATCTTCCCGGGGCTGGCCGTGGCGCTGATGATCGGGGTCGGAGTTGGGCTATTCAACTATGCCCTGATCAAGGCGCTGCGAATCCCGCCCATCATCGCGACGCTCTCAACGAGTTTCATCGTTCAGTCGGCCGCAATCTGGACGAACCGTGGGTTGCGCATCAAGCCGCCGCCGGTCATGGCTGACTTCACCACCTCGACCACCTTGGGCATACCGAACATGGCGCTGATTGCGGTGGCAATTTCTGGGTTGGCCTGGCTGATGCTGCATCGCACGGTCTGGGGCCGCTGGATCGCCGCCATCGGACAAAGCCTGCCGGCGGCGCGAATGGCGGGCATCCCGGTCGACGGCACGCGGCTGACGACCTATGTGCTGTGTGCCGTGCTGGCTGCCCTTAACGGCTACCTGCTGTCGTGCTTTTCGGGAGGCGCGGCGTTGAACATGGGGGCAGAGTACTTGCTCATGTCGATTGCCGTTGTCGTCATCGGCGGCAGCGCAGTGGCCGGCGGCGACAGCAACGTGCCCGGAATCTGGGGCGCGGCGCTGTTCATGTTTCTCATCGTGTCGATGCTGAACACCTACGGGTTCGAGGCCGGCTGGCGGTTGATCCTGACCGGGCTGATCATCATTGCTGTCATCCTGCTGGCTTCGGGCCGCCAGGGAAGAGTTCGCTGAAGGAGTGTCCGATGTCGTCCTCGCCGTTCCAGATCGACGATCCGCGCTTTCTGCACCTGATTGCCTCCTCCGCCCGGCTGGATGAACTTTTCACCGGGTGCCGATGGGCCGAAGGGCCGGTCTGGTTCGCCGATACCCTCTGCCTTTTGTGGAGCGACATCCCGAACCAACGCATTCTCCGCTGGTCAATGGATGCCACGGGCGGCGGTTCCGTCTCCGTGTTCCGCCAGCCCTCGAATTTCGCCAATGGCCAGACCCGTGACCGCCAGGGGCGGCTTGTGACCTGCGAGCATGGCGGCCGCCGCGTGACTCGGACCGAGGTGGATGGGTCGATCACCGTCCTGGCCGAAAGCTACCAGGGCAAGCGGCTGAATTCTCCCAACGATGTGATCGTGGCTTCGGATGGGGCGATCTGGTTCAGCGATCCGACCTATGGGATTCTGTCCGACTACGAAGGCTATCAGTCCGAACCGGAACAGCCGGCCAAAGGCATCTACCGGCTCGCGCCCGACGGCCAACTCGCCCAAGTCGCTTCGGATTTCCTGCAGCCGAACGGGCTGGCCTTCTCGCTGGACGAGCGAACGCTCTACGTTGCTGACAGCGGCGCCAGCCACGCCCCCGATGCGCCGCGCCACATCTTCGCGTTTGACGTAAGGGACGGGCGCCTGTCTGGCCAACGGGTCTTTGCCACGATCGACGTGGGCATCCCGGATGGCATGCGTGTCGATGTGCAGGGCAATCTCTGGTCCTCTGCGGGGGATGGCGTGCATTGCATCGCCCCGGACGGCACCAGGCTTGGCAAGATCCTGGTCCCGCAATCGGTCGCCAACCTGACTTTTGGCGGGCCGAAGCGAAACCGTCTCTTCATCGCTGCTTCGGCTTCGCTCTACGCGATCTACCTAGCGGTTTCTGGGGTCCAGACGCCGTGACATCAAGGCCCGACCGGCACCGGGAGGCGCCGGTCGGGCATGATTAGAGCATGATGTCACCGCGGGCGAGGCTGGATATACCGTCCAGATAGATCGCAAAGTCTGCGACGCGGTCTCCGTTCAGGTCGGCCTCAAGCAGAACCCCGCCTGAGGTGGCGCGCCAATGCAAAGCGCCCGCCGTGCCGTCGAACGCAAGTTTGTCGCGCCAGATGAAGGCATCATTGTCCACATCGCGGTTGTCCGCATCGATGTATCGCAGGTCAATGTCGTCCACGCCGGAAACGAAGTCCAGGATACGGTCTCGCCCGGCAACCGCGGCGGTGCTGTCGCTTGCATAGAAGTAGAGGAAATCATCGGCACCGTTGCCGCCTTCCAGGATGTCCTTTCCCGCACCGCCGCTGACCACATCTCGGCCGCCGCCGCCGACAACACGATCATTGCCGAGACCGCCGTGAAGGCTGTCATTGCCACCGAAGCCCCGGACAATATCTGAGTAGTCGCTGCCCCAATAGGTATCGGCTCCAGTCGACCCACGCAGGTTGTGGCCTTGCGACCAGATGACAGTCGTCAGTAGCGAAGGGTCTGCAGTTGTGCCGCCCGGCCCACCGCCCATGAAACCGGCAATGAGGTTGTGGACATCGCCACGAACGTGCGGAGCGTTCGACAGGTTCAGACCCGAGATGACAATCGACTCTGTCGCCGTGGTGACCACGCCGCCGTTCAGCACGAGATCGCCTGTCGAAGGATTCAGCGCGCTACCAAGTGTTGTCAGGCGGATGGTGTTGATCGTGCCACTGACAACGTGATCCGAGAACGTGTAGAGGAAGCCCGAGCCTTCGACCAAGAGCGCCTTGGTCTGGGCTTCCTGGCCCGTGACCGGGGTATCCAAGTGCACGATTTGCGTCGTGTTGGAACTGCTCGGGCCTAGGAACAGCGGCAGTTCGTAAGGAGTGAAGTCGGCGAAGTACGATAGGTACTCGGCGTTGTAGTTCACGCCGGCTCCGGTGAAAGGATTGGCGGTCAGAGTGATCGTGATAGTCATGTCGATGCTCCGTTCGGCCGTGCGCGTCAGAACGTGAAGGTCAGCGAGGCCAGTGCGTTGAACCCTGGCGACGGCTGGGTGTTGAGGTACTGCGTGTAGTTTTCGTCAGTCAGGTTGTTCAGCGCGATGCCGAGATTGCCGCTTTCTCCGACCGGAATGTTGAAGAACAGGTCTATGGTCTGCCAAGCTTCCGAGGAGAGTTGGCCCTCATCGCGCGCTGATACGCTGGTCAGCCGCGCTCCGGCTTCACGCATCGTCGCGGTGTCTCGCAGACCAAGTGTCACCACCATCCGGTTGGGCGGGATTCCCGCCGCTTCTTCGCCGGTGCCCATGTCGGTGCCATTGAGCTGCTGGCCCGAAACGGCAGCAAAGATCCAGTCCGCATCATAGGCGAGTTCCAACTCGACTCCCTCAATGCGGACTTGGTCGATGTTGGCATATTGGTAGTATCCGTTGAAGATACCGCCGCGGCGTACGAGACCGATGTAGTCGTCCACGTCGTTGCGATAGGCTACGATCTGCCCCGTCAGCGTGTCACCGTCGAGCATCAGATCGCTCACTGCCAGAGTTGCCCCAATCTCTTGGTTGAAGCTGCTTTCGGGTTTCAGATCCGGGTTCGGTCGAATGTAGAACGTGGCGGGCGGAGGGTGCTGGCCATTGACCAGCGCTTCCGAAAGCGTGGGCGGCCGATAGGCCTGAGCCGCTGTCGCAAAGAGCGTGAGCGCTGGCCCAACCCGTTGGCTGATGGTCAGCGAGGGCGAGGTGCCGGTTCCTTCAGAGCTACCGTCATCGCTGGACAACCGATAGCTGTCGAAACGCAGGCCGATGACAGCCTGGGTCGCCTCGGTCAGACCGATGGCATCTTCCGCATAGACCGACCAGATGTCGCGGATGCCAGAAGCTGTTAGGCTGCCGCGGCTGGCGGTCGGGTCGTCGGTCGTCACGTTGTCCTGGAACGCCTCGACGACAAGGGCGAGATCATGGTCGATAGCGCCAGTCTGCGCGAAGCCGTCGACCTCGGCCCGCAATCCGTCTGTTGCCGTTTCATATGAGCGCTCGGGACCAATAGGCTCGCCCGTAACCACGTCTTCAAGTTGCTGTGCAACCTGCGTGACAGTGCGGTAGATCGTGGCATCCAGCGACCAAGGGTCGGCATCATCGCCAAGGCTGTAGCCAAGCACGAAGTTGTTGGCGGTCTGATCATTCTCGCGCGGGTATCCCTCCGCGATACCGGTGTGGAAGTCCGAGGTCATCTGCGAGGCAGAGAAAGTCAGCTGCTGCAGGTCGTCGATCTCGTAGGAGAACTTGGCAAGGCCCGACAAAGTGGTCGCCTCGGCCTCCACATGGGTGCCGTCGCCCGAGCTGTAGTTGGCCGCCGACATGCGCGTGAACGCCAGGAGAGCCGTAGCGGACTCGTTCAGTTGTGTTGCCCAGGCAGCATGGACTGTAGGTTCCGCCAGCAGCGTGCCGAAGCGCAGGCGAGCTTCGCCACCCTGAGTTGCGCCGTCGGGGATCAGATCGTCTGCTGTTACCGTCCGCAGCACCAGCGTCCCGCCGATGGCCCCGGCGCTTGCGTCGGCGCCGGCGGTGCCACGGATCACTTCCATGCTGCGCAGCATTTCCGGGTCGGTGTAGAAGGACGACCCGATGCCATGCCCTTCGCGCCCGAAGTTCTGGCGCGCGCCGTCGATGGTCACGGCCACTCGACCGTCGCCTTGGAGGCCGCGGATGTTCACTGCCACTGCCGGGTCACCTGGGATGGTTTCGGCTGTGACGCCGGCGAAACCGTCGAGGATGGTCTGGATTGAGGCGCCGGCATACTGGATTGCGACCTGCGCCTGTTCGATGACGGAGTCGGATGGCGTGGCTGTTCCGACTGTGGTGCCAGCTTCGTTGGGATCGGACACGACGATGGCGTCCAGCAGGGTGCCCTCGTCATCCTCTTCCTGTGCAACGGCTGGACTTGCCGCTGCCGCAGTGAGCGCGGCAATAGCGAGCACGTGGAGCCCGTGTTTGGGGCGGCCCTTGAACGGCTTCATGGCGGAACCTTTGAGACTGGCGGCGCGGCAGATCGCTTCTGCCGCGCCGGTGTGACGGGTCAGAACAGGATCGATGCGGAGTCGAGGTCGGCAGCTGCAAGACCTTCCAGACGGATCGTCTGGGTGCCGATAACAAGGTCGGTGTACTCCGACGTCTCCAACACGGTCAGGTCTTCAAGTCCGGATAGCCCGAACTGGCGAAGCGACAGGCGGTCAACACTCGTATCGAAGTCAGTAATGATGTCGATATCCGAAGGCGCGGCCACCTTGACGATGACAAAGGTGTCTGCCCCGGCCCCACCAGTCAGCACGTCGCGCCCACCTCCACCCGCCAGTCGGTCGGAACCCGTGCCGCCGCGAAGGACATCAGCACCACCGTTGCCGAACAGCATGTCGTCGCCCGACCCTCCGACCAGCACATCGCTCCCGCCGGCGCCGCGCATGGTGTCGTTGCCCGTGCCGCCGATCAGGACATCGTCGTGATCGTAGGCCACAACGGAATCGTTCCCGCCGCTGCCGGTGAACTCGATCGCATAGGTCGAGATCAGGTCGTAGAGATAGCTGGCGTTCAGGGAATTCAGCGCCTTGTAGACGCCGTAGACGTGGTTCGATGTCGTATCCGTACCGCTGCCGGGCGCGGCGGAGAGGTCTAGCCCGTCTATCACCAGCCCCGCATCGAGCCCCGAGATTTCGCCGGCCTCGCCGATGCCCTGGGTGCCGGTTGTTACCCCATCGACCCATGTGCCGAAGGTCAGGCTCTCAATCTGGCCCGAGATACCGTGACCGTAGGATGAGCCATGGTGGATGTAGTCATAGGCGAGGTTCGAGCCCTCAATGAGCGCGACTGCCGATGAGGCAGCGCCGCCTTCGGTAAAGGTCGCGAGGACTTGGCTTCCGCTGACGTTGTAGGGGCTGCCATAGAAGACGTCGGGCGTGCCGCCGTAGAAGTCGTTCGAGTCTGCAGCCAGCGCCAAGAAGAACGTGCTGATGTAGCTATTGAAATCCACGCCCGAGAGCGCGGTTGCGTCAATGTCCAGGACCTTGGTCACGGTCTTTCCTTCCAGTCGGGCGGATCTCGTCCGCCGAGTTGCGGTTACACCTCATCGGTGCGTGGCATGGGACTGGCGGGACGACCCCCGAAAGCCGAACCAGGTCCGGCTGTACCTGCGGGGCCAAAGCGGGCTGCATGCAGACACTGCCGGTTAACAAATCAAGAGCATTTTTGTCAACAAATAATCCGAGGTTCTGTCGAACTATGGTGCAAAGCGGATCGGCAGCGAAAACACATGCCGGGCACCGCCGAGTCCCACTGGCGCTGCTGGAAAGCGACCCGCCCGGCGCACGGCGATCAGCGCCGCTTCATCCAAGATGGCACTTCCGGAAGACCGCCCGATCGCCAAGCCCTCGAGTGCGCCGGTGCGACCGATGACCAAGCGAACGATCACTTCGCCCTCGGTTCCCTGCGCGGCTTTGGGATAGGCCTTGCGGCGCTCCACCTTCTTTCGAATTGCGGCACCCCACATCGTCTTGGCGTCTTGAGACCCGGCTCGCGAAGCAGCGGAAGACTGCGGCTGAGCTGATGCCTCTGCGGCAGATCGGACCGATGCCGCTTGGGTCGGAGCTGCGGGAGCCTGGACTGAATGTCCCCGTTCCGGCCGCGCCCGCGGCCGAGCTTTCGCCAGGGCCGGGTCTGAGACTTCGGCAGCAACGAGTTCGGGGGGCGGCAATTCTGGGGGGGCGGGCGGGGTATCCGGGGCCACCTGCCCGGGAAGTTGAGCCTCGGTTGCAGGCGCCAGCGGGGTCTCCGGTTCAGGAACATCGGCGAGTCGCTCGCTGGAGTCCGGGGGCATTGCAGGTGGCGGAGAAGCCGGCTCTGCCGGTGTCGATGGCGGTGGCGCCGGGATTGCGGCAACCGGCGGCAACGAGTCAAGTTCCAGAATGATGGCATTCTCGGTACCGCCGTCGTCGCCAGTCCGACTCTCCGCCCAGAGAAGTGTTGCGGCCATCGCTGTCGTCACCACCGCGCAGGACAAGATCCAGCCAGCGGTTTCGGCCATACGCTCGCGCCGGTGTCCTGGTAGCTGCCACATGAAGTCGATTGTCACGGCGGGCTGCCTTCCAGGCCAACGAGTGCCACCTTTAGGTAGCCGGCTGCACGCAGGTCGCCCATCAACTGCATAAGCGCGCCATAGTCCACGCTGCGGTCCGCACGAAGGAAGATGCGGCGGTCGCGCTGTCCTTCCGTTCTGGTGTCGAGTGCTGCAGCAAGGCCCTTGCTCGGCACCGGACTGGAGTCCAGCACCAGCGACAGGTCTTTCTGGAGAGTCAGGTACAACGGATCTTCGGGCGGTGTGCCGGGGGGAGCCGTGGTGCCAGGCAAGTCCACCGGCACATCGACCGTGGAAAGCGGAGCTGCGACCATGAAGATGATGAGAAGCACCAACATCACATCGATGAACGGAGTGACGTTGATCTCGTGGAGTTCCCCTGCATCATCCGGATCGGGGCCACCGACCGAGAGCCCCATTTCACGCCCCTCCGGCGCGACGGAAGTCGAGGTCGCGGCTGACCAGCCGCTCGACGGTCGCCGCCGCATCTCCCAGAATGAGCCGATAGATGGCGATCCGCCGGGTGAAGAGGTTGTAGATGACCACCGCCGGAATCGCGGCGACCAAGCCGATCGCCGTGGCAAGCAGCGCTTCGGCGATGCCCGGTGCCACGACGGCGAGGTTCGAGGATCGGCTCTCTGCGATGCCGACGAAGGAATTCATGATGCCCCAGACAGTTCCGAAAAGACCGACAAAGGGGGCGATCGCGCCGATCGTTGCCAGAACGCCGGTTCCTCTCCGCAATCGGCTTGCCGCAGCTGCGTCCGCACGGGTCAGCAATGATCGCACCCGCTCCTTCAGGCCTTCGGGACCAGCCATATCGATCACAGGAGCGGAGTACATCATCTCGCGGTAGGCCGCCTGCGCCATCAATGCCGAAGGATCTCGACGGTGTGCCAGGGTCCGCGCCGCTTCGCCAAGCGATGGGGAGACCGCCAGGACAGCGCAACTGCGTTTGGCCCGATGTCGCGCAAGGCCAATCTCGACCGACTTGTAGAGGAGAATCGTCCAACATGCCACGGAGGCAAGCGCAAGAACGATCATCACCGCCTTTACCACCGGATGCGCTGCCCGATACATGCCCATCGGGGTCAGATCGGGAAGCTTGACCTGCGATCCAGACCCATCCTGCAATGTCTCGAGCATATCGGGTTGCCCAACGCTGATGCCGGGTAGCGATGGCAGCGCCTCGGCTGAGGGTGCCGAAAGCCCGACGGGCGCCTCCGTGGCGACACTGGGGGGAGTCTCCTGGCTGATCGCGGTGCTGGGTAGCGACGCGAGGCAAAGCAAAACAGCAAGGGCCAATGAGGCCCCCGGGTGAGTTGAGGTCAAACGCGCTGAAACGAACATGCGGATACCGGTCAGGTGAGGGGTGAGCCTTTCTGGCCGGACCGTGATCCTGCTGGATTTCGCTTCGCTTACTCTTTTAGTCGGGTATCCGCGCGACAGCAAGTGGCTGTCGGGGCCGCATCGGCAGAACCGTCAGATGTTCTCTGCTTGAGGGAAGCCCATGATGTGATAGCCGCCATCGACATGAACGATCTCGCCCGTTGTCGCAGCGCCATAAGCCGAACACAACCAGACGGCTGTTCCGCCGATGGTCTCGAGGGTGGCATTCGCGCGAAGCGGCGCATTTTCCTCGGTATGGCGGAATGTAGCCCGAGCACCGCCGATTGCGGAACCGGCCAGCGTCTTCATCGGTCCGGGCGAGATTGCGTTCACGCGGATGCCCTTTGGGCCAAGATCGTTTGCAAGATATCGCGTCGAGCTTTCCAGCGCGGCCTTTGCCACGCCCATCACGTTGTAGTTGGGCGATATGCGGTTCGAACCTTGGAAAGTCAGAGTGATCAAGCTGCCACCATCCGGCATGAGGTCAGCCGCACGCCGTGCGCAGTCGATGAAGGAAAAACACGAGATGTTGAGCGAGTTCAGGAAGTTGCCGCGTGTGGTGTTGACGAAACGGCCTGTCAGTTCGGCCTTGTCTGAGAAGGCGATGGCATGGATCAGGAAGTCCATCCGTCCCCAGATATCCCTAAGCGTGGCAAAGCACGCGTCCAGGCTTTCTTCGTTGGTGACATCCACATCGACCAAAACTCCCGATCCCACCGACGCTGCCAACGGCTGTACGCGTTTTCCGAAGGCCTCGCCCTGGTACGAGAAGGCCAGTTCAGCGCCCTCGGCGGCCAGGGCGGAGGCAATGCCCCAGGCGATGGAACGTTCGTTCGCGACACCCATCACGAGGCCGCGCTTGCCTGTCATCAGTCCGGGCATGATGTCTCCGTCAGCCGAGGAACTTGCTCATAACGAGAGTTGCATTGGTCCCGCCGAAGCCGAAGGAGTTCGACAGAACCGAGTCCAGATCGACCCCTTCGCGCAGGCTGGTCACAATCTCGGACTGGCTTAGGGCCGGATCGAGCGTGGTTACATTGGCGGAAGCCGCGATGAAGCGACCGTTCAGCATGATCAAGGAATAGATGGCCTCATGCACCCCGGTTGCACCAAGCGAATGTCCGGTCAGCGACTTGGTGGATGAAATCGGCGGCGTGTTGCCCATTCCGAACACCCGGCGAATCGCCTCAACTTCCGTCACATCGCCGACCGAGGTCGAGGTGCCGTGGCTGTTGATGTAGTCGATCCGCCGGCCTTCCGGCAGCGTCGACAGTGCCACCCGCATGGACCGCTCGCCGCCTTCGCCCGAGGGAGCAACCATGTCGTAGCCGTCCGAAGTGGCACCATAGCCCGTGACTTCGGCATAGATTTTTGCGCCGCGTGCCTTTGCGTGTTCCAGCTCTTCGAGCACAACCACCCCGCCGCCGCCAGCAATGACGAAGCCATCGCGCGTTGCGTCATAGGGGCGCGAGGCGGTCTCCGGCGCGTCGTTGTACTTCGACGACATGGCGCCCATTGCGTCGAACAGGCAGGACAGAGTCCAGTCCAGCTCCTCGCCGCCACCGGCGAAGACGATGTCCTGCTTGCCCATCTGGATCAGCTCTGCCCCGTTCCCCACGCAATGCGCCGAGGTGGAGCAGGCCGAGGTGATCGAGTAGTTCACGCCCTTGATCTTGAACGGCGTGGCAAGGCAGGCCGAAACCGTCGAGGACATGCCCTTCGTCACCATGAACGGGCCCATGCGCTTTGGGCTGCCAGTCTCTCGCACGATGTTGTGCGCGCGGAAGAAGCTCTTTGTCGATGGGCCGCCGGAGCCCACAATGATGCCCGTGCGCTCGTTGGAGATGTCCGCCTCGGACAGGCCGCTGTCCTTTACTGCCTGGTCCATGGCGATGAAGGTGTAGGCGGCGCCATCACCCATGAAGCGCAGGTCACGCTTGTCGATGTGGTCCTCGAACACGATGTTCGGCTGGCCGTGCACGCGCGAGCGGAAGCCGTGCTCGGCATAATCCGGCGCAAACACGATGCCCGACTTGCCTGCACGCAGGCTGGCTTCAACCTCGGCCGCGTTGTTGCCGATGGGCGAGACGATCCCGATGCCGGTGATGACGACGCGACGCATGGGGTACTCCTTCATGGGCTCAGGACGCCGAGAGGGCGACCTTCATGTCCTTGACAAGATAGATGACTTCACCATCCGCCTCGACGCGGCCGTCGGCCACGCCCATGGTCAGTCGGCGTGTCTGCACGGCCTTGGTGAAATCGACGAAATAGCGCAACATCTTGCGGTCGGGGCGAACCATGCCGGTCAGCTTGACCTCGCCCACGCCGAGCGCGTAGCCACGACCCTGCCAGCCCCGCCAGCCGAGGTTGAAGCCGGTAAGTTGCCAAAGGCCATCAAGTCCAAGGCAGCCCGGCATGATGGGGTTGCCTGGAAAGTGGCAGTCGAAGAACCAGAGGTCCGGCGCAATGTCAAACTCGGCCACCACATGGCCCTTGCCATGCTCGCCCCCGTCTTCTGAGATCTCGGTGATGCGATCCATCATCAGCATGGGCGGCGCTGGAAGCTGGGCATTGCCCGGTCCGAACAACTCGCCCCGTGCGCATTTCAGCAGATCTTCCTTGTCGAAACGCGACGGATAAAGCGTCATGTTGCCCAGGCTCCTCCACTTGGATTGTTTCCCTCTAGCACCCGCCGGGAACGGGTGGCAAGGGTAGGAGGCCCGACGCGCAGAGTGTCGCCTCACCGGCCGTGGCAGGCCCGATCACGGGATTTCCGTTTGAAGTGACGAGGCAGTCTCCCTTATATGACGGAAAAGGGGCGATTGGCATGGCTGTCACGACACGCAAACGCGGGGAGGAATGGCTGGAGCGTGGCGGGCTTCGGCCGACGCGTCAGCGCCTCGCTCTGGCAGATCTTCTGGTGGGTGATGGTCACGACCGCCATGTGACAGCTGAAGGTCTCTATGCCGCGAGCCACCGCGCCGGAGCAAAGGTCAGCCTCGCCACAGTCTACAACACCCTGCGTGCCTTCTGCGAAGCCGGGCTTGTGCAAGAGGTCGTGGTGGATGGATCGCGCTCGTATTTCGATACGAGGCTCGACGATCACCCGCATTTCTATTGGGAAGACAGCGCCGAGCTTACGGATGCTCCGAAGGATCAACTGCATATAGCTGGTCTGCCTCAACCGCCGGACGGAACTGTCATATCACGCGTTGACGTGGTGATCCGCCTGCGCCGGACCTGACGCGACCTTGCATCCGGCAAGATCTTCGATCGAAGGTGCCCGCGGGGTGCGGGCAAGCCTGATATGAGGCCGCTGCCGCGCACTCGGCGGCTTGACAGCACGCGTCACGGCGTACTGGCACCCTGCGTCTGACAGGGGTAACCAAGCGCTTCAGACAGAATGACGCGACCGGGACCCACAGGGCCAGAGCGGAAAGACCAAGGCGCAACGTCAGCTTGAGCGGCACACTATTGCAGCTTCTTGGAACCGAAGCCGGCTCTTCACCAGCACCGGCCTCTGCGCGGTGATGCCGCAACGGAGGCCGGTGCCGGCGAATGGGCAGTGCCCCGGGGACTGGGGCAGCCGACCTGCAGGTGCTCAAAGCAATTTGGGTGAAAAGTGCTTCTGAGAAAAGGCGCTTGAGAAAAAATGAATAGGTGTCAGCGAAACTTCCTGACCGCCTCGGCGATGCAGCGCAGCAGATTGACGACAACACCTCTCCGCAATCGGCCCCGCCGGACACCCCGTGCCGCGGCCCGGGCGATTACGAGCCGCATATCCGACTGGGCAGGCGAGCTCACGAGGCCCAGCCTGTCCAGTCGGGCGAGGTGAAATTCCACGCGAGCGGCATCGGACAAATGAGTTTGGGACGCAACGAAGATGGTCATGGCAGCAATCAGTCAATCGGATTGAATGAGCTTAGTATACGCCAGTGTGTCGCTACGTCAGTTGCAGCGGCCGATGTATGGTTGCAAGATGGCGTAACTGGTTGCATTCTGTTGCATGCATTTCGATGCAGCTGCAGGAGCCCATGCTGTGGACATCCCTGACACCTTTTCCGGGCGCCTCGGGTTGGCGCTGAAGGTCATCAACATGTCGCCTGCGGCGCTTGGCGCAGCCGTCGGAGTCGACAAATCGGTGGTTTCGCGCTGGCTTTCGGGGAAGGTGACACCTTCGGGTCACAACCTCACGCGAATCGCTGCCGAGATTGCTCGCGCCCGCCCGGGCTTTTCGGCGTTGGCTTTCGAGGCGCCGGTCGATCACTTCGTGAGTGCCCTCGATCTCGGTCCTGGAAAGGTTCCGTTGCATGCACCCGCATCGGCCGGCGGGGGGCTCCAGCTTCCGTTCGATGCACTGAACGATGCCCGCAAGGAAACCGAGCGCAGGGGCGTCGAATACTATGGCCACTATTCGCTCTACTACTGGTCTTTCACCAGGCCCGGTCGCGTGGTGCGGATGGCCATGTTGCTTCATCCGCGGGATGGCCTGATCGAGGCACGCTACGGCGCAAGCGGATTCGAGTTCGGAGGCTGGGCTCTCCTGCTAATGAACAGGCTCTACGTCCAACTATCGGAAAAGCGCTATCAGGCCATGATGTTCATGCTGACGAACCCTGGTCAGCAGCCTGTGGCGCGGCGGCTGACGGGGCTCATGATGGGGCCCTCTGATCGGCTGATGGTTCCGACCGTCTCGCCCATGGTGTTGGAACGCGAGCGAGGCATCACCGGTAATGACGCAACGGACGTCGCCGATTTCGAAGCGGCGCAGAACTTCGATCCCTTCGAGGAGGGCGATCGCGCACTGCCCGAAGTGCGCCGCTGTCTGGAAACTGTGGTCAGCATGACCCGCGTTGCAGAAAGCGGTGTTGCCTTGGTCCAGGTGCCGACTGCCGAAGCAGAAGGCTAGGGCGCGAGCACGATTTCGCGCGTCGTTCCGACTGTCTTGAGAAAGTCTCGGTCATGGCTTGCGATGACCAGAGCCGCGTCGCAAGCGACAAGCGCCTCTTCCAACATCGCGCGGGCTGCGGTGTCCAGATGGTTGGTTGGCTCGTCCAGAAGCAACAGGGCAGGCGGCTCCGGCCCGCCGAACAGGATCGCGAGCGTCGCCCGGAGGGCCTCTCCGCCGCTAAGGCTCTGAGGGCTGACCCGCGCCGCTGCACTTCGAAACCCAAACCGTGCCAGTGTGGCATGGGCGTCTTGCTGCGACAGCGCCGGATGGGCGGAACGGATCGCGTCCACCAGGTCTGCTCCTTCCGGCAATGCCTGTTGGTCCAGGCGGGCCGCTCGGGCAAAGCGATCAAGCGTCCCGAAGGTGGGACGCAGGTCGCCGGCTATGAGCCGCAGAAGTGTGGATTTGCCGGACCCGTTCGGCCCGGTGACGGCGATGCGTTCCGGTCCGGTGATATCAATGTCCAGCGGGCCGACCAGGTGTCGCGCCGGATCGGCCCCACCCGCCAAACCGCGTGCCCGCACGAGTATCCGGCTCGACGGGCTATCCAGCCTTGGCATCAGTGCTGACAAGGGCTGGCGCAGGTCCACTGCGGAACGCGCCGACGCAAGCGCTTCCTCGGCAGCCTCGGCACGCCGTGCCGACACGCGAGACAGCCCTCGCGCACTTCCCTCTGCACGTTCCTTCCGGAAGTCCAAAAGCATCTTGCCATGGCTGCCGCTCGACCGTTCGCGACGGCCGGACGCATCGTGGCGCGCCTTGCGCTCAGCAGCCACCTGCGCGGCGCGAAGCGCATCGGCGCGCTCGCGCGCGGCGAGGTCCAGGGCGCGAGTACGCACCGCAGCATCTCTGGCCTGAGCCTCTAGGAAAGCATCGTAGCCGTCTCCATGCAGCGAAAGTCCTCGCGGAGAAAGCGACACGATCCGGTCACACTGACGCAGAAGGGCGGGGTCATGGCTTGCCACCACGACAGGGCCACGGAATGCCGCCAGTGTGCTCAACACCTGTGCCATGCCCGCGCTGTCGAGATGGTTCGTAGGCTCATCCAGAAGGAGCGCGTCCGGTCCGGCAGCGATCAGCGCTGCGAGCCGCGCCCGCGTCTGCTGCCCGCCCGAAAGACTCATGAGCAGGCGATCGGGATCTGCATCGGCAAGGGTCCGGCTCAGCGCCGCACGCATCTGACCGTCGGTCATCTCCTGCGGAAAGTAGGACTTCACGGTCCGCATCCCTGCCGGCTCGACCTGACGTAGAAATCCGATCCGCGCAGGCCGCTGGACATGTCCTGCAGCCGGGTCAACTTCGCCGGCCAGAACGCGCAGGAGCGTAGACTTGCCCACACCGTTGGGACCAACCAAAGCAGTCAGTCCGGGACCGAAGCTGGCAGTCAGGCGATCAAGCAGAACAGCTCCGTCAGGACGGGCGACGCCCACTGCGGACAAGACGAAGGAAGTAGGCATGTGTGCTCCTGCGCATACCGGAAACGAACGGGCTTTCGGTTGCGGGCAGGCGCATTGGCAGAGCATCCTTCATTGACTGCAGCCATTTGGTGTCGGGGATGGTCTGTGTCAAGCCAGCCTTGTCAGAACCACTGGCCAGGTTCCATAAGGCCGAGATTCATCAGCTGCATCGACGTCCAGTCGAAGCGTTCCGTATTGTACCAGCGGAAGCTGGGCACCAGATCGCGCGAGCCGGGATTGGTGCGCAGTGCCTTGGCCGTGCGGAACGACACAGTGGCGGTGGTGATGTTGTTGTGCCAGGGGCAGGCGTAGGTGTTGTATTCTTCGTCGTTGAAGGTGTAGTCGTCCCGAAGCTTCAGTCCCGTCTTGGCCTTGAACAGGGCGATCCGGTCGATCTTGCGGCGGGCGGGCGGAATGTGTTCTTCGAAGCGCCAGCGAAGACCGCCAAAGAAATCCAGCTGCCGCTCCTTCGGATGGTTGTGGTTTGCCGGGTCATTCCGTCCAAGCGCATAATATCCCGAACGATCGAGGCAGGCCTCGGTGACCGACACTGCATCCGGAAAACGAAGCAGGTCTTCCGCATAGAGGTCCACGACATAGCTTAGCACCGCATCGCGCCGCTCTTCCGTCTGGAAGGTTATGAGTTCGCGGATGTTTCGCGTCTCGCAGAACGGGTGGAAGAGGTACTCGGTATTGTAGCAGTAGTAGAACCAGGTTCCGGGCGCGGCCTCGATCAGTGAATTGACGGCGTTGGTCAGCGCGCCCGGGCCGTGAACGGCGTAGGAAACCGCATGGATGCTGTCGGCGAGGTCCTCCGGCAGTTCGATCCCTTCCGGCGCAAGGGCAATGACAGCGCGGAATCCCGCCTTCAGGTGGTGGCGGAGAGTGCTTTCGACCTCGACCCGGTCTTCGATCACGATCACCGCGACCGGCCCTTTGGCCAGCAGCGCCCGAGATCTGGAGAGAAAGTCGGTTAAGCCAGTGTATCGCATTGGCGACCCGTGTTTTGCCGGAACGCTGGCAGGAAAGGGCAAGCGAAGCACCAAGGCAAGGGGGGGCGGATTGCCCAAGGCGGGCGTGATCGTGTATGCCACGGGCCTTCGGGCAGGGGTTTCACGCATGGCGGACACAAAGAGGCTCTTTATCAAGACCTACGGCTGTCAGATGAATGTCTACGACAGCGAGCGCATGGCCGAGGCCATGAGCGCAGAGGGCTACGTCCTGACCGAGGTTGCGGAAGAAGCCGACATGGTGCTGCTGAACACCTGCCACATCCGGGAAAAGGCCTCAGAGAAGCTCTATTCCGACCTTGGCCGTCTGAAGCCGCTGAAGGCGGCCCGGCCCGATCTCAAGATCGGCGTGGCAGGCTGCGTGGCTCAAGCCGAGGGGGCCGAGATTGTCCGGCGCATGCCATTGGTCGACCTTGTGGTCGGTCCACAAAGCTATCACCGCCTGCCGGCCATGGCCAAAGCTGCGGGTCGCAGCGTGGATACCGAGTTTCCGCCGGAGGACAAGTTCGACCATCTGCCCGAGCGCAAGGCTTTGCGCGGGCCCACAGCATTCTTGACTGTGCAAGAGGGCTGCGACAAGTTCTGCGCCTTCTGCGTGGTGCCCTATACCCGTGGCGCCGAGGTCAGTCGTCCGGTCGCCCGCCTGATGGCCGAAGCAAAGGACCTGGTGTCGCGTGGGGTGCGTGAGATCACCTTGCTGGGCCAGAACGTCAACGCCTACCATGGTGAAGGTCAGGACGGTCCCTGGTCCCTCGCGCGGCTGGTGCGCGAGTTGGCCCGGATCGAGGGACTGGACCGCATTCGTTACACCACCAGCCACCCGAATGACATGGACGACGATCTCATCGCCGCCCATGGTGAGGTGGCGCAGCTCATGCCCTATCTGCACCTTCCGGTCCAATCGGGGTCCGACCGCATCCTGAAGGCAATGAACCGCAAGCACACGGGCGAGCAATACCTTCGGCTGGTCGAGCGCATCCGCGCGGCGCGCCCTGACATTCTTCTCAGCTCGGATTTCATCGTAGGATTTCCGGGCGAAACCGATCGAGATTTCCAGGACACACTTGATCTGATCCGTGCTGTGGGCTTCGGCGCAGCTTTCAGCTTCAAGTATTCTGCCCGTCCCGGCACCCCTGCCGCCGAGAAGACCCCGGTCGCCAGTGATGTGGCGGACGAACGCCTGCAGACTCTGCAAGCGCTTGTTGGCGAACAGCAGCGAGCCGCACAGGTGGCCATGGTCGGAAAGGAAGTGGCCGTACTGTACGAAAAGTCGGGGCGTCTTCCGGGGCAGATGGTCGGCAAGTCGGACCACCTTCATGCGGTGCATGTCCGCGACTCGAAAGGCCAGGTGGGCGACCTTGTTCGGGTACGAATCGTCGGCTCGGCGTCCAACTCGCTTGCAGGCGAACCTGCCGTCCCGTGAGGGCTGTTTCCGCTTCTGGGGCAATCCACCTTGAGGTGTCGGGATTTCCTACACACCGCTATCATTTGCCGGAGCGCGCGCACTTTTCCCTCGATTTTGCTTTACTTCACCGTAATGTAGCCACAATTGAGGCGGGTCGCGCTTGGGTGGGGCCAAGGTCGGGAGAGTTGCGTTGTTGGGGTCTGGGACAAAATCATTTCGTCGCGTGGCTGCGTTTGCAGCCTTGATGGTTGCTTCGGCATGGTCCGCGACCGCGCAGGCAGAGGTGGCAGCGCCCATCACGGGCGTCCCCCCTGAAACCGCGCCGCGCGCGACCGGTTTCGTCGAATGGGGCGTGTGGATCGATCCGGATGGCTGCATGCACTGGTACGCGGACGGCGGCGCCGAGGGCTTCATGGTCAGCCGGGTCAACCCCAAGACGGGCAAACCGGTCTGCCTCCGCAAGAACACCTGCCTTGTAGAGAACACCGACACGCTATTCGCCACGGACTCTTCGAAGCTTACCGCATCGGGCCGCGCGCGGCTGGAGGAGTTCTTCCGCACAGCCAACGCCTTCGGCTACGCGGTTTATGGGCACACGGACAGCCGCGCGTCGAATGCCTACAATCAAGCCCTGTCCGAGCGCCGCGCCGCCTCCGTGGCAGCGGTTGCCCGGTCACAAGGTGCTGTGGTCGAACGTCAGATCGGTTTTGGCGAGACCCAGCCGATCGCTCCAAATGATTCGCCGGCGAACATGCAGAAGAACCGTCGCGTCGAAGTCATCTGCTATCGGTGGTGAGCGTCATGAACAAAGTCATTTCCCTTGGCGCCGGTCTCTTGGTGCTTTCCGCTCTCTCCGCATGTGGCGTAAGCCCGGTGCCTCGTACAACGGCCAACGGTCTTCCGGTGATCGCGACCGCATATGACACGGGCATCGACAAGAAGCCCGGTCTGACCAAGCAGACGGCCATCGCCTACGATCCCGATGGTTGCCAGACGTGGCTGATCGACGATGGCTTCGAAGGCTATGCCACGCGCCGCAACGACCCTGCATCCGGCCTGCCGGTCTGCAACAAACTGGCGCCTGGCGGTACGGTCATAGGCGACTATCAGACGAACGGCATCGTCAACTGGTTCCCGCGCTGATCCAAGTGCAGGTGGAACGACCCAAAGGGCCGCGCAGCAGCGCGGCCCTTTGGGTTTATACGAGGTGGATGCCACAAAATCTGGCGGTGCGGCGCAAAGCGACCGCGATTGGTGCAATCTTCGCTTGCCCGCAAGGCTGTCACGGCGCAGTCTTGAAACATCGGTTAGCCTTTATCCGTCCACACAGCTGAAAAGGAACCCCACTTGGGCATCAGCGCGCTGACCCCCCCGAAAGCCGAAGACATTGTCGAAACCCTCTTGGAGTTCCCCGACAACCGCCTTCTGATCGACCTCTGCGGCGAGTACGATCGAAACCTCTCGCAGATCGAACACCAGATGGGCGTCCACATCCTCCGACGTGGCAACCGTCTGGCGGTGATCGGCGAAAAGGGCGCGCGCGAGCAGGCGGCCGCTGTGCTTCGGGGGCTTTATGCCCGGCTGGAGGGCGGTCGTGGCATTGGTGCCGGCGATGTTGATGCCGCCCTTCGTCTGGGGCGCCCCAACCCGGAGCCCACCCGCGATGGCGAGCAGATCGAACTGTTCGGCGGCATGTCGATGGAGCTTCGGACCCGCAAGAAGCCGATCGAGCCGCGGACCGAGGCGCAGAAGGCCTATGTCGCCAATCTCTTCTCTCATGAACTTGGCTTCGGCATCGGTCCGGCAGGCACCGGCAAGACCTATCTCGCCGTCGCCGTGGGCGTGACCATGTTCATCTCGGGTGCCGTCGAGAAGATCATTCTTTCGCGTCCGGCCGTCGAAGCGGGCGAGCGTCTGGGCTTCTTGCCAGGCGACATGAAGGAAAAGGTCGATCCCTACATGCAGCCGCTCTACGACGCGCTGAACGACTTCCTGCCTTCGAAGCAGGTCGAGAAGCTCATGCAGGAAAAGCGGATCGAGATCGCCCCGCTGGCCTTCATGCGCGGCCGGACGCTGTCGAACGCCTTCGTCGTGCTGGACGAGGCGCAGAATGCCACGTCGATGCAGATGAAGATGTTCCTGACCCGTCTTGGCGAGGGCAGCCGCATGGTGATCACCGGCGACCGCACCCAGATCGACCTTCCGCGGGGGGTGACCAGTGGCCTAGCGGAGGCCGAGCGCATCCTGAAAGGGGTGAAGGGCGTCACCTTCAACTACTTTACCGCAAAGGACGTCGTGCGCCACCCGCTTGTCGCACGCATCATCGAGGCCTACGAGGCGGACGAACCGCATCAGGGCTGAAACACACGCCGGAAACGGCAAAGGCCCCGGACATACCGTCCGGGGCCTTTCCGTATCGCGAGTGAGCGCCTGGTGTCAGACCAGCGCAGCGCGGGCCTGGGCAGCGATGGCGTTGAACGCCTCGGGCTCATGCACCGCCAAATCGGCCAGGACCTTGCGGTCTACCTCGATGCCAGCCTTGTTCAGGCCGTCGATCAGGCGCGAATAGGTGAAGGCCGGGTCGAAAAGACGCACGGCAGCGTTGATACGCTGGATCCACAGCGCGCGGAACTGGCGCTTGCGAACCGAACGGTCGCGGGTGGCGTACTGGTTCGCCTTGTCGACCGCTTGCGTGGCGGTACGGAAGTTGCGCGAACGGGCCGAGTAGTAGCCGGACGCCTGCTTGATCACCTTGCGGTGACGTGCGTGGGTGACCTTGCCGGACTTGACGCGGGACATGTGTCTTTCTCCTTACCGGTCGTAGGGCATGTACTTCTTGACGATCTTCGTATCGCTGTCGCACAGCAGCATGGTACCGCTGGCATCACGCACGAATTTCGTCGTCCGCTTGATCATGCCGTGCCGCTTGCCGGCAACGCCGGCCTTGGCCCGACCGGAGGCCGTGAAGCTGAAGCGCTTCTTCGCCGCCGACTTGGTCTTCATCTTGGGCATTTCGATCTCCGTCGTTACAGGCGCGACTCGGCATGCCACGTCGGCCGGCCGCGCAGGGGTATTCAGAGGGGGCCGTATAGGGGCATCCCGGTGGGCGTGCAAGGGGAAAGAGGATCAGCCGGTGAAACGCTGGACAGTCCGCACCACGACATCCGGTAACTCACGGAACTCGTAGCCGGACGGGCTCTTTACCAGTGCCGTGACGATCAGGACGGCCGAGATCAGTAGCAATACAGCAGCACCCCTGGGAGGGGTGCTGGACGAATAGGCGTTCAGAAGGGCAGGCAGCGTCAGCGCAAGCAGGAATATTCCCACCGTAAGCATGAGATCGGTATCCACGCCGCCCTCCCGCTGGTCTATGCCAATGCAGGCTATTCCGGGTCGGCCCTGTAGATCAACCGTTCGTCACAAGGTGCCACACGCAGGATGTTCGTGGTACCCTGCACATTGAACGGCACGCCCGCTGTCAGCACGATCTGATCGGTCTCCTGCGCGAAACCCTCGGAACGGGCGGCACGCACCGCCGAGATAACAGCGCCCTTGAACCGTTCCTGCTCCTCGGTGATGCAGCAATGCGCCCCCCAGGTCAGGCAGGACCGCCGCGCGGTCTCGATCAGGGGCGTCAGCGCGATGATCGGCACACGGGGACGTTCGCGCGCAACCAGGCCCACCGTGTTGCCGGACTGCGTGAACACGCAGATCGCCTTGATGTTCGCGGATTCCGCGATCTCGCGGGCCGCCGCCACGATCCCATCGGCCACCGAGGCGCGGGCGACCACCCGGCTCGCCTCGATCACCGAGCGATAGGTCGGGTCGCTCTCAACCGAAATGGCGACATTGTTCATCGTCTGAACCGCCTCGATCGGGAACTTGCCCGCCGCGGATTCGGCAGACAGCATCACCGCATCGGCGCCCTCATAGATGGCAGTCGCGACATCCGAAACCTCAGCCCGCGTCGGCATCGGGTTCTCGATCATGGATTCCAGCATCTGGGTCGCCACGATCACCGGCTTGGCCGCCGCCCGCGCACCGCGCACAAGGCGCTTCTGGATCGGCGGCACCGAATAGACCGGCAGCTCCACGCCCAGATCACCCCGAGCCACCATGATCCCGTCCGAAACCGCCAGGATCTCGTCATAGGCCTTCACTGCGGCCGGCTTTTCGATCTTCGACAGAACGGCCGCGCGACCCTTGGCCAGACGCCGCGCCTCAAGCACGTCCTCGGGGCGCTGCACGAACGACAGCGCCAACCAGTCCACACCGATCTGGCAAGCGAACTCCAGGTCCACCTTGTCCTTCTCGGACAGGGCCGCCAGCGGCAGCACCACGTCGGGAACGTTCACGCCCTTGCGGTTCGAGATCATTCCGCCAACGATCACGGTGCAATCCGCGAAGTCCGTGCCACAGGTATCGACCTTCAGCCGGATCTTGCCGTCGTTTACCAGAAGGGTCGTCCCTGGCTCCAGCGCGGCGAAAATCTCGGGATGCGGCAATTGTACGCGATGGTCCTCGCCCGGTGCAGGATCCAGGTCCAGACGGAACTTCATGCCGTCTTCCAGTTCCACCGCGCCGGCGATGAATGTGCCCACGCGCAGTTTCGGCCCCTGAAGGTCAGCCAGAATGGCGATCGGGCGGCCGGTGTCTGCTTCAACCTGCCGGATGATCGCGTGGCGCGCGCGGATGTCGTCGTGCGTGCCGTGGCTCATGTTCAGGCGAAACACGTCTGCCCCGGCCTCGAAGAGCGCGCGGATGGTCTTGTAATCGCTGGAGGCTGGCCCGAGCGTGGCCACGATCTTCACGTTGCGCAGGCGTCTCATGCCTTGCTCCTTCTGTTCGTCGTGTTCGTGGTGGGCCGCGCGTCTTATCGCCGAATCCGGCTGGCGGGGCAACTGGCGCTTTCTGCCAGTGCAGCATAAATGTCAGATGATGCAACCGCCCCACCGGAGCCACCCGTGGATGCCTTCGAAATCATCGGCGAAGACCGGCCCGGCCGCTGGCTGGTGACCTGCGATCACGCCTCGAACTGCGTTCCCGACGCGTTCGGCGGCACGCTGGGACTGCCCGAATCTGAAATGGCGCGTCACATCGCTTGGGATCCGGGCGCCGCGGGCGTCGCCCAGGCCCTCGCGCGGCGGCTCAACAGCCCGGCGATCCTGACACGATTCTCTCGTCTGGTCATCGACCCCAACCGCGGCGAGGACGATCCGACCCTTGTGATGAGACTTTACGACGGGACGATCATTCCAGGAAACCGCCACGCCGATGCGGTTGAGGTCGAACGCCGCCTGGATGCGCTTTACCGCCCCTATCATGCGGCCTACGAACGGCTTGCATCACGGCGTGCAGACCGCGTCATCCTGGCTGTCCATTCCTTCACGCCCTGCCTGAAAGGCCGCGCCCCGCGTCCCTGGCATATAGGCGTGCTCTACTCTCACCTGGATGAACGGCTGAGCCGCAGTCTCATTTCCGGTCTTGAACGGTTGCCCGGGCTCGTCGTGGGCGACAACGAGCCATATTCCGGGCACCTTCCCGGCGACGCCATCGACCAGCACGCCCTGAGGGCCGGGCGGCACAACACGCTCATCGAGCTTCGGCAAGACCTGATCGCGACGCCTGAACATCAGAACATGTGGGCTGACCGGCTGGCACCCGTTCTTGTGGCCGCTTTGAAGGAGGCAGACAGATGACGACGATCGATCCATCCACGCAGGTTGAACTGGAAGCTGCGGCCTTCCGCGCCTTGATGCATCATCTTCTGGAAAAGCGCCCCGATGTGCAGAACATCGACCTGATGAACCTAGCGGGCTTCTGCCGCAATTGCCTCAGCCGGTGGTACCAGGAAGCCGCCGCCGAACTTGGCATCGCCCTGTCGAAGGACGAGGCGCGCGAGATCGTATACGGCATGCCCTATGCCGACTGGGTCGCGCAGCACCAGACCGAGGCCAGCGATGAAAAGAAATCGGCCTTCCAGGATGCCTTCGCCCGCAACGTTGAGCCGCAAAAGTGATTCCCGGATGATTCTTTGAGCTGAAGAAATCGATGGCCGTGCAACTCAGAGATGTTTTCGCGTAATAAAATTCCAGGCGACTATCTGATCCCTCGATGTCCCCGTTGCGCCAGTCTGAACAGTCTGCGCATCCCTCGCGGACTGTCCCTTGGAGGCTAGGCAAAGGCCGGGAAAACGCCGTCAAGTTTGACTTTTTCGTGGTGATTGGACAAGATGTTGATGCGTTGTGGTGATGGTAATCAAATGGAAGTGTTCCTCGTGCTGTTGTCCTTGCCGCTCGCCCTCGCAGGCGGCTTTGCCATGGATGCAGCATCAAATGACGATCACAATTCCGAGGATTCGGCGCCCCAGTCCGAAGAAGGTCTGGATCCGGACGCAGAACCCATTATCTGACGACCACCTGTAAACCGTGTGAGTGCTAAATGACCTTCCTGCAGCTCTTCCTGCTTTGCGGCCTTGCAATCATATTTGCGCTTGCAGCCGCCTATCCGCGCCGCCTTGCCCGTTCGCGCCGTTCGGCAGATCCCTTCCTGGGGCTCGAAAACGACTGGGCCGAGATCATGGGAAAGGAACGCGAGGCCGTTCCCGAAAAGCGGGCCGCCTGACGGCTGCCGTGCTTTCGCGCGGTACGGTGTAACCGAAGTCAGGGCCGCTCCAGTGGGGCGGCTTTGTTCTTTACTTGCAGAGCGGTGGGTCAGATCGCCGCCTTGCGCATCTCTTCCAGATAGATTTCACGCAGCCTCGCCGCGACCGGGCCGGGAGAACCTGTGCCGACCGCGGCACCGTCCACTTCGATCACCGGCATCACGAAGGCCGAAGCAGAGGTATAGAACGCCTCGTCCGCTGCCTGCGCTTCCTCGATGGTAAAGGGGCGCTCCTCGATTTCCAGCTGAAGGTTGGCCGCACAGCGCAGTACGGCGGCCCGCGTGATGCCATGCAGGATATCGGTCCCAAGCTGCCGGGTGACGATCCGGTTTCCCTTCACGATCCAGGTGTTGTTCGAGGTGCCCTCGGTCACGAAACCATCCTCGGTCAGCCAGGCATCATCGACGCCCGCCTTCTTGGCCATCATCTTGCCCATCGACGGATACAGAAGCTGCACCGTCTTGATGTCACGCCGGCCCCAGCGGATGTCGGGGATCGAGATCACGCGATGCCCCTTCTTCGCGGCGGCGTTGCCCGAGTCCAGCGTCTTGACCATGGTGAACATCACCAGCGTCGATTTCGTCAACGCAGGGTCGGGGAAGGCAAAATCCCGATCGCCGGGATTGCCGCGCGTGACCTGCAGGTAGACCATCCCCTCGGCCAGGCCGTTCGCGGTGATCAGCTCCCGATGGATCGCCAGCAGCTCGTCATCCGAACAGGGCGGAGCCATGTCCAGCTCCTTCAGCGACCGGGCAAGGCGCACACAATGGCCGGGCCAGTCGATCAGCTTGCCGTCCAGCACCGATGTGACCTCATAGACGCCATCCGCCATCAGGAAGCCGCGGTCGAAGATCGAGACGGTCGCCGCCTCTTCTGGCAGGTAGCTGCCGTTGACATAGACGGTGCGGCTCATCGCTTGCTCCTTCTCAGCCCCAAAGCGCGGGGCAAGGCGGGTGAAGTCCCGCAGCGTCAATCCTCAGCGGGTGCGCGCGGTCTTCGGCCAGAAGCAGCGGCGCGTCAAGATCCACATAGGCGGCGCCCGCCGTCAGCAGCACCGCCGGTGCCATGGCAAGCGATGATCCTACCATGCAGCCGATCATCAGACCGTAGCCCGCGTCCAGCGCCGCCTGCCGAAGGGCCAGCGCCTCGGTCAGCCCGCCGGTCTTGTCCAGTTTGATGTTCACCAGGTCGTACTTTCCCTTCAGGTCGGGCAGCGAACGGCGGTCGTGACAGGATTCGTCCGCGCATACGGGCAGGGGGCGGACGATCTCGGCCAACAGTCCATCCTGCCCCGCGGGCAGCGGCTGTTCCACCATGGCCACGCCAAGGCGGATCAGGTGAGGGGCCAGTTCCGCATAAATGTCCGCCGTCCAACCCTCATTCGCATCGACAATGATCCGGGACCGCGGCGCTCCTTCACGGACCGCTTCCAGTCGCGGCATGTCGTCGGGCGTGCCAAGCTTGATCTTCAACAGCGGGCGATGCGCATGGGCCGCGGCCTGCGCACGCATCGCCTCGGGCGTGTCCAACGACAGGGTATAGGTGATCGGCACCGGCGGTGGCGCGGCGACACCTGCAATCTCCCAGGCCCGCCGGCCGGCCCGCTTCGCCTCCCAGTCCCACAGAGCGCAGTCCACGGCGTTGCGCGCGGCCCCCGGCGGCAGCGCATCCTGCAAGTCTGCGCGCGTGACGCCTTCAGGCAGCCCGTTGATCTGGGAGGTCACGCTTTCCAGGCTCTCGCCATAGCGCGCATAGGGGACGCATTCGCCGCGCCCGGTGACGCCGTCGCGCGTCACGGCCACGGTGAGCACCCGCGCTTCGGTTCGCGACCCGCGCGAGATGGTGAAGGCCTGCTCCAGGCGGAAACTCTCAGGTGTGACGGTGATCATGGGGCCTCCTGCGCGGCCAAGGTGGCCCGGCGCCGCCATGAAGGCAAGTAGATGCTGCTGCATCTGCCATGCTGCGATTGCGAATTGGGGTTGAAGATTGGCGCGCAACAATCTAACGCCTGATGGCATCGGATTGTAACTTCCTTGCATGAGGCCCAAATGAGCTTCCGCCTCCAGCCCCCCGCTCCCGCCCGCCCCAACCGGTGCCAGCTTTTCGGCCCCGGCTCGCGCCCGGCGCTGTTCGCCAAGATGGCGGCTTCCGAGGCGGATGTGATCAACCTCGACCTCGAGGATTCGGTGGCGCCGTCCGACAAGGCCGAGGCGCGGGCCAATGTGATCCGGGCGATCTCCGAGGTGGATTGGGGCCGCAAGACGCTGTCGGTCCGGATCAACGGGCTGGATACGCCCTGGTGGTACCGGGATGTGGTGGATCTGCTGGAGCAGGCGGGAGACCGGCTGGACCAGATCATGATCCCCAAGGCGGGCTGCGCGGGCGACATCTATGCCGTCGATGCCCTGGTCACGGCGGTGGAGCGGGCGAAGGGGCGGGCGAAGCCCATCGGCTTCGAGGTCATCATCGAGTCGGCCGCCGGCATCTCCCATGTCGAGGAGATCGCGGCGGCCTCGCCCCGGATGCAGGCGATGAGCCTGGGGGCGGCGGACTTTGCGGCCAGCATGGGGATGGCGACCACCGGCATCGGGGGGACGCAGGAGAATTACTACATGATCCGCGAGGGGGGGAAGTACTGGTCCGATCCCTGGCACTGGGCGCAGGCGGCCATCGTGGCGGCCTGCCGGACGCATGGGCTGTTGCCGGTGGACGGGCCCTTCGGGGACTTCAGCGATGACGAGGGGTTCCGGGCGCAGGCACTGCGGTCGGCGACGCTGGGGATGGTGGGCAAGTGGGCGATCCATCCCAAGCAGGTGGCGCTGGCCAACGAGGTCTTCACCCCCTCTGCCGCCGCGGTGGCCGAGGCGCGGGAGATCCTGGCCGCGATGGAGGCCGCCAAGGCGCGGGGCGAGGGGGCCACGGTCTACAAGGGCCGTCTGGTGGACATCGCCTCGATCAAGCAGGCCGAGGGGATCGTGCGGCAGGCCGATCTTCTGGCTGGCAAGGGGTGACGCGGCGCAGGGTGGCTTAGAATCGTTGACTTTCTGCCCGATGCGGGGCAATTGGGCACACCGCCGCGAAATCCGGCGACAAGATACCCGGCTGCCAAGGGGGGGAGGCCCGAGGCGGCAAGAGGGGAGGACGCACGCCCCAGGGTCTGACCCTGGGGCGCTGTGTTTTCCGGGCCGGGCCGTCCGAGCTCGGACGCTTGCCCGGACTCAGCGAAATCAAGGACTTGCCAGACCGAATTAACTTGGACTTAACACTTGTCCGAGCCTCGCCACGCTTGACCCATGCCCCATGCCTGCCCCGCCGCGCCGCCGCTGCTCGGGGCGCTAGGGCAGAGGCCCCGGCTTTCGCCGGGGCGGGGTCTTTGGTGGGGCGGCGTGGCGCGGGTGAGCGTGGAGACGCTGGAGATCGTGGCGGCGATGCGGGCGGGGTAGGGCTTCCTCCCCACGCCCCGGCGAAGGCCGGGGCCTCGGGTCGGGCGGGGGCGGCGGTCGGTCCGGGGTTCGGGCGCCGATATGCCGAGGCCCCGGCCTGCGCCGGGGCGTGGGACTGCCTGGGGTGGCGGGGCCCCGGCCTGCGCCGGGGCGTGGGACTGCCTGGGGTGGCGGTCTGAGGTGGCGGGGGGCCCCGGCTTGCGCCGGGGCGGTGGAGCGCCCGAGGGGGCGTCAGACCGGG